>OBLX010000034.1_pt1 | contig 57824 bp, 46 predicted proteins | sample 1519811 | NCBI WGS metagenome assembly OBLX01 (sample SAMEA3991476, study PRJEB22521) | metagenome | biome: anthropogenic terrestrial biome; feature: sewage plant; material: surface water | place: Sweden | collected 2012-09-26
AGATCTACACTCTTTCCCTACACGACGCTCTTCCGATCTGCGGTGGCGGGAGCGCTCGTGGTCCCCGTGCTCTGGCCCGTGGCGATCGTCGGCGCCGGGGCGGTCGCGGCCGGCGCCCTGGGTGCCCGACCCCGCCACGGCGACGAGCAGGACACCCTGGAGGCGCTGGCCACCGCGGTGCTGACCGGTCTCGTGGCCGTCGGGCGGCGGGACCTGGCCCGGGGCCGGGTCGAGGTGGCGCCCGAGCCGGCCGGCGGCCTCGTTGCCACCATCGTGGGCGTGCCCGACGACGCCGCCACCGCGTGGGCAGACGCGCTGGCCGAGGCCCTCGGCCCGCTGGAGCGACCGCGCTGGATCCTCGCCGCCGGTGACGACGCCTGGCGCGTCCCCGCCGCGGTCGGCGCCACCCGGGAAGCGGCCGAGGCCTTCCACCGCGCCTTCCGCGCCCGGGTCCCCGGCGCCCGCCTCGTCCGAGCCGGCACCCCCGAGGCCACCGCCCTCGTCCTCACCGCCGCCCGCGAACGCCCAGACGACCTCGAGCGCACCCTCCGCTGGCGCTGACACCACCCTGGCGCCTCGTTCGTCGGAGCGCCTTCGGCGTCCGGTCGTCGGCGCCCGTTTCCCGCTCCACGACGCACGGGCGGCGTCGCGGGCATCGGTCAGGTGCCGGTGCCCTTTCGGGTGCGGGTTCGTGGCTTCTTCGCCGGGGCGCTCGCCGTCTCGGCGGGGGCGCCGGCACGGTCGGGCCAGAGGCCGAGGAGGACGTCGAGGACCTCGCCGAACGCGGCGAGCGAACCCAGGTGGCTCTCGCCGGGGCGCTCGTAGACCTCGGCGTCGGGCATCAGCGACGCCACGTGGTGGCCGTGCACCAGCGGCACGATGTGGTCCTCGTCGCCGTGCCAGAAGCGGATGGGCACCCGCACGTCGCGGGGCGAGAAGCCCCAGTCTCGGGTGAAGAGCACGACGTCGTAGATCACCGCGTGGAAGCGCTTGCGCGACCCCGTGGAGATGTCCTTCAGGAACATCTCCTTCATGCCCGGCATGCGGAAGACCCGCTGGTCGCCCGGCGGCGAGGTGCGCAGATAGATCTCGAAGGCCTGGTCGCCGAAGGGCATCAGCAGCTTGGCCGCGCCCCACAGCGTGTAGCCGAGGGGCTCGCGCAGCCACTCGAGGGGCACGCGGAAGCGGTTGGCCAGGGCCACCAGACCACCACCGGCAGCGTCCTCGCCCTGGGTCGGGGCCACCCCGCCGAGGACCGCGCCGGCCACGACCCGGTCGGGGAAGGCGTGAGCACAGGCCAGCACGTAAGGCCCGCCGCCGGAGAGGCCGGCGATGGCGAAGCGGTCGACGCCGAGTTGTCCGGTGAGCTGATCGATGTCTCCCGCCCAGTCGAGGATTCGGGGGTGGAGGTGGGGCGTCGAGTCCCCCACACCCGGCCGCTCGACGGTGATGACCCGCACGCCCCGGGCATCGGCGAGGGCGTTCACGTCGGGCGAGATCTGATGGCGGGCGCCGGGCGTCCCGTGGAACCAGAGCAGCGCGTCGCCGCCCTCGGCGCCGTACTCGGCGTAGCCGAGGCGCCTCCCGTCGACCAGCGTGATGGTCCCGTCGCGGCGCGGGACGGGCTCGATCCCCATCGGCTTGTTCTCCCCCATGGGTTTCAGCTTGCCCCACGCGACGGGTCCTGGGCGACCGCTGGGTGGACAGTCAGCGGAAGTCGCGCGAGCGGGCGGGGGTGCCGAGGGGCAGCGCCTCGAGCTTGTCGGCGATGACGTTGACCACCCCCTCGACCTTCTCGAGCCTGCCCCGCACCAGCAGGGCCGGGGCGCTGAGGGCGGCCTGGCGGTAGCGGGCCCAGCACCCCTTGGAGCAGATGACGTTGACGAGGCCGGTCTCGTCCTCGAGGTTCACGAAGGTGGTGCCCGAGGCCGTGGCCGGGCGCTGGCGGTGGGTGACCACGCCGGCCACCAGCACCCGCTCGCCGTCGGGGACGTCGGGCAGCCCGGCCGCGGGCACCACCCCGAGGGCGTCGAGGCGGTCGCGCACGAACCGGGTGGGGTGGCCGTCGGCCGACACCCCGGTGGCCCACAGGTCGGCGTGGGCCTCCTCCCGGGGGGTGAGCAAGGGCAGGGTGGGGGCCGTCACGCCGGTGACGATGCCGTCGAGGCGATCGGCCCCCGTCTGGGCCACCGCCCCCGCCCCCCACAGCGCCGGCCGGCGGTCGAGGCCGAAGCACCCGAAGGCGCCGGCGGTGGCCAGGGCCTCGAGCACGTGCAGGGGGGCGCCGCTGCGCCGGGCGAGGTCCTCCATGGAGGCGTAGGGCCGGCCGGCGGCGATGCGCTCGGCGAGGTCGTCGCCCACGTGGCGCACCGACGAGATCCCGAGGCGCACCGCCGGCCCGCCCGTCCCCCACGTCGCTGGCGCCGCGTTCGGCGAACTCGACGCAATAGCTCCCTCAAAACGAGAGTTATTGCGTCGAGAATCAGGGGTCGCGGGAGTCGGGGCGGGCGGGGGCTCGAGGGTGGCGGCGGCGGCCGAGGCGTTGACGTCGGGGCCGCGCACCTCGACGCCGTGTCGGCGGGCGTCCTGCACCAGCGAGTGGGGCGAGTAGAAGCCCATGGGCTGGGCGTTGAGCAGGCCGGCGCAGAACGCCGCCGGGTAGTACCGCTTGAGCCAGGCGCTGGCGTAGACGAGGTAGGCGAACGACACCGAGTGGCTCTCGGGGAAGCCGAAGTTGGCGAAGGCGGCGAGCTTGTCGTAGATCTCGTCGGCCACGTCGCCGGTGATGCCGCGCTCGGCCATGCCCTCGTAGAGGCGGGCCCGCAGGCGCTCCATGCGCTCGCGGCTGCGCTTCGAGCCCATGGCCTGGCGCAGCTCGTCGGCCTCGGCGGGGCTGAAGCCGGCCACGTCGATGGCCATCTGCATGAGCTGCTCCTGGAACAGGGGCACGCCGAGGGTCTTGGCCAGCGAGCGCTCGAGCAGGGGGTGCAGGTAGGTGACGGGCTCCTTGCCGTTGCGCCGGCGGATGTACGGGTGCACCGACCCGCCCTGGATGGGGCCCGGGCGGATGAGGGCCACCTCCACCACGAGGTCGTAGAAGGTGCGGGGGCGCAGGCGGGGCAGGGTCGCCATCTGGGCGCGGCTCTCCACCTGGAACACGCCGATGGAGTCGGCCCGGCACAACATGTCGTAGACGGCGTCGTCCTGGGGTACCTCGGCCAGGTCCAGCACCTCGCCGTGCACCTCGGCGACGAGGTCGATGGCCAGGTGCAGGGCGGTGAGCATGCCGAGGCCGAGCAGGTCGAACTTCACCAGGCCCACGGCGGCGCAGTCGTCCTTGTCCCACTGGAGCACGCTGCGGTCGGCCATGCGCCCCCACTCGACGGGGCAGACCTCGACCACGGGCCGGTCGCAGATGACCATGCCGCCCGAGTGGATGCCGAGGTGGCGGGGGAAGTGCTCGACCTGCTGGGCGAGGTCGAGCACCGGGGCGGGGATCTCGTGGGTACCGCCGCCGGCGACCTCGGCGGCGGCCTGGCGCACCGGCTCCCAGTGGCTGACCTGCTTGGACCAGGCGTCCTGCTGGCCGCTGGCGAAGCCCAGGGCCTTGGCCATGTCGCGCACCGCCGACTTGGCCCGGTAGGTGATGACGTTGGCCACCTGGGCGGCGTTCTCGCGGCCGTAGCGCTCGTAGACGTACTGGATGGCCTCTTCCCGGCGGTCGCTCTCGATGTCGAGGTCGATGTCGGGCGGGCCGTCGCGCTCGGGGGACAGGAAGCGCTCGAAGAGCAGGCCGAGGCGCACGGCGTCGGCCTTGGTGATGCCGATGGCGTAGCAGACCGCGGAGTTGGCGGCCGACCCCCGCCCCTGGCAGTAGATGTCCGAGCGCCGGCAGAACTCGACGATGTCCCAGACGATGAGGAAGTAGCCGGGGAACCCGAGACGCTCGATCATGTCGAGCTCGTAGTCGATCTGGCGCCACGCCTTCTCGTTGAGCGCCCGGTCGACCCCCGCGCCCCCCGATCCCACCGAACTCGACGCAATGACTCCCTCAAAACGAGAGTTATTGCGTCGAGAATCGGCTCCCGGGGGGCGGGGGACCGACGCCGGCCGGGGGCCGTAGCGGTGGGCGGCGCCCCGCTCGGCCAGCTCGCGCAGCCAGGACATCTCGGTGTGGCCCGGGGGGACGGCGAAGTCGGGCAGGCGGGGCGCCACGAGGACGAGGTCGAAGGCGCACTCGCGCCCGAGCGCCGCCGCCCGCTCGACCACCCCCGGGTAGCGGGCGAAGCGGCGGGCCTGCTCGGCCCCCGAGCGCAGGTGGGCGCCGGCGCCCGCCGGCAGCCAGCCGTCGATCTCGTCGAGCGAGCGACGGGCCCGCACCGCGGACAGGGCGGTGGCGAGGGGCCGGCGGGCGGGGGTGGCGTAGTGCACGTTGTTGGTGGCCACGGGGTCGACGCCGGCCCGCAGGGCCAGCTGCACCAGGGCGTCGTTGCGGGCCGAGTCGAGGGGATCGCCGTGGTCCCACAGTTCGACGGCCACGTGCTCGCGCCCGAAGGCCTCGACCAGGCGGGCCAGCTCGTGGGCGGCGGCGTGGGGGCCGTCGCGGGTGAGGGCGCCGGCCACCGCCCCCTTGCGACAGCCCGTGAGCACCAGCCAGTGGTCGCCACCGCGGCCGGTGAGGTCGTCGAGCGAGCAACGGGGAGCGCCCTTCTCCCCCGCCATCTGGGCGCGGCTGATGGCGGCGCCGAGGCGGGCGTAGCCCTCGGGGTCGCGGGCCAGGACCAGCAGGTGCTGGCCGCCGGGGTCGGCCGCCCCCAGCTCGAGGCCGGGCAGGTCGAGGGTGAGCTCGGCGCCGAACACCGTGGGCAGGCCCTGGGTGCGGGCGGCCTCGGCGAAGCGCACCACCCCGTAGAAGCCGTCGTGGTCGGTGAGGGCCAGGGCCTCGAGGCCGAGGCGAACCGCCTCCTCGGCCAGCTCTTCGGGGTGGGAGGCGCCGTCGAGGAAGCTGAAGTTCGAGTGGCAGTGCAGCTCGGCATAGGGCACCGACCCCGGCCGGCGCACCACCGCCGGGGCGGCGTAGGGCTGGCGCTTGCGCGACCACGCCGGGCTGTCGCCGCCGTCGGCCGCCGGCCAGGCCCCCGGCACCCCCGCCGGCCGGCCCGTCCCCGACAGGCGCTGCTCGAGGGTCGACCACGGCACCGGGGGGTTGTTGTAGGCCATCAGCCTGCGCCTCCTCCGTCGGCGCCCCTCCTGGATCCGACGCGAGCAGGCGCTGCTGGGGAGGTCATGGGTCCACACTATCGAACGTGTGTTCGACTAGCCTCCGGCGTCCTGCCCTTCCTCCTCGACCACGCGGGCGAGGTAGAGGGCCCGCACCGCCAGCGCCTGGCGGACGCCCCGCACCGCCCGTTCGAAGAACTCCTGGCGGTAGGTCGTGTCGGTGATGGCCGACACCGTGAACTGCAGGCCGGCGAGGGCGGCGACGAAGCCCGCGACCTTCAACAGGTCGTCGGTCAGCACCGCCTCGTTGCCCAAGATCTCGAAGCGGGCGAGCACGTGCACGGTGCCCACCGACCACTCCTCGGTGACGGGAAGGCTGACCGCGAACACACCGAAGGCCACGTAGAAGAGCCCGATCACCACCGCGACGAGCAGGATCTGCACGCTCTGGCTGACCACGAGCACGAGGCCCACGTTGAGCCACGCCCGGCGCTTGAGCGGTGGTGAACGCGGCGGATCCCCCAGGCCGTCCAGCTCGAGATCGCCGACCGGGGTCCCGGCCGCGAGATCGCGCACCGCGGCCCAGCGCTCGAAGTGGGCCACCGCGTCGAGCTCGTCGGGGACCCGCAGGAGGAGGAAGAGCGTGCCGGCCACGAAGGGGATGACCGCGGTGACGACGAAGAACGGTGCTCCGAGCGACGAGGCGATCTGCCAGATCTCGGTGGTGAAGAAGAGCAGGGTGGTGAAGATGAGCAGGAGGGGCAGGGCCCGGGCCATGACGTTGGCGAGGTCGCCGAGCTGGCCGAAGAGCTGGCGGACCCCCCAGCGGGTCATGGGGACGAGGCCGTAGCTCGTGACCACGTAGGCCAGGGCCAGCAGGACCACGTTGGTCACGAAGATCCCCGCCGAGTCGACGAGGCGGTCGTCGTGCAACACGGCGGGCAGGATGGGCGGGACGAGGAGGAACACGGCGATCTCCACGCCCCCCACCCGGTCGGGGCGCTGGAAGGGCCGGCGACCGCGCAGGCGGTTGATCACCACCCAGGCCCCGAGCACCACCGCCACGCCCACGAAGAAGGGGCCGACCTCGGCGGCGCCCTCCCGGTCGTCGCTGAAGGTGTTGAAGGCTTCGAAGACGAACACCAGGGTCAGGAACGGAAGTGCCCGGGTGAGCACGTCGCCGGTCACGCTGTAGCCCTCGATGAAGTGGGGCAGGCCCTGGTGGACGAACCAGCGCTCGGTGCGCCGGCGCACGCCGTCCGGGGCCGCCTCGTCCGACGCTCCCCCACCGGCCATGGGGAGAGTCTCGCGTAGCACCTCAGTCGTAGATGGCTTCCACCCACCAGCGGCCACCCTCGAGGGTGAGCAGGTGTCCCACCCCTTCGGCGGTGAGCACCTGGAAGCGGGCCTGGCGGCGGTGGGCCTCGGGATCCCACCAGCGCTGGTCGAGGGGCCAGGGCCCCGCCCAGGCCGCCACCGACACCCAGGGCCCGCCCGCCACCGACAGCCGGGCCGGGGTGGCAGTGGGCAGGCCTCGGCCGCTCACCCTCACCGCCGCCCCGGCGGCGTCGACCACCTCCGCCGGCACCGGCTCGGGGTGGACCACCGCCGGCGACGGGGGCGGCACCCGACCCGGCCAGGGGGCACCCCCGGCGAGGCCTCGGCCGGCGCCGCCGAGGCCGGCGGAGAGGTCGTCGGCGGGCTGACGCTCCCCTTCGCCCAGGGCCTCGACCGGCACCAGCGACACCTGCTCGGCGGGCAGCCGACCGCCCCGGGGCTCGGGCACGGCCACCGCCTCGGCCCCCAGCAGGGCCTGGACGCGGGCGAGGGCCCGCCGGGCCCGCTCGCCGGCGGCCGCCTCGCCGCCCCAGAACCCCAGCTGGCGACCGCGGGCGGGCAGCACCTCGTCGGGCACCAGGGCGAGGCGGCTGATCCCCCCGGTGGGACGGACCACCGGGTTGCCGTTGAGCCAGCCGTCGAGCTGCCAGCGCACCCGGTCGGCGATGGCCGCCGCGGTCAGCGCCCCCTCGTGGCGCCACAGCCGCTCGAGGTGCTCGAGGTGCTCGGTCTCGGCCTCGATGGCCACCCGGGTGCAGGCCAGGCCCTCGGCGGCGAGGCGGGCGTGGAGCTCGTCGGCCAGGGCCTTGCCCACGAAGGCGGCGGTGTCGACGCGCTCGGCGGGCGGGTCGAGCTCGGCGTGCACGGCCAGGTCGGGTGGGGGGCGCCGGGCGTCGGGCGGGCGCTCGTCGAGGCCGGCGGCCAGGCGGTGGGCGCCTTGGCCCTCGAGGCCGAAGCGGGCCACGAGGTCGGCGACCGACAGCGCCGCCACCGCCCCGAGGGTGCGCAGGCCCAGGCGCTCGAGCACGTCGACCAGGTCGGGACGCTCGAGCGCCGCCACCGGCAGAGGGGCGAGGAAGGCGGCGCTCTCCCCCGGAGGGACCACCCGCGGCCCGATGGAGCCGGTGTCGGCCCCGCGGGCGGCCAGGCGGGCGGCGAAGGGGCCATCGGCCACTCCCACGGTCACTTCCCCGCGTCCGGCGAGGGCCTCGGCCACCACCGCCACCACCCGATGGGCGAGGGCCTCGTCACCGCCGAAGTACCGCGACGGGCCGCGCGTGGCGAAGGCGCACGTGCCCGGAGTCGTGACCTCGACCCGCGGGGTGAGGGTCTCCACCGCGGCCAGCACCGGCTCGAAGCGCCGGGCCTCGAGGCCGAGGTCGCGCTCGAGCACCAGCAGCGACGGGCACCGGCCCTGGGCCTCCCGCCGGCGCAGGCCCACCACCACGTCCTCGGCGCGGGCCGCCCGCGAGCAGGCCACCACCCGGTTGGCGTGGAGCACGGCGGCGGGCACGTCGAGGGCCACGCCGGCGGCCACCACCGGCCAGTCGGGGCACCAGACCACCAGCGTCCGGACCGGCATCACGACCGACCTTCCGCATTCGGCCGACCTTCCGCGTTCTGGCGCCCGATGTACTGGTCAGGGCCAGTACATCGGGCGCCAGAACGAACTCGTCCGGGACGGAGGACCGCGAAGACGGTCACGGGAGGTCGAGGTCCGCGGTGCGGGGGCGGGCGGCGCGGCGCCGGCCGGTGGCCTCGACCCGCACCCGGCGCGCGCGCAGGCGGCCGTGGCCGTCGCCCAGCCCCTCCCAACGGGTGCGGTCGATGCGCAGCACCACGTCGGGACCCTCGTGCCACCCACCGGGCGGGCCCAACAGCACCAGCACGGCGCCCCGCTCCCGGGCCCGGGCGGCGAGCCGCCGGGCGTCGGCGGGCCGGGCCCGGCGCTCGGGGCGCAGCAGCACCACGTCGAAGGCGTCGACCAGGGCGGCCACCACCCCCGCCCAGGCCGCAGGCTCGGGCGCCGGCACCAGGGCCAGGCGCCCCAGGTTCACCCCGGCCTCGACCGCGGCGGGCAGCCCCAGCCACGGCAGGCCCACGGCCGCCACCCACGAGCCCGACGCCGACGGGCCGGCCACCAGGGCCAGCGCCAACGAGGTGGCGCCCGACCCGGCCGGGCCCACCACCGAGACGACCGACCCCCGCTGCAGGCCGGCCTCGCCCAGGAGCGGCTCGAGGGCCTCGACCACCGGCAGGCACCGCTGGTCGGCGAGCGTCGTCGGACGCAGCCCCGCCTCGAGCCCCGCCAGCGTCCGCCCGGCGACCGCGCCTCGCCACGAGGCCTCAGGATCCGGCGGGACCGGGGGGACGGAGGCGAGCCGGGGCGGGGTGGGCTCGGCGAGGGCGATGCGCGAGTATCGAACGTCTGTTCGATACTCGCAAGCGCGACTCGGTTAGGCCCCCAACCCGATGGGGCAGCTCACGCCGGTGCCTACCAGGGCAACTCGATGTGACCCCTCCACTCGGACACGTGGAAGGCTCGGGGTTGCCGACCATGACGGCGGGCGAGTAGACGAGCACGGGCGAGGTGGCCGAGCTCCTCGAGATGAGCAAGCGTGACCTGTACCGCCTCATCAACGACGGCGAGTGCCGGCCAGGCGGGCCGGGACGACTTGGGGTCTGGTCCAACGCACTCGGGTGCGGTTGGTCCGCAAGGTGGGCCGTACCGCTGAACCGGAGTGCCTGACATGCATCGCGGTCCTTCGACTCTGTCGTTCCGCCCGCTTGGGCGCAACGCTCAATTCGAGTTCTAGCCGAGCGCCATCCAGAGAGTGAGGGCGCATCATGAGCCACACCAACGACACGAGACGAGCAGGTTCCGCTGGTCGAGGTGCCCGCCGCCGGCGGGTTGGAGCGATCGCACTCGCAGCGGTGTTCGTGGTGTTGCTCACGGGCTGCTTCGGTGACGGGACCTACCGGGTTGGGTACGGTCCAGGGCAACTGAGGCCCGGGGCGACGTACAGCACCGCAGGCGCCGAAGAGTGCTACTGGGTGGAGTGGGCGTGGGGCGTCACCACCGGCGGTGTTTTCCTTGTTGGTTGGGACCACCGCACGGGCGCGGCCGAGCGTCAGATCCACACCATCTGGTCGAGACCCCAACCCGGGGGGAGACATGGCCTCTTCAGCTCCGACGGGTGCGGGGTCTGGGTCCGGACCAGTGCGCAGATTCCGCTGAGCCCACCGTTGGCCGACAAGCCCGCGGGGATGTGGCGGGTCCCCACGGACATGGCATATGGCACCTGGAGCGCGCCCGGTGGGAGCAGGTGCCACTGGGAGATCCTCGCCAACTTTCAAGGCGTCGAGTGGGGTAGGCAAGTTTCGGAAGGCGGAGGGAGCGGCCGGCAGACCATCCACGTGGTTGACGACGGGCGACCGAGGGTCCACGGCTTTGGATCCACCGGCTGCGGCACCTGGCACCGGACCGGCTGACCACCCGGTGTGACCCGGCTAGGCGCCCAGCCCGATCGGGCAACTCACGCCGGTGCCACCGAGGCCGCAGTAGCCGTTGGGCACCTTGTGGAGGTACTGCTGGTGGTAGTCCTCGGCGTAGTAGAAGGTCGGCGCCTCGGCCACCTCGGTGGTGATGTCACCGAAGCCGGCCGCGGCCAGGCGCTCGGCGAAGGCGGCACGACTGGCCTCGAGCGCGGCGCGCTGGGACTCGTCGGCCCAGTAGGCCGCCGAGCGGTACTGCGTGCCGACGTCGTTGCCCTGGCGCATCCCCTGGGTCGGGTCGTGACCCTCCCAGAACACCGCCAGCAGCTGCTCGTAGGAGACCTGAGCGGGGTCGAAGACGACCAGCACGGCCTCGGTGTGGCCGGTGCGGCCGGAGCACACCTCCTGGTAGGTGGGGTTGGGCGTGTACCCGCCGGCGTAGCCCACCGCGGTGCTGTACACGCCGGGCACCCGCCAGAACAGGCGCTCGGCGCCCCAGAAGCAGCCCAGGGCGAACACCGCGGTGGCCAGCCCCTCGGGGAACGGGGGCTGGATTCGGTTGCCGTTCACCGCGTGGACTTCGGGCACGCCGGGCAGGGCCTCGTCGCGGCCGGGCAGGGCGTCACCCGCCTCCACCATGGCCGACTTGTGCGATCCGAACAGTCCCATCGGGTTCCTCTCTCGTACGAGTTCTGGTTGTGCAACGCCGGGGCGACGCCGGTGGTTCCCGCCGAGGTTCAGGCCTGGGCGCGGGCCAGGAGCGCCTCGGCCGGGCCGAGGTCGAAGGGGTGGCCGGTCATCACGATGAGGTGGGTGGCGCCGGCGTCGAGGTAGGCCTCGGCGTCCTCGACCTCGTGGGGGTTGATGGCCACGGTGCGCTCGATGGCGCCCGGGTCACGGCCGACCTTGGCGCACCACTCGTCGAGGATGGCGTTCTTGGCCTTGAAGCTCTCGGGCGGGCCGAAGGTGTTCCAGGCGTCGGCGTGCTCGGCCACGAGGCGCAGGGTGACTTTCTCCCCCGAGCCCCCGATGAGCAGCGGCAGGTCGCCGGCGGGCGGCGGGGTGAGCTTGGCCAGGCGTTCCTTGATGCGGGGCAGGGCCTCGCCGAGGGCACGCAGACGGCCCGGGGCGGTGCCGAACTCGTAGCCGTACTCGGTGTAGTCGCGCTCGAACCAGCCCGAACCGATGCCCAGGTACAAGCGGCCGCCGCTCAGCTGGTCGACGGTGCGGGCCATGTCGGCCAGCAGCTCCGGGTTGCGGTACGAGTTGCAGGTCACCAGCATCCCGAAGTGGGCCTGGGTGGTGGTCACGGCCATGGCCGCCAGCAGCGACCAGCCCTCGTAGTGGACGTCGTCCTGGTCGCCGTAGAGCGGGTAGAAGTGGTCCCAGGTCCAGATGCTGTCGACCCCGAGGGCGTCGGCGGCCTGCCAGGCCGACCGGAGCTCGTCGATGGTGCAGTGCTGGGGGTGCAGCTGCACCCCGACCTTGAAGCGTGCGCTCGATGCCATGGTCCGACGCTACCGAGCGCCGACCCGATCCCTCCCCACCCAGGTGGGGGGCGTTGCGGTCGGCCTACTCCGCGACGACGGCGGGGGTGACGCCCTCGCGGTAGAAGGTGAACAGCCCCTCGATGACCTCGCGCAGGCCCGACGAGTCGCGACCGTCGACGAGGTCGACCGTGATCGAGTTGCCGATCATGTGCACGGCCTTCACCGAGCCGGTGGCGAACAGGCGGCGGGCGAGCTCGTCGGGCGGACGGTCACCCGGGATCTCCTGGCCGACCACGTAGCGCTCGTGGTCCATGCCCGTGATGCTGCGGTTGATGTCGAAGCGCACCATGCCGTGGCGAGGTGCGGGCTTCTCGATGGCGGTGACCGGCTGTCCCATGACGGCGGGAATCGTAGTGCGCCAGGCGGCGACGGCCAGAACCGAAGAGACCACGGCGAGCACGGCGTGGACCACGACGAAGCCGATCTCGTGGCCGTGCACGGCGATGCCCACCATGCGCACGACCCACACCCCGACCGTCCACGCCGCGAAGGCCCGGACGAACCACGGGAACCAGCGCCCCCAGGTGCGCCGCAGCAGGGTCGCGGCCAGGACCAGGGCCGGCACCACGAACGAGGCCACCAGCATCGATCGGCCGACCTGCCCCGACGTGGTCAGGGTGTCGTCGGTCCAGATGTTGCGGATGCGGTTGGCCCAGACGAAGAGGGTCCAGCCGACGAGCAGCCACAGGACCAGGCGGGGACGGCGCACCGCCACAGGCTAGGGCCGATCCGTCGTCCCCCCGACCGCCCCACTATCTTGACCGAGCGGTCAAGTTGATCCCGGACCCCAGGAGCGCGCCATGCCCGACCTCTCAATCGACGAGTTCCGAGCCGAGGCCACCGCCTTCCTCGATGCCAACGCCGAGCCCCGCGACACCGATCAGCGCTTCGTCTGGGGTGAGGGCGACGACGACCTGGCCCTGTTCGAGGAGGTCGACCCCGAGGCCGAGCAGCGCCAGCTCGCCGAGGCGAAGGCCTGGCGGGCCAAGCGCTTCGACGCCGGCTTCGGCTACATCAGCGGCCCGGTCGAGTACGGCGGGAGGGAACTGCCGGCGGCCTACGACCGGGCCTACGCGCAGCTCGAGGCGAAGTACGCCATCCCGGACCAGAGCTTCTTCGGGATCGGCCTCGGCATGGTGGCCCCGACCATCCTCGCCCACGCCACCGACGTGGTGAAGGAGGCGTACCTCGCCAAGATGTACCGGGGTGACCTCGTCGGCGCCCAGCTCTTCAGCGAGCCCGGCGCCGGCTCGGACCTCGCCGGCCTCCAGACCAAGGCCGTGCGCGACGGCGACGAGTGGATCCTCACCGGCCAGAAGGTCTGGACCTCGGGCGCCCAGTACAGCGACATCGGCGAGGTGATCTGCCGCACCGACGCCGACCTCCCCAAGCACAAGGGCCTCACCGGCTTCGTCGTGGACATGCACGCCCCCGGCGTCGAGGTCGTGCCCCTGCGCCAGATGACCGGTGGGGCCAGCTTCAACGAGGTCTTCTTCAACGAGGTGCGGGTCCCCGACGACCACCGCCTGGGCGACGTCAACCAGGGGTGGTCGGTGGCCCTGACCACCCTCATGAACGAGCGCGCCTCGATCGGCGCCGGCGGGGGCGGCGGCGGGCTGGGGCTGGCCAACAGCGTCCGCCTCGCCGAGATGCTGCGCCACTTCGGCCTCGACCAGGACCCGGTGCACCGCCAGGCCCTCGCCGACCTCTACATCAAGTTCCAGGTGGCCAAGTTCACCAACCAGCGCGCCCTCGACAAGATCAAGGCCGGCCAGGCGCCCGGGCCCGAGATGTCGATCGCCAAGATGGCCCTCACCCAGAACCTCACCCAGACCGCCGACTTCGTGGCCGGCGTGCTCGGCCCCCGACTCATCGCCGACACCGGCGAGTGGGGCACCTACGCGTGGTCGCAGTTCGTGCTGGGCACGCCCGGGATGCGCATCGCCGGCGGAACCGACGAGGTGCTGCGCAACATCGTCGGCGAGCGGGTGCTGGGCCTGCCCAAGGACGCCGGCATCGACTCGACGACGCCGTTCAAGGACCTCAAGGTCGGCACCCAGTCGGACTGACCCGCCCGCTCACCGACCAATCGCCCGTCGGCTGCGGGCGACGACCGCCTCCCCTCAGTCGAAGAGGACGCCCTGCGGGTCGGGCGGTCGCACGCGGGGGCAGCCGGTCCACGGCAGGTGGTCCATGAACACCCAACTGCGGCGGTGGATGGCCGTCGGGCCGTACCACTGGAGGGCGGCCTTGTGGCGCGGGCAGGGGTAGCCCTTGTTGTACTCGAAGTCGAAGCCCGGGTAGTTGGGAGCCTCGGCCCGCATGATGCGGTCGCGGGTCACCTTGGCGAGGATCGACGCCGCCGAGATCGACAGGCAGGTGGCGTCCCCCTTGACGATGCGGGTGGTCCTCCGTCCACCGATGAAGTCCCAGTTCCCGTCGATGAGCACCTGGTCGGGCTCGCCGACCCCCAGGCCGTCGATGGCCCGTCGGGCGGCGAGCTTCTGCGCCGCCGACATCCCGAGCTCGTCGCACTCCGCCTGGCTCGCATGCCCGACCGACCAGGCGACACACCAGTCCGCCACCCGGTCGAACAGCGCCTCGCGCTCGGCCTCGGTGAGCATCTTGGAGTCACGCACCTTGTAGACCCGGCGATCGCGCGGCAGCACGGCGGCGCCGATGCTGAGCGGCCCGGCCCATGAACCCCGTCCCACTTCGTCGACGCCGACCACCACTTCGTGGCCGGCCTCCCAGAACGAGCGCTCGACCGCGAGCCCCGGCGACTTGGCCTTGAGGGCCTTGCGCAGGGTGGGCGCGGTGGGCACGACGCCATCATGGCGCGGCGGGCGCCGCGTGCGGGAAACCCGCTGCACTTCGTCTCCGACCGGCCTGGCACCATGGTCCGGTGGCAGACGACGGCATCGTGCACCGCTACCAGGCCCGCGTCCACTGGTCCGGCTCGACCGGGGTGGGCTACGACGCCTACGACCGCACCCACACCGCCGAGGCGCCGCCGGCGCGGGCCGCACTGGACCTGGCCGCCGACCCCGCCTTCCGGGGTGACCCCGACCTGTTGAACCCCGAGCAGCTCGTGGTGCTGGCGGCGTCGTCGTGCCAGCTGCTGTCCTTCCTGGCCGTCGCCGCCCGTGCCCGCATCGACGTGCGCAGCTACGAGGACGAAGCCGAGGCCACCATGCCCGAGGACGACCCACCGGTTCGCCTCACGACCATCACGCTGCGGCCCCGGGTGCTGGTGGGGCCGGGGCCGACCGTCGAACGGGTGCACCACCTGCTCGAGGTGGCCCACCGCGAGTGCTTCATCGCCAACTCCCTGCAGACCGAGATCCGCGTCGAGGCATCGGTGACCATCGCCGACGGCTGAGGGCGCACCCGCAAGACTCGCACCACACAACCTTCTCGTCCCCTTTACCTCCTCTTGACCATGAGGATGGTTTCGTCCGGTATCTCTTGCATCAGCTTCCCGACAGGTCGAAAATGCCCGAGGGGAGCGGGGCGGAATCCGACGAATCACCCACCATCCGGAGACGGGATGACCCTCACCACCCAGGACCCCACCACCGACACCATGGCCGCCGCTCCCCTCTTCCCCGTCGGCACCAAGGTCGAGGTGCGCCGGCGCTTCGACCAGCAGTGGGCCAAGGGCTTCGAGGTCGCCGACCACGCCGACGACGGCTACCGCCTGCGCCGCCTCTCCGAAGGCGAGGTGCTGCCGGTGCCCTTCGACGAGCAGACGCTGCGCAAGGAGCGCAAGAAGTCCACCTGGTGGTACTGACCGCCCGGTGACGAGCACGCCGGTCGCACCGGTCTCACCCGACGCGACCCGCCCGGCGTCGGCCGACTCCTACCCGAGGCCCTCGCCCATCGCGTCGATGTAGTCGTCCACCTCGATGGCCTTCAGGGTGGTGGTCTTGAGGGTGCCACGGGCGCCGAGGGTGGTGGCCACCCGGGCCATGGTGGCGTCGTCGGGGGCGTCGAGGATGGTGACGAAGTCGTACTGGCCGAACAGGGCGTACTGGTACAGGACCTTCACCCCCATCGCCTCCACGTCGAGGTTGACCTCCTTGAGGCGCCGCGGGTTCTCGCGGAGGGTGGCGAAGCCGTCGGGACCGATGGTCGAGAGCATGACGAACTTGGGCATGGCCCGAAGCTAACGCACGCGAGCGCGGTGATCACCGGTCGCGAGCAGAGAGAAAAGCGTCCACCCGCCGCCACGCCTCGGGCGCCCAGGCGTCGTCGTCGGACGCGTCGCGGTCGAGCTCGGCCTCGAGGGATCGGGCGGCGTCGATGTCGTCGTCGGCGAGGGCGGCGAAGCGCTCCCACGTCGGTGGCGTGCCCAGGGGCCGACCCACCCACAGCGGCACGTAGACCGACCGGCACGGGCGCCCGAGCAGGAACCAGCCGCGGGGACGCGCCCCGCCGAGGACCGCGATCATCGACGCCGTGGTGGCGTCTGCCGCCGGCGAATGCATGCACACCGAGTAGCCGTCGTTGCCCACGTGGCTGCGCAGGTGCGCCTTGGTGGCGGCGACGTCGCCGGGAGCGGCGCCCAGGAGGTCCTGGCTCGCTTCGAGGCGAGGATCGACGAAGCGCTCGATGAGGCCGCCGGTGTCGGGGTGGAGGCGATCGTGGAAGTCGGGGATGGTCAGTCTGTTGGAGATGGCCCGGGTGTCGCGCACGGTCTCGACCGCCCACTCGGTGCCCGACGTCTCGAGGACGACGGCCGAGTCGGCGTCGGCCACGAGGAACGACGACCAGTAGGCCTGTCCCCCGTTCGGGTGACAGGGGCCACCCTGGCCGTGGCGCTCGAGCAGGGTGGTCATCACCTCCACCGCCTCCGCCGCGGTCGTGGCCCGTTCGAGGCCGAGGCGCACGAGGTCCATGCCGATGAGGGCCTCGGGCGCGCCCGCTGCGTCCAGCGTCGTCCACACCGCCTCGTTGCCGATGGCCACGCCGGCTTCGTTCACCCCGTGCTCGAAGCCCCAGATCCACGAGGGGCGCGAGCCGAGCACCCCCACCGTGGGCCGACCGGCGCCCTCGATGGTCAGGTAGGTGGTGCGGGTGGCGTCCTCCTCGCGGGCCGGGTGCCATTCGAGCGGTTGGGCCTCGGTGGGCGGCCGATCGGAGTTCTTGGCCAGCACGGTGAGTCCGAGGGCGCTCGCCGGAGCGAGGGCGCAGAGCGTGTCGCACATGCCCGCGACGCTACGCCGCCGCCGGCCGGGAGCCGACCCGATCGCACCCGGGCCACCGCCGGGCACCTGGCCCTGCCCCACGGCGGACGCGGAGGCCGCGCCCTACCATCGCCGCCGTGGATCGCACCCCCCGCCGCGTCACCATCGTCCCGCACACCCACTGGGACCGCGAGTGGTACTCGCCCTTCCAGACCTTCCGGCTGCGCCTGGTCGACCTGCTCGACGAGCTGCTCCCCCGCCTCGAGGCCGACCCGTCCTACGCCCACTTCCTGCTCGACGGGCAGATGGCGGTGGTGGACGACTACTTGGCGGTGCGCCCCGACCAGGAGGAGCGCCTGCGCCACCTCGCCCTCTCGGGTCGGCTGGCCATGGGGCCCTGGTACATCCTCATGGACGAGTTCCTGGTGTCGGGCGAGACCATCATCCGTGACCTCGCCAAGGGCCTCGACCGGGCGGCCTCGTTCGGCGGCGCCATGGACGTCGGCTACCTGCCCGACATGTTCGGCCACATCGCCCAGATGCCCCAGATCCTGCGCCAGTTCGGCTTCGAGCACGCCGTGGTGTGGCGGGGTGTGCCGAGCGCCATCGGCCGGGCCGCGTTCTGGTGGGAGGCGCCCGACGGCTCGACGGTGCGGGCCGAGTACCTGCCCGAGGGGTACGGCAACGGCTCGGTGCTGCCCATGGAGGCCAAGGACCTCGTGGCGCGCATGGCGTCGTTCATCGAGCGCTACGGCGCCCTGCTCGACGGCGCCCCCGGTGATGCCGGCGCCGACGAGGCTGCGCCCACCCCGCTGCTCTGGATGAACGGCACCGACCACCAGGTGCCCATGCCCTGGCTGGGCTACGTCGTCGACGAGGCCAACCGCACCCAGGACGATTTCGTGCTGCGGGTGGGGTCGCTGGCCGAGCACCTCGCCGGCGCCCCCACCGAGGGCCTGCCCACCTGGCAGGGCGAGCTGCGTTCGGGCGCCCACGCGAACCTGCTCATGGGTGTGGCCTCCAACCGCACCGACGTGCGCCGGGCCGCGGCCACCGCCGAGCGCGCCCTCGAAGCGCGTTGCGAGCCGCTGTGGGCGCTCTTCCAGTCCGCCGACCGGTGGCCGGCCACCCTGCTCGACGAAGCGTGGACCCACGTCGTGCACAACGCTGCCCACGACTCGATCTGCGCCTGCTCGGTGGACGAGGTCTGCAACGCCGTCCTGCACCGCTACGCCGAGGCCGTCGACATCGCCGACGGCCTGGCGACGCGGGGGGTCGACCGCTTCGCCATGACCCTCGCCCACGAAGGCTCGGTGGTGGTGAACCCGAGCGCCCGCACCCGGGGCGGCCTCGCGGCCATCGTGGTGGCCGGCAACGACGACGTCCCCGGCACGCAGGTGCTGCGGCAGTGGGCTGCCGACGGCCATCTGTGCACCTTCACCGCGGCGGAGGCACTCCCTCTGGTGCCCGAGATCGTCGACGAGATCGGCGCCCACCGCTACTCGATCGAACCCACCGATCAAGGCGCCCTCGTGGTCCTGACCATCGACGACGCGATGCGCATACCGGCGTCCTTTCCCGTCCACGACCTCGAGGCGCTGCTGCGCGACAAGGGGGACGAGGCACTGGTGGAGATCCGTATCCGTCAGGCGGCCAAACAACAGGTGCTGGCCCGGGTCGAGGCCGTCCCCGGCTACGGCTGGGCCGCGGTCACCGAGCCGATGCCACCCGCGCACCCGGCAGAGGCCGCTGACGGCCACACCCTCACCAACGGCCTCGTCACCGTCGCGGTCGACGCCGCCGACGGCACCTTCTCCCTCGACGGCCACGCCGGGTTGGGCCGCCTCGTGGACGGCGGCGACGTCGGCGACACCTACAACTACTGCCCACCGGCCACCGACCGGGAGGTCGGCGCGCCCGACGCCGTGACCGTGACCGTGGTCGAGGAGGGCCCGGTGCGGGCCGCCCTCGACGTGGTGCGGACCTACCGATGGCCCGCCGCTGCGGTCGGCCTCGACGCCCGCAGCGACGACGAGGTCACCACGGAGGTGACCACCCGCCTCGAGTTGCACGCCGACGAGGCCTTCGTGCGGGTGACCACCACCTTCGACAACGCCGCCCGCGACCACCGCCTCCGGGCCTGGTTCCCCCTCCCCGAGCGGGCCACGGCCTCGCGTGCCGAGTGCGCGTTCGCGGTCGTCGAGCGCGGCCTGGTCGCCGAGGGCGGCCCCACCGAGCGGGCCCTGCCCACCTACCCCTCACGGCGGTTCGTCCAGGCCGGCGGCCTCACCGTCGCCCACGAGGGCCTCCTCGAGTACGAGCTGGTGGACCTCGACGACGCCGGCGGGACGGCCGGCGCCCTGGCCCTCACCCTGCTGCGGTGCACCGGCCTGCTCTCCCAGGGCCCCATGCCCTACCGCCCCCTCCCCGCCGGCCCCCAGACCCCCATGGAGGGCAGCCAGCAGCGCGGCCCCCAGACCATGCGCTACGCCGTGGCCGTCGGCGACGTCGACCCCTACGCCCTCGCCGACGACGCCTTCCTCCCCTTCCTGGTCGGCCGAGCAAGAGGCGTCGGCACCGGCCCGGACACCGGCACCCACCTGCAGGTGAGCGGTGCACCCGTCAGCAGCCTCCGCCGCCACGACGGCCGCCTGGAACTGCGGGTCTTCAACCCGGGAAGCACCCCCACCGAAGTCCGAGTGGCCGGCCGCAAGGGCTGGCTGATGGACCTGAAAGGCACCCCCCTCGAACCCTTCGAGGAAACCATCGAACTCCCCGCCGGCCGCATCGCCACCCTCGCCCTCACCGACACCTGAGGCCCCCACGAACGAGAGCAGCGACAAGCTCGAGCCGGCCGACACCGAAACCCACCACCGACCCCCGCCCCCGCTGAGGACCGGTAGGACCGATCAGTCCGCCCCGCGAGGGACGTAGCGCGGGAGCCGGCGACCGCCAGGGAGCCCGACGGGGGCGTCGGCGCAGCGACGGTTTCGCCAAGCCCCCGCGCCGCAGGCGCCCCCGACGGCGTCAGGAGCGAGCCGACGAGCCCCGACGGGCGACCGAAGACGAAGAAGCGAAAGAAGACGTGAGCCGCTCAGTCCTGAGCAGCAGCAGACTCGTCGGGGCTGGCGCCGAAGTGGTCTTCGATCCACTCCCGCCCGACCTCCCGCCGCAGCCGGGCCTTCTCGAGCAGCGAGTCGTGGTCCACGTCCAACTCCCGGCGGAGGCGCCACAGGCGGACTCGGCCGATGTCGCGGAGGGTGTGGCTGCGCAGGGACCGAACGTTGAGGGTGACGTCGTCGCGCAGGGCGTTGCGCAGCTCCTCGGAGATGACGACCGAGCCGGGGTAGGCGATGCCGACGATGCGGTTGGCGAGGTTGACGACGGGGCCGTACACGTCGCCGTCCTGTTCGATCACCGAGCCCAGCGCGAGGCCGACGCGCACGTCGGAGAGGGCTTCGTCCTGGCGGAAGGCGTCGGCGAGGTCGAGGGCGATGTGAGCGCCGTTGACGGGGTCGTCGACGATGAAGAGCACCTCGTCGCCGATCATCTTGACGACGCGGCCGCCGAGGCCGGCGACGGTGTCGGTGGCCATCGACTCGAAGCGGGCGACGAGGTGGGCGAGCTCCTGCTCGGGGACCTGCTGGCTGAGGGCGGTGTAGCCCACGAGGTCGGCGAAGCCGACGACGACGGCACCGCCCTCGGTGTCACGCACCCGGAGCAGCTGCCGGCGAGCCTCGTCCTGGAGGTGGCGGCGCCAGACGTAGTCCATGATGCGTGGCATCACGTCGAGGATCAGTTCGGTGCGCTCGAGCAGCGCCGGGCCGGCAACCACCTCTGGGTCGATCTCGCCGGCCTCGACCAGCTCGACCAGCTCGGCCTCCTCCGCGGCCTCGGTGGTGACCCGGCTGGCCAGCGCCGCGATCTGGGCGTTGGCGACGCGCGACATGGACGAGCCGATGACCCGGGCCATCTGCAACGCCAGTTCGGGCTCGACCACCCCCTCGGAGATGGTGTTGGCGGCGATGTGCATCATCTCGAGGTCGACCTTGGTGAAGGCCTCCTCGCCCTCGAGGGGGTCGGGGAAGCCGAGGGCCCGCCAGAAGTGGGACACCTCGTCCTCGGGCAGGCCGACGTGGTCGGCGACCTCGGCGGCGGCGAACTGCGGCCGCTCGTCGAACACGAGGTGTTCGATGGCGAGCAGGGGCAAGGTGCCCTCGCGCTCGGCGTCGGCGATCTCGGCCTCGGGGACCTTCTTGGCCTCGAGCACCTCACGGATGGTGCGTCGGCCGCCTCGCCCGAACCTCACCATGACGTTGTACCCCAGGAGGTCACGAGAACGACCCCGCCAGGTTCGGGGGTGGGGCGGGCTCGGCGAGGAGGGCGTCGCCCCTTGGCTCGGTGGTGGACCACGACGGGTCGAGGGCCGGCGCCAGCAGGGTGAGACCGTCGGGGACTGGTCGACCCCGGGGCGGCTGGAGGTCCCAGAGCAGGGCGGGACGGGCGCCGTGCCATCGCAGCGCGCACGAGAGCCGCCCGAAGCGGGTGGGGGCTTCGTGCACCTCGACGGACTGGCCGAGCCAAGCCGGAGGGAACCCCGAGAACAGCGCCAGGGTCGGTGCGGTGACAGCGGCGTCGTCCACGAGACCGGTCCGCACCCGGGCCAGGAGCGCGGCCGCGGGGCCGGCGAAGCGCAGGCCGGCGGCAGCGGTCGTCGCGGCGTCGTCGGGCTGGTGGGCGGCGCCGGCCGTCGTGACGGCGCCGGCGTCGTCGGACCGCTGGGCGGCAGCGTCGGACCGCTGGGCGGCAGGGGCGTGCCCCCCGTCGACCCCGTCGACCCCCGCGACGCCGGCAGCCGTCAGTCGGTCGAGCGGCTCGACCTCGACCGGACGGAACGGACCACCAGCCGCGGCCATGGCGGCGACCGCGGACGCAGCGTCGGGCTGGTGGGCGGCGGCCAGCAGGTCGGCGGCGGCGGCGAGGGCGTCGGCGGTTCCCGGCACGGCGCGTCGCTCCTTGGCGGCGCGGTGGGCGGCCTTGGCCACGGGGCCGGCGACCCGCTCGCCGAGCTCGGCCCCGATGCCCGTGCCGGCGAGGGATCCGAGCGCCCGGAGCACCGCCACCGTGTCGGCCCGTCCGGCGTCGCCCCGCCCGAAGCGGCCGGTGAGGCGCTGGCGGTCGAGCAGGGCGCCGGCCACTCGCCACGCCTCGTCGATGAAGCCCTGCTGCGCGAGGGCCGTCAGCAGCACGGCGAGCTCGGCCGTCGAGGCGGCGTCGAGATCGCCGCCGGCGGCGAGGAGCACCTCGGCACGAGCCAGGTCGACGACGGCCGTGAGGCGCTCGTCGGGCAGTCGGAAGGCGAGGCCCCGATCGAGCTGCGCCCGCCAGCCTCGGGCCACCCTGTCGGCCTCGGGGGTCTCGGCCACGGCACCGGCCACGGCGTCGTCGCCGGCGAGGCCCCCGACGGGCAGGAGGGTGGCTCGGAGCCGCGCCGTGTGGGCGAGGGGGAACAGGAGCACGACGACCGGCCCCTGGACGGGGCCATCGAGCGCCACGGCCTCGCCGTCGAGCACCCCGGCGCGGGCAGCCGCCGGGTCTGCGGCGACCAGCGCCCGGGACGGAGGCCGCCCGAAGCGCACCTCGATGGCGCCGTCGAGCACGGCCACCGAGCCGTCGACGCGCACCGAGCCGGCGCGGAGGACCAGCGCGAGGGCGAAGGGAAGGGTCGAGTCGTTGGCCACCTCGAAGGCGACGACGTCGTGGGCCAAGCCGCCGACCCGGGCCCCGTACGCACGGGCCACGGCGTCCCCGGTGGGCACACGCATGGCCGTCTCCACGACCGGGGTGGCCTCTACGAGGCGCCGGCGGACGGCCGCCTCCTCGCCGGGGAGGTGCCAGCGGTCGTCGGCGCCCGCCCACCAGTCGATGGACCAGGCGCCGTCGAGGGCGTGGACGACGCCGTGGGCGTCCACGACGGCAAGGGGCCCACCGCTGGTGGTGCCGATGCAGGTGAGCGAGCCGTCGAGCGCGCTCATCTGGATCCCGGGAGGGTCACGGGCCGAGGAGCTCGTGCTTGACCTCGTGCTTGAGGAGACCCCGGTAGGCCGCCTCGGGCGTGCAGCCCTGATTGCACACGAGGTCCATCTGCTCGGCGATGGGCATGTACACGTCGTAGTCGCGCGCCAGCTCCATCACCACCTTGGTGGTCTTGACGCCCTCGGCCACCATGTGCATCTCCTCGATGATCTCCTCGAGGGAGCGGCCCTTGCCGAGCTGCTCGCCCACGTGCCGGTTGCGGCTCTGGGGGCTGATGCACGTGGCCACGAGGTCACCCATGCCGGCCAGGCCGGCGAAGGTCTCGGCCCGCCCGCCCATGGCCACACCGAGGCGGGTGAGCTCGGCCAGACCGCGGGTGATGACAGCCGCCCGGGTGTTGTCGCCGGTACCGAGGCCGTCGGCCATGCCCGCGGCGAGGGCCATCACGTTCTTGAGGGCGCCGGCCAGCTCGGAACCGACCACGTCGTCGTTCACGTACACCCGGAACAGGTTGCTGGTGAAGACCCGCTGGAGCTCCTCGCTGATGCCGGGATCGGACATGGCGATGACCGCGGCGGCGGCGGAGCCGGCCAGGATCTCCTTGGCGAGGTTGGGGCCGGTGAGCACGCCGTACGGGTGGCCGGGCAGCACCTCGTCGACGAGCTGGGTCATGCGCAACCGCGATCCCTGCTCGAGGCCCTTGGAGAGGCTCACCACCGGGACCCATGCCCGCAGGTGCGGCTTGACCTCCTCCAACGTCGCCCGGAAGCCGTGCGACGGCACCCCCATGACGAGCACGTCGGCCGAGCTCACCGCCTCGGCGAGGTCGTCGGTGGCGGTCAGGTCGGGGTGCAGGTCGTAGCCGGCCAGGTAGCGGCGGTTCTGGTGCTGCTCGTTGATCTCGGCGGCCACCTCCGGACTCCGGGCCCAGACCACCGTGGGCACGTTGTGAGCCGCAAGGTGGGCGACGGTCGTCCCCCACGAGCCGGCACCGATCACGGCAACGCAGATGTTCATGCGGCGTTCTCCCTCCCCCGAGCGGCCCCGGACGCGCCAAACCGTAGACTGCCGCGCTCATGGCCGCGGTGGTGCTGGTCCCGGTGAAGTCGTTCCACGAGGCCAAGCTGCGTCTCGCCCCCGCCCTCCCCGCGCCCGAGCGCGCTGCCCTGGCCCGTTCGATGGCGGCCAAGGTGCTCGCCGCCGCCGCCCCTCTCGACGTGTGGGTGGTGTGCGACGACGCCGAGGTCGCCGCCTGGGCCGAGGGTGAGGGCGCCTCGGTGCTCCTGCGGCCCGGGCGAGGCCTCAACGGCGCCGTGGCCGACGGGGTGGCCCACCTCGATGCGCAGGGCTTCGACCAGGTGGTCGTGGCCCACGCCGACCTCCCCCTGGCCACCACCCTCAGCTTCCTGGCCGACACCGCCGGCGTCACGCTGGTCCCCGACCGACACGAGGACGGCACCAACGTCGCCTGCGTGCCCGCCGCCGCCGGCTTCGTGTGGGCCTACGGGGCGGGCTCGTTCGCCCGCCACTGCGCCGAGGCGGAGCGCCTCGGACTCGACCTGCGCATCGTGCGCGACGTCCCCCTCGGCTGGGACGTCGACGTGCCCGCCGACCTCGCGGTGCTGTCCCCGTGACCCTCTGGGGCGGCGAGGGCTCGTCCACTGCGGGGCCGACCACGTCCGGCGGCGCCGGCGGTCCCTCCGGCCCCGACCCGGCCCGGCGGGAGGCGCCGTCGAGCCGCGACCTGTCCACGCCGGCCCGCGCCCTGGCCATCGCCGCCCACCCCGACGACGTCGAGTTCCAGTGCGGCGCCACCCTGGCCAAGTGGGCGGCGGCGGGCTGCGTCGTCCACCACCTGATCTGCACCGACGGCTCGAAGGGCACCTGGGACGTCGACGCCGACCTGGCCGCCCTCGTGGTCACCCGCCAGGCCGAGCAACGTGCTGCGGCGGCGGCCCTCGGCGCCACCGGCGAGGTGGTCTTCCTGGGCTGGCCCGACGGCGAGCTCGAGGCGGGTCTGCGCCAGCGCTGGGAGGTGGCCTATTGGATACGACGCCTCCAGCCCGACGTCGTCCTCGGCCACGACCCGTGGAAGCGCTACCGCCTGCACCCCGACCACCGGGCCGCCGGCCTGCTCGCCTGCGACGGCGTGGTCGCCGCCCGGGACCCCCACTTCTTCCCCGAGCAGGCCATCCCCCACCACCGCCCCACCGCCCTGCTGTTGTTCGAGGCCGACGAGCCCGACCACGCCGAGACCGTCGCGGTCGAGCACGCGGTGGCCAAGGTGAACGCCCTGCTCGCCCACGAGAGCCAGTTCGAGACCACCATGGAGATCGACCTCGACGGCGAGGCGGCGTCCGCCGAGCGGGCCGCCTTCCACGACCGCATCCTGCGCGAGCTGGCCGAGGCCGGCGCCGCCTACGGCGTCGAGCGCGCCGAGGCCTTCAAGCTGATCGACGACCTGTGACCCGCCCCGCGCGCCCCGTTCGGGCGAACTCGACGCAATGCCCGCCAGATTCCGACAGCTATTGCGTCGAGTTCGTCCGACCGAGGGCGGAGGGGTCGGCGTGACGGGGACGTCGCTGGCGGGCGCCGGCGCCCTCGTCGGCGTGGGCGAGACCGACTACGTCCGGGGCTCGCCCCACACCCCCGTCGAGCTCATGCTCCAGGCCGCCCACGCCGCCCTCGAGGACGCCGGCCTGAGCGCCCACGAGGTCGACGGCATCATCCCCCCGCCCGGCTACACGTCGGCCGAGGAGCTGGCCGCCAACCTCGGCATCGACGAGCTCCGCTTCGCCACCACGGTGCACATGGGCGGCGCCAGCCCGGTCGCCGCGCTGCGCCAGGCGGTCGGCGCGGTGGCCACGGGCATGGCCGAGACCGTGCTGGTGGTCGTGGGTTGGAACGGCTTCTCGGCCTTCCGCCCCCGTGAGGGGATCCGACGGCCCCGCCACGGGCTCGACGTCGCCGCCATCGGCAACGTGGCCATGGATTTCCACCTGCCCTACGGGGTGCGCACGGCGGCGCAGTTCTATTCGTGGATCCTGATGCGCCACAAGCTGCTCCACGGCATCGAGGACACCGACGCCGGCGCCGTGGCCCTGGCCTGCCGCAAGCACGCCCAGCTCAACGACAAGGCCTTGATGAAGGGCCGCCCTCTCACGATGGCGGACTACCTCGACGCCCCGTGGGTGGCCGAGCCCCTCCGCAAGTTCGACTGCTGCCTCGAGACCGACTGCGCCGCCGCCGTGGTGATCACGTCGCCCGAGCGGGCCGCCGACCTGGCCCACCCCGTGGTCCGGTGGCTGGGCGGCGCTGAGGGCCATCCCGCCCCGGCCGACGACCTGACCAACCGGCCCGACCTGTCCAAGGTGGGTCTGCACCACGCCGCGCCCCGCGCCTTCGCCATGGCCGGCGTGGCGCCCCACGACCTCGACGTCCTCGAGGTCTACGACTGCTTCACCTACGTCGTGCTGCTCGAGTTGGAGGCCCTCGGCCTGTGCGAGCCCGGCGGCGCCGGCGAGTTCGTGCGCGACGGCAACATCGAGCTCGGTGGCCGCTACCCGCTCAACACCCACGGCGGACTGCTGTCGCAGGGCCACATGTGGGGCATGAACCACGTGGTCGAGGCCGTCCGCCAACTGCGCCACGAGGCCGGCGCCGCCCAGGTGGCCGACGCCGAGCTGGCGGTGGTCACCGGCTGGGGCGACTTCGGCGACGGCAGCCTCGCCATCCTGGGGAGGGGCTGAGGTGGCCCGGCCGCCCCTCGAAGGGCGCTTCGTCCCCACCCCTGACGGGCCTGCCGTCGAGTTCTACCGCCACGCGGTCGCCGGTGTGCTCCACCTCCAGCGGTGCGCGGCGTGTGGCCACCACCAGCACCCGCCGCGGTGGCGCTGCCCGGACTGCAGCTCGCCCGACCTCGTCTGGGAGCCCTCCCCGGGCACGGGTGTGCTGTTCTCGTGGACCGTCACCCACCGGGCCGTCGACTTCGTGTGGGGCGCGGTCGTCCCCTACGCCACCGTGGTGGTGCAGCTCGACGAGGGTCCGCGCGTGGTCGGCGGCTGGGACGGCGAGCTCGACGAGCTGGCCCTCGACCTGCCGGTGGCGCTCGACCTCGAGCCCGCCGGCGACGAGTTCGCCTTCCTCTGGTTCCGCCCCGCCTGACTGACCCTTCGCCAGAAGGGCAGCTGGAGGAACTACCGGTCACCAGTGACGACTATTTCCTCCAGATGCGGTCGATCGGGTGGAGGGGTCAGGCGTCGCGGCGGGCGGCCATGCGGGCCTGGATCTCCTCGAAGTCGACCCGGATGAACAGCGCCTCGGCCTCGGCGGTGAGCAGCTCGCCGCCGTCGGCGTGGCAGGTGCTCTTCGCCACGATGCGCTTGCCGTCGTCGGACTCAATCCACGCCTCGAAGCGCAGCTCCTCCTCCACCGGGGTGATGTGGCGGTACCGCACGGTGAGGCGGCCGGTGACACCGGGGTCCCGCACGTAGCCCTGGGCGGCACCGAGGATGTCGTCGAAGAGGCCGGCCACGAACCCGCCGTGCACCCCGTGGGGCGGGCCCTCGTAAGCCAGGTTCAAAGTGACGTGGCCCACCTTCACCCGGGTGCCGTCGTCGCGCACCTCGTCGGTGAGGACCAGCGGCGGCGCCACGGGGTTCTCGGTGCCCCGGAAGGCGCCGTGGGCCAGGAAGGGGCTCACCGGGTCGTCGATGGCGGTCTGGATGCCGGTGCCGTCCATCAGGCCGTCGTACCAGCGCGGCCGGCGGGGCCCGTCGAGCAGCGCCCGCAGCTCCCGGGCGAGGGCGAGGGCGTGCTCCTCCTTGCCCGCCGGCACGGTGTTTGCCGCCAGCTCCCCGATGATGCTCCGGACCTCGTCGGCGAGCTCTCGCATGCAACCCGTTCTAGCTGCCCACAGGCCGCAGCCGCCCCGTTCTGGGACCAGATCTCCGCTCTCACCATTCGGTTTCTGGTCCCAGAACCACAAGGGTTGTGTTCTGGGACCAGATTTCCGCTCTCACCGTTGGGTTTCTGGTCCCAGAACGGTGATCGGTGTCGGCGACCGCAGTGGCGCGCCACCCGGGGGCGTCAGGGGATGCGGCCGTCTCCCAAGGTGACGGTCTCGGTGTCGCGGCCGGAGCGCAGGAGGGTGCCGGGGCGGGCCGCAGTGAAGGTGGCGCCGGGGCCGACGATCTCGACGCCGTTGACCAGCACGTGCTCGACGCCCTCGGGCTCGGAGTAGAGGCGGGCGGCGCCGGCGGGGAGGTCGGCCCGCATGCCGACGGGGCCCGGGGCGATGCGCTCGGGGTCGAAGACCACGACGTCGGCGACCCAGCCCTCGGCGAGGCGTCCGCGCCCGGTCAGGCCGTAGAGGCGGGCGGGCACGTCGGTGAGCTTGTGCACCGCCTCCTCGAGACCCATCAGGCCCCGGTCGCGCACCGAGTCGCCGAGGAAGGCCGTCGTGTAGTTGAAGGTGGCGATGAAGTCGAGGTGGGCGCCGGCGTCCGACGCCCCGAGGATCACCCGCGGGTCCCGCCAGGTCTGCGCCCGCAGCGCCCAGCTGTCCTCGTCGTCACCGCTCTGGGGCGGGAGGATCACGGTGCGCAGCCCGTCCTCGACCACGATGTCCAAGAGCGCGTCGAACGGCTCCTTGCCCTGCTCCGCGGCGACGTCACCGACGAGGCGACCTTCGTGGCGCTTGGTCTCGTCGGTGAAGGCTTCTTCGATCGTCATGCGGTGCCACTGCGCGATGCGGGCGAAGGGGCCCGCCTCCGGGCTCTCGACGCCCTCGATCAGGCGCCGACGCACGTCCGGGTCGGCCAGGGCAACGAGCTTCTCGTCGGCGGGCAGCGTCATGACCTTGGCCCAGCCGGGGAAGGTGTCGAGCAGGAAGCCCGTGAGGAAGCAGAGCCGGATGCGCATGAGGTCGGGGACGGTGAGGGCCAGGACGCGGGCACCCCGCTCGGCCGCCCGGTCGCTCGCCGAGAGGCGCTGCGCCACGTCGTCGGCCGAGCGGGCGTTGGCGGCGACCAGCACGTTCCAATTGAGGGGACGGTCGGCGGCGAGGGACATGTCGGCCATCAGGTCGGCGTGCTCGTCGCTGAAGGGCCCGACGGTGGGGATGAACTCGAGGGCCGTCCCCGGGTGCTCGCGGACCACCGAGCACAGCCGCACGAGCTCGTCGTGGGTGGCGTGGCGGGACGGGACCGGGTCGCCGGCGCCGTCGCTGTGGGTCGTGGCCCACGACGAGGAGAACCCGAGCCCGCCGGCGGCGAGGCCTTCGCCCAGCAGGTGGGCCATCGCCTCGACCTGCTCGTCGTCGGCCTCCTCGCCCACCGCATCGTGGCCCATCACCGCCCGCCGCAGGGCGGAGTGCCCGACCAGGAAGCCGGCGTTGACGGCCAGGGTGCCGTCGAGGCGGTCGAGGTACTCGGCGGTGCTGCGCCAGTCCCACGGCACGCCGGCGGCCAGCGACTCGAGGGGCATGCCCTCCACCCGGGCCAGCATGCGCATGAGGTACTCGCCGTCGGCGGGGTCGCCGCTGAGCGGGGCGATGCTGAACCCGCAGTTGCCGGCGACGACGGTGGTGACGCCGTGCAACGGCGACGGGCTGAGCGTCGGGTCCCAGAAGGCCTGGGCGTCGTAGTGGGTGTGCAGGTCGACGAAGCCCGGGGCGACAATCAACCCCTCGGCCTCGATGACCCGGTCGACCTCACCGGCGGACACGGCGGCGTCGAGCCCGCCCGGCTCGGTGATGGCGGCGATGCGCCCGCCCTCGATGGCCACGTCGGCGGGCCGGCGCTCGGCCCCCGTCCCGTCGACCAGGACGCCCCCTCGAATGACCACGTCGAACATGTCGATCCCCCTGTGTCGGTCGCGGTTCGGGGCCACGGCCCTCCACCTGACGTTACCGTTGGCGCTGATGGGCACCCTCGCCACACCGGACGCCGCCGGCACCCCCGACCCCGTCACCGGGCTGCTGCCCGATCCCGAGCCGGGCCCGGTCCACTACACGGTGATCTCGGTGGACGACCACCTCGTCGAGCCCGCCGACCTCTTCGACGGGCGCCTGCCCGCCCGATTCGCCGATCGCGCCCCCCACGTGCGCGAGACCTCGAAGGGCCACGAGGTCTGGGAGTTCGAGGGCAAGGTGTTCCCGCAGCTCGGCCTCAACGCTGTTGTCGGGCGGGACCGCAACGAGTCGGCCATCGAGCCCCGCCGCTTCGAGCACATGCGGCCCGGCTGCTACCGCATCGACGACCGCGTGCGCGACCAGGACCTCGCCGGCATCTGGGCCTCGCTCAACTTCCCCTCCCAGATCACCGGGTTCTGCGGCACCGTCTACGCCCGCGCCGAGGACCCCGAGCTCGGACTCGCCGTCACCCGGGCCTGGAACGACTGGGTCCACGACGCCTGGTGGCAGCCCCACCCCGAACGCACCATCCCCCTCGGCATCACTTGGCTGGCCGACGCCGAGCTCGGCGCCGACGAGGTGCGACGCAACGCCGGGCGGGGCTTCCGGGCCGTGACCCTGCCCGAGAACCCCCACAAGCTCGACCTGCCGTCGGTGCACTCGGGCTGGTGGGACCCGATCCTCGCCGCCTGCGTCGAGACCGACACCGTCGTCTGCCTGCACGTGGGCTCGTCCGGGATGATGCCGATGCCGATGGACGCGCCGATGATCGAGCTCGGCGCCACCCTGTTCGGCGCCCTGTCGCTGGACGCCTGCGCCAACTGGCTGTGGTCGGGCGTCCCGGTGCGCTTCCCCGACCTGAAGATCGCCATGTCCGAGGGTGGCATCGGCTGGATCCCGATGCTGGTCGACCGCCTCGACTACATCGTCGGGCACTCGGGCCACGGCCGGAAGGCGTGGCGGGCGCTCGGCACCGACCTGTCCCCCAGCGACGTGCTGCGCCGCAACTTCTGGTTCTGCACCATCGACGACCCGTCCTCGCTCGACGCCGCGCGGTCCGCGGTGGGGATCGACCGCCTCATGGTCGAGGTCGACTACCCCCACGCCGACTCGACCTGGCCCGACACGCAGGCCTTCCTCCACGACCGCCTCGGCGACCTGCCCGCCGACGACGTGGCCAAGATCACCTACGCCAACGCCGCCGCCCTGTTCCGCTGGCCGTTGCCGCCCGAACCCCGGCCGCCGCTCCCCCCGTCGAGCACCACGACGCAGCCCTAGACCACCCGCCCCAGCCCACCTCCCCGCCTGCTCTACGCCCACCCCAGGAGACCACCGTGCACCGTCCCGACCTCGACCACCTCTCGGTGCCGTCGCTCCCCACGTTCTCGTCGCTCCAGTCCTCGCTGGACGCCCTGCCGGCGCTCTCCGAGCTCCAGGCGAGCTTCCCGGCGATGCCGTCGAACCTGCCAGCGCTGCCGTCGACCTCTGCCCTTCCCGCCCTGCCGCCCGTGCCGGCGTGGGTGCCCATCACCCCGTTCCAGGCCAAGGTCACCCTGATGTCGATCCGCTCGCTCATCGGGGTGCTGGGATGGCTGGCCCCCAACCTCAGCGCCAAGGTCTTCGGCATCGATCCGGCCCAGAACCCGTCGGCCCCTTACCTCGGCCGCCTCTTCGCCGCCCGTGAACTCGCCTTGGTAGCGCCCCTGCTCAGCGAGGACGACGACGTACAGCGCCGCTCGCTCCACGTCGGCATGGCCGTCGACGCCGCCGACGCTGCCGCCTCGGTCGCCGCCGGCGTGCGCGGCACGCTGCCCAAGCGGGCGGCGGTGATGACCGGCCTCACCGCGGTCGCCGCCGTCCTCCTCGGCTGGATCGCCAGCTCCGACGGCTGACGACTCATCCCCGGGGCACCTGGCGCATCAAGTCCGCCAGGAGCGGCACTGATGCGCCGAATTCCGGCGACACGAAGCCGTCGCGGGGCAAGGATGCACCAATGCGCCGCCTCGAGAACATCATCATCGACGCCCGCGACATCCGGGCCACCGCCGAGTTCTGGCGCCAGGCCCTCGGCTGGGTGACGACCTTCGACGACGGCGACGAGATCTGCATCAACCCGGGCGGCGGCGACGTGAACGACCCGGCGACGTGGCCGTTCCCGGACATCGCCTTCGAGCCGGTCGACGACCCTGGCGTCGGCCGCCAGAGGGTCCACCTCGACCTGGCCAGCGCCTCGGTCGAGGCCCAACAGGCGACGGTCGAACGCCTCCTCGCCCTCGGCGCCACCCCCGCCGACGTGGGCCAGCCCGCCGACGCCCCCTTCACCGTGCTGGCCGACCCGGAGGGCAACACCTTCTGCGTGCTCGACCCCCGCGACGAGTACCAGGGCACCGGCAGCCTCGCCGCGATCGTGGTCGCCGCCGTGGACGCCGGCGCGCTGCGGGACTTCTACGTGGCCGCCACCGGCTGGGACCTCGTGCGCGACGAGCCCGGCTACGTCTCCTTCCGAGACTCCCGCGGCACCGGGCCCTTCCTCGAGCTCATCACCCGCGAGGGCCTCGACCGGGCCGACGACCGCAAGAACCGCACCCACCTCGACGTCTCGCCCCGCCAGGACGAGGACCAAGCGGCCTCGGTGGACGAGCTCCTCGCCCTGGGCGCCCGGCGCGTCGACGTCGGCCAGGGCTCGGACGTCACCTGGGTGGTGCTGGCCGACCCCGAGGGCAACGAGCTCTGCGTCCTGTCCCCCCGCGAATGACTCGGATGGGCCGAACTGGCGCCCGATTCGATGGCCCTGGCCATCGAATCGGGCGCCAGAACGACGGGTTCAGCGCTTGGCGGTGATGTCGACGGGGCGGGCGAACTCGGCGAAGAAGTCGTTGCCCTTGTCGTCCACGACGATGAAGGCGGGGAAGTCCTCGACGTCGATCTTCCAGACCGCCTCCATGCCCAGCTCGGGGTACTCGAGCACCTCGACGTGGCGGATGCAGTCCTGGGCGAGGCGGGCGGCGGGGCCGCCGATCGAGCCCAGGTAGAAGCCGCCGTGGCGCCGGCAGGCGTCGGTGACCTGCTGGCTGCGGTTGCCCTTGGCCAGCATCACGAAGCTGCCGCCCGCGGCCTGGAACTGCTCGACGTACGAGTCCATCCGGCCGGCGGTGGTGGGGCCGAACGAGCCCGAGGCGTAACCGTCGGGGGTCTTGGCGGGGCCGGCGTAGTACACGCAGCGGTCCCGCAGGTACTGGGGCATGGGCTCGCCGGCGGCGAGGCGCTCGGCGATCTTGGCGTGGGCGATGTCGCGGGCCACCACCATGGGGCCGGTCAGCGAGAGGCGGGTCTTCACCGGGTACTTGGACAGCTCGGCGCGGATCTCGTCCATGGGCCGGTTGAGGTCGATCGACACCACGTCGCCGCCCTCCGCGGCCTCCTGGTGGGCCAGGTCGGGCAGGAAACGGGCCGGGTCGCGTTCGAGCTCCTCGAGGAACACACCGTCGGCGGTGATCTTGCCCAGCGCCTGGCGGTCGGCCGAGCAGCTGACGGCGATGGCCACGGGGCACGAGGCGCCGTGGCGAGGCAGGCGGATCACCCGGACGTCGTGGCAAAAGTACTTGCCCCCGAACTGGGCGCCGATGCCCGTGGTGCGGGTCATCTCCAGGATCTCCTGCTCGAGCTGCGGGTCGCGGAAGCCCCGGCCCAGCTCGTTGCCGGTCGTGGGGAGGCTGTCCAGGTAGCGGGCCGACGCGTACTTGGCGGTCTTCAGCGCGTACTCCGCCGACGTGCCGCCGATCACCACGGCCAGGTGGTACGGCGGGCAGGCGGCGGTGCCCAGCATGCGGGTCTTCTCGTCGAGGAAGCGCATGAGGCTGGTGGGGTTCAGCACCGCCTTGGTCTCCTGGAACAGGTAGCTCTTGTTGGCCGAGCCGCCGCCCTTGGCCATGAACAGGAACTTGTAGGCGTCGCCGTCGGCTGCGTACAGCTCGATCTGCGCCGGCAGGTTGGTGCCGGTGTTCTTCTCGTCCCACATGGTGAGCGGCGCCATCTGCGAGTAGCGCAGGTTCGCGTGGTCGTAGGTCTCCTGGATGCCCCGCGCCAGCGCCGCCTCGTCGCCACCGTCGGTCAGCACGTTCTGGCCCCGCTTGCCCATCACGATGGCGGTTCCCGTGTCCTGGCACATCGGGAGGATGCCGCCGGCCGAGATGTTGGCGTTCTTCAGCAGGTCGAGGGCGACGAAGCGGTCGTTGGCCGACGCCTCGGGGTCGTCGAGGATGTTCGCCACCTGCTGGAGGTGGCCGGGCCGCAGCAGGTGGGCAATGTCCCACATGGCCTCACGGGCCAGGGTGGTCAGCGCCTCGGGCGCCACCTGCAGGAAGGTGCGGCCGGCGGCCTCGACGGTCGAGACACCCTCCGTGGTGACGAGCCGGTACTCGGTGTCGTCGGGGCCGAGGGGCAACAGGTCCTGGTACACGAAATCGCTCACGACCTCACGCTACGGCGGCCCTGCGCAGGCAGGCGAACCGGCCGAGCCCGACCCCTCTCGGCCCAACCGGCAGCGGATTTCGGCGCCCTGGCACCGAAATCCGGTGCCAGAACGCCGATCCGGAGCAGGCGCGTTCAGTTGGGGTCGACGCGGGTGAGGACCGTGCCGTCGTGGGGCACCGTCCAGAGCGACCCCTCGCCCGAGGCCACCTCGCGCAGCTCGCCGCCGACCTCGACCTCGCTCACCACGGCGACCTCGTCGGGGTCGATCTCGATCAGCTGGCTGAGCCCGTCGACCCAAGGCCGGCCCTCGTCGTCGAGGGCCACGCCCTCGACCCGCTGGCCGATGTCGAGGGTGTCGAGGATCTCGCCGGTCTCCTTGTCGAGGCGAAGCACCGAGGACGTGCCCTCGCTGGCCAGCCAGACGGCCTCGTCGTCGACGGCCGCCTCTGCGGGCAGGTCGCCCACGTCGAACGTGCCGACGACCTCCCGCGCCTCGATGTCGATCTTCGAGAGGGTGCCGTCGTCCCGGTTGGTGACCCACAAGAAGGCGTCGCCATCGGCGACGATGGCCGACGGGTCGGTACCCACGGCGATCTCGTCGACCGTCTCGAGGGTCTCCGGGTCGATGGCCTCGACCGACGAGTCGACCCGATCCGTGACCCAGACCAGGCCGGCGGCGGTGGTGACGGACTGCGGCCCCCCGTCGAACGCGACGGTGTCTCTCACCGTGCCGTCCCCCGGGTCGAGGCGGGCGAGCTCCCTCGCCTCGAACGAGGAGACCCACACCGACCCGAGGCCGACCGCGACGTCGCGCGGCCCCTCGCCCACCTCGGTCGTATCGGTGACCTTGTTGTCCTCGGTGTCGACCCGGCTGACGGTCGCGTCGTCGCGGTTGGCCACCCAGGCGGCACCATCGTCCACGGCGACGCCACGCGGCGTGGCGCCCACCGGGATGCTGGCCACCACTTCACCCCCGACCCCACCCCCGTCGGCCACGGCACCGCCGCCCGCCCCGCCGTCCGACCCGCCCGCGTCCCCATCCCCGTCGTCGCCGCCAGTGAGCGCGACGACGGCGCCGACGACGAGCAGGACGACAACGACGGCCGCGCCGACGAGCAGAGGCAGACGCGACCGCTTGGCCGGCTCGGCCCCACCCGGAGACGCCGCCGGCGCGGGAGTCGGATCGGGGGTCCGCGCCGTCGAAGCAGCGGCCGAGGTCGCCGGAGGCGCCGGAGCAGGCCCGGGAGTCTGAGCTGGAGCAGCAGCGGGAGCCGGAGCCGGAGCCGGAGCCGGAGCTGGAGCTGGAGCAGCAGCGGGAGCCGGAGCCGGAGCAGCAGCGGGAGCCGGAGGGGCGGCCGCGGGAGCCGGAGCGGCGGCGGGAGCCGAAGCCTCCGGAACCGGAGCCGAGGCGGCCGCCGGTCCCCCCGGCGACGCAGCCGCCGGCGATGGCGGTGCGGTCGGGGCGCCCGCGGACGGCTCGCCTGCGTCGGTCGCCACCTGCACCGTGGCGCCCGAGTCCTCGCCGTCGGTCGGAACGGGCAGAGTGACCGCGCCGACGACCGTCGCCCCCGAGCTCTCGCCCCGCGGGTCGAGGCGCATCTCGGTGACCGGCACGCCGAGGGCCCGCTGGGCCTCCTGCAACGCCCGTCCCAGCGCGGCCGGGCTCGCAGGGCGCACCGCGGGGTCCTTGGCCATCGCCGCCTCGACCACGTCGGCCACCTGGTCGGGGATGCCGAGGCCGCGCAAGTCGGGCACCGGGTCGTTGATCACCCGTGTGACCGCGGCGAGGATGTTCTCGTCGGTGGCCCGCACGAACGGCGGGTGGCCGGCAAGCAGGTGGTACAGCGTCGAGCCGAGCGAATAGACGTCGCCCGGCACCCCTACCCGCTCGCCCCGCAGGGCCTCGGGCGAAGCGTGCGCAAGGGTGAACGACGCGATGCCTGCGGCCGTGGCCACGGTGCTGTCCCCGGTGGCGAGGCCGAAGTCCGAGAGCTTGGCCTCGCCGTACAGGCCGATGAGGACGTTCTCGGGCTTGAGATCTCGGTGCAGCACGCCGGCGTCGTGGGCGGCCTGGAGGGCGCCCGCGACCTGGACCACCATGTTGACCGCCTCCTCCCAGGGGAGAGGCCCCAGGTGCACGATGCGGTCGGCCAGCGAACCCCGATCCAGGTACTCCATGGCCAGGAAGGGATCGCCCCCCTCGGTGGTGCCGAGGTCGTAGACCACCACGATGTTGGGGTGCCAGGACAGCGCGCCCATGGCCCGGCACTCGCGCTGCCACCGCCGGGTGGCGTCATCGTCACCGTGCAGCTGCGACAGGACCTTCAACGCCACCGTGCGATCGAACTGCACGTGACGCGCCGTGTAGACGACGCCGAAGCCGCCCCGGGCCACCTCCACGATCTCGTCGTAGCCCTCGACCTCGATCGTCATGGGGGTGATGGTACGCCCGCAGGCCACCCGAGAGCGGGGCAGCAGGGGGCGACGGTCCACCGTCATCCGCGGCGCTGCGCTACCGTCGCCCGCGATGGAGCGCTTCGGCATCGACATCGGCGGCAGCGGGATCAAGGGCGCACCGGTGGACGTCACCACCGGGCGCCTGCTGGCCGAACGACAGCGCTTCGAGACCCCACAACCCGCCACGCCCGACGCCGTCACGGAGACGTTGGCCGAACTGGTGGCGGGCTTCGCCTGGACGGGCCCCATCGGCGCCACCTTCCCGGGCATCGTCCGGGGCGGCGTCATCCGCTCGGCGGCCAACGTCGACGAGGACTGGATCGGGTTGAACGCCGCCGAACGCTTCGGCGCCGCCGTGGGCGCGCCGGTCACGGTGCTCAACGACGCCGACGCCGCCGGCATCGCGGAGATCGACTTCGGCGCCGGCAAGGGCGTGGCCGGCGTGGTCCTGCTGCTCACCTTCGGCACCGGCATCGGCAGCGCCCTCTTCGTGGACGGCCGGCTGGTGCCGAACACCGAACTGGGCCACCTCGAGGTGGATGGCCACGACGCCGAGTCCCGCGCCGCCGCCTCGGTGCGCGAGGACAACGACATGAGCTGGAAGCACTGGGCCGGACGCGTCGACCGCTACCTCGAGGTCGTCGAAGCCCTCTTCTCGCCCGAGCTCATCATCCTCGGCGGCGGGGTGAGCAAGAAGGCCGACAAGTTCCTCTCGCTGCTCGAGCGCGAGACCCCCGTGGTGCCGGCCCAACTCCTCAACGAGGCGGGCATCGTGGGTGCCGCCATGGCCACCACCTCCGGGCCTCCCGCAACCGCCTGACGAGCTCCGCTCCTCGCCACCGGCGGGCACCCTGCCCAATTCGTGGGGACCAGACCCGTTGGTGGGGACCGGACCCCGGACCGCACGCTCCCCATGGGAGTCCTCGGGTCCGGAGCCCGGCGCCGGTGGGAGCATCCGGCGCCGGGCCCCGAGAGCTCGACGAACCTCTACCGCCCGGCCTCAGGTCCTCGGCCGGAGGTGCACCGGCAGGCGCAGGCGGCGACCAGGAGCACGACGGGCCAGGCCCACGAGGGCCACACCTGCGGCCACGAGGGCGCCGCCCCAGGCGGCCAGCTCGGCGACGTCCCCGCCCGTGCGGGGCAGCGGACCGCCGCCGGACGGGTCAGGGCCCCCGCTCGGCGGTGGCTCGTCGATCACGGGGACCGTGACGGTGTCGAGGTCGACGTCGTCGTTGTCGCCGGGCGTCGGGTCCTCGCCGTGCGTGCCGTCGTCCTGGACCATCACCTGGTTGAGGATCTCGGCACCGGCCACGGCGTCGTCCGGCACGGCGACGGTCACCTCGACCGTGCGCTGCTCGCCCGCGGCCAACCCGAACCAGGGCCACAGGACCGTCGCCTTGCCGTCGCCGGCCGGATCAGCGGCGCCGTCCTCGAGGGCGGCGCCGTCCGAGGCCGAGACGAATCGGGCCCCGGGAGGCAAGACGTCGACGAGGGCGACCCCGGTGGCGTCCACGTTGCCGTGGTTGACCACCGTGATCGAGTAGGTGGTCTCGTCACCCGGGGCGAGGGTGTCGACCCCGTCGTCCTTGGTGACGGCGAGGTCCGGCCCGTCCACCTCGGTGAAGGTGACGGTGGCATCGTCGCTGGCCTCGACGGGATCACCCTCCCCGCCGCCGGGGAGCAGCTCGACGCCGTGCACCGTGACGACGTCGACGTGCGGGCCGCCGTCGGCCGCGGGCTCGACGCGGGCCACGAACGAGCAGCTCCCCGTGGCCCTCGGTCCCATCACGCGACTGCCCGCAGCCGAGTCGTCGCAGGTGTTGTCGTGCACCTGCTGGTTGTCCGGGTCGAACAGATCCCCGAAGTGGTCGTCGTACAGGGCGTCGATGCGCACCGGTTCGACCAGATCGGGGTTCGTCAATGCCACGGTGAAGGTGGCCTCTCCCGCGGAGGGCAGAGAGGCGGGCGACACCACCTTCTCGATCTCGAGGCCGGGGCCCTGCTGGTAGTTGCGCACCTCGCAGACCGTCTGCGCGTGGCGGGGCACGGTGACGCTGAACCACGGTGCGTCCGTGGCCTCGGCGCCTCGTTCGACCGAGGCGGTCTGCCGCGACCCGGCGGACGGGGTGTCGCACGAGACGCCTGCCTGGCGCTGCCCTGCGTCCAACTGCTCGGTGACGACGACGTCGGTGTCGCCCGACGGGTTGAGCCAGCTCAGCGTGACCGAGCCGTCCGCGCCGGTCGTGACCTCGGTACCGGGCTCAAGGAAGGCCGGCGCGCCACCGGGGAAGTCGACCGTGAAGTCCCAGTCCGGCCGCGGCACCCACGTTCCGGGCTCGGTGCCCGGTACGACCTTGCGCACCACGAGGCTGCCGCCGCAGATGCGGGTGGCGACGTCGAGCAGGGCATCGCCCAGCCCGCCGAAGTCGGTGAGCCAGTAGTCCTCGTTCTCCTGGGCGGCCGGGTACCCGCCGGTGATGCGCTCGAGGTTCGGCGCGTTCACCTCGCCCACGCCCACGGCCACGATACGGGTGGCTGCGCCGGTGGTCTTGACCTGCTCGGCCGCCGTCAGCGCCGCGTCGACCTTGGCATCGGTGGCGGTGACGCCGGCCACCCCGTCGGCGAGCTGTTGGTTGTCGATGGTGGGTGCCCCGTCGGTGAAGAAGATGACGACGTCGGCGTCTTGCGGGCGGTCCCCGTTGGGAGCCACCGCGCCCGGGATGCCGTGGGAGGTGCGCCCGAGTCCCGCCTCCCAGTTGGTGGCCCCCACCCGGCGGGTGTCGGGGTCGGTGGGCGCGTTGAAGGTGTGGGTGAACGGGATCGAGTCCACGGTGCCGGTGACTCCGGCCACCCCGGCGGGGGTGGCCAGGGACGTGAAGCCGATGCTCGGGTAGTCCTCCGGCTCGATCATCGAACCGGCGGGGGCGCCGGCGAAGGGGTTGGGCCCGCTGTAGCCGGAGGCGAGGGTGCCGAACGACCAGACCGCCATGCTGGCGCCGGTGCCGCTCAAACGCCGGGCGAGGTCGCCCACCGCGCCACGAACGAGGGCGGGGTTCTGGTCACCGGCGCCTTCGATGGAGTCGGACCGGTCGACCACGACCCCGACGCGCATGTTGCAGTCTGCGGGCCAGGGGTTGTTGGCGATCCCCGGACCGGGGTCGGCGCCGGCCGGTCGGGCCCCGGCCAACAGGGCCACGGGCACGAACCAGGCGACCGCGGCGACGAGCAGGGCGGCGGCCCACAGGGCGCGACGCGGGGGAGGACGGAACAAGGTGACGGGCATGGGCCCCTCCAGGTGCGACGGATCGAGGCCGGCGGTGCGTCACGCCGTCGACGAGTCCGGGCACGAGGCCCTACGGGTCCTGAAACGCCTTTCAGTGTCTATCAGTCACCTTCAGGCCGGGCAAGGGCCCGACGGAAGGAACCCGTGCGGTACCTAGAAGTTCTCCTCCTGATACCGCGCGATGGCGTCGGTGATCTCCTGCTCGGCGGTGGCGAGGACGTCCTCGGGGGCGGCGTCGTTCAAGAGCATGTCCTCGACGGCCTGTCGGACCGCGGTGCGCATCTCCGTGTAGGGCCCGACCAGGGGCCCCGGGAACTCGGGGTCGATGCCGTTCTGCTGCTGGTCGAACGAGATGGCCAGCCATTGCCCCGAGAGGGTGTCCTCCCAGGTGCGCTGCACCTCGGGGACGTCGGCCACGGTCACGAGGGTCGGGTCGTTGCCGCCGACGAGGTTGTTGACCACCTGCATGTCGACGGAGTTGACCCACTTCATGTAGTCCCAGGCCGCCGCCTGCACCTCGGGCGGGGTCGTGCCCATCATGTAGTAGACGCCGCCGCCCACCTGGATGTGGCCGGCCTCCTCCATGCCGGGGAAGCGGTCGGCGTCGATGTTCAGGCCACTGAGGTCGACGTCGGCGTTGACCCGGCCGTCGGTGAGGTCGTCGGCGCTGAGCTGGCCCTTCAGGAACGCCTCGACCGAGGTCGCCGCGCTGGACGCCTCGACCCCGAACGACGCCTGCTCGTTGGCCAGCGCCAGGTACTGGTCGATCTGGCCGGGCACGTCGGTGATGGGGAGCATCAGGCCGTCGTCGTTCATGTCCTTCAGCCACTGGAACAGCTCGAGGGCACCCTCGCTGTTCAGCACCGACTCGGTGGCCGGCGCCTCACGGCCGTTGTTGTTGTCCACGAAGGGGATGTGGTTGCCCGTCAGCCAGAACTCCACCTGCCACGGGGCCATGTGCCACACGAACGGGTGGTCGGTGATGCCGGCGTCCTTGATGGCCTGCGCCGCCTCGCGGATCTCGGCGAGGTTCGTCGGCGGGTTGGCCGGGTCGAGGCCCGCCTCCTCGAAGTGGTCGACGTTGAAGTAGATGAGCGCGTTCGACCCGGTCATCGACGCCGGGTAGAGGTTGCCGTCCACCGAGTAGTAGTCCACGAGGGTCTGCACGAAGTCCGACATGTCGTAGTTGTCTGCCTCGATGCACGACTGTGCGGGGAGCACCGTGCCCGAGTCGACCATGGCCTGGGTCTGCGTGTCCTCGAGCAGTGCGATGCCCGGCAGGTCGTTGCTGGGGATGGCCTGGTTGTACTTGCGCTGGAGCTCCTCGAACGAGGTCGCCTGGTTCTCGACGTCGATCACCACGCGGTCCTGCGAGGCGTTGTAGGCGTCGGCGATCTCGTTGATGGCCTCCTCGCCCTTGGCCACCGAGGCGTGCCACAGCGTCACCTCGACGGGCAGCTCGCTCTCGGGCACGTCGTCGAGCGCGGTGACCGGGCACTCGGGAAGCGCGCCGGCGTCGCCCGAGCCGGCATCGCCGGCCTCGTCGTCGCCCGATCCCCCACCGGAGGTACCACCGCAGGCGGCGATGAACAGGGCCGCGACGACGGCCAGGGCGACGAGGAAGGGTGCGCGGCGCATGAGCCGCAGGCTACGCGACAGGTTGGCGACAGGGCAGGGCCGGAAGTCCCTGCCCTGTCGCCTCCCCGGTCCTAGAAGTTCTCTTCCTCGTACTGGGCGATGGCCTCGTCGACCTCGGACTGGGCGTCGATGAGCACCGAGGACGGATCGCCGTCGTTGAAGTACATGTCCTCGAGCGCACCCGTCATGGCCGCACGGAACTCCGTGTAGGGCCCGAGGGTGATGCCCGGGAAGTCCGGCTCGACACCGTTGAGGAGCTGGTCGTAGCCGAGGGCCAGCCACTGGCCCGAGAGCGTGTTCTGCCAGGTCTCCTGAAGCGCCGGGTCGGCCGCGGCCGATTCCAGCAGCGGCAGGTACGAGCCCTGGAGGTCGTTGAAGACCTGGCTCTCGGTGGTGTTGATGAACTTCAGGAAGTCCCAGGCCGCGGCTTGCACCTCCGGGGGCGTCGTGTTCGTCAGGTAGTACACGCCGCCGCCCACCTGGGGTCGGCCCGGCTCGGACACGCCCGGCAGCTGCGTGGCGCCGATGTCCAGGCCCTCGAGGTCGAGGCCCTCGACGTTGATGCGCCCGTCGCCACTCAGTTGGCTGGTGTCGAGCTGACCCTTGAGGAACGACTCGATGGACGTCGCTGCCGTCGTCGTCTCGACGGCCATCGACGACCGCTGCGTGGCCATGGCGGTGTACTGGTCGATCTGGCCGTCGGTGTCGGGGATGGGCAGCATCAGGCCGTCGTCGGCCATGTCGTTCAGGTAGTTGAACAGGTCGGTGAGCTGCTCGTTGTCCTCGAGAGTGGCCTCCGTGGCGGGCGCGTCGCGGCCGTCGCCGTTGTTGACCAGCTCGACCCCCTCCCCGGTCATCCAGGACTCGACGAACGACGAGGTCGCCACCTGCACCCACGGCGCCTCGACGCCAGGGATGTCGGCGTCGGCGATGGCCTGGGCGGCCTCGCGCATCTCGGCGAGGGTGGTCGGCGGGTTCTCGGGGTCGAGGCCGGCCTGCTCGAAGTGCTTCTTGTTGTAGTAGAGGATCGGCGTCGACAGGTTCATCGACGCCGGCCACACCACGTCGTCGATGCCGTAGTAGTCGAGGGCGATGGGCAGGAAGTCGTCGGTGTTGAACGAGTCGTCGGCCTCGTCGCACGACGTGAGCGGGATCACAGTGCCGCTGTCGGCCATCGACTGGTTCTGGATGTCCTCGAGGATGGCGATGGCGGGCAGGTCGCCGCTGGGGATGGCCTGCTGGTACTTCCGCTGGAGCTCTCGGTAGGACGCACCCTGGCTCTCGATGTTGACCTGCACCTTGTCCTGGGACTCGTTGTACTGCGCGGCGAGGTCCTGGAGGGCCTGTTCGGTCTTGGCCACGTAGGCGTGCCAGACGGTCACCTGGACGGGGCCGGTGGCGCTGTCGAGGGCGTCGACGGGGCACTCGGGCAGGTCGGCGGCGGCGTCCTCCCCGCCGTCGTCCCCACCGTCACCGCTGTCGCCGCCGCCGCTGGTGCCTCCACAGGCGGCGACGACGAGGGCGAACAGCACGGTCAGCACGAGGGCCAGGAAGGTCCGGGAAGGTCGGGAGGTGCGGCGCATCACACTTCTTTCTGGTGGTCGTTCTTCATGGGTCTGATCAGCCCTTCACCGCACCGGCGGTGAGGCCGCGGATGAGTTGGCGCTGCAGGAAGATCAGGAGCAACAGGACGGGGACGGCGGCGATGATGGCCGCGGCGAAGCCGATGTTCGACTCCTCCACGTTGCTCGCCGCCACGGACTTGAGGCCGATCTGCACGGTCTCCCACTCGGAGACGGTGACCACGGCGCGGGGCCACAGGTACTGGTTCCAGGCGGCCAGCAGCGAGATCACGCCGAACGATGCCACCACGGGGCGGGTGATGGGCACGGCCACCCTCGTCATGAAGGCGAAGTGGCCGTAGCCGTCGAGCTTGGCCGCGTCGAGCAGGTCCTTCGGGATGCCCATGAAGCCCTGGCGGATGAGGAAGATGCCGAACGCCGTGGCCAGGAAGGGCACCGTGAGGCCCGGGTAGGAGTTGAGCCAGCCCAGGTCGCGGATGGTGCCCACGTTGGGGATGAGCGTGACCTCGATGGGCAACATGAGCGTGGCCATGAAGACCACGAACACGAGGCGCTTGAACGGGAAGCGCAGGAACGCGAAGGCGTAGGCGCACAGGATGGACGTCGCGAGCTGGCTGACGGCGATGATCACAGTGACCACGGCGCTCAGCGCCATGCGCCGGCCGAGCTCGCCCTCGGAGAAGGCCCGGGAGAAGATGTCCCACTGGACGTCGACGGGGTAGAGCGGGAGGCCCTCGTTCACGTAGGCCACGGGGGTGGACAGCGCCCGCACGAGGGTCATCCAGACCGGGAACAGCACGAAGAGCGAGAGGAACGACAAGAACAGGTACCAGCCGACGTTCTTGGCCGTTCGGGCGTGCTTGCCGGGCATCGCGCCCACCGCGGTGGTGGGCGCCCCGAGGACCGGCGTCGGGTCGTTCAACGCGATGGTGTCAGCTGCCATAGTGCACCCGCCGATCCAGGATCAGGAACTGGCCCATCGTCACCAGGAAGGTGATCCCGAACAATCCCAGGGCCATCGCAGATCCCTCCCCCAGGTCGATGGGTTGTTGGAGCTGGAAGATCTTGAACACCAGGGTCTCGCTGGCGCCGGCGGGACCGCCCGCGGTGAGGATGTCGATCTGGGCGAAGGCCTGGAACGCGAACACCGTCAGCACCACGATCAGGAACAGCAGGGTGGGCGAGATGATGGGCAAGGTCACGCTGAAGAACCGCCGCATCGGGCCGGCGCCGTCGAGGGTGGCGCTCTCGACCAGCTCGTCGGGGACGGCCTGGAGGCCGGCGAGGACGATGATGAAGGTCAGGCCCAGGTTCTGCCACACCGACGAGAGCGACACGCCGAACAGCACCTGGGTCGGCTCGGCCAGCCAGTTGACCTTGAAGTAGCCCACCTGCGGGTTGAGCAGGACGAAGAAGATGACCGACGCCACCGCCACCGACGTGGCCACCGTGGACGACAGCACGGTCTGGAAGAACTTGATGCCCCGCAACCGCCGGTTGGCCACCACCGCGAGCACGATGCCCAGCACCAGGCCGGCGGGCACGGTGAACAGGACGTAGGTGAGGGTGTGCAACAGGCCCTCGCGGAACTCGTCGCCCGAGAGCACGTCGGTGAGCTGGCTGACACCCACGTAGCGCTCGGCGGTGCCGGTGCGGTTCTGTTGGTAGAGCGCGAAGTGCACCAGGCGCCCGAGCGGGTAGAAGAAGAAGCCGTAGAAGATGATGAAGGCGGGGGCGAGGAACACCACCGCCAGCAGGGTTTCGCGGCGCTCGGTACCGCTGCGCCAGTTCCAGCGTTCGGTGGACGAGCCGCTGAAGGACGAGCCGCCGCCGGACGCGCGGGGGAAGGGCCGCTGGCCGCCAACCGCGAAGAGCACGAGGGCGACGAGCGGCAGCAGGATGGCGACCACGGGGAACAGGACCGCGTCCTTGGTGATGACGAGCGTCCAGAACGCGAAGAGGGCCCCGACGCCGAGGAACCACCACTGGAGGCCCACCGCACCGGGCACGGCTTCGGGGTCACCCGCGAGCAGCTCCCGACCGAGGGTGACCTCCTTGCGGCTGAGCAGCAGGAGGACCGTCGCCGTCACCACCAGGAGCAGGTAGGTGTCCAGGTTGGCGATGGCGAGGTCGGGGAACAGGCCCGGAGTCGACGCGTCCAGGCCCACCGTACGCAAGAGGGTCCAGGCGATGCCGACCACCAGGTCGAGGGTCATGCCCAGCGCCACTGCCGCGGTGACCGCTCCGGCCGCGCCGAGGAGCGCGCCCTGGACGAACAACACGACGGCCGCGCCCGTCACACCAGCAGAGCGCACCGGTGGCGCCACCGGCTCGATCGGCTGGATGAGGGTCAATTCAGTCGCTCCGTGGTCTGCACGTCGAACACGTGGACGTTCTCGACGTGGTGTCCCAGCGTGACCGCCTCGCCCAGCTTCGGCGCCGGGCCCTCATCGGTCTCCTGGCGGACGATGGCCTTCGACCCGGCGATGTCGACGATGATGTGGCGCTCGTGACCGAGCCACTCGACGGCCTTGACGGTGGCGGCGATGGAGCCCTCACCCAGGTGGAGGTGCTCGGGACGGATGCCCACGACCACCTTGGTGCCGACCGCGACCTGGCCCTCGAAGGGGACGCGGCTCTCGCCGGCCGCCACCACGCCGGCCTCGGCCACCTCGCCGTCGATGGTGTTCATCGGGGGGCTGCCGATGAAGCGGGCCACGAAGAGGTTGGCCGGGCGCTCGTACACGGCTTGGGGCTCGCCCACCTGCTGGAGCCGGCCGTCGGCGATGACCGCCATGCGGTCGGCCATGGTCATCGCCTCGACCTGGTCGTGGGTCACGTAGACGAACGTGGTGGCCACCTCTCGGTGCAGCTCCACGATGTCGAGGCGGGTCTGGGCCCGCAGCTTCGCGTCGAGGTTGGACAGAGGCTCGTCCATGAGGAAGACCTCGGGCCGGCGCACCATCGCCCGGGCGAGGGCGACGCGCTGGCGCTGGCCGCCGGAGAGGGCGCCGGGCTTGCGCTTGGTGAGCTCGGTGAGGCCGAGGGTCCGCACGGCGTCGTCCACCCGCTCGGCCCGCTCCTCGGCGGTGAGCTTGCGGGGTTGGTCGCCGTCGACCGCGTACTTGCGGGCCTTGAGGGGGAACTCGATGTTCTGGGCCACCGACATGTGCGGGTAGAGCGCGTAGCTCTGGAACACCATGGCGATGTCCCGGTCCTTGGCCTCGATGTTGTTCACGATGCGGTCGCCGATGCGCAGCACGCCTTCGGTGATGGTCTCGAGGCCGGCGATCATGCGCAGCGCGGTGCTCTTGCCGCAGCCCGAGGGGCCCAACAGCACCATGAACTCGCCGTCGTAGATGTCGAGGGTCAGCGAGTCGACCGCGGTCACCGTGTCGAAGCGCTTGGTGACGCCGTCGAACGACACCCCGCTCATGTGACCCTCTCCTGGTGGCTGCGCCGCCGGGCCGCTCGGGGCCCCACTCCGCTCATGAACCCCGCCTCCAGCTCGATCCGCTCATCGGTTGGCTGCCTCTCCCCTTCGACCGGCGGTCACCGTAGGCCCGAGCGGCGACGCCGAGGCCAGGCGCGGGTAAACGTAGCCCACCCGACGGATGAACGATCGCCCTCAGGGCATCATCCCCGAGCGGCGGCGTACGCGGCGCGGATGGCGTCGGCGTCGACGCTCTCGTCGGGCTCGACCGTGGGCCCGGTACCGAGACCCCAGGCACGGGCCACCTCGGTGGGATCCGCGCCGGTGAGCGTGGCCGCCGCCTGCACGCAGGCGCCGGTGGCCACCAACTCGCCGGCGTCGGGAACGGTCACGCCGCGCCCGGACAGCGCGGCGAGCACGTGGCGGTAGGCCCGCGAGCGGGCACCGCCGCCGACCAGCAGCGTCCGACCCGACGAGGCGTCGACCCCGGCGCCGACGAGGGCGTCGAGGCCCTCCAGCAAGCTGCAGGTCACGCCTTCGTACGCGGCACGGGCGAGATGGGCCTTGGACGTGCCGTGGCGCAGGCCCGCGACCGTGCCCGTGGCGTCGGGGCGGTTGGGGGTGCGCTCGCCGTTGAAGAACGGCACCAGCACCACCCCCCCGGAGCCCGCCGGCGTGGACAGGGCGAGGTCGGAGAGGGCGTCAGCGTCGAGGCCGAACAGGCGGCCCATGTCGTCGGTGACCCCGGTGGCGTTCAGGGTGCAGACCAGGGGCAGGAACCGCCCGGTGGCGTCCGCGAAGCCCGCCACCGCGCCGGTGGCGTCGGCGGTGGGCGTCTCGCTGACGGCGTAGACCGTGCCCGAGGTCCCGAGGGAGATGGCCAGGTCGCCCGCATCGAGGCCGACGCCGAGGGCGGCGGCCATGTTGTCGCCGGTGCCGGCAGCCACGACGGGCTCACCGCGCAGGCCCAGGACCTCGGCGGCACCTCGGTAGAGCGTGCCGGCAGCCTCGCCCGGGCCGAGCACCTCGGGGAGGCGCGCCAGCCAGCCGTCGTCGCCGGGGGCGTCGTCCACCACCCGCAGCAGGTCGGGGCGGTAGCGACCCTCGGCGGGCGACCAGTAGCCGGTTCCCGAGGCGTCGCCCCGGTCGGTGACCATCGCGCCGGTGAGCTTGTAGGTGAGCCAGTCGTGGGGCAACAGGACATGTGCGAGGCGCCCGAAGTTCTCGGGCTCCTTGCGGTGCAGCCACGACAGCTTGGTGATGGTGAACGAGGCCACGGGCACACTGCCGACGGCCGCAGCCCACGCTCCGGGGCCGTCGAGTTGGTCGACCAGCCAGCCGGCGTCGGCGGCCGTCTCGGTGTCGTTCCAGAGCTTCGCCGGGCGCAGGACCTGGCCCTTGTCGCCGAGGGCGACCATCCCGTGCTGCTGTGCCCCGACGGCGATGGCGTCCACCTCGCTGACGCCGGTCGCGCCAACGGCGTCGACCAGCGCCCCCCACCACGCCTCGGGGTCCTGCTCGCTGCGCGGTGGCGCCGTCGGCGGATGTGGCGCCTGCCCCGACGCGACCAGCGCGCCGGTGTCGGCGTCTCGCACCTCCACCTTGGTCGACTGGGTGGACGAATCGATGCCGAGGACGAGCGCCATACGCGCGCCTGTCTAGTGCATCCCTGGACCGAGTCGGGACGGCCGCGCCGCGGGAGGGCTCAGAACGAGGTGGCGCCCGGAGGTGCACCGGGCGGTGGTGGGCCGCCCGCCGAGGGCGGCGGGGCCGCGGGAGGGGTCGGCGCCGTGGCGGGCGCCGCCGTCGGAACCGGCGGCGGGGGCGCCACCTGGCCGAGCAACGGGGCGTCGCCCGTGGCCGCGCTCACCGTGAGGGCCGCGATGTAGTCCTCGGCGGGGAGCTTGAGGATCACGCAGTCGGTCACGGCGCGGACGCCGATGTCGGAGAGGATGCGGTGGGTGATGGCGTGGTCGCCGAAGCCCTCTCCCTCGGCGAGCTTGCGCCCGGTGGCGGTGGCGATCGGTCCGGTGGGGCCGCCCTGACCCCCGAAGACCTCGGCCTCGCCCTTCTTCAACACGTAGTAGTGCGACGAAGGATCGCCGTACTGGACGACCCAGGTGTCGGCGGGCACCTTCTGCTCGTCCATGTAGGAGGCGAGGTCGCGGGCGAGGTTGAGGTCGAGGCCCGAGAAGCTCTTCTGCACGAAGCCACCCACCTCGCCCCACAGCATCTCGGTGGGGTCGAGCGGCTCGTCCGGCGGCCACTTCTTGTCGATGGGCTTGGACGCCACCAGGGTCACGAGCCAGAGCACGACGAGGACCACCGCGGTCAGCACCGCGAGCGTGAGCAGCATGCGCAACGGTGTCGGCCCGACGCCGAGCAGCGGCAGGTCGACGCCGGTGACGACGCCGGCGACTGCGTTCACGAGGCTCCTCCCCCTCTGGAGTGGTGAGACGGGCATCTTCGCGTCGCCGGACTTCACGGAACCTGCTCCGACCAGCGGGCTAGGGTGCCAACCTACCAGGGCGGTCGGGCTCGCTCTGTTCGTCTCTCCGGGGGGAACGTTGGCCAACAAGTTCCAGATCAAGTCCCGGGCGTGGAACCTGATCGCGGGCATCGGGAGCGCCGTGCTCCTGGTGGTCGGGTTCGGCGGCCTGTTCCTGCTGCAGGGTGCGGACGCGTCCGCCACGCTGACGCTGGTCTTCGTGGTGGGCCTCGGGTTCGTCACGTTCCTGTTCTTCGCCGGCCCTGGCCTCGTCTACAGCGCCCGCAAGCGCAACAAGACCCTGAAGAAGTCGCTGCCCGGCGGCACCATGGCCTGGATCCGGTCGCACCTCTACCTGCCGATCCTGGCCCTGGTGGCGGCCTTCGTCCACGCGACCGTCGTGCCCTTCCAGGACGTGCTGTCGTCGGGCAAGGTGCTGCTCGTCGTCGGCATCGTGGTCGCCGTCGCCGGCGTCTGCCGACACCACCTCATCGGGGTGCAGAAGCAGGCCCTCAACGTCGACGTCAGCATCTCGAAGATCGTCGACGGCCAGCCCCGCCGCTTCCGCCAACTCGCCGCCGACCTCGTCGAGGGCCGTCGACCGGTCGGCGACATCGAGGCCGACGTGGCCCTGCTCGGACCCGAGCAACAAGAGGTGTGGCGCAAGGTCCGCGAGCTCTCCGACGAGGTCAACAAGAACTTCCCCCGCACCGGCGGACAGAGCCGGTCCATCCGCACGTACAAGTTCCTGCGGGCGGTGCACGCCCCCCTCACCATCGCCCTCTTCGTCCTGCTCGGCTACCACGTCTGGGACGTGCTCGGCGCAGGCCAGGCCGCCCTCGGCGACGAGGCCAGCTCCTATCAGCCGGCCGACACGTGCGCCGACTGCCACAGCGACATCGCCGACGACTGGAGCGTGTCGGCCATGGCCCACGCCCAGACCAGTGCCCTCATGGAGGCGCAGCTCCCCGTCACCCTGGCCGAGAACCGCCGCCTCGCCGAAGAGCTCGGCCCCGACCAGCAGGCCATCTACGACGCGTCGGCCAAGTCCTGCATCAACTGCCACGCCCCGGTCGGCTCGCAGTTCACCGACGACATCAACGCGCTGCTCCCCCTCGACGAGCCCAGCGGCGACGACCCGCCCGCGGTGGACAGCGACAACCCCGCCCTCGTGGCCGACGGCGTGGCCTGCACCACCTGCCACAGCCAGGCCGAGGCGCCCGCCGAGCGGGCCGGCTTCGGTCCCCTCGCCATCGAGCACGGCGGCGACGCCTACTACGGCGAGTTCTTCGGGCCGCTCTTCGACGACCCCAACCCCCTGCCCGTGCGTCTCCACGACATCGACGGCGACCAGACCATGTGGTCCGACGAGGTCGCCAACTCCGAGCTCTGCGGCGCCTGCCACAACGTGGCCGTCGACATCGACGGCGACGGCCTCAGCCCGGTCGAGGGTGCCCAACAGGGCCTGTCCGGCGCGGAGGCCACCTCGGACGAGGACGGCGACTTCATCCTCGACCAGAACGAGGTCGACGACTCCGACGAGGACGGCAACCTCGACGACCTCGTCCTCCAGACCACCTACGACGAGTGGCAGGACTACCTGGTCGGCTTCACCGACCGCTTCGCCGACAACCCGGATCAGACCCTCCCCGCCCCCCTCGGGTGCACCAGCTGCCACATGCCGACCGAAGGCGACGGCCAGGCGCCGGTCGTCGACGTCGCGCCCGGCCTGCTGCCCAACCCCGATCGAGACGTCCGCTCGCACACCTTCATCGGGGTCGACTACGACCTGAACGTCGACACGTACGGGTCAGAAGGAGCCTTCGACGACGTCCTGGCCGAGCGCGAGGCCCTGCTCGGGTCGGCCGTCACCTTGAAGGTCGACAACGTCGACGGCGACACCGTCGCCGGGGACCAGTTCGAGGCCGACGTCATCGTCGGCAACAACCTCCTCGGCCACAACTTCCCGACCGGGTTCGCCTTCGCCCGCCAGTTCTGGCTGGAGGTCACCGCCACCACCGCCGACGGCGAGGAGGTCTGCGTGGTGGACTTCGGCATCGGGCCCGAGTCGGCCTGCGGTTCGGGCGAGATCGACAGCCAGACCCAGGACCTGCCCCAGTGCGACCCCCTCGTGGCCGCCGACGCCCTGGGCCTCGATCCCGCCGAGTTCGCCAACTCCAACATCGTCCTGGCGGGCACGCAGGAAGACTGCGACCCCTGGCTCGCGAACTTCCAGAGGATCCTCACCGACGGCGACCCCGACGACGACGGCGTCTTCGAAGAGGTGCCGTACCAGTCGTTCCTCGGCGGCGTCGTGAAAGAGCGCGCCCGCATCGCCGACAACCTCTCCATGCGGGTGCTCAACCCCACCCGCCTCAACGCCGATGGCGAGGACCAGACCGAACTGGTCATCCCTTACCTGTTCGACACCAGCCAGATCGCCGACGGCACCGGGGTGACCGTCACCGCCACGCTGCACTTCCGCCACCTGCCGCCCTACTTCATCCAGGCGTTGGCGGCGGCCCAGGACGATGCCGGCGACATGCCCGAGTCGGCCCGCATCGACGACCCCGACGCGCTCGTCGACAACCTCGTGGTCACCGAGGTGGTCTCGGCCGACTCGGGGCAGGGTCGCGTGCTGGCCTGCGAGGGCCCCCAGAACCGCGACGGCGCCAGCATCCTCGACTGCATCGACGATTGACGGCGACCGACCCCGCCCTCTCCTCCCCTCGTGACGCGGACGCCGACCAAGGGCAACGCGGCGACGGGGACGGCGACGGCGACGAGCGATGGCCGCGAGGGGCGAAGCTGGCCGTCGCCTGCGTGGTGGCCCTCGCCCTCGGGCTGTTCCTCGCCGCGTCCCGAGATGCGAACGACACGTCGGGCGCGGCCGACCCGGACCCGGTGCTCGATCCGGGCGCCACGCTGCCGACCGACCACCCCTCGCTCGACGACAGCGACCAGTACGAGTCGTTCACCCTGGCCCAGCTCGAGTCCGAGGTGGCGGACGAGTCGGCCCCCGTGGCGCTGCGCCTCACCCTGGCCGAGCGCTACCTGACCACGGGTGACGTGGCCCAGGCGCGCGAGCAGGCCCGTCTGGCGCGCGCCCAGGCGGGCACGGACGTGGAGGTGCAGCGGGCCCTGCGCGACCTCGGCTGGAGCCTGGCCCTGCTGGGCAGGCCCGAGCGGGGCGCAGCGCTGCTCGAGGAGTCCCTCACCATCACCCCGGACGAGCGCAACGCCACCTGGTACCTGGCCAACGTGCGACTCTCCGGCCTCGACGACCCCGCCGGCGCCGCCGAGCTGTTCCGCCAGCTCCTCGACAGCGACGAGCTGAGCGCCGAGCAGCGCACCGCGGTTGAAGAGCGCCTCGACGCCGCGTCGTCCCTCGCCGCCCCCTGACCCTCCCCGAGCGCTGGTGGTGCCGGAACGAGCGGGTTCTGGGAGGCGACGCGCTCGTGGCGGCCAAGGGCGGGGTGGGGGTGGCGGTCAGGTGGGGGTCGACGCGGGGCGGAGGGGCTGGAAGCGGCGGAGGCGGAGGCTGTTGCTGACCACGAAGACGCTGGAGAAGGCCATGGCGGCGCCGGCGATGAGGGGGTTGAGGAGGCCGGCGGCGGCGAGGGGCAGGGCGGCCACGTTGTAGGCGAAGGCCCAGAACAAGTTGCCCTTGATGGTGCGCAGGGTCCGGCGGGAGAGCCGGATGGCATCGGTGGCCGCCCGCAGGTCGCCGCGCACGAGGGTGAGGTCGCTGGCCTCGATGGCGGCGTCGGTGCCCGTGCCCATGGCCAGACCGAGGTCGGCCTGGGCGAGCGCGGCGGCGTCGTTGACCCCGTCGCCGACCATCGCCACGACCGCACCCTTGTCCTGAAGGCGGGTGATGGCCGCCACCTTGTCCTGGGGGAGCACCTCGGCGATGACGTCATCGATCCCCACCAGCGCGGCCACGGCACGGGCGGCGCGCTCGTTGTCGCCGGTGAGCAGGATCGGCCGCAGACCGAGGGCACGGAGATCGGCGATGGCCTCCGCCGAGGTGACCTTGGGGGTGTCGGCCACCACCAGCACGGCTCGCACCTCGCCGTCCCACGCCGCGGCGATGGCGGTGCGCCCCAGGTCCTCCGCCGTCGATCGGGCCGCGTCGAGCTCGTCGGTCAGGGTGAGCGACCAATCGGCGAGGAGGCGCGGGCGGCCGACCACCAGGGCGTGGCCGTCGACCACGCCCTCGACGCCGAGGCCCTCCCGGTTGGTGAAGGACTCGACGGGGGGAAGTCCGCCCAGCCGCTCGCGGGCGGCGTCGGCGATCGCCTGGGCGATCGGGTGCTCGCTGGCGTCCTCCACGGCACCCACGAGGCGCAGTGCCTCGTCCTCGTCGGTCCCGGCGACGGTGTGCACCTCGACGAGGGCCATCGCCCCGGTGGTCACCGTGCCGGTCTTGTCGAGGACGATGGTGTCGACCTCACGGGTGGACTCGAGGACCTCAGGGCCCTTGATGAGGATGCCGAGCTGGGCGCCCCGCCCCGTGCCCACGAGCAGTGCGGTCGGGGTGGCGAGGCCGAGGGCGCACGGGCAGGCGATGATCAGCACCGACACCGCCGCGGTGAAGGCCGTGGCCGCAGGCTCGCCGTGGCCCAGCCAGAAGCCGAGGGTGGCGACGGCCAGGGCGATCACCACGGGCACGAACACCGCCGACACCCGGTCGGCCAGGCGCTGTACCGGCGCCTTGCCCATCTGGGCGGACTCGACGAGCCGGCCCATCTGGGCCAGCTGGGTGTCGGCGCCGACCCGCGTCGCCTCCACCACGAGGCGCCCGCCCGCGTTCACGGTGGCGCCGGTGACGGCGTCGCCGGGTCCCACCTCGACGGGCACGGGCTCGCCGGTGAGCAACGAGGCGTCGATGGCGGAGGTGCCCTCCGCGACGACCCCGTCGGTGGCGATCTTCTCGCCGGGGCGGGCCACGAAGCGGTCCCCCACCACCAACTGGTCCACCGGGATGCGGACCTCGGCACCGTCGCGCAGCACGCTGACGTCCTTGGCGCCGAGCTCGAGCAGGGCCCGCAGCGCCGCCCCCGACCGCCGCTTGGCCCGGGCCTCGAAGTAACGGCCGGCGAGGATGAACACCGTGACCGCGGAGGCCACCTCGAGGTAGATCTCGTGCTGGCCCCCGCCTCGGGTCGGCGTCAGGTCGAAGACCATGGTCATGCCGGGATCGCCGGCCTCACCGACGAACAAGGCGTACAGCGACCACCCGAAGGCGGCCAACACCCCGAGCGAGATGAGGGTGTCCATGGTGGCGGCGCCGTGGCGCAGGTTGGTCCACGCCGCCCGGTGGAACGGTGCCGCGCCCCACACCACGACGGGGGCGGCGAGGGTCAGCGACAGCCACTGCCAGTGCTCGAACTGGAGCGCGGGGATCATCGCCATGGCCACCACGGGGACGGTCAGGAGCGTCGACACGACCAGGCGCTGGCGCAGCGAGGCGAGCTCGAGGTCGGCGCGGTCGTCGTCGGCCAGGACGGCGTCGCGATCGTCGGTCAGCGGAGCGTGGCGATCGAACGGGACCGCGGCCGTGTAGCCCGTGGCCTCCACCTCGGCGATGAGGTCGTCGGCGCTGACGCCGGCCGGCACCTGCACGCGCGCCTTCTCGGTGGCGAAGTTCACCTGCGCGGTCACGCCGTCCATGCGGTTGAGGCGCTTCTCCACCCGGGCAGCACACGACGCGCAGGTCATGCCGCCGATGGCGAGGTCGATGGCGTGGCCCTCGGCCGGGGTCTCGGTCCCCACGCTCACGATCCGTGCCCCATGTCCATCCCCGGCGCCATCGTCGTGGATGTCGTGACCCCGGGGGCCGGCGCCGGCGGGGCGTCGGGCTCGGTGGCAGCGCCCACGCCGTAGCCGACGGAGAACACCACCAGCAGGCCCAGCGCGAACCCGACCAGCTTCAGGGCGACGGAGCGGTCGGCCGTCATGCCACCAGCTCGTAACCCGCCTCGTCGACGGCGGCACGAACGGTGGCCGGGTCGAGGGGGGCGGCGCTGGTGACGGCCACCTCCCCGGTGGCGAGGTCGACCTCGACCTCGGCCACGCCCTCGATCGCACCCACCTCGGTCCGCACGGCGCGGACGCAGTGGTCGCAGGTCATGCCCTCGACGCGGTACGTGGTGCTGGTCATCTCGGTGCTCGTCATGTCGTCCTCCTACAGATACCCTGTATGGGTATAGTGTACCCCCCAGGGGTATGGAGTCAACCCAGCACACGACCGATGCGAGGAGGGCCGATGGCTGCCCGTGGCTACACCGCCAGCAAGGACCAGTTGCGAGCGCGGCTCGCCCGCATCGAGGGGCAGGTGCGGGGCGTGTCCAAGATGGTCGACGAGGACCGCTACTGCATCGACGTGCTCACTCAGATCAACGCCGTGCGCGCCGCCCTCGACAGCGTGGCCCTCGGCCTGCTCGACGGCCACGTGCGCCACTGCCTCGTGGGCGGCCACGGCGGGCCCACCGAGCCCGATGCCCAGGCCGAAGAGCTCATGTCCGCCGTCGGGCGCATGCTCTCGCGCTGACCGCCGGCTTGCGAGTCAGCTGCCGGCGGTGTCGGTCACGGGTCCCGGGTCCGGAATGCTCGGGAAGGGCCCGCCGAGGACCTGGCTGCCGGGCGCCTCGCGTGATTCGGCGAGGAAGTCGCCGGCGCTGGGAGCACTGGCCGGACTGCCGCCGAGCGCCATGCCCACGGTGAGCCCGCCGAGACCCAGGAGGGCCGCGCCGGCCGTCACCAACCGACCGGTGCGCGCGGGGTGGTGATCCCCCGTGTGGCGATGCCACCACGTGCGGCCGTGCCGTGACGCGAGCACGAGGGCCACGACGGTGACCACGGCCACCACGGCCATCGCGGGATCGCTGCGCACGGCACCGATCATCGCACCATGGCCCGCCGAAGTGACCGCGACCTCAGGCGGGGACGGCCGTGATGGTCTGCAACATGCCCTCGCAACTGCGGACCAGGACCGTGGCCGCTTCGGCCACGTCGCGCGTGGTCATGGGGCTCTCCGCCCGTTGGCGCCAACGCCCGATGGTCTCGAACAGGGCGGTGCGCAACGCATCGGTCCCGGCGTTCTCGTCGAGGCCGAGGCGGGTGGCCGGAGCGTTGCCGTTGGCGCCGAGGAGGCGATCGACCTCGTCCTCTTCCTCGGGGCGGAAGGTGACCGCGCCGGACCGGAAGGCGTTGAACAGGCGCAGCTCGGTGAACTCGTGCGCCCCGGCCTGCACCCGCTCGAGGGCGAACGCGAGGTCGCGGCTGGTGGGGACCGGATCGTCTCGGAGCACGGCTTGGAGCACGACGAGTGCGGCGCGGGCCTTGAGCAGCTCACGACGCCCCGCGAACTGGGTCATGAGCACCCGGCGCAGGTCCTCGACGCCACTGCGCTCGACCAGCAGGGTCGACAGTGCGTCTGAGTCGGCTGCCTCGCCAGAGGCGATGAGCTGTATGGCCAGGCCGACGCCGAAGAGGCCGAAGCGTCGCACGAGCTCGGCCCGCTCGTTCTGCGACAGGGGCAGATCGGGATCGTCGGCCATGAAGCGGTCGGCAGACACCAAGAGCAGTCCCAGGCGCTCCGGAGGCAGCGTGGCGATCGCGTCGAGGGCCTTGTACTCGGCCTCGCGCAGCGTCGCACCCGACTGGGCCAGGAGACCGGCCACCGGCAGCACCGTCTGGCACAGGCGCCTGATGCGGGCGTCGCCGCGGTAGCGGGCGGCGACCCGCCGGGCCGACTCGAGAGCATCGGGCCGACCCGAGCCCAGCTCGTCGGCCCGGGACAGGATGGCGATGGCGTTCACCGGCGACGGGTGCGCGAGCTCCTCGGCGTGGAAGGCCTCGAGGAAGCGGGCATCGCTGCGGTGGAAGTGGCGCATCAGGTAGAGGACGGCGTCGGCAGGGGTGTCCCGATCGTTCTCGAGGGCAAGGAAGTCCTCGGTCCGCTTGGAGATCTCCTCGGACACCGAGGCCAGGCCAGGGGTGTCGATGAGGGTCATCTCGGCCAGCGAGGCAGATGGCCATTCGATGACGATGCGGTCGATGGCATCGGGGTCGAGCCCCTGGAGGTCCACCTCGATGGCGCCCTGCTCACGGGAGAACGGAGTCTGGCGGGCCTCCCCACCCGAGGGGTAGAGCGTGGCGCGGTACGTGTTGCCGTTGGTGTACCAGGCCACGATCTTGGTGCACTCGCCGGCATCGGTGGGGGCCAGCTCGTCACCGATGAGAGCGTTGAGGAGCGTCGACTTCCCCGCCTTGACCTTGCCGGCGATGGCCACCCGCAGCGGATCGTCCAAACGGGCTTCGGCCTGGCGCAAGCGCTCGCCACCCGGGCGGTCCGCATAGACGGCCAGAGCGGCCCGCAACAGCTGTCGGGTCTGGGTGGCGAGGGGCAACGACGCGTCGATGTCGATGGCGGCGGCCGCCGGAACCGGGGTAGCCAGTTCGGGCGCGGCGGATGCTGCCGGCGCCACCGGCTCGGGGGTCGGCGCCACCGGCTCGGGCGTCGGCGCCACCGGCTCGGGGGTCGGCGACACCGGCTCGGGGATCGGCGGAGACGGTGGCGGCGAAGCAACCGGGGTCGGCAAGGGTGGCGAGGGGGCGCTCGGCACCGGCGGGGGCGGCGGGGGCGCACCAGGCACGGGCGTCATCGGCGGGGTCGGCGGCGGGCCGACGGGCGGGGCCACCGCCGCGGGCGGGGCCACCG
>OBLX010000035.1_pt1 | contig 56718 bp, 53 predicted proteins | sample 1519811 | NCBI WGS metagenome assembly OBLX01 (sample SAMEA3991476, study PRJEB22521) | metagenome | biome: anthropogenic terrestrial biome; feature: sewage plant; material: surface water | place: Sweden | collected 2012-09-26
CTCTTCCGATCTGGATCGAAGCGGGTCGGGCCGCACGGGACCAACTCGAGGGCAACGAAACGTTCGACCCGGCCGCCCGCCGGCGTCTTTCCGTCGCCGTCGCCGACGGCGACGAGGCCCGCTCCCGTCTCATCGCCGGGAACCTTCGGCTCGTCTACAGCATCGCCCGCCGCTACCGGCATCTGCCGTTCGGTGATGCCGTCGCCGAGGGGACCGTCGGCCTGATCAAGGCCGCCGACAGGTTCGACTGGCGCAAGGGGTTCAAGTTCTCTACCTACGCCACCTACTGGATCCGTCAGGCCATCGGGTCCGCCAGCGAGTCCATCGACCCGGCGCGTCTGATCCGTCGGCCAGATCAGACGGCCGGTGATGCGTTTCGTGTCTACCGGGCGATCGACGACGTTGTCCGTCTCGGCGGCGAAGCGAACGTGACGGTTGCCGCCCTGGCCGAAGCGACCGGCCTTCCGCCCGGCCGTGTGCGCCGCGTCGTCGAGACCCCCACCTGTGACTCCATCGACCGGTCCCGGACACCCTCCGGGCTCACCTTGGCGGACGTCACCGCCGCCGCCGACCCCGACCCGTCGATGCTCGCCGTCGACCAGGACACCGCCGCCCAGGTCCGCCTCCTCGTCAACAGCCTCCCCGACCGGCATGCGGCGATCGTGCGGCTCGTGTACGGCCTCGACACCGGGGAACCCATGTCGGTCCACGCCGCCGCCCGAGCCGCAGGCGTCCCCAAGTCAACCGCTTCGTCGTGGGTGAAGGCGGCGCTGGAAGCGCTCCGAGAGGCTGCCGCGGAAGCCGAACTCCGAGACGTGGCGTGACGGGCGTCCCCGCAACCTGATGTCCCCGACGGGGGCGCCCCCGTCGGGGACATCAGATTCCTGCCGGTGTCGGCATGTTCACCAACATGAGCAGCTTCGATCCTCGGCGTCATCCTCGCGGTTCGGACGGCAAGTTCGAGCCTGCCCCGCCGGCCGGCCCGCCGGATGCCGGCCTGGCCGCCGACCTCGCCGACCCGGCCCCCACACCGCCGGGACCGTCGTTCAGCAGCACCCGGACCGTGACGGTGGAACGCACGATCCACGTCCCCGAGACCGGCCACGACATCGACGTCCCCGCCGGTCTCGACCCGGTCGACAACGAGTCGATCTTCGTCGGCGACGGCGGCCGCGGGCACGGCTGGACCAGGGTCGCGTGGGTCGTCGAAGACGACGGCACTGACGACCCGGTGGTGGACGACGAGGGCGCCGAAGTGTGGAACCTCGGGCCAGGCGGGCGAGGTTCCCACGCCGAGGGCTTCGAGTCCGCCTGGTGGGACGTCGCCGCCTACGCCGAATCCCGCGGCGTCGACCCGGCCCGCGTGTTCCCGATCCACCGCATCGAGCGGGCTGAAGGGACCACCTGGGAGGTCATCGCCGCCGACAACCCCATCAGCGCCGCCGCCGGCGGGCTCGCCGACGAGCTGTACGTCGTGCCCGAAGACGTCCCCCCCGACCGTCGGGCCGGCTACGCGGCCAGGATGATGGTCGACCGGACGGCGTGGGGTCACGGGCGTTGCTACGGCGTCGCGTCGGTCGACATCGGCCCCGACGGGCGGCCCGACGGCGACATCGACGTCGTCGGCGGCTGGCTCGACACCGGCAGCGACGGCGACGAGACCGCCCAGGACCACGCCCGGTCCCTGGTCGGCCGCCCGATGAGCTACCAGGAGCGCCGGTGACCCGCCCCGGCAAGCCCGGCGGCCTCAAGAAGCCGGAAGTAGAGCCGGAAGTTCTGGCCGCTGCGGCCGTTTCGTCTCGTCCCGAGAGCCACCCGCCGGCCCCCGGTCCCACCGTCCGACAGCGACTCCGCCGCGGAGGCGACCACCGATGACCACTCCACAGATCCCCGCCGCCCGCCTCGGTCCCGTCGCCCGCTTCCGGGCCCGCCGCCGGCACCGCCGGCTCCCGGCGCTGCCCTCCGGTGTGCCGGTCCTGTCGCCGACCGACCTGGCGAACTCGTCGCTTTGCGAGCACCGGGCCTGCCAGGACCGGCTGGTCAAGCTCGGCCTGCTCGCCGCCCCCGACGTGACCCCAGACCCGATGGCGGTCCGGTTGGCCGCCCAGGGCATCCGCCACGAGGCCGACCTGGCCGCTGCGTTCGCCGACAGCGGGGTGAGCGTCGTCGAGATCCCCTCAGGAGACTGGCCGGCAGCAGCGGAGATGACCCGGCGTGCGATGGGGGCCGGCGTTCAGGTCATCTACCAGGCGGCGCTGGTGTCAGCCGACGGCCGCCGCCACGGCTACGCCGACTTCCTGCTCCGGGTCGACGAGTCGTCCGGGTTTGGCGGGTGGGGCTACGAGCCGGCCGACGCGAAGCTGGCAGTCACCCCCCACGACGAGCATTGGCTCCAGGTCGCGGACTACGGCGCCATGCTCGACGACGTCCAGGGCCGCCCACCCGCACGTGTCCACATCCTCGCCGGCGACGGCACCTGCCACACCCGCACATGGGACGACGTCACCGGCGCCTACACCGCCGCCGCCGCCCGGCTCGCCGTGCTGGCCGCCGGCGGGCAGACGGCCCCGCCAGAGCCGTGCGACGCCTGCGGTCTTTGCCGGTGGAGCGAAGACTGCGGCGCCCGCTGGATTTCCGCCGAGCATCTGTCGGTGGTGAAGGTCGCCGCCCCCACCCGCCGCAAGCTCGCCGAGGCCGGCGTCACGACCGTCAGCCAGCTCGCCGCCGCCGCCCCCGCCGAACTGGCCAAGGCGTGCGGGTCCAGCCGCTCCACGCTCGACAAGGCCGCCGCCCGGGCCCGCCTGTGGCAGGCCGCGGAGTCGATCGGCCAGCCGTTGGTAGCGGTCACCGACCCCGAGCTCCTCGCCGACCTGACAGACCCCAGCACCGCCGACAGGTTCATCGACTTCGAGGCCGACAACTCCGGGCCCGGCCACGCCAACACCGCCGAGCTCTTCTACCTTTTCGGTGACTGCGACGGCGACGGCACCTACCGGGCCGTGTGGGCCCACGACCCCCACGAAGAGCACCAAGCGCTACTCGCCACCCTCGACCTGATCGAACAGACCACCGCCGCCGGCGGCCGAGTCATCCACTACGGGCCCTACGAGCGGACGTCGCTGCGGACCCTCGCCGCCCGTCACGGCGAACCGGTCGAACGCGTCGACGCTGCCCTTGAGTCCGAGCTGGTCGTGGACCTGCTGGCTGTGGCCCGCCGGGCCATCATCACCAGCAGCGGCGGTTACGGCCTCAAGGCGCTCGAGGTGCTCTACGCGCCGGACCTGCGGGCTGGGCACACGGCGCTGGACGCCGCAGCGGCCGCTGACGGCCACGAGCGATTCGTCGCTACCGGGGACCTAGGCTGCCTCGAGCCGGTGCGGGCCTACAACGCGGCGGACGTCATCTCGACCGTCGAGATGACCCGCTGGCTGCGGTCCCTAGCCGACGTCGCCGCCGGCGAGTACGTGGTCTGCGGGCCCTCGACCTACCACGCCATCCCCACCAAGAGCTCCCGATGAGCACCTCCGATCCTCACCGTTCTCGCCGGCTGGGCGTGAAGTTGGCTCCGGTGTCGCCGCCCAGGGACCAGCCCCCGACATGACACCACCCCCTATCGACACGATCGCTCCGCTGATCGTCGTGCTTGTCCTGGCCGCGCTGTTGGAGCGGCTGGTCTCCTGGCTTCAGCCCCGCCTCCTCACCGCCCTCGCCGCTGACCCCGACCCGTACAAGCGCACCACCGTCGCCGTCCACCACGCGTCGCCGCCTGGAGTCCTGGCCCTTCTCGCCGGTGACCCCGACCGCGTCGTGCGGCACGGGGTCGCTGGAAACCCGAACACGCCGCCCGGAAATCTCACCGGACTAGCGGTCGACCCGGACCCCCGCGTGCGCCGCGGCGCCGCCGCCAACCTGAACACGCCGGCTGCGGTGCTCACCGTCCTCGCCGTCGACCCAGACTGTTGGGTGCGGCGGTTGACTGCCGCCAACCAAGCCGCCCCACCCGGAACCCTCACCCGTCTCGCCGTCGACCCCGACCCCGACGTGCGGATGTGGGCGGCGAAGAATCCGTCGTGTCCGCCTCTCAACGCCGCTCAGAGCGCCGCCGCCGGGCTCGTCGCCGACTGACCAGGGGCCCTCACCGCAGACCGCTGTCCCCGACGGGGGCGGCCCCGACGGGGCCGCCCCCGTCGGGGACAGCCGACATGTTCGCATGTTCTTGGCATGTTCTTGGCTGTGAGTGACACCTTTGATCCTCGACGCCACCCCCGCCGCCCGGACGGGACATTCGCTCCTGCGCCGCCGCCGGCGGTCCCTGATTCTGGCCTGGCCGCCGACCTCGCCGACGTCCTCGGAGGCGTTGACCAGGTCGAGGCACGGGCCGGCATCGACGACCCGGCCATCGACCACGCCCTCGCCGTCCAAACAGAACCGCCGCGGCCACCGGACAGCGACGACGACGACGCCGCCGACTGGTGGTACGAACACGGCAAGACCTGGGTCAAGAACACCGCCACCCCCGACGACCTCGAACGAGTCGTCGACGACTACTGGGACGACGGTTACGGAGTCCCAGAAGCGATCGCCCAGGCCGTCTACCGCGACGACTGCCCCACCGAAGTGGTCGCCGCCGTCCTCGACGGAGCGCACATGCCGAGCATCTACGAGCGGTGGGCGATGGCGTTGAACACCCCGCCCGAGGACCTCGCTAAGTACGCACGGATGCCCGACAGGAGGGTGCGGTTGAGCGTGGCGGGCAACCCGAACACCCCGGCAGCGGTGCTCACCGTCCTGGCCGCCGACCTCGACAAGAACGTGCGGGCGGCAGCCGCCCGCAACCCGAACCTGCCCGCGGCTGGCCGGTCCGCCGCCGGGCTCCTCAACGACTGATCGACCCCGACTACCGTCGCCCGCATGCCCGACGACACCGCCAGCGGTGACGTCCCCGCCGACCACGTCACCGACACCCTCCGCCAACTCCTCGACACGCTCGGAAACCCCGACACCCCCCGCAGACAGGCCGACCAGGCCACCCACCTCATCGCCACCGCTATCGGCTGCCAACCCGACGACACGCCCGGCGACCCCGGCACCGTCAACCGCTCAACGATCGACACAGCCCGCTCAGCCCTGGACGCCGCCGCCGACCTCGCCGTCAGCACATCACAGCCCATCCGATACCAAATCGTAGTAGCTCAATATGTGTTATGTATATGAGACTTGCTTTGCGTCTGTCATCCGGCCCCGCCCGCAGGGTGACACGCCGGCGGGCCCCGGGGATCAACCGGACACCACACCCGCAGCCCCGGGGCCCGCCGCAACCATGAGCCAGCCGCCAAACCACGAGATCCGGGCCGACATCGGCATGTTCCCATTCATGAAGACCCTCACCGCCCTCGCCCTCGCCCTCGCCATCACAGCGGGCCCGACGTCGGCCGCTCAGGCGTCCCCCGCACCGACAGCCCCGGCCGGGGCTGTCGCTTCCGCCGAAGCCGCCGCCGGTCCCCGCTTCGCTGTCGACATCAACGCGTCCCGCTCGGCGGCGTGTCGTCCGCTGCGCCCCGCCTGCACCGTCATCTTCTGGGTGTCGGTCACCAACACCGGCACCGCCGCCACGACCGCCGCCACCCGCCCCCAGATCGGCATGTCCCTCGACTCCGACTGGCGGATCCTCGAGGTCTCCAACGCCGGCGATGTCTACCCCCAGGTCGGCAACATCCGGGCGATCCTCTGGCCCACCAGCGTCACGGGCCGCCTCGCCCCTGGCGCCAGCCACCTCTTCGCGGTCACCGCCCGCGTCCGGGCCCGCACGGTCCTCGACCCCGACCCGACCGTCAACCACCCCTTCCCGGCGTTCACCGACCCGACGGCGGTCCGGGCAATCGCCGAACGCGACGGCCGGATCCTCGACGAGGACTCGCTGGCCCTGCGGTTCCGGCCCTGAGCTGTCCGGGCTACCTACCCCTAGCGGCGCTCGGCGGCGGCCCGCCGGACCTCGTCGGCGTCGAGGCCGAGCCGGGCGCAGGCGTCGTCGAGGGAGAAGGCGAACTTGGCGCGGTCGGCGGCAACGGCGGCGGCAGCGTCAAGGACCGAGCGGGCAGCGTCGCTCATTGCGCGGCTCGCGTCCTCGAGGTCGTCGCAGGGAGTCACCATGGCGACGGGATTCCCGAACTTGGTGAGCACGATCGGCTGTCGAGCGGAGCTGTCCACCAGCCAGGACACTCCCTTGCGGGAGGCCACGTTGATAGGGACCCTCAACGGCTTCATGCTGGCAACTCCAAACACAATCTGTGCTGACCTGCAAACGCTAGTTCCGGCTATGCCAAACGCTCGGACCCGTTGGCCCGGGCCAGCCAGGGCCGCTGAGCGAACAGTCGGGGGTCCCGTGCGACCCCCAGACATCGGTTTCGGTCAGTCCGGCGGCCTCTGCTCCCCATGAGGGGCTCTCAGGGGGCCGCTATCGGTTGGTCTGGGGGTGCAGGTGCTGGGATCCGGCCGGCCTGGGGAGGTTGTTGGCGGTTGGTGGGCCGCACTTGGGCCTGGTCGAGGAAGGCGTCGAGGTCGGAGCGTCGGTAGCGGCGGACCCGGCCGATCTGGAACGCGATGACTTCGCCTCGTTCAACGAGGCGGCGTAGCGTCGGCGCTCTGACCCCGATGTACGCGGCGGCGTCGTCGGTCGACAACCACTCGGGTGAAGGCATGGGGACTCCCATCGAAAGAAGACGTCGTGGTTTCGAAGGGGAGCGCACCACCGCTCGCCGATAGGTGACGGAACGATAGGCAGACCATGCCGCTACCGCTACCGCCAGCGCCGCCGACGGCGACCAAGGGCCTCATCGAGGCGTTCGGGCCCTTCTGGGATCGGCCGCCCGGCTGATACCTGCGGGGTTTCGGGGTGTCATTGGGCGGCGTCGAGCAGCAGATCCGCGGGAGCAAGGTCCAGCCGAGCGGCTCGCCCGCCGGTGTCAGTACGCGGCCCACGACCGGCCGGTTGGGTCTGCCGACCCCGCTGTCCGGTCAAACCGCTTCGATGACCTGATCGAAGGTCGCTGGCCAGACGAGGTCGATGCCCTCTTCTCGGCACAAGGCGACCCAGCTCCGGTCGGAGGTGGTATCGGCGGGCGGCTGCTCGACGGCCAGGATGCAGCGGATCTCGCGTCCGCCGAGGTCGAGGAGCTGGCGGTAGCGCTTGAGCTGAGCGAACCCCATGCGGAGCTGGGTCTCCTCGTTGGAGCGGGTGAGGCTCTTGACCTCGATAAGCCAGACGGTGTCGGCCGTGTCGAAGGCCAGGTCGAACTGGGGGTCCGACGGCCGTGGTGACAGGGGCCGGTGCCCCGCGGCGGCGATGAGGGCGGCGAGCTCGTTCTGGATGCGGGCGTGAGCGGCGAGGCCGCGGCCGGCGAGGTCGGGGTCCCGTCCGGGGGATTCGCTGCTGGTGTGGATCTCGGGGTGTTCGTCGGCGGGCCGGTAGGGCTGGCCGAGGTCGCCGTAGTCGACCCGGACCCGGTAGTCCTTGATCACCTCGCCGACGTGGCGGTCACCGCGGGCGTGGGAGGGCCACCAGTAGGTGCCGGTGTGCTGTCCGAACAGCGGAGCGTCGGGCCCGTAGGTCTTGAAGTGACCGCGGCAGATGTGCAGCGCCTGGCGGAGCCCGGAGTGCTGGGCGTCACCGTCGGTGTCAAGGATGCGGCGCATGGGGGCGATATCGAGCGTCCAGTAGCGGGTCGCTGGGCGCCCGGTACGCCGCTGCCGCTGCCGGGCGACCTTCGCTGGCGGGGCGTTGTCGACCCAGTCGACGTTCTTGCAGTGCATGAGCGACAGGGCGAACAGGGCCGCTCCGAGGTATCGGGGGCCGATGTGGTTCGCCCACCGGCGTTCCTCCCAGTCCTCCATCCCGGGCAGCGTCGGCAGCCATCCGCTCATGGCGGTACCGCCTTCGCTGTCTCCGGGCGCTATGTGCCCTTCGGCGGTGAGAGGAACGGCGTAGGTGGCAACCGGTCCGACCGGCCGGTTCTTCGTCCACTCGATCACGATCCGGGCCCGGACCGCCCACGGGAACTCGACGTCGACGGCTTCGTCGGCTGGCCACATCAGCTCGAGCAGCACACCCCAGGCGCGGGCGTTCAGGTCGTTCGGTGCGCCCTGGAACTCGATCCACGTGCGGTCATAGGGCGGCACCACCGCCTCGACGAGGTCGCCGATATTGGTTCCCTGGGGCAGGGATGACCAGTAGCGGCCGACGTCGTCGGCGGCGAACACGACGGCGCCGGCAAGGTCTTCGCTGGTGAGGTGCTCGGTCGCGGCGGCGGCCCGTGCGTTGGTGAGCGCCTTGTTGATCTCGGCGTCGACCGCCGCCGGGTCCGGCGGGGCACCGTCGACGGTGAGCGCGTCGACGAACTCGGAGCGGACCTCGTCGGTGTTCTTGCCTTCCCGGTGGAGGAGCGCGGCGTTGATGGGCTGGCAGCCGCCGGCGGCCCGGTCGTAGAGGCGGCTCACCGGCGGCGGGTGCGGCGGGTGGGGTCGAGGGCGTCGGTGACGGCCCGGACCGCGTCGTCGCCGGGTCGGACGTAGCGTTCCAGCGAGCGCAGCGACCGGTGCCGGGACTTGGCCTTCAGTAGCGGGACGTCGACGCCGTCTTCGGCGAGGTGGGTGAGCGCCGAGTGGCGGAGCTGGTGCAGGGTCCACCCGGTGCGCCGGGCGATCTCGTTCGCTGCGGCCCGGTACGACAGGCGGGCGTGCCCGCCGGCGGTGCGGTCCGAGACGGCGACCTCAAGCTGGGCCCGGCGTGCGGTGATGAACACCGGCCCGGTCGTGCGTCCATCGAGGTAGCGGGGCAGTAGCCGGGCGGTGCCCGTGGACCAGTGGAGCGTCTCGTCGTTGCCGCCCTTGCCTTTCGTGTCGGCGCAGCGGCGGACCATGTCCAGGTCCTCCACGTCGAGGGACAGGACCTCGTTGGCTCGGGCGGCGGTCTCGTACAGGAGCCGCCACAGGGTCTTCTCGCGTAGCGGCAGCGCCCGGTCCGACAGGACCGCCTCGAGGTCGGCCCGGTCGATGGCTCGCCGTTGGTCACGGTCGGCGAGCTGGCGTCGCCGTTCGGTGGCCTCCACCGGGTTGGTGGTCACCTCTCCCCTCTTCACGGCGAACGCGAACAGCGACGACAGCGCCGCCCGGTGCCGGTTGGCGGTGGTGGCCTTGGCATCGGCCCACCGGCACAGGAGCCGTTCGACGTCGTCGACGCCGATCATGGCGGCGGGCCGGTCGCTCCCCCACTCGCCGGCAGCGGCGGTGAAGGTCCGCTCGTAGGCCAGGCGGGTGGTGCCGGCCAGGTCCCGGGAGGCCAGGTACAGGTCGACGAGCTCGTCGAAGGTCAGGCCCTGGCCGGGTGCTTTGAACGGGATGACGGTCACAGGGGCCCCCTCGGCTACGCGTTATCTGCAACAAGCCGCGGCTTGTTGCAGATAACGCGTAATGTTCGTGTCGTGCGGGAATGGTCATCGCTCCCGCCGTTCCGGCCCTCGACTCTAGCAGTATGGCAGATAATGGGCTGTTATCTGCCGCTCCCAGCGGGGGAGTGGGTGGTTAGCGGCGGCGGCGTTCGAACACGACGAGGAGGCCCTGCACGCCGCCGGGTCCGACCCGGCCCTTCACGGACGTCTCGACGATCGACTTCACCCGCCAGCCCTGGCCGGCGTGGGCGTTCAGGATCTTGTCGACGTCGCCGGTCTTGATCTTGTCGCCGACGAGCGTCGTGCGGATCTGGAGGGTCTGGTACTCGAACATCTCCACCGCCGGAACGACCTGACCGACCTGGCCGACCGCCACCGGGGCGGCGACCGGGGGAGCGGCCGCGGCTTGCGCCTGGTAGGCGGCGACGTTCGCCCGTGTGCGTTCTTGCTGTTCCCGGTGCTTCTGTGCGGCTTTCTCGGCCGCCTGGCTCGCAGCGGTCGCGGCTTTCGCTGCGAGCCCCTTCAGGGCGCCACCGGTCTCTGTGGCCGCCGGCGGCTGTTCTGCCACCAGCGTCGTTCCGGGTGTCGCGTCAGGCGGGTACCACTTGCCGTCGGAGGCCATCCACCACCCCTCACCGCCGGACTGGTCACTCATGCCGTCACCTGCCTCTCGGGTTGTCTGGTTGCAGCCTGCCGTAGCAACGACGGCGGCGGGTAGGGCCGCTCGTCATCTTCGGGGTCCTGGGGGCGTGGACCACTCGGCCCCTGCCAACAGGGCAGTTCGGCCCTACCTGCCCGCCCCCGGGCCGTGTGACGATCGCCACAGAATCGAGACGAAGGAGGCGGGCATGAGCGATCTCGACACCACCGTCCCGCAAGAGTCCACCGGCGAGGGCGAGGCCCCGGAGTTCGACTGGAACGCCGCTGCCGGGCCCGCAGGGGAGTGGCGGGCGGATCCCGCCGGCCGCCACGAGTTCCGGTACTTCGTGGGTGACACCCCGAGTGACCTGGTGAGCGACCAGGAGGCCGAGAGCCTCGACGAGTACGGCGAGTGGAGGGCTGACCCGGTCGGCCGCCACGAGGCGCGGTACTTCGTGGCCGGCGAACCGACCCTGAGGGTCAGCGACGCCGGGATCGCGACGGTCGAGAAGGCCGCGACGGCCGCGTCTCGCCGGCCGCGGGCGCTGTGGATCGCGGTGGCGGTCGCAGCAGTGGCGATGGTTGTGGCTGGCGTGTTGGGGTCACAGTTGTCGGCAGCCAACGACAAGGTCGACGACTACCAGGCCGCTGAGGCCAGGGCCGCGGCCGCCGTGGCAGCGCTCCCCGACCTCGGAGAGATGGCCGACGACGCCTTCGCCGGCGTCAGCGGCGTCTCGGTCTCCGGCGACGAGGAGTCCGCCAACATCCAGCTCTTCTACCCGTACCCGGGGTCCGATGACATGGACGCCCTCGAGGGCCTGCTCGACGACCTGGGCTTCTCGTCGGGGACGATCCAGCGGATCGAGCAGACCGCACCGATCGACGGCGCAGTGACCGCCGAGGGCGACCAGGACGTGACCGCGACCTGGACCTACGACTCCGACTATGGCCTCGACGTCGTGGTCGAGCGTCCGTCCTCCCCGTCGGCATGAGCGACACCTCAGGCGGTGCCGACTGGATCCAGGCCAGCGACGGCAAGTGGTACCCGCCAGAACAGATGACCGGCTGGGAGCAACGAGACGACGGGAAGTGGTACGAGGTCCCCACACCGATGAGCACCCGCCGGCGGCCAGGCCGCGGCCTGGCCGTCCTGTTCTCCTTTGTCCTCGCCGCAGCGGCGGCCGCCGGCTGCGGCAGCGACCCGGCCGACGACTCGCCGGCATCGGACACCGCGAGCCCCGACACGACAGCGCTGCCAGCGGACACGACGCCCAGCACGGCCTCGTTCGACCCGGACACCCCCGACGGCCCCTACCCGCTCGACACCGCGCTCGCAGCGGATTCGCTCACCTGCGAACCACCCGACGGCGACAGCGTCCGCTGCACCACCATCATCGAGAACACCTTCGACCGGTCCGGTCACATCGTGACCGACGTCGCGTTCTACGACGCCTCCGACGTCCGCGTCGAGACCGACAGCCGGTTCGAGACCTACGTCGCCTCCGGGCAGCGCTACCTCGACGAGTTCTTCGGGCCATCTACCACGATCAGAGCCGAAGTGCTCGCCGTGACATGGGAGTTCCCCGAGGAGCCGGTGACCGGCCAGCCGGTCCCCGACCAGTACGGCGACGGGGTCTACCTGCCTGTCGACCGGGCCGTCCGTGACGTCGCCTGCCGGCCCGACAGCTTCGGTGACGGCGGCCTCGAATGCGACATCGAGATCGAGAACCTCTCGGACGCCACCGCGGAGATCGACACGACCGTCGCGTTCTTCGACGCCGACGGGCTCAGGGTCAGCACCGATTCCAGGTTTCAGGAAGCAGTCGCCGCCGGCGAAGTGTTCCGCCAGACCTTCTTCGGGGACCCGGGGGCTGCCACCGCCGAGGTCTACGAGGTATTCGCCGCCGGCGGGTGAGGGCTGACCCGCCCCGAACCGGCGAGGCTGCGGAAAATGGCCTTCCGGGCGCCGGCGGTAGAGCGGCGGCCGTCGCCCACTAGACAGCGGCGTACATTTCCGGGGTGCGGCGGCGGGCTCAGCCAGCGAGGGCCCGCACGAGGGCTTGCTGAGCGGCGTCAGGCGGCGGCCCGAGCTGGCCGTACCACTCACCGGTCGCACCGCCGGTGACGGTCCAGGCGAACGCCTCAGCCCAGTCACCGGCCGGGGTAGCCGTGTCCCCGTACGTGCCGTTGTACCAGGGGCCGGTCAGCCCGCGGGCGGCCATCCACTCAGCGGACCCGCTGGGGAACCGGTCGTAGTTGACGGCGTGGCCGAGCTCGTGGGCGAGGACGTAGGCCATGTTGGCCGCCGACAGCCCGTCCCGCAGGTAGATGGTGATGGTGCGGCTGTTCGGGTCGGCCACGCCGCGGATGTCGGGCCGACCGGGGGCCCAGTTGATGGTCCAGGCGGGAGCGTAGCGGGCCGGGTCGAACCCGAGAGCGGACAGCACCGCCGCCGGGGTGACCTCCGCCTCCACCGGCCGGCGGGCGTCCTCGACGGCTTGGGCGTAGGCGGCGCCGGCTTCGATCCGGGCCGTTTCGACCGCCCGGATGTAGGCGGCGAAGCGGGCGTCCTCGACGGCTTGGGCGTAGGCGGCGCCGGCGATGACCGCGGCACGGTGCTCAACCGCCCGCGGCGACCGGTACGGCACCGCCCCGGTCACCGGGGCTGAACCCGCACGTGGGCGGATCTCCGACACCGCAGGAGACAGGCCGGACACGGTGGTGCCGCCCGCTGCGGTGGTAGCGGCCATGACAGCCGCCGTCGCCGCGGCAGCTACGGCCAGCAGCCAGCGGCGGGCTCCGGTGGGGGCAGGCATCGGTCTCACCTCCCGTAGGTCGCCTGGAGCGCCCACCGGTCCCACGCGGTGAGCTGGGTCGGGGGCGGCCACGTCGAACACATCACCGGGACCTGCGACCCGGGACCCCGGCAGTAGCTGGCGGGCGCGTGCGGGATCCCCAACGGAACCGGCTATTGATGTGGATGTCGCCTCCGAGGGTGTAGGAGCCGGGGTAGAACGCGTGGCCGGCGTCGTTCCAGCCGAACGACGCGTCGGGGCTGCCCCGGTAGTGGCTCTGTTCCTGATAGGAGATCTCGATGTCGGCGGGCCCGCTGGTCTGGCGGAGCGTGATCCGGCTCGAGGCGCTATCCCACACGGCCATAGCCAGGGCGATCGACTGACGTTGCCCGGCCGCGGACCACGTCCAGGCGGGGGTCCGCAGCCGCCAGGTGATGACCCGGTGTCGCCACCGGTAGACGCCGACGGCTTCGGCGGACTCGGCGGGCGCCGAAGCCTGGGCGGTGCCGGGTCCGGCGACCGGGCCGTGGTCGTGGCCGGCGTGACTGTCGTCGCCGGGCCCGGTGGTCTTGGGCTCGCTGCCGACGACAGCCGCCGTTTCGCTGCGGGTGTCGATCGTGGCGCTTCCGGTGATTGTCAGGGCGGCGGTGAGGGCTGCCGTCAGGGAGATGAGGGTCACTGTGAACTTCCGCATACCCGGAGCATAACCCTGGGTTGTGCTCTTGGCAAGTTGTTTCGGGTCCGAGTTCGCGGCCGGCGCTGGCATGTTCATCTACGTGACAGCGAACGATTCCCTGCATCCCCGAGGACCGAACGGCCAGTGGGTCTCGAAGCCTGCGCCGTGGCCCCCTGACGCCGACCTCGCCGCCGACCTCGCCGACGGCGCACCGCCCCCGTCGACCCAGACCTGTATCGCCCGTGTTCCCGGCGGCGGCGAGACGCCATGCGGTCGACCAACGACAGATCCGGGGAGGATGTGCGCTCATCACCCGGCAGTCGAGCACCCCTACCCGCAGAGCGCAGTCGCCGACCCGGGGACGGCACCGGAGACACTGGCCCGGCTCACCACCTTGGACGACGTGGAGGTCCTCCAGCAGATCGCCGCTCACCGGAACACCGACGCTGCGACACTGGACCGGCTCGCCTCACCGGACGCTGACCGCACAGTCCGCGTCTATGCCGCCCGCCACCCGAACACCGCCGCCGACACCCTGGACCGTCTCGCCGGCGACCCGGACGGGATGGTGCGCCTCGAGGTCGCCTGCCGGAAAGACGCCACCGCTGCACGCCTTGACGCCGTCGCCCGCTACCCCGACCCCATCGCAGTGAACCGAGAGGTCGTCGCCAGCCACCCGAACACCAGCGCTGACACCCTGAGCCGTCTGGCGATCGACCCCGACCCGGGCGTCCGTGCGGCGGCGCTGGCGAACCCGAACACGCCCGCCGCCGCCCGCTCAGCCGGCGGCCTTCTCGCCGGCTGAGCAAAGCGGCCCACCGTGAGCACCTTCGATCCCCGCCGTCATCCCCGCGGTTCGGACGGCCGGTTCGCGCCGGCCCCGCCGGCCGAAGACCCCGACATCGGCCTGGCCGCCGACCTCGTCGACGTCCGACCCGACCCGGTGCAGGCGCCGGTGGTGCTGCCGGGCGGCCTGGAGGAACGGCGGCGGCTCGCCGAAGACCCAGGCGCATCCCCGGAGACCCTCGCCGTGCTCGCTCTTGTCGACGACTGGGAGGTGCGGTACAGCGTGGCGGACCACCCGTCAGCACCGCCGGAGACGCTGGCCCGCCTCGGCGCCGACCGGGCCAAGCTGGTACGGGAGTGCGTGGCGGCCAACCCGTCAACACCGCCGGAGACGCTGGCCCGCCTCGCCGCTGACGGCCTGGGCGGCGACGGCGACGACTGGGATGTGCGGGGTCGCGTGGCACGCAACGACTCCGCCCCCCCGGCGACGCTCTCCGTCCTCGCCGACGACCCCGAACCCCGCGTTCGGTCCGGAGCGGCGCTCAACCCAAACACGCCGACCAGCACGCTCACCCGCCTCGCCGACGACCCCGACCCCAGAATGCGGCGGGCCGTGGCGGCCAACACGGCGACGCCGCCAGGCACGCTCGCACTGCTCGCCGGCGATCCCGACTGGGGCGTACGGGCGGAGGTCGCAGGCAACATGAGCACGCCCACGTCCGCTGTCGATGCTCTCGCCGCCGATCCTGAGAGTGAGGTGCGCTCCTTCGCCGAGGCCGCCGCCTCGTCCACGCCGGCGGGGAGAGTCGCCGAGCTGGCCCGACACGACGACCCTCACGTCCGGATTCGTGTTGCTCGCCGGGAGGGGCTCCCCGCCGGCGTGCTCGCCGAGCTCGCCGCCGACGACCACGAGTGGGTGAGTGAAGCTGCCAGATCCAATCCCGGGTTCTCTGCGCCTGGTGTCGCTGCGCACGCCGGGCTTCTCGCCGACTGATTCAGGTGTCCCCGACGGGGGCGCCCCCGTCGGGGACGTCCAGGTTCGCTTTGCTGCTGGCATGTTCACCGGCATGAACAGCAGCTTTGATCCCGCCCGTCATCCTCGCGGCCTCGACGGCCGGTTCACGCCGGCCCCGCCGCCCGAAGACCCCGACATCGGCCTGGCCGCCGACCTAGCCGACCCGACGCCGGCACCAGCACCGTCGTCGGCGGTGCTGCCGGACAGCCTGGAGGAACGGCTTCGGCTCGCCGCCAATCCCGCCTGCCCGCCAGCGACGCTCGTCTTCCTCGCCGGCGACGAAGACGAGGACGTGCGGCGGTGCGTGGCGGCCAACCCGAACACCCCGGCCGGCACGCTCGCCGAGCTCGCCGCCGACCCCGACGAGATAGTGCGGCAGCGCGTGGCGTACAACGATTCCACACCGCCCGAGGTGCTCGCCGCCGACCCCGACGGGCGGGTTCGGGCTGGAGTAGCGGCCGGCTCGAACACACCGCCCGATCTGCTCACCCGCCTCGCCGAAGACGAAAGCGATGGCGTGCGGTGGCACGTGGCGAACAACCCGAACACCCCGCCCGAGACGCTCACCCACCTCGCCGCCGACACCGCAGCCGCCGTCCGCTCCGCCGCGGCCGGTAACCCCAACTCCCCGCCCGAGGCGCTGACCGTCCTCGCCGACGACCATGAGAGCCGGGCGTCGCGCCGGTACGTGGCGGCCAACCCGAACACGCCACCCGACGTGCTCGACCGTCTCGCCGTCGACGGCGACTGGCGGGTGCGGCGGGGCGTGGCGGGCAACCCGAACACACCGCCCGGCGCCCTCGCCGTTCTCGCCGCTGACCCCGACGAGCACGTGCGGGCTGTGGCAGAGGCCGGCCTGCCGGACACGCCCCCGGACCGAGTCGCCGAGCTAGCCCGGTACGACAACAACCGGGTCCGGCGCCGGGTCGCCATGCGGGCCGGGCTACCGGCCGCCATCCTCGCCGAACTCGCCGCCGACCCCGAACTCGACGTGCGGTGCGGCGTGGCGAACAATCCGGCCACGCCGCCCGAGCTGCTCGTCTTCCTCGCCGGCGACGAAGACGAGGACGTGCGGCGGTGCGTGGCGGCCAACCCGAACACCCCGGCCGGCGTGCTCGCCGAGCTCGCCGCCGACGACCACGAGTGGGTGAGTGAAGCTGCCAGATCCAATCCCGGGTTCTCTGCGCCTGGTGTCGCTGCGCACGCCGGGCTTCTCGCCGACTGATTCAGGTGTCCCCGACGGGGGCGCCCCCGTCGGGGACGTCCAGGTTCGCTTTGCTGCTGGCATGTTCACCGGCATGAACACCGGCTTCGATCCTCGTCGGCATCCTCGTGGCCTCAACGGCCGGTTCACGCCGGTCCCGCCGCCCGAAGACCCCGACGTCGGCCTCGCCGCCGACCTCGCCGACCCTCGTCCCGCTTCGGGCCTGGCGGCGGTGGTGTTGCCGGTGGATCCGGAGGAGCGGGCGGAGCTCGCGTCGGTGTGGCCGCCGGCGCCGCCGGAGGTCCTCGACGCCCTTGTCGACGACCGCAGCGGCTACGGGTGGGGGATCGCGGTTGCCGCTGCCCGGAACCCGGCCACCCCGCGGGGCGCTCTGGTCCGGGTCGCAGGCCGCGACGGCGACGAGGCGTTCCAACCGGCGGTCCGTGCCGCCGCCGGGAACCGTTTCACCCCACCCGATGCGCTCGACACCCTGGCCGGGTCCGCCGACTACCACACCAGGGCCGCGGTCGCGTCGAACCCGAACACCCGCCCGGCGACCTTGGACCGTCTCGCCGGCGACCCGGAACTGGCCGTGCGGCGCAACGTCGCCCAGAACGCTCGGGCGACCGGCGACACCCTCGCCCGCCTCGCCGGCGACGACGACGCCGAGACCCGCCTGTGGGTCGCCTGCCACAGCCGCAGCCGCCAGGCGGACCTCGACCGTCTCGCCGGGGACCCGGTCGGCGACATCCGCCTCGGGGTCGCTGAGAACCAGTTCACGTCGCCGGAGACCCTGGACCGGCTCGCCGGTGACGTTCGGCGCGACATCCGCCGTGCGGTCGCCTCCCACGACACGACCGAGGCGGCGACCCTGCGCCGCCTGGCCGCCGACCCGGACGCCGATGTGCGGGCGGATGCGGCGGCGCATCCGGCGGCCACCGCAGCGATGCGTGCCACCGGCGGCCTCCTCGCAGACTAAGCACCCCCGAACAGCACGACATGGCAGATGGGTGTGTGGTTGGCTGGTGCCGCCGAAATCGTGCCGGGCGGCGGCATGTTCCCGGCATGAGCAGCTTCGGTCCTGCCCGTCATCCCCGCCGGTTCCTGGAAGTCCTCGGGCTGGCCGGCGCTGCGGTGGCTCAGCCGATCTTCTCGGTGTTCGGGTCCAGCCCCGAGGTGTTCGTCGCCGCCGACGCCCGACCCGTCGACATCGTCACGTTCGCTCTGGTGGTTCTGCTGGTCCCCCCGCTGGTGCTCTGGGGGGCCGGTGCCCTGGTGGGGTTGGCGGCCCCACGGGCCCGCGACGCGTTCCACCAAGCGACGGTCGGGTTCCTGGCCGGCCTGTTGGCGGTCTACGCCGCCAGGCACTTCGGTGCCCCGCCGGTAGTCGCTGTGGGTGCCGGGGTGGTCACCACGACCGGCGCTGTCTGGCTTGTCCGGGCCCGGCCGACGGTCGAGGAGATGCTGCGTTACCTGGCGGTCGGGCCGGTGCTGTTCCTCGTCAGCTTCCTGGTCCTGTCGCCGGTGGGGGCGCTGTTGCTCCCGGAGAACGCTGGTGCGGCGGCGGTGGACGTCCGTCGGCCTGGTGATCTTCCGCCAGTCGTGATGATCGTGTTCGACGAGTGGCCCCTGACCTCGATAGTCGGCACAGACGGGGAGATCGACGCCGACCTCTACCCGAATCTGGCCGAGCTGGCGGGCGACTCGACGTGGTTTCGGAACACCACGACCGTCACGAACGCCACGCTTCAGGCGGTCCCGGCGCTGCTGACGGGCAGGTTCCCGGCCGCCGGGCAGACGGCGACGGCCCGGTCCCACCCGGAGAACCTGTTCACGCTGCTCGGCGGCGTGTACGACGTCGAAGCGGTGGAGCCGATGACGGCCCTGTGCCCGACGGCGATCTGTGACGGGTCGAGTCTCGCCCGGGTCAGCGGCGGAGACGAGGCGGAGCCGCCGGTCCGGTCGCTGGTTGTCGACGCCGGGCGGATCTACGGCGAGATGCTCTCCGGCGCCGGCGGGGAAGCGGACACCGCCGTCGGTGAGGTGTCCGCTGCTGCTGACCGGGTGGAGAGCGCCGGCAGGGACGACCGTGAAGCGGCCACCGACGCCATCACCCGGCCACGGCCGGCAGGGCTCGCCGGGCTGCTCGGCACGATCCACCCAGGGGAGGCGCCGACGGTGCATTTCCTGCACCTGCTGTTGCCGCACGCCCCGTACCTGGCGCTCCCCAACGGGGACCGGTACCCGCAGGGCCCGTTCCGGTGGGACACACATCGTGGGGTCCGTGGCGGCGACCAGCCGTCCGCCGATTTCGACCGCCACCGGATGCTGCTCCAGGTCGGCTACATCGACTCGCTGGTCGGCGACCTGATCGGCCGGCTGCGGCGAGCGGGCCTCTACGACGACGCCCTCGTCGTGGTTACCGCCGACCACGGCGTCACGTTCGAGGCCGGGGCGACCGCCCGCGGGCTCGGAGACGAGCCCCTCGAGGCCGACACGATGCACGACATGGCGTGGGTGCCGCTGATCGTGAAGGCCCCCGGCCAAAGCGTCGGGCGGGTCGACGACCGCAACGCCCTGACCGTCGACGTGCTGCCCACCGTTGCTGACCTCGCCGGCGTCGACGTCCCGTGGCCAGTCGACGGCAGATCGCTCACCGGTCCCCCCCGGGGCGACGACCACAAGCCGTTCATCCGCCAGGTGGGGCTCTCCGGCGGCGACTACCGGCTCGAGCCGGCGGGCAGCGTCGAGACCTCAGCGGACCTGGCCGACGTGTTCGCCGCAGGGGTCGACACAGTCCTCGAACCTGGCGGCGGGGGTGGCCGGTGGTACCGGTTCGGGCCCCGACCCGAGCTGATCGGCCTGCGGGTGTCGGACATGCGGCAAGGGCCGCCGAGCCGTATGGGCCCCGCCCGCTTGGACACCGGTTCGGTGATCCACGTGATCGCCGAACGTGACCTGCCCGCAATGGCGACGGGGAGGGTGGCGAACCCGGCCGACGATGCCGTCGTGGCGGTCGCTGTCGACGACCGGATCGCTGCGGTCGTCCCGCTCTACGCCGACAACGGCGGCCCGGGACGGGTGGCGGCGATGCTGCTGCGCTCGACGCTCACCGCCGGTGAACACCAGGTCCGCCTCTTCGAGGTCGCCGGCCGTTCATCCCCGCAGCTCCGCCCGATCAGAGTCACCTGACCACGACGGCGGGCAGAGCTCCGCTGTACAGCGAACCATGTCGGGAGACCCCGATCAGGTCCCCGGCATGGACCTGATCACCGTGGAGCGCATCGCTCTGGCCGGCTCCGGGAAGAGCACCGTCGCCCGTGCGGTCGCCGCCGAGCTGTCCCGCACCGGCACCTAAACACCCCCGAACAGCACGAAATGACAGATGGGTGTGTGTGGTTGGCTGGTGCCGCCGAAATCGTGCCGGGCGGCGGCATGTTCCCGACATGAGCAGCTTCGATCCTGCCTGTCATCCCCGCAGGTCTGACGGGAAGTTCGAGTCGGGCCCGTCGGCGGAGGCCCCGGACGTCGATCCTTCCGCCGACCTTGCCGCCGTCCGCCCAACCGGGCCGTCGTCGGCCTCGACGGCGGGGGCCGCCGGGGAGGCCCCCGCCGCGCCCGATGCGGCGGGCGATGCGTTCCGCATCGCCCGCTCCTGTGATGCCGCTGTCGCCGCCCGGTCCGTCGCCGACGCTCGCCGGCGGCTCGTCGACGCCGAAGCGGCCCTCGACCTGGCCCTCGTCGCCGCAGCCGACGCCCGGATTACCTCCCCGGACCTCGCCCACGTCCTCACCGAGTCGGGCGTCCGGATCAACGCCTCAGCGCTCCGGCAACGGATCCGGCTGGCCCGCCTGCGGCTCCAACGCCCGTCGCCGCTGACCGGCGGCCGTCCCCGCCGCCGTCACCCGGTCCGATGAACGCGTTCCGAGCGTTGAGCTGGTGGTTTGGGGACACCCCCGGCCGCTTCGCTGCCGTAAGCCGAGATCGCGCCTACGGCGACTGGCTTCACTACAACCCGCCGAGCGGCGGGTTCTGGGTGTCGCCGGGCCAGTACCTCCCCCGGCTTGAACCGGTCGCCTTGCAGGCTCAGGCCGCCGCAGCGTTCGGGGTGCCGGCAGAACGGGTCGTCGTCACCGCCTGGGGCTATCCGCCGGCGGTGAGGCTCGTCGGGCCGCTCGCCCTCCCCGCCGCAGGAGGCGCCAGCGGCGTCGGAGATCGTCCCGGTCGCCGGCGGCGGCGAACATCACCACACCCGACGTCGGGAGTGCCTGCGAACCGGGCCGGCTGGCCGGGCCTGTGGCTCCCCGCGGCGAGCACCGCGTTCCGGCCCGGCGAGGACCCCGAAACCTGGGCGGTCCGGATGTTCTACGAGTTGGTCGCTCGCGAGCTCCTCGACGTCGACACGATGCAGGCGGTCGACATGCTCGCCTCGGCCGGTGTCGACACCTCTACCGCTGAGGGCGCCGCCCGGTTCGAGGCGTGGAGCACCGGGACCGAACCCGACCCTGGCATCGACCGGATCACCGCACGGCAGAGTTGGGGTCTTCGGCGGCGCGCAGCCGCCGACGCCGACCGTCTCGTGCGGATCCACCGCACCCACATCGCCGAGATCCACGCGGCTTTCGCCGCCCGGGCCCGTCCCGCTCTGCCCGACGGGGGCCGACGGTGACGCTGCTGGACGCCGCGGTGCCGGTGTCCCCGACGGGGGCGCCCCCGTCGGGGACGTTCGAAGCGCACCTGGCGACCCTGGACAAGGACCCGAGCCGGGCCGGGTTCCAGTTCGAACTGTCGGCCGCTTACTGGCTGACTGCTGACCCGGTGTGGGGGCCGCTGATCAAACGGGTGTGGCTGTGGGACGCGTGGACGGATCGGGCGTCAGCGGCCGGGGTCGCCGACCCTGACGACGACCTCGGCATCGACCTCGCCGTCGAGCTGATCTCGGGCGAGTGGATGGCGGTCCAGGTCAAGCACCGCCACCACGTCCCCACGCGGGACATCGACTCGTTCCTGGGTGCGGTGGCGGGCGGCATCGGTTGGCCGCCGGGCCGTGCCGGCGGCTGGGACCATGCGATGCTCATCATGAGCTGCCCGTGGGATCGGGTGTGGGCGAACGGCCGCCGGAAGCTGACCGGCGCCGGGGCCCACATCGTGGACCGGTCGGTCCTGGCCGGTTCGGCAGTGCTGTGGCCGACCTTCGAGGAGCTGACCGCCGGCGCGGCCCCGACCCGCCGCCCGCCGCGGGCGCCTCGCCCGCATCAGACCGCCGCTGTCGCCGACGTCGCCGGGGTCCTCGCCGGCGGCGCCGACCGGGCGACGCTGGTCATGGCGTGCGGCACCGGGAAGACCTTGACCGGGCAGCGGGCAGCGGAGGCGGTCCTACCGGACGGCGGTGTGGTCGTGGTCGCCGCCCCGACACTGTCGCTGCTCGACCAGGTCGCCTGTGCGTGGCTCCGCGACGCGGTGCCCGGCGGGTCTCTCACCGACTGGGTGGTCGTGGGCTCGGACCCGACCGTCGCCGCTGGTGGGCGGGCGGTCGCCAACGCGGATGTCAGGCATCTCCCGGCGGTCACGACCGACCCGGCGGTGCTGGCTGTCTGGCTGCGGCGCCGGCGAGCGAAGGGCGCCCTTCGGGTGGTGTTCACGACGCATGCGTCGCTGCCGGTGGTCGCTGCCGCTCTCGATTCCGCCCACCGGTGGGCGGATCTGCTGATCGTGGACGAAGCGCACCGGGTCACCGGCCGCGGTGTCGACGCCGAGATGGCCACCGGCGACGGGTTCCGGGCCCGCCGCCGCCTTTTCTGCACGGCGACTCCCCGGGTGTTCACCGCCGCAGCGAAGAGCTCAGCGGCCGCCGGCGGCCTCGAGGTCCTGTCGATGGACGACGAGGCCCGCTTCGGCCCCGAAGCGCATCACCTGAGCTTCGCCGCCGCAGCGGAGGCCGGCCTTGTGTGCGATCTGAGTGTGCTGGCGTCGGTCGTCACCGACGACGACGTCGCCCGGGCTATCGGTGACCGGGCGCTGCTCGACCTCGCCGGCGGTGTCGTCGACGCCGACCTGGTCGCCGCCGCGGTGGCGGTGTCCCGCGCCGCCGCCGACCGGGACCTCCGCCGGCTCCTCACGTTCCACTCGACAGTGAAACGGGCCCGCCAGTTCGCGGCGGTGCTGAACACGGTGTGGCCGCTGGTGGCCCCCGCCGGCGGGACCCTCGTCGCCGAAGCCGTCTCCGGTGACACCAGCGCCCTCGACCGGCGGGCCGCGCTGCGCCGCCTAGCCGACCTCGAAGCCACCGCCGACCTCGAAGCCGGCCCGCAGCCCGTCGACCGGATGGTGCTGTGCTCGGCGCGGCTACTCGGCGAAGGCATCGACGTCCCCGCCGTCGACGCCGTCGTGTTCTGCGACCCGCGCCACTCCCCCGTCGACATCGCCCAGGCAGTCGGGCGGGCCTGCCGCACCGCTCCCGGCAAGACCGTCGGCACGGTCGTCGTCCCGGTCCACCTCCCCGCTGGCGCAGCGTCTCCCGACACCGCCGTCGAACATGACGTCTGGGGCGGGGTGTTCGCTTCTCTGGCGGCGGTGATCTCTCACGACGAACGGTTCCGGGCCGTGGTCACCGACGCCTGCTTCGAGCTGGGGCGGCGGCCCGGGACCCTTTACAGCGGCGGCGACGGCGGCGTGTCGGTCGTCGAGTTCCTCGCCGGCGGCGACGTCGACTCGGCGTTCCTGGCGTCGGTCGAGGCCACCGCTATCGACCTGGCCGCCCCGGCGTGGTGGAACGCCGCCGGTGAGCTCGCCGAGTTCTACGACGGCCGGCAGGCCCCCCCGGCCCGCAACGCCGTCGACCCTGCCGAACGGCGCCTCGCGAAATGGGCGTCCCGGCAGCGCGAGGCGCACGCCGCCGGTGTCCTCGCCCCTGACCGGGTCGCCGCCCTCGAGACCGTGCCCGGCTGGGTCTGGAACCCGGTCGAAGCCAACTGGCAGATCATGCTCCACCGCCTGATCGGGTGGGCCGGGCAGCATCCGGAAGCGTTCGACCACGGGATCCTGGTCGTGCCGATCAAGGGCGTTTGGGTTCACAACGCAGAGGGCACCCCCCAGAACCTCGGCCAGTGGGCGTCGCGGCAAAGGACCGACATCGCGTCGGCCGCCGCTGGTCGCCCGCCGTCGCAGCAGGTCGACTACCGGCTCCGCTCCCGGCTTCTCGCCGACCAGATCCCCGGCTGGTCGCTGGACCCGACCCGCGCCATCAGCGAGGCCCGCTGGCACGAGACCGCCGCTGAGGTCGCCGCTGTCGCCGGCGAGCTCGGCCGGCTCCCCAAGAAGGGGGACGGGCCGCTGTTGGCCGGGTGGATCCACCGGACATGGGGCGCGGCCCGGAAGGGAGCGCTCACCGACCGGCAGATCGCCGTGTGCGAGCAGATCCCCCACTGGCGCTGGCAGGGCCAGTGATGGTCGGCAAGGCTTCAAGGTGTGGTGTCCGGACGGGACGACCCGCGCCCCGACGACGAGCCGGCAGCGACTGCCGCCGAGGCCCTGGCGTGGCTGCGAGCCATCCGGGCCGAGCTGCGCAACGCCCGCGTCGAGCCGCCCTCCGGGCGACGGCACCCCTCGCCGCCCACTACGAGGCGGGCGAGGCGGGCCCGCCTCGCCCGCTTCGCCGGCGAACCCGACCCGCAACCCGACCCCGGCCCGCAACCCGACACCGGCCTGTGACCACCCGAACGTGGCGTACATTTCGACAGTGGTCGCCCGTCGGGGCCCGGATCCTGGGTGGCGGGACCGAGCTTCCGCCGGCCGGTCCCGCCACCCGGATGCCTCCGCGGTGCAAAGGCAGATGAGCTTGAGGTGTCCCGAACCTGACGGCGCAACGGAAGCCGTCAGGTCGGTCACTGTCACCCGGCCGGCCCGGTAGCACTGTCGTGGCTCGCCGCAACCGTGAACGGCGTTGGGCTGACGACTGGCGGGCCGCCCGCCAGGAAGCAGCCCAACCCGACGCCGACCCCAACGCCCTCACCGAGATCGTCGCCGGTTCGCCCGACGGTGTGGCCGTCGAAGCCGCCGCCGCTCACCCGAACTGCCCGCCGGCAGTGGTGACCCTCATGGCCGCCGACCCCGCCGCCACCTCATCGGTCCGGGTGGGCGCCGCCCGCCACCCGAACCTCAACGACAGCATGTACGAACGTCTCGCCGCCGACCCCGACCCGGCCGTACGGGCCGCGGTGGCCGCCAACCCCCACTCCCCCGCCGGCGTCCTCGACCGGCTCGCCGGCGACCCCGACCCGGACGTACGGGCCGCGGTGGCCGGCAACGCGGCCGCTGCTGCCGCGACCCGGTCAGCGGCAGCTCTCACCGCCGGCTGAAGGCCGGCTGAGGGGGCGACACGCCCGCCGCCACCTCAGCCGGCCTTCAGCCGGAAGGAGCCCGACACAGACGGGCGGCGGGCCGTCCGGCTAGCCGACCGGCCGGAGCTGGGCGGCGGTCGCTTCGGCGATGAGGGCCTGCCCGGCGTCGGTGAAGTGCAGCCCGTCGGGATGCCGCACGGTGACACCGGCGACGTCGGGCGCGTAGCCGTCCGGGGCGAGCTCGGCGGCCCAGTCGACGAGAGCGACGCCGTCGATGGTGGCGGCGAGCCGGCGGTACAGGGCGTTGGTGGCGACGATCTGGGCTTCGACGTCGCCGTAGAAGCCGGTGGTCTGGGCGGGCGGGCTGACAACGAGCCGGATGTCGTCGACGCCGGCGGCCTGAGCAGCGGCGATGAGCCCGCGGATCTCGGTCTCCCATGCCGCCCACACCGCCGGGGTGGCGCCGTAGGCGATCTCGGTCCCGTCAGCGGCGACGTAGGGGGCGCCGCCGGAGAGGTCGTCGGGCTGGGTGTAGTCGCAGCAGCCCTGGAGGACCAGCGTGTCGACGCCGCCGGCGTCGAGCCAGTCGTCGAGCTGGTCGGCCCAGTCCCCCTGGGGGGACAGCGGGCCGGTGCCCTGTCCGCCGATCAGGCCGACCCGGTCGACGCCACGGCCCGTCAGGGCGGCTTCGAGTTCGTCGCCGGCCTGGAGCAGGACCGAGTCGCCGATCAACAAGACGACGTCGGCGGTGTCGGCCACCGCGGCCGGTGGCTGGGTGAGCGGCCGGTCGACGAAGGTCTCGCGGGCGGGTGCGGCGGCGGTCACCGACGCGGCGGCGGCGCACACAGCGACCCCGACAGCGACGGCGGCGACGAGCCCACCCCAGCCGATGCGGGCGAACCGGCCCCGGTGGAACGGCACCTCGACCCAGCGGTGCAACACCCAGGCGGCCGCCCAGGTGGCGGCGACAGCGGCGACGGTGACCGGCCAGGGCGCTCCGTGCCCCACGCCGAGCGCCGCGGTGATCGGGACGTGCACCAGGTACAGGGCGTAGGAGAGGTCGCCGGCGGCGACGAGCGGCTTCCAGGTCAACGCCCGTCGGGCGGGGCCGTCGGTGACGGCGACGGTGAGCAGCACGCAGGTGAGAGCGGCGTAGACGGCGATGGGGACGCCGAGCAGCCCTGAGGCTGCGGGGTCGGCGTCGGCGGTGACCCACAGGACCCCCTGGAACGCGACGGCGGCGGCGGCGAGGAACGCCAGGGCCCGCACCGTGGCCCGCCGGGTGGGCGGCCCCCACTTGTTGAGGGCTACGGCGAGCAGCATCCCGGCGGCGAGCTCCCCGACCCTGGCCCGGGTCGCGAGGTACGCGACGGTCGGGTCGAGGGCGCCCTGGAACCAGAACCCGACGGCCACCGCTCCGGCTGCGACCACGGCCACGGCCGCCCGGCCGGCCCGCCACCCCAGCAGCGCCCCCACCGCCAGCGGAAACGCGACGTAGAACTGCTCTTCGATGGCGAGGGACCAGTAGTGCTCGAGCATCCGCGGCGCTCCGGCGCCGTACTCGACGCCTTCGGACAGGAGATGCCAGTTCTCGTGCCAGAGCACAGCGGAGAAGACGTCGCCGAAAAGCCAGCGGCGTTGGGCGGGGTCGCCGAAGAAGCGGGTCCAGGCGACGACCGCGGCGATGACGGTCAGTGATGCGGGCATGAGCCGCCGGAGACGCCGGACGATGAAGCCGCCGACGTAGGCCCGGGGGCTGGTCTCGCCGCTCTGGCGCCGCCTGCGGTCCCGGAGCGCTATGGAGGTGATCAGGAACCCGGAGAGCGTGAAGAAGGTGGACACGCCGAGCCAGCCGCCGGTGAGGACGGCCAGGCCGGCGTGGAAGCCGATGACCAGCAGGACGGCGATGCCTCGGAGCCCCTGGAGGGCGGCGACGTCGGCGGGCAGCTCCCAGCCCCCGGCCGGCGGACGGCCGCCGGTGGTGGGGTCCGGTGGGGCGGCGGCGACGGCGGCGTCGGTCACGTCAAGGAACATGCCGACGGCTGCGCTGTCGGCATGGGGCGGGTCTTGGGCGATGACGGTCATCGGTGCTCCACGGTGAAGGTGATCGGCCCCTCGCCGCCGCCGGCGCCGGGAATGGCCGGCAGGGTGGAAGTGCGGCTGGCTCCGGGCTCGAGGCGGCCGACAGGCCACGCGGCGACCGTGTCGCCGCCCGTGCCGGCAGCAGCGGCGGTCCAGGCGCCGCCGAGGACAAGCAGCGCCCACGGGCCGTCGAAACGGGCAGTGGCGGTGACCTGGCGGGCGGTCCGGCCGCCGGTGTTGGTGACGGTGACCTCGACGGTGTCGGCGGCGTAGCTGACCGGCGCCGGTGCGGCAGTGACGATGACGGCGGCGGGTGCGGGCGGTGCGGGCTCGTAGCCCACGCCGGCAGCGAACCAGTCCGAGGCCGCCCACACCACACCGAGGCCGCCCGCCCGGAGAACGGCACCTACAGCACTCATGGCCCGGATCCTAACCCGTTGCCCGCAAAACCACAAGGCACTCTTATGCTGCGTTGTTCGGCGGGCATTTCGAGGCCCCGAGCGCCGCTCCGAGCTCTGAGCGAAGCCGTTCGTGCATCGTGAGACGCGGGCCCAGGGCGTTGGTCAGCCCTGTCGGGTCCAGCAGCGTCTCGATGGCCTCGTCGGGCCACTCCGGGCGGCCGGTCAGTTCGAGCGCTGCGAGCACGGCCTCGCACAGCATCTGCTCTCCCCATTCCCGGACCTTCGCCTCAATGACAAGACGCGCCGCCGGCGACGGGTAGCGGGACGCCCACCGCTCGATTTGGTCCTGCCATCCCCGGTAGTCGCGGTTCACGATGAGAGCGTTGCGGGACCGGACATAGCGGGCCGGCCGGTCCTCGAGGTCGCCGGCGACGCGAGTCCCGTCCGCTGCCGACACCCAGGTGACCGACGGGAGGAAATCGCCGTCGTCGGCGGCTTCGGCGGCCGTGGCGGCGACCTCGGTGAAGTCCTCGAACCGGTCCTCGGCGCCGGCACGGTCGAGGTCGTCGAGGACGGCTTCGGTGACCCCGAGGCGGCGGGCTTCGGCCTTCCGGTCGGCGGTCTGCTTCTTGGACCTGGTGTCCCCGCCGCCGCCCCGACCGGCGGCTTCGCGGCGGCGGACCCGCTGGCGTGCGGCGGCCAACCGGTCGGCCGGCACATGCGCCGAGAGGGCGAACAGGCTCTCGCCGGCTGCGGCCCTCAGGCGGCGGCGGATGGCGGCGCGGTAACTGTCGGCGGCGGCGACGGCTTGGCGGGTCATTAGCTCGGCGATTGGGCCCGGTAGGGCCGCCGCGAACTCTGCCTCCCACGTCGGCCAGGGCAACGGCCCGGAATCGAGGAGGAGGTGGGTTCGGGCTGTGTTCGGTGACAGCACTCCCCCACCGCCGTCGGGTTCGATGTAGACGACGACGCGGTTGGCGCCGACAAGCACGCCGAGCCGTTGCAGCTTCGCTGCGCCGACCGGCCCGCCGTCGCGGTCGTAGATCTCGCCCTGGAAGAGCAGACCGACGTGACCGGACAAGCCCGACTCTTCGGGGGTGTTGCCGGCAGGCAGAACCCACCAGTGGGCCCGGCCGCCGGTGAGGGCGACGGTGCCGCCGGTCTCGGCCGCGGCGGCGAGGGTGGCTCGCATGCCGGGCACCTCGACCAGCTCGTGCTGGGTCACGGACCGGCGGCGGCCCGTCCCGAGACGCACCTCGACCGTCACGGACTCGTCCACGTCGAAGAACCGCCGGTTCAGGAGTCCCCACAGCCAGGTGCTTCGTTTCCGGACACCGGCCGGCGGGTCGGCTGTCACCGCGTCAGGCGTCTCCCCGTGGAGCACGATCATCGTGCCGTGGTCACCGATCAGGTCGGGGCGCTCGTCGGGTGTCGCCTCCCGAACCGGGCCGCCGTCGTCGCCGATCGGGGCGAGACCGAACTCGCCGCTGGCCGGGTCGGCCCGCAGCAGCACGACATGGCCACGCCCCGCCCGCCACGACCGCACTTCGACGCCGGCCGGGTTGAACACGGCGGTCGAGATCTTTCCGCCGACGCCGAAGTTGGCGTCGTGGTCCAGGGTCCGCCCGGTCGAAAAGAGGCTCCCGAAGTGCGCGACGAGCTCGGCGGCGGTCATGCCTTCGCCGTCGTCGATACACGTCAGCTTCGGGATTTTCGTGGCCCCGTAGTGCCCCCAGTCGAGATCCCAGACGACGCGCTTCGCGCTGGCGTCGATGGCGTTCCTGGTCAGCTCGCGGGCGAACAGCGTCGGGCCGGCTTCGAGCGAAAGCCGCTCCAGCAGGAACGTGGTGTTGGCGACCGTCAGCGGATGCCCTGAAGGGCCTGCGCTGGGGTCTGGGCGGCTAGCAGCGCTGGAAGAGGCAGAGGAAGACGGCACGCCGAAGAACATGCCGACACTCGACCCGAATCAGTCCGGTCACCGGCGGTCCCGCCAGTAGTCCCGCGCCCAGAGGGCCGCGGCGACGACACCGCCGGCCACAAGAGCGTCCAGCAGCAGAACGCCCGCCGCCACCCCGCCCAGAACCAGCCAGCCGCCGCGGTACTCCGAAGCGCAGAGCGACGCCCTCGGACCGACACACACCGCGGCGAGCACCGTCGCAGCGGCCAGCCACAGAGGCACCGTCACCTCAGGCAGCAGACCAAACCCGAGCCGGCCCACCGGATCGAAAGCGCTACGGGCCGCCCACAGCCCGACCATGAGCAAACCCGCCGCCGCCGCCCGAAACGCCGCCGACGCAGCGGTGAGGAACGGTCGGCCCAGCCAGCCACCCAACCCGGGTTCCAGCTGCCCGTCGAGCGAGAAGACCGCCCTCATCTCGTCGAACAACCCCGCCGGTTCCTCAGCCGCCGCCCATGACGGCGCCGGTTCCTCAGGCGGCGGTTGCGTAGGCGGCGGCTGCCCCTGGGCCGGCGGCGGCTGCGTAGGCGGCGGCTGCCCTTGGCCCGGCGGAGGGGAGGCGGACGGACCGCTTCCCCGGGCCCCGGCGGTGGCCTGCCGTCGCCGGAGGCGATAGTCGGAGCGCAGGAACTCGTCGGTCAGGATCTCCTTGGCCTTGACAATCTCGTCGAAGGCGGCGGCGTCGCCGCCGCTGTCGGGGTGGAGCTTCTTTGCGAGCGCCCGGAACGCCTGGTTGACGGCCTTGTCGTCAGCAGTGTCGTCGAGGCCCAGCACCGCGTACAGGTCGACGGTTCCGTCGATGTTCGGCACGGGTCACCTCCCCGGATCGGCCCCGTCCGGTTGGCCGCTCGCTCTCTTCCGCGCCCGCTTCGCCGCGGCGATGGTGCCGGTGACCGTCGGCTTCAGGCCACCTTGTTGCTTGCGGCGCGGCCCCTCGATGCCCCGCAACTGGCGGCCCTTGTTGTCGAGTTGCTGGACCCGAGCGGACGAGGTCCCGAGAATCTTCGCGATCCAGGGCGGCGACCCCTCCCCTGCCTCGTCCACCAGCAGCGACACGAGGCGGGCCCGTCTCGCCGCCGCGACGTCACGGACGGAGGTGGCCGCCTGCACCGTGGCGTTGAGGACGGCGAGAGCCTCCCACGGGTCGGTTCCTGCGGGAACGGTGTCGGCGTCCTCCAACCAGCCGGTTGACGGGTCCGGCAGGTCGCTGAGCGGCCAGCCGGCGTAGCCCAGCACGAGCGCGCGCCGTTCCTCGACCGCCTGGGGGTCGAACCCGCTCAGCGGCCGGTGCTTGACCGGCGCCTTCTTTCCGTCATGGTCTCCAGCTCCAGGCATAGGACCAGTATATACCCTTGTGCTGCCCGTGGTCTCGCTGTCACACCCCCCAGTTAGGGTCGCTGTCGGCACCCTTCTGTCGCTCCCCCAACAGCAAGAACCGTTGACCATAACCCTCCCTAGTGTGCTAAGGTGGGCGGTAGAAGCGAACCGGGAAGACAGATGACATCAACACTCACGCAGCAGGAGACGGCAGCCCCAACGGCCGCCGCTCCCGCCAACAACAGCTACGACGAGTCGGCCCTCGAAGAGATCTTCCTCGCCATCCGCTGCGGGACAGCCGCCGCCCACGCCAAGGAAGCCGGCCTGCCCGCCGAAGGCGCTGTGGTCGTCTTCCCGACCGTGATCCTGGGGCCACCCTCAGGGAAGAGGCAGACCGGCGCCAGCGGCCAGCGGGCCTTCCCGATGACCGGCCCCGGCGGCGCCCCCCTGGCTTACGAGCCCGGCTCTGTGTTCGCTCCAGGCGTCGCCACCGTCGACTGGGAGGTGGTTGAGAAGAGGGACGGCGGCGGATGGAAGCTCACCGGGACCTTCGCCGTGATCGTCGGTGACGGTGCCGAAGTCGACGCCGCTTCGATGAAGGTCCACCCGGCGGCGACAACCCCGCCGGAGGTGACCGCCAAGCTCAAGAGCATCACTCCCCCGAAGAACGTCCGGGCGCCGGTCGCGACGGACTGCCAGATGGAACGACAGATCCGCCGGCTGGTCCGGGCCCGTGAGGACGCTGAGGGCGTCCGCCTGATCGCCGCGACGGCGGGTTGGGTGACGGAGCAGGCGGACCGCCTGCACGGCCCGATCGCCGCCGCCGACCCGGCACTGGACCGCTCAGAGTTCGAAGCGGAGCTTCTGGCCTGGCTGCTGGTCGAAGCCCGCAGGTTCGGTTCCCCGGACCGGCCGACCAACGCCCTCTGGTCCAGGCATCTCGCGGTGAGCGGCCAGCGGGACGCCGGACGGCACCTGTTCCGGGCCACCGCGGCCCGCACCGGAACCACCCAGGTCGTCCAGGAGATCCGGCTTCGCCTCAAGCAGGCCCCACCCGAGGTCCAGGCCGGGACAGTCGACGCCGTCCGCTGGTGGCGGGCCCAGGCTCTCGCTGCCACAAGGCTGATGCGGGAGACGCCGGGTCTCACACGATCCGAGGCGGCCGCGGCTGTAGCCGCCGACCCGGATCCTGCCGCCGAGTGCGACTGGTCGGACCAGGCCATCAATGAGGCACTGGCCGACAGCCCGCAGTTCGCTGCGGTCCCGCCCGGCGACAACGACAGCGACCGCTACCAGGGAGCCCCGGACAACCTCTTCGGCGGCGTCCTCGACGAAGGCATCGAGGCGGTCGGCGACGTCGAGGACATCATCGACCGGCTCGTCACGATCAGCGACGGTCGGCTCGCCCCGTCAGAGGCCGCCCTTTTGTTGGTTCTCGGCCCGCAATCGAACGCGGAGATCGGGATGTGGGCCGGATGGCAGCAGGTGCCCGCCGACCTCCAGGGCGCCGTCGAGAAGTGGCGGGCGAAAGCGGCCCTCCTCGACGACCCGACAGCGCAACAGGCCGCCCAGAGGAACGCTGCCGCCGCAGTGAACAGCGAGCGGCGCCGGATCATCCGCTCCCTGACCGCCGCCGCCGGCGGCGCCAGCGGCGACCAGGACGACGGCTGGGAGATGTTGACGTACCGGGGCGGCGGCCTCCGGACATCCGAAGAGATCACGGCGGCGAGGCAGGCGCTGAGGGAAGCCGAGGCGTTCAAGTCCCAGCCGTGCGGCGTCGCCGCCCTCAACGACGCCGCCTGGCTCGACCGCCGCTACAACGGCGACGGGGCCACCCAGGCCGAGATCGGCGCCGAGCTCGGCTGCGGCCAGCGGGCAGTCAGCCGGGCGCTGGCCCGCCACGGCATCACGGCCCGCCCGGCACGCGTCGCTGCCCTCGACGACGCCGCCTGGCTCGACCGCCGTTACACCGTCGACGGGGCCACCCAGGCCGAGATCGCCGCCGAGGTCGGCTGCGGCCAGCGGTCAGTCAGCCGGGCGCTGGCCCGGCACGGCATCACCGCCCGGCCTGTCGGGAGGGCAGCGTCGTGACCGCCCGGCCGGCAGGCGCCCCCGTCGAGGTGCTGACCGCCGCACGGCGTGCGGCGGCGGCGAAGCGGCGGGCCGCCCTGGCAGCGGTCGCCGAGACAGGCGACTGGGGTGCGCTGCTGGTCGCCGCCGAGGTCGATCCGGCGGTTGCCCGCCTGACCGTCGTGAGGGCGCTACGGGCGACGCCTGGCGTCGCCTCGCCGGAGAACACGATGAGAGCGGCCGGGATCAGGTCCGACACGCAGCGCCCATGTCGCCTCAGCCGGCTCCTGTCCCCCGCCGCCACCGCCCGCCGTCGTGCGCTTCTCGATCAGCTCGGCGTGCCCGCCGAGCCTGAGGTGTCCCCCTGGTTCCCGTACTGGCCGCCGGCGGCCTGACCCGGGCGGCCGGCGAGATGCCTCTGGGTGACGACGGTCACGAGCTCCGATAGCGACATGTCGAGGCGGGCCGCCAGGTCCCGAAGCTGCCCGGCGGTCTCTGCGGGAACCAGGAGCTGCTGCGCGACGAACGTGGCGCCGGAGCGGCGCCGCTGACGCGGGAGCGGGTCGACCCCGGCGACAGCCACCACCTGTTCATCCGCCGCCCGTTCGGATTCGAGGTCGGCGGCTTCGGAGCGGACCGCGTCGACGACGATGCGGGCCGCTGACCGGTGTTCGTTTCTGGCCGCGGAACGCAGGGCATCGCGAACCTCCATCGGCAACGACAGATTGAGGTGTGTTGACACCACCGGCGGCCCGGCCGGCGGCCGCTCAACCGTCTTGGGTGCCCGCCGGGCCCGATCCGCCGACTTCGGCGAGGCGGGCCCGGTCCGGGCTTGCCGTCGGTCGTCCGCCGGCGGCTCGGTGGGTGACGACGGAGGATCGGCGAGGTCGCCGGACGGCGGGGCCTTCTCTGCGTTCTCCGCGGAAGGTCCGGTGCCAGCGGGTTCCGGCGGGTTGAGGGGCGGCGGCGGCACCGACGCCCCGATGCTGGCGATGAGGTCCCGTGCTCGTTGTTCTTTCGGGTCGGTTGCCATCAAGGGGTCCTCGCTTCGTTGACCGCCGAGAGGATCTCCTGGGCCAGGGCCGCGAAGTCGGCGGCGAGCAGCGGGGCCGCCACGGAACGGCCCTGTCCCCCTTGAGCGAAGTACTCGTGGGCGAGGAGACCCTGTTCGGACATGTCGACGGCGGAGACCTGCGAGTGACGGATCGTCGTGTCGAACAGGCGGGCGTGCTCTCCGCCGATCTCAGCGAGCCGCCGTCGGGCTTTCGCCCTCACCCGGCTCGCTGACTCCTCGACGAAGGTGAGCACCACGCCGAGAACCTCGATGTCCGGGTTGGTGCCGTCCTCTCGGACCTGCCGGTGGAGCTGCATCACGTCGGCTATGGACCGGATGCTTGCCTGGTCTGCTTTCGTCGGGATGACCAGCCAGTGGGCGGCGTTGACCGCCAGGATCTGGATCTTGGCGTCCCCCGGCGGGGTGTCGACCACGACCAGGTTGTAGGCGCCCGCTAGGGGGGCCAGGGCCCGCTCGAGCAGCATCGACGCCCCGACCGCCGAGCCCTGAGCGAAACGGGCCGCCATCAGATCCGGGAGTCGTTTCAGCGCGTCGCCGCCGAAGAGGACGTCAAGGTTCGGTCGGACTTCGGGGACCGGTTGGAGAGGGGCGCCGTTCTCGATGGACGCCACCAGCCCGGCGCCCTCGTCGGTGTCGAAGTGCCCCAGGTGGACAGCGACTGCGCCCGACGGGTCGAGGTCCACGAGCAGCGACCGCCAGCCGATGCTCGCTGCGAACCCGCTGAGGTTCGCGGCGAGCGTGGTCTTGCCGACGCCGCCTTTGCCGTTGGCCAGAACGAGAGCGTTCGGGATCAAAGCCGGACCTCCGGTTCGGGGGCGTGTCGCTGGCCGGGGGGCACTCCCCTGCCATGACCCCACCCGTTCCTACCACATCAGCACTGTATTCGTACATACACAGTACGGAATAGTCGCGGATTTGTTGTTGGGGTGACACTGACTTAGGACTGCATCGGCACCGGCACAGTGCTGGCACCGCACTGGCCTGGTGCTCTGTCAGCACTTACACAACATGGACACATCACCAACACCGCACCGCTGCCGTGTTGTGCAGATGATGTGTCAGCACTGACCAAGCACTGTGCCAGCACCAACTCCCGCGGCCAGGGCCCGACGGCGGTGCCTCCAACCCTCGAAACGACCCGCATTGGCCCCCAGGTGGCCCCAGGAGAGCCGAAACACCGTCCCGGCGGGTAGTTGCACCGAAACGCCCTGCGGGCGCTCACAGCGCCCCTCGGCGGCCGGTGGCGGGGAGTCAAAGTTGCCCGCCGGCGGCGGCCCGACCGCCGCGGAGACGCTCCCGAAGCTCGTCGAAGAACCCGGCCGGGAGCTCCGCAGGGACGGCCAGCTCGTCGCCGGCGTCCACGTCGAAGCCAGCGACGTGGGTGCCGCTCAACGCAACCGGCGGCCACCGGTCACCGGATGCCGATCCGCCCGACAGGTCATCGACCAGCTCGGGCGGTGGGCCCGTGCCGACCGCCGCCGTCCCCGAGGTCGGGAAAACACCACGCTGAGGCCCCCACGTCTCGGCCATCGCCAGCAGCCGGCGAGGCGACCTGGTCGGCTGCTCGGCCTGCTCAACCCAGGTGACCATCTCCTCGATGACCCGGCGGTCGAAGTCCCGGCAGAGCTTGGCCACGACCGCCGTCGCCGACCGGCGGTGCGCCGGCCCGCAGAGAGCGACGAGCCGGCCGACGAGCGGGTCCTCCGGTCCATCTCCACCCCGACCCGACACCAGGCCGGGCTCAGACACCTCTCCTGCTGGACGGTGAGGGGTGGGTTCGGAGATGGTTCTCGGAACCTCCTCGTCGCGCGCATAGAGAGTGCACGACGCCGGATCGCGCCCTGGATCGGGGCGCGGATCGCGTCCCGGATCGGAGCGCGGCCGCGTCCCGCCGGTGGGCGCGGCCGGCGCCGGCGGCAGCCCGATCCGGTGCTTTCCGCCGGGCCGGGTCTCGTAGACGATCACTCCCTTGGCGGCGAGGCCGCGCAACGCGGCGGTCGTCTTGTTCGTGTGGGTGCGGGTCGCTTCCTGTTCCTCGACGCCGTAGCGGCGGGACGCGACCTGGCGGATGGTGAGCCGCTCGTCGAGGCGGCTCCAGGTGACGGTTGCGTCGAGGACGGCGAGCAAGGTGAGGAGCTCGTTGCGGGTGAGGTCGGCGTTTCGGGCCTGTTCGAACGCGGCGCGGGTTGCCCGGCCGACGTCCGCGTAGCGGTCGCGGGTCCGGGCGGCAGTGGGGGAGCGGGCCATGCGGGTTCTCCTTCTGTGGACGCGGAAGGTCCACCAAACGGAGAGCTCGGCGTTCTAAGCTGGCCACTGGCACATGTGGGCCGAGAACGTCGTGCTCTCGGTTCTCTCGCAAGGGCCTCGAGGTGGCTGCCTCGAGGCCCTTGCGCTTTTTTGGGGGTCGGCGCCTCCTGGCCGCCGAGTCGAAACGAAGAGTCCCGCGGTTGTACGCCGGGCGGCGGCGACGCGCGCGGATAGTGCCGTGGCGGCACAGGCACGTCCGGGACGGGCACTGGGTTGGTGCGGCCGGTGCGACAAACGGTGTCCGAGGTTGGGGCGTCAGATGTCCGGAACGAGGACACCGCGGCGGCTACGTTGCCGGTGTGGGGTACGTCCAGGTGGTGACCGCCGAGCAGTTCGCTGAACTCGCCGGGGTGGACACGCAGTCCGGTCAGCGGTGGGTGCGGCGCCGTCTCGTCGCCGGCGACGCCGGGTTCTTCGGTCGGGACGCGACCCCTCTGGGAGCGCTGTTCGTGTCTGTCAGCAGAGCAGAAGCGGACCTGCGTTCCCGCGGTCGCGAGGTGCCGGACTGGGCGCAGATCGCGTCGTGGGTGCCGGTTGCTGACGAGCTGGCCGACGACGGCCCGCTTCTCGCCGACAGCCCGGAGGCCGGGTCGGCGACCGAGGCGCTCGTCGGTGAGCTGCGTTCACGTGTCGAGTCCGCCGAGATCAGCGCACGGGCCGCCGCTGTCATGGCCGCCGAGCAGCATCTAGCGGCGGTGCAAGCCGAACGCGACGCCGCTTTAACCGAAGCCGCCCGGCTCCGCGAAGCGGTCACGGCCCTCACGGGCGCTGTCGCGTCGCTGGCCGCACCGGCGGGCAGCGGGCATTGACGTGACGGTCCGCCGGTGTCGCCGTCTCAGCGGCGGAGAAGCCGCCTTTCCGTGTCGGTGAGGTCGGCCCGGCGGGCGATGTAGCTGCGGACACGGGGCGCAGGATCGGCGACGATCCACGCTCTCACCACCGGTGGGAGGTTCGGGTGATCGGCGGCAGCGACCCGCACGTGCTCGTCAGCGTCGGAAGCTGCCGCCATGAGGACGCCCGGCTCGGCGTTCCGGTTCGCTGCCGCTGCCCGCCGCACCCTCACGTCGGGGTCGTTGACCAACGCGAACCGGTCCGCCGGCGGACAGGAAGGGTGAGCAGCGGCCGCCAGGCGGGCTTCGGGGTCAGCGGACCGGGCGGCCGCCCCGAGGATGTGCGGGTGACAGTCCGCAGCGGAGAGGTCTGAGACCTTCAGCCGTCCCGCCGGCGGCGCCGCCGCCGGCGGGACGGCGACGAGACCGTGCAACACGGGAGGGAGCCCCCGGTCGACGAGGCCGGCAGCGAGGTCGTCAACTCCCCCGTCGGCGGGGCCGGCGGGGGAGCGGTGCTTGGCGCCGCACGGGCCGGTTGTGACCAGGCGCTGGCAGGCCCGACCGTCAGAAGCCCGAGGCAACCCGCAACGCCGAGATGGTGTTGTCATAAACCACTTGTTCCAGTAACGGTTGCGCGTGTTGGGGTTGATCTTGGCAGGCCGGCGGGGCGGTCGCACGCCTCGGGGCTTGGCCGTCGGGACGGCTTCACTGTCGCCCGGGGACCGGACCGTAAGGCGTCTCGAACGGGTCGTCGTCCCAGATCCCCGGCGGGATCGGCGGAGCGGCACCGACGAGCCCTTGGGCGGATCCCCGCGAGAAGTTGCGGGTCCTGGCGTCCAGGCACTCCACGTCCGGGAGGGACGCGGCGATGTCTTCGGTCACCTCCGGCGGGAGGTACAGCGCCCGGAACTGGCGGTACCCGTGCTTGTCCGAAGTCACCATCCCCCGGCCGGGGGCGGTGAGGGTCTCGAGGCCCGGCTGGTCGATCACCACCATCGAGTCGACGAGCGTCGTCGTCCCGAACCCGATCCGCCGCGACTGGCCCTTGATGTTCGCCGGGATCGACTGCTTCGTCGGCCGCTGCGTCGCGAACACCATGAAGATCCCCGCGGCCCGAGCCTTGCGGGCCAGCAGCTCCCCGTAGAACACCACCTGCTCCCACGCCGGCCGATGATCCCGCAACGACGGCGGAGCGAAGTAGTCCGCGCACTCCTCCACCAGGCACACGATGTACGGGACCGGCTCGGACAGATCCGGGTTGGTCAGCATGTCCGCCAGCTTCTGCGGGCGGCCCGGCAACTCGTCCATCAACGCGTACCGGCGCTCCATCTCGGTCACCAGATCCCGCAGCATCTCCGCCAACGAGTCGTAGATCGACTCGTCCGGCCCCACCGACCGCATGTCGATGAACCGCTTCAGGTGCGGCACGCACTGGTACCGCTGCAACTCGTTCTTCGGTTCCGCCATCCACACTTCGAGCTGCTCCGGGGTGTTCCGGTGCAGCAGCTGCAACAGCATCGAGTGGATCAAATTACTCTTGCCCTTGCCTGAGGCGCCGGCAACAACAAGATGCGGCGTTTCGGCCTCGAACCGGTACTCGATGAGCCTGTCGTCGACGCCGACGCCGACGAAGAAGCCCATCTGCGGCTGGGGGCCGGGCGGCACCATCACCTGGTCGACGTAGTCACCCCAGGCGAACAGGCGGTCCAGCGGGTCCTTGTCGGCGGCGACCAGCGTGAAGATGCCGGGTCGGTCGCCGGCTTCGGCGACCCCGAACGCTGCGCCGGCGTCGGGTAGCACCTTCGGGATCGCCGAGCGGATGTCTTCCACCGACCGGCCGGCGGGGACAGTGAACTCCATCGTGGACACGGCAAGACCGCCGGTGCGGTTCTCGACGGCGTGGGTGAGCAGCGCCGGCGGCCGTCCCGACTTGTCATGAATGCCTGCCGATCGGAACGCTTGCGCCCAGACGACACCGACGAGACGGACGGCGTCTGTGTCGTCGGTGCAGCGCACCCGGGCCGCTTTGGAACCGAACGTCACGGCGACGAGGCGTTCGCCGGCGGTGCTCGCGACGTTGCCGTCCCGGTAGAGGTCGCTGTCGTCGAGGTCGCTGTCGGTGGCGGCGGGGGAGAGGTCGCTGAGACCGACCCAGCCGACACCGAGGCTGGCGGCGAGGGCCGCACCGAACTTCGGGTCACTGACCTCACCGAAGGTCATCCCCGGCGGCAGCACCACCTCGGCTTCGGCCAGCCCCCCGGCGGAGGCGTCGTCGTCGGTGAGGTCCCTCACCGAGCGCACCGTCGGGGCGACGGCGACGCCCGCTCCGGCGGACGCGAACGCCGCCTTCAAGGCGACCCCGGCAGCGAACCGGCGGACGGCCGGCGACAGGCCGCTGCGCAAATGAGCGCTGGGAGGCAAGTCCACCGGGGTCCAGGTCACCGAGAACCGGCGCTCCTCACCCGGCTCGGGGGCCACGAGCGCCAGGTTGTCTTGGAGCGCCGAGATCAGCGCCTTCTCCAGACCGACGTACGCTGCGACCGGGACACCGGAGGGGACGTCGAACCACGCTTGGAGAAGCCCGTCGGCGGCTGGCTGGCTGGCCTGGAGATGGCGTTGCATCACGAACGCCGGTGCCGGGACGGTCATCCGGTTCACCGAAGCCCACCGGTGATCCCACTCGAGCCGGTCGATGAGGTGCCGGTCGGGGGATGGCTCCGCAGGGGTACCGGCCGCTCCAGCGAACCGGGTCCGCTCGTCGGCCAAGGTGACCTCGGCCGGGTCGGCCCCGAACACGATGACGGCCGCCGACGATTCGTCGTCGGCCAGGTCGACACGGCCGACACGAACCCACGGGACGGCGAGGCCCTCCTGGAGCTGCCCGACAGACTTGGCGAGCTGGTCGGTCGTCATCCCAGCCGGAAGCTCCCAGCGGGTCTCCCACAGGCCGGCTTCCCCGTCCGCTGACAGCAGGCGGGGAGCGCCGACCATGAACGGCGGCTCGCCGACGGCGGACAGCAGCTTCGGCTTCGACCCCCGGAACTGGGCGGCGAAAGCGGCCTCGACGGCAAGAGCGTGCGCCGCCGGCGGCAGCGTCCCGTCCGTGTGCGGGGACCCCGGGAGGTCGGCGGTCACCCAGGCGACACTCAACGCCGCCTTCCGGACACGGACCGACCCGGCCGCCGGCTTGATGAGCACGGCTTCGGTCTTCAAGCTGGTGGCCAGCGGCTCGCCGTAGGAGAGGAAACTGGCCACGGTTGTCCCGTCGGCCACCTGGAAGACGGCCTCGCGGACGAGCGAGGAGGGGGTGCCGGCAACGTCACGTTCGATCACGAAGAACGGCGGGGCACCCTTCACCCCGGCCCGAGCCCACCGGTTCTCCCACTGCTCGGCCTGAGCGAGGTACGCGTCCCACGCCGCCAAGAAGACCTTCCGGTACAGGGCAGCGGTCGTCGCTGCGACCACCACGGCGACACCGACGACAACGACGCCAGCCAGCGCTGGCACCACCCCGACGGCGGCGCCGACGACCCCGAAGACGACGAAGGCGGCGAAAGCGGCGGCGGCCACGTACCGGGCCGGGCCGAACGCAGAGAACGACGCGGACGACCTCACCATCACCGCCGGGACCGCCGGTCCGACAGCAACCGGAAGCCCGGGCCGGCACCGGCCAGCCGACAGGGCGCTCTGGACACCAGCGAAGACCGCCAGCCCGGTCACCGCCGCCGGCGCAGCCATCGCAGCGGCAACAAGAACCAGGGCGCCGGCGAGGCCGTCATGGTCCACGGCCCTGAACGCTTCGCCAGCCCGACCCCGGTCGGGACCGAAAGCCTGGGCCATGGCGGCCACGACCCGGCCAGCGACGCGGAAGGCGACCACTACGGCAACCAGACCAGCCGCAGCAACAGTCGGGACCCGTTGACCGCCGCCGACGACGAAGGTCGACGCCCAAGCGACGAAGACAGCGGCCGCCGCCGCCAACCACGACGACATCCGAGCGGGAGGCCACCAGGAACGCCGGGCCCGGAGACTGACCGTCCCCGACGGCTCCCACCGGTCACCGCCGCCTGCCTCGGTGCACGGATCGCACCGGCAGCCAGCCACGAAACCTTCGACCTGACCGTGGTCGACAGCCGGACCCGGCGTAGCCGACACCGACACCGACACCGACACGTCGGCAGCGGGCACCGCCCCTTCCGTGGCGCCCGCCTCCGTGTCGCCCTCAGCGCCGACCGAAACCGCCGGGCCCGGTCGACGCCGGCCAGGCGACCCGGTCGACGCCGTCACCGTGAACTCGCGCGACTCGCCGGCAGCCAGATCGAACGCCGGCCAGACAACGTCTCCTACCGCCGGGTCAAGCGAACCGAACGCTGATGCCGCAGCGAGCACCGACCCCGCCGGAAGAGGGAACGCGACCCTGACCTCAACAGCGGGCTCGCCGCCGCCGTTGACGACGGTGACCGTGGACGTCTCCAGAACAGGCGGCCGCTGCGGCCACAGGATCTGCCTGGTCGTTTCGCCCGGATCCCCGAACCCGAGGCGAGGACCGAACGGCCAGCGGGCAACCTGCCCGAACCGGTCGACCAGCCAAGCGATAACTACCGCCGCCGGCACCTTCACGGCGGGGTTCCTGACGTCGAGCGGGTCAACCCCCCAAGCCGCCGGCTTGGGCCACAGCCCCGCTACGACAACCGCCGTCGCATACCCGGCGAGACCCGCAGCGACACCGAACACCACACCGGCGACACCGGCGGCAACCGCTACAGCAACAGCAGCCAGCCGCCACGTCGGCCACTGCGGAACCGACCGCCACCGCGGCTTGCGGCCGCTTCTCTTAGCGCGAGCCATCTCTTCTCCTCGAGATCACGGGCGTGCCGCCCACTGGTGAGAACATGCCGACGTCACCGCCGGCGAGAGGCGCCGATCAGTTGACGGTCGACAGCGGTCAGCAGATCCGCCGGCGGCGGCTTCCTCGTCAACCCCGACGAAGCGAACCGGACCAACCACTTCTCGGCCGCTTCGGCAGTGAAAAGGCCGACACCTTCATCGAGGCGTACCGCCCACAGCGACGGCGGCGCCGCATCACGCGGCGGGTGGACCACCAGCATCCCGCGGACCCGGACTCGACGACCGCGAACCGAGCTGTCGAGGTAGGACTGCCACTGCCGCAACGCCGGATAGATGCTCTGGCGCTCAACGTGCGGCAGCCGAGACCACCCGCGACGGATCCCAATGCCGCTCGTCCCCCAGTAGAACCCCGACTTCCAGACCTTGGAGTCGATGATGAGGACGTCTCGGCCACGGACGGCGATGTGGTCCACGTTCACGTCCCGATGAGCGCCCTTGGCGCCGGGGACTCTCAGGTCGTGCCGGACGAAGAGGTCGTTACGGCCCGGCCGGTCGAAATCGACCTGGGTCAGGACGCGATCCAGCAGCGCCTTGGTGGCTTCCTCGCCGTAGAGGCCGGCCCTGGCAGCGGAGGCCACAGAAGCATCCGACGACCGGGCCAAGCAGCGCAGGGACCCGCCTGCTGTCCCAGCAACCCGAGCAAACCCTGTCCTAACCACAAGAGTACCTTATGGCACTTTTGGCGGAGCGGCCGAAGACGAAGGAGCCGAGCGTCACGAACGTGAACATGCCGACGCCGGCGCCGGACGACAGCGTCGGCATGTTCGAAACCGTGACGACCGAGCGACAGCGCGACAATGCCCACGGTGAACGCACCCCACCGCCAGAGACGCACTCGAATGACCGCACCGGCCGCGACCACGACCCGTTCAAGACGAGCGCCCTGATGCCAGACCGGTTCAACCCCGGCTCGTACCTGACCCCGACAGAGGTGCGGATCGCCCTCGCCGCCGTCACCGCCGAAACCGGCCTCAGCGAACAAGACGTGGCCATCAACGCCTGGGGCTTCCCGCCCATCCCCAGGCCGCCGGCCAACGACCGACGGTTCCCCGACAGACTGACCGCCACCCACGCCGGACACCCGGTGTTCTGGCTTGACGACGAAACCCGCCGACAGCAACCCGACGAAGACGCCGCAACGTGGGTCATCCGCATCTGGGTCGAACTCGTCGACCGCGGCTGGATCCGCCCCGAGACGGGCGAAACGGTCTGCGTCCTCTCCGTCGCCGGCCTCGACACCAGCGACCCCGACACCGTCGCCGACATCGAACGCCACCTCACCGCTGACCGCAAGGACTGGCTCGCTCACCTGGTGATCGAACCGAGACGAGACCCGGGCCCGCTGGTGCTGGCAGCATCGGGCATCGGCGACCAGCACGTCAGGACCCCCGGCTGGGCAACCCGGGCCGCCAAAGCCGAAGCAACGCTGCACGCCACTCAACACGCGACGTTCACCCGACAAGCCGCCCGACCCGCCGCCGAAGTCCTCCGCTCGGCCGACACGCTGATCACTGCCGCCAACTTCGAACGCCACGAGGCAGTTATCCGCAGCGGGGCGGCCACACTCGCCTCCACTGGCGACAAGACCGCCGTCCTCGCCGCCGTCGACGCCGCCATCGAAGAAGCCGTGGCCGTCGACCACTCCCGCATCTTCGTCCGAGCCCACATCGAGAACCTGACCCGCTGGGGCCCGGCACCAACCCTGGCCGGCGACGAAGACCAGGCTTCGACCATCACGCACAACCAGTGGGCGTCCGACGACGTCGGCCCGCTGCTCGCCGGGCTGCTCGTTTCCGGCGGCGGCGGCGACTCCAGCGACCGGCTCATCGACGCGACGAGAACAGTGTGGTCGGCCGCCATCACCGAGGCCCGAACAACCCTCTGGGCGGCCCGCCAGGTGCTGGACAACCCGCCCGCCCCGCCGGGGCTGATCCGCTTCTCTGATCACCTCGCCGACGGCGCACCTGAGCCGGCGTGGGCCCACTCCCTGGCCTGACGCTTCCCCCAAGGCGCCGCACCTGTCGCCAACGAGCTCGAGGAAGGCGCCCACCCCAAGACACATGCTGAAACACATGTCCAGACATATGTCGGAACATATGTCTGGACATATGTTCTCGGGGCTCGTTGCCTCGGAGGGGGGCAACAGGCAACGACGACAACCAGGAGGCAAGGTCCCCGCCGCAACAGAGATAGACGCCGCCCCGGATGCCCCTGACGGGACCGCCGCCAGAACACCCCCCCCGAACCCGGCGACAGCAGGGGTGCCTCTGGTTCTTAAAGGCACATCTGGGGAGAACCCACCGAATGTGCCTTCAAACCAGAGATCCGGGGTCAGTCGGCGAGGAGTCCGGCGTGAGCGGCGACACCAGGTGCAGAGAACCCGGGGTTGGATCGGGCGGCTTCGCTCACCCTCCCGTGGTCGTCGCCGGCGAGCTCGGCGAGGACGCCGACGGGGAGCCCCTCCCGGCGGGCAACCCGAATCCGGACCATCTGGTCGCCGTGGCGGGCGAGCTGGGCGACACGGTCCGGGGGGGTGTCGGGCAGGCCCGCCTCAGCCAGCACCCGCACGTCGGGGTTGGTGTCGTCGGCGAGACGGGCGAGCGTTTCGGGTGGCGTGGACAGGTTGTTCGCCACGCCCAGCCGCACGTTCCCGTCGGGGACGTCGGCGAGGCGGGCGAGCACCGCGGGCGGTGTGTTTGGGTTGAGCGCTACCTGCCACTGCACGAGGAGGGACGGCCCGGCGGCGAGGGCGGCGAGCGTTTCGGGCGGCGTGTTCGGGTTGCGCGCCACGCGCACCCGCAGCCAGTGGTCGTCGGGGTCTTCGGCGAGGGCGGTGAGCGTGCCGGCCGGCGTCGCCGCGTCTTTGGCCAGCCGCCGGCGGGCAGCCAGGGCCTCCGGCAGGACCGGACCGGCAGGCGCTGTCGGCGATGGTGCCGAGTCGGCGAGGTCGGCGGCCAGGCCGGCATCCGGCGGGCCGGCCGGCGGGGCAGGCTCGAACTTGCCGTCCGAACCGCGAGGGTGACGACGCGGATCAAAGCTGCTAATGCCGGTGAACATGCCAGATCGCGGCCGTGGATTCGGTTGTCCCCGACGGGGGACGCCCCCGTCGGGGGCGTCCCCCGTCGGGGACAGGAGCTGGACGGTGGGGTGTCAGGTGCCGGGTTAGTAGTGGCGGGGGTGGTGGAAGCTGGTCTGGTTGGTGAACCAGTCGGGGGTGGCGGCGAGCAGCTGGGCGGCGGCGGCGGGGTAGGTGAACTTGTCGGGGGGGTCCGGGTGGAAGGGGATGCCGCCGGGGCCGTCGTCGAGGACGTTCACGGGTTCCCAGCGGGTCCCGTCGGGTGACCCCCACGCTTTCAGGGAGACAAAGGCGGGGGTGAACGCTCTGGCGGTGGGCGCCCATTCGGTCCAGTCGGCGAGGAGGATCTGGGTGCGGGCGAGGGCGACTTGGCGGCGGGTCGCCGGGGTGGCGGATCCGCTTAGGGCGGATGCGGTTAGGGCGTCGGCGTGAGCGGCGCGGAGGTTCCGGGCGAACGTGTCGTGGTGGGTGGTGGCGGCGTTGACGAACACGACGATGACGCCGGTCTGGTGGTGGCTGTTGCGGGCGGGGGACCAGTCGCGTGGGGTGAGGGCCCGGCCGTTGGCGGCGGCCCTGCGGGCGGTGGTTTCGTCGTAGCCGCGCGCCCACCGGAGGATCTTGTCGGTGAGAGCTGTCCGGGTGGAGTGGCCTACGACCTCGACGGCGACTCGTAGACCGTCGCCGCGGACGACGCAGAGGTCGGCGATGGCGGTGGCTTGGTCGGTCCCGAAGATGGCTCGGGCTGAGGCGTGCGTTTCGCCGAACACTGCGGCGAGGTCGTTTCGGGCTTCCATGAGCCGCAGCCCGATTTCGGCGGCGACGAGGTCGTGGCGGTGCGATTGGCGGCGGCCGCGTCCGGGGTCACCGCCGGCGGTGAGAGCGAACCGTTCGCCGGGGGTGAGGGACCCGACCCAGCGGCGCAGGGCGGCGGCGGTGGGGTCGCTTCCGGCGGATGACCCTTGCCGGGCCGGGAGGCGCCACACGTCGTCCGCTTCTTGGGGGCGGACGGCGATCTCGAGGAGCCCGGCGTCAGCGAGGTCGCGGGCGTATGAGAGGACGGTGTTGCGGGATGAGCCGGTGATGGCGACGAGCTGGCCGGTGTTGAGGTGCCGCCACGATCCGACAGCGGCGAGGAGGTTGTTGGCGTGCGGGCGCCGGCGGTCGCATGTGAGCCGTTCGAACGCTTCGTCGACGGAACGGAACCGGCGGCCTGACCGGCCGGTTCGGCCGCGTGACCGGGACGGCCACTGCGGATCGGTGAGCGGGTCGTCCCATTGCGGGTCGTCGCGTTCCCACCAGGGCGACCGCGGTGCCCGCGACAGAAAAGGGGCCGTGTCGGTCATGGCTGCTCCAGACGTTCCCGTGTCATGTCGGCGTCGTCGATCGTGGTGATGGTGAACACCTCGGGTTGCGGGCTGCCTCGAACCACGGTCCGGACCGCCGCCCGGTACTTCTCCTGGCCGGTGATGTCGGCGGTCCGGTACCCGGCGCCGTCGGCGGGGGTGTCCTTGCCGGTCAGGTTGCGGGCGGCGTCCGCTGCGACGTCGTTGTTCCCGAGCTTGAAGAACGCTCGGGTCCCGAACCCCTTGACCGCTTCAGCGACCCGGGGGTGAAGCTGGCCGACGCGTTGGGTGGCGAGCACGAGCCGCAGCCCCCGCGATCGGCCCTGGTCGGCCATCTTCCCGAGGAGGGTCTGGTCGGTGCCGCCGCCGGCGATGTCGCTGAGCTCGTCGCTGTAGAACGCAACCGACTTGCCGGCGGCTTGCCAGCCGCCGCAGACGTCCTCGATGGCTTTCCAGATGAGGAACAGGGTGAGCGCCGCCAGCTCCCCGACGGGTGCGGCGACCCCCTTGCCGACGAAGTTGACGATCACGACCTTGCCGCTGGTGACAAGCGTCTCGGGGGTCCACCACGGCCGGTCGGGGGTTTCGTTGAAGAGGACCGACGCCCGGATCAGCGTGTCGATCTTGGAGAACGGTGCAGCGACCCGCCGTTCGCGTTCGCGGGCAGACAGGTTCATGAACAGCCGGTACCCGGCGATCGCGTCTGCGGTGTCGGTGTCGACACCGGTGTCGGCGGGTGGGGGAGCAGCGGCCGACGCCGGTGTCGCGTAGAGGTCCTCGAGGCTGGCACCGGTCGCGTCGCCGCCGGGGACGTCGACGGTGCCGTACCCGGCCCTGTCGATCAGGGCGTTCTGGAGGGCGAGGTGCTTGTCGCTGCCCGGTTCGCCTTCGGCCAGCAGGTGGGCGAGCGCCATGATGTTGCGGGCGGGCAGCCCGACAGCGGCGGCGTCCTCGGCGGTGTTGCACAGTGCGTGAGCGAACAGGGCTCTCAGCGTCGCCTTCGACGCGTACTGGATCGACCCGGCTTCGAACGCGTACTCCATCGCTTCGACGAGCCGTTGAGCGGCAGGGCCCGCCGGGCCTTCTGGCGGGAGGACCAGGTGCGGCCCGTCGGGGGCGGCGAGACTGATAGTGATGACGTCGTCGTCCGTCAGGTCCGGGTCGGCTTGGCGGGCGATGACGAGAGCACGGTCTTCGCTTTCCGAGCCTTCCCCTTCGGAGCCTTTCGTCTCGAACCAGATGACGGTCTGCGACGACGTCCCGGTCCGGTCCAGTTCCGCTCGGCGGGCGGCGACGTCACCAGCGAACATTGTCAGCAACGCCGTCGACTTGCCGGTGCCGGGGTCGCCGGCGGCGAACACGCCCCACGCCCGGTCGACGTCAGCGACTCTGACCGGTCCGCCGTCCGGGTCGACGCCGAGCAGGGCACCGTCACCGGGAGGGATCTGGCGGACCGCCGACGGCGGGAACAGCAGCGACGCGTCCCGCGACGTAGCGGCCAGCATCGCTACGTGCTCGCGGGTGCCGGCCAGCAGCCGCCGCGGGTACGGGAACATGCCCGGCGGACGCGGTGACGTGTCTCCGAGGTAACGGCGGCGGAGGAGGGTGATCACCGTCAAGGCGGCGGCGGTGGCAGTGACGCCGACCCGCCGCCGGACCGTGCCCGGCACCCACCCGACGCTGACACTGCGTCGGGTGACGATCTCGGCGGGATTCGAATGAGCGGCCACCGCGGCGGCGGCGGCGAAGCGGCGGGCCGCCCTGGCAGCGGTCGCCGAGACAGGCGCGACGAATGCTGCGGCGGCAACAGCGGCGCGGGTCACAGCAGCCCACACGGCGGACCAGACCGAAGCCCGCCTGGCGTCGGGATGCCAATCCCAAGACGGCAGATGCGACGCCCAGCCCGAAGCAAGGTCGACGGCGGCTTCGCGGGTGCCGGCGCCCGCGAGACCGGTCACCCACGCGTCGGGGTCCGCACGATGAGCGACCGCCCGTTCCCCGGTGCGCCGTTCGGCCGAAGCAGCCGTCCACTTCTTGACGCTGGACCTGGCCAGCCTCCCGATCGGGACGACCTTCACCGCGAGGAACGCGTCGCCGGCGGCGGGGAGAGCTGCGGCGGTGAACTCGGCAAGGTCGGCCGGCGCAGCGGCCACCGTGTCACCGAACCGGAACCCGCCTCGCGTCGACGCCGCATACCAGTCGACGTCGGGCACTTCGACACGGTCCACTTCGACAGGGTCGCAGTGGACCGCCGCAGCGACCGTGGCGGCGGCGGCGTCCGGGTCGCTGCTGTGGAACACCGTGACAGTCAGCTCGACCCGACCGCCGCGAGATGTCCGCCAGATGATGAACCCGCCGGTACGCACCCCGGACCCGACCTGGTTGAGAGCGATCTTCATCTCGTTCGCTGCCTTCGGGAGGTCGTCGAGGCCCTGCATCCCGACCGGCAGCAGCCGGTAGTGGCGAGCGTTGCCCGGGGGTCGAGTACCCCGCCACCAACGCCACGCTCTCACCGCGAACGCCACCAGAACCGCTCCCAGAACCAGTTTCAACATTGGGCCTTACTTCCTTCCTGAACCCCAAGGGCCACACACACCGGCCGAAGCCGAATCCCCCAACAACCGACCCTCCCGCCCCTTTGCAACCTGTCTCGTTTTTTTGGGGTGTGGTGGTGGTGTGCTGCTGGTGGCTGCTGGGTGCGGTTGTTGCGGTTGCTGTTCGTTGTTGGTGAACATGCCGGGGCGGGCTGGTTTGTGGGGGTGTCGTTCCGTTTCGTTTCGTTCTTGCCGTTCCGTTTCGGTGGTGTGCTGCTGGTCTGGCTGGTGCTGTCGGGTCTGGTGCTTGTCGGGTCTGGTGTTGGTTCCGGTGCGGGTTCGCCTGGCGGCGTGGGTGCGGGTGCTGCCGGTCTGGTCGAGGTTCTCCGGCGGCTGGAAGTGACCGACGACGCAACCCGAGCCCGTCTCGTTTCGTCCCGTCGTAGCGTCCCGTCACGACCGTCCCGGAACGGCACGAGACGAAACGACGACACGCCGCAACGCCCCGAGACGAACCGGACCGCACCCGCAACGCCACGCCACGACGAACCGGCACAACCCGAACCGTCACGACCCCGAGACGACACCCGTCAACTACCGTCCCCGACGATGCCCAACGCCGACACCGGCCGAGACGCCGGCCCCGGAAACCCCGACACCACCCCACAACAAGCCGACCACGCCACCCGGTTCGTCGCCGCAGCCGCCGACGCCGAACAGCTCCTCGTCAGCGTCGACGCCTGCGACCACCTCCCCGGCGGCCCCGACAAGGTCCGCCGCCTGGCCCGAACCGACCCCGCCGACCAGGTCACCGACACCCTCCGCCGACTCCAAGCCACCCTCGAGAACCCCGACACCACCCCAGCAGCCGCCGACCGGGCCACCCGGCTCCTCGCCGCCGCCGTCGGCTGCCAACCCGACGACACCCCCGGCGACCCCAACCCCTAACCGGCACGACCCGCCACGCACCCACACAGCCCGGTCCCCGCCACCTCACCGGCGGCGAGAACCAGACCCCGCCGGCTCGCCGGCGGCGAGCCGGCGGCACCACCACCCCCACACCACACACCGCCCACCGAAACGACCGCAACGCAACGCACCGAACCGCCACGACACAACCACCAACCCCAACCCCCCACACAAAACCCGACCCGCACAAACCGAGGCGGCACCTGGGGGGGGGTGCGGGGGGGGCGGATCGTCGGCGCGGGCGGCGGCGGGGAGCGGTCTTGCGGGGCTTCGCCCCTCACCCCCCGTAACCCCTCGACGGACCCGGGGGGGGGCTTGAGCCGGCCCGTCAGCCGGGTGCTCAGGGGAGGAACCGGACCGAGGTGAAAGCCTCGGGGACCGGGCCGTCGAACCCTTCGGTCCAGGCGCTGGCCTGGAACTGGAACGCTTCCGGCCATTGGCGGAGCGGCACCCCGGCGACGGGGTGGCCGGGGCGGGCGTTGGAGGGGACCCGGTAGGTGACCCTCAAGAGCCGCCCGTCGCCGCTCTGGATGTTGTCGATAACCGACCGGGGCCACAGGATCGCTCGGATCGAGCTGACCTGCGGGTAGAGGTCGGCTGCGGGCCGGATGGCCACGGTTTGTAGCCCGAAGAACCCGGAGAGACCGATGCCGGCCTCGTTGAGTCCGGCGGGGCGGGTGGTGCCGGGCCCGTTGTTGCGGACACCGACGAGGACGTCGAAGGTGTCGCCGGGGCGGACGGTGCGGGCGGACCGGATCACGTTGACGTCGAGGTCCGGGCTGGAAGCGGTCTCGGTGTCCGCCGGAGGGGCGGTCGCGGGCGGGCTGTCGCCGGCGACCCGTGCGGCGGCGGAACAGGCGGACAGGCCGACTGCGCATGCCAGCGTGACGGCGAGGGTGAGAAGGCGGAAGCGCATGGGGGTCTCCTTGTGTCGGGCGAAGGTGTCCACCCTGTGAACATGCCGACGCTGACTCGCTGTTCGGCAACGTCGACGGTTCCAGTCACGGGCCGGCGGTCACCGGCAGCCGGCGGTGAGCTGGTGGATCCACCGGCCGAACGCCGCCCGTGCCGCCGGGCTGTCTGCCAGGTGGAGGCCGTCTGCTCCGCGGCGGCCGGGGCGGGCGGTGAGCCAGCCGCCGTAGCCGGCGACGGCGGCGCCGCGGCGAAACGACGGGGACGCGGCGGCGAGCTCTTCGCCCAGCACCCGGTTCCAGCGGGCCGCGTCGACAGCGAACCGGGGTGCGACGTCGAGACGCACTCCGGTGGTGGGCAGGTCAGCCCAGCGGACACACGCGACACCGCTGCGGCGAAGAAGTCCAAGCAGGCGGCGGATGTCGCTGCGCATCCGGGTCGCCGAGTGGCCGAGGACGGCGTCGTTGGCGCCGAGCTCGATGACCATCACCGACGGCGAGACGCCAACGAACCGTTCCGCGACGGCGGTCATCTCGGCGGTCGTCCGCCCCGGAGCAGAAGCCCGAACCAGCCGCCAGCCGCCACCGGTGACCGCCGAGACGATCTCGCGGTCAGCGGAGAAACTGATCGAGTCGCCCAGTAGCCCGGCCCGAGGTCCGGCATCGCCCTCATACCGGCAGCCCGTCGCCGCCAGCAGGACGACCGCTGCGGCCACGACCGCTGCCAGGGGGCGGGTCACCGGCCCGGTCCGCGGCCGCCGCCGGCGGTGCGGGGAGCAAGCCACTGACGCGAAGGATCAGGAGGGAACGCCAGGTACTGGGCGAACGCATCCTCATCGACGTCGACGACAGCGGCGTCGATGGCGGCGGCGGGGTCGGGAGGCGTGACGGGCGGTTCGGCCCGGCCGACGTCGCCGGGCTGGTCGCTGGCGGCGTCGGCGGCGGCCGTGATTCGGGCGGCGGTCTCGCGGGCGTCGCTGACCACAGCGCAAGCGAGCTGGTGGGCAAGCCCGAGCACGTCCTCGAAGGACCTGCGGGCCGCCCCCTCGAACCGTGCGGTGGCTGCGGCCTCGGCCGCTGCCAGCTCGGCGGCAGCGACTCGGGCGTTGAGATCGGCGAAAGCGGCGTCGACGTCGGCGGGGTGGTAGCCGACGAGCCGGCGGCGGAACGACGGGAGGCCGGTGGCGGAAGAGAGCGTTGTCGAGGTCGTCATGTTGTTGAACATGCCGAAGGCGCTTCAGGCGGCGGAGGCGGAGGCGCTGGGGCGAAGCTTCATAACCACCAGCAGGCGGCGGCAGCGAAGCCCTCGTGGGCAACAGCGGCGAGGCTGAGAACCCGGCGGGGCTCCGCCCCGAACCCCGACGGGGGCGGCCCCGACGGGGCCGCCCCCGTCGGGGACAGCGGTCTGCGGGTGGGGGCCCAGCCGGCAGCGGCGGGCGGTCTTGCGGGGCTTCGCTTCGGATCCCGCCCACAAGGGGGGGGGACGATTCACCCCCCCATGCCGGTCGGGGTCCGGGTGGGTCTGGCGGGCGGCGGTAGCCGGTTCTCAGCGGCGGGTGTGGCCCCAGCCGGCGGGCACGATGAGCGCAACGTCGATCTGGTCTTCGCGGCCTTTGCGGGTGGACGGCTGGAGCGTCGCGGCGGTGGTGAGACGCCACCCTTGGTGGCGGGTGGCTTCGACCGCCGGCTGGAACCGGGCGGTCATCTTCGGGGTGAGCGCCCCGACCGGGTGCCCCGCTACCGACACGATGATGGCGGGGCGACCCTTGGAATCTTCGCCGAGGTCGAGTTGAGCGACGACGAGGGGATGGTCGCCGGGCCACACGCCGCCGAGGAGCCCTTCGAGGGTGTCCTGGTGGTGTTCCTCGCCGGTGACCGAGATCCGGTCGAACTCGACGTTCGGGTCGTAGGGGACGCGGGATTCGTCGGGACCGGCGGGGGGAAGCTGCGTGGCGGGGAGGTCGTAGTGCCAGTAGAGCCGGACGCCGTAGTGGCCGGTTCCGCCGGTACCGGTGTCGATCCAGCCGCCGTTGATTACAGCGGGGCAGGTGGCCCATCCGTGGGCGGCGATCGTTCGGTTGATGAGGCGGCGGTGTCGGGGAGCGTCGCTGCCGGGCAGGTAGCCGACGTGACGGCCGGCGATCTCGACGCGGACCGCCCAGTCGTCGTACGGGTTGCCGTCCTCGGGGATGAGGACCGCTGCTTGTTCGTGCCAGCGGCCTATGGCGGCGGGCGGCCCGGCGATCTGGGCGAGGGTGTCCTGGTGGCGGGCTTCGCCGGTGGCGGGCCAGCAGCGCAGGTTGGCACCGACCGGCATCGTGACGGGCCCGAACCGGGCGACCCGGCCCGGGTCGCGGTACGCGGCTACGTCGACCGTCGCCGCCCAGTCGCTGGTGTGCCAGACGCGTTCGCGGGCGCCGAGCTCCTCGAAATGGTTCGGGTCGGGGTCGGCTCGGAACCCGTCGATGGACACCATCGGCCCCCACCGTCGCCCGTCCCACCACCGGTACGGGAAGCGCCTCTCGGGATCGGGTGCCCATCCGGGGTCTCGTCGTCGGATCATCGGGTCAGTCTCCCGTGACGGCTGGGGCGGCGTGTCGGTGGCGGCGGTCGGGGCGGGCGACGGCAGCGACGCCGATCGCTCCGAAGAAGAGGGTGATGATGAGCGCGGCCCAGGCGTGGGCCTGAACGGCGGCAGCGGCGAGAGCGGGCGCGGTGACGGCGTTGGCCCACGCGAAGACCCGGGGGCGGTTGGTGGCGGTGGAGACGCCGTACGCGGCGACACAAACGAGAGCGGCGACAACTCCGGCGGGCTGGATCATGACGCTCATTAGGCGAGGAGCCCGCCGGCGGCTTTGCCGGCGGCGGGCAGGTTCGGGTTGGCGGATGCGGCGGCCCGCACACCGGGATCGCTGTCGGCGGCGAGGGCCACCAACGCTGCCGGCGGGGTGTTCTTGTGCAAGGCGACAGCACGCCGGACGCCGGCGTCGTCGTCAGCGGCGAGGTCGGCGAGCGCCTCGGGTGGAGCCCACGGCCGGGCGGCGGCGCCGACCCGGGCGGCGGCGGTCCGGGCGGCGGCCAGGTCGGCTTCGGAGCGGACCGTCACGGACCACTGGACGTCACGGCCGTCTTCGGCGGCGATGCCAGGCAGCCAGCACCCGAACTGCCCGGTGGCCGCGTCGTAGAACACGCCGCCGGCAGAGTCAGGGTCGGGGGGGAAGCGGGTGACGTCTTCGAGGTCCTCGACGTCGGCTAGGGCGTCACTGACCTCGTCGGCGGCCTGAGCAACGGTCGGGCCGGCGAGGTCGGCCCGTCGGGCCGCTTCGACGGTGACTTCCTCGATGAGCCCGCCGATGAGTTCCTCGAAGTCCTCGGGGTCGGTGACGTCGACCTCGGCCGCTCCCGAGCAGACCCACCCGGCCCCGAGCCAACCGCAGCCGCCGCACTGGGCGCCATAGGCGCCCCAGGTGTCGCCGGTGCGGGCGTCGATGGCGACGAAGCTCGGCCCGTTGGTCTGGGTGTCGCAGTCGAGGCACCCGCCGCCGTGGCCGTCGACGGGAGCGGCGACCTCGACGAAGAGACGTCCGCCGCCGGTCGAGACGAGGAACTCGGCGGGGGACTCGATCAGTTGTCCGCAGAGCCGCTCGGCGAGGTCCCGGCGGGCGGCGAGGTCATCCCCGGCCTGCGCCTCGAGCTGGTGGATGACGGTGGGGTTCGGGGCGGTCCGCTTCGCAGCGAACTTTCCGGTGGTGTCACGGGGGTGGGAGGCGGGATCGAAGCGGGTCATCGGGAGCTCCTGGAGGGCCGGCCAGCGGCCTTGTGTGTGAGGGTGTCGCGTCCGGACATGGCGGGTCTTTTCAGTCGGTGAGGAGCCCGGCGTGGGCGGCGACGCCGGGCTGGGCGAACCCGGGGTTGGCCCTGGCCGCAGCCCGGACGTGCTCGTTGGGGTCGGCGGCGAGTTCGGCGAGGACGCCGGCGGGTAGCCCGACCCGGACAGCGACCCGTTTCCTCACCCCCTGGGTTTCGTGGCGGGCGAGCGCGGCGACACGGTCCGGGGGTGTGTCGGGCAGGCCCGCCTCGGCCATCGCCCGCACACCGTCGTGTTCGTCGGAGGCGAGCCGGGTGAGCGTTTGGGTCGTCGTGTTCGGATTAAACGCCACCTTCCACCGCACGTCGAGGTCGTGGTCGGCGGCGAGGTCGTCGAGCACCTCCGCCGGGGTGTTCGGGTTGCCCGCCACGCTCCCCCGCACGAACTCGCGGACGTCGTCGGCGAGGGCGGTGAGCGTCCCAGCCGGTGTGTTCGGGTTGTCCGCCACGTTCCACCGCACCATCTTTTTGGGGTCGGCGGCGAGCCGGGTGAGCGTTTCGGGCGGGGTGTTCGGGTTTTCCGCCACGGCACACTGCACGAACTCGCGGACGTCCCCGGCGAGACCGGCGAGAACCTCAGGCGGGGTGGATTCGTCTTCCGCCAGAGCCTTCCGTTCGGCCGGGTCCGCCGGCAGCACACCGAGGGCGATCAGTGTCCCGTGCGGTGACGACGGGTCAGCGGCGAGACCGGCGAGAACCTCGGGCGGTGTGGACGGGTTGAACGCCACCTCTAACCGCACCCTCTCGCTGGGGTCGTCGGCGAGGACAGCGAGCGCCCCAGCCGGCGTGCTCGTGTTGTTCGCCACGGTCCGCCGCACGGTCAACTCCGGGTCGCCGGCGAGAGCGGCGAGCGTCCCGGGCGGCGTGGACGGGTTCTCCGCCACGCGCCCCCGCACCATTACTTCGTCGTCGGCGGCGAGGGCGGTGAGCGTCGCCGCCGGCGTGGACGGGTCGCCGGCGGCGACGTATCGTTCGTTCCGGGCCGTAGGCAGTGCCGGCGGGGTCGGGGAGGTCTGGGCGGCCAGGTCGGCGAGGTTCCCCAGGTCAGCCGGTGTCGCCTTGCGGGCGAACCGGCCGGCCGGGTCGCGGGGATGGTCGGCGTTGGAGAATCGGCCCATGTCGGTCACCACGCCTCGTCCCCGACGGGGGCGCCCCCGTCGGGGACGTCACCGGACGGGAGAGAGGCGGGGCGGCCGGCGCTGCGGATGTTGTGGCGGTGGAGGGCCCGGCTGACGGCGGACTGGTGGCAGCCGACGGCGGCGGCGATGGCGTTCTGGGTGAGGCCCTGGTCGACGGCGTCTTGGAGCCAGGCGGCGTCGTGGAGCTGGGGGTGGACGGCGGGACGGCCGGGTTGCCCGGCGGGGATGCGGTGTCGGGAAAGCGCTTTCGACACGGTTCGGGGGGTGGAGCCGATCTCGTGGGCGATGTCGGTGCGGGTGAGGCCGCGGTCGACGGCGTTCTGGAGCCAGGCGGAGTCGTGGAGCTGGGGGATGCGGTGGGGGTGGTCTCCGCGGGGGGCGTTGATCCCGTGGCGGGCGAAGGCTTCGGTGACCCGGGATTGGCTGGAGCCGATCTCGTGGGCGATGTCGGTGCGGGTGAGGCCGCGGTCGACGGCGTCTTGGAGCCAGGCGGGGTCGTGGAGCTCGGGGTGGCGGATCGGGGCGCCTCGCCGGCGGGGGGCGGGGGTGGTGGTTGGCTCGACCATGGTCCCATCATAGCCGCTAGTTGCGGAAATGTGACGGATTATTCCGTATTTGCTGGTTGTGGGTTGGTTGGGGCGGCGGTGTTGTGGAGCCAGGTGACGGCGAGCCCGCGGTTGATGGGGGCGGCGGGGTCGAGGGCCCCGGTGGGGGTGACGACACCGGCGGCGGCCGCCCAGCGGGCCGCGGCGCGCTGTGCTCCGGCGGTGTGGGTGTCGGCCCAGGGGTGCGGTGGTTGCGGGGCGGGGGAGCCGGCGGCGGCCCAGAGGAGGTGGAGCCAGTCGCCGCTGGTGATGGGGTCGGTGGGAGCGAACCGGCGGGGGGTGGGGGTGCGCATGCCGAGCTGGTGGGCCCAGCGCAGCGCCGGGGCGGCCGCTGCGGTCGTGTCGGTCCACGGGTGCGGGGCGGTGACGGCTGGCCGGCCGGCGGCGGTCCACGCCCATGAGGCGGCGTCGACGCGGCGCAGAAGGGGCC
>OBLX010000036.1_pt1 | contig 52586 bp, 57 predicted proteins | sample 1519811 | NCBI WGS metagenome assembly OBLX01 (sample SAMEA3991476, study PRJEB22521) | metagenome | biome: anthropogenic terrestrial biome; feature: sewage plant; material: surface water | place: Sweden | collected 2012-09-26
GGACCAGACAGTGGGCCCGGCAGGGATCGAACCTGCAACCGAGCGATTATGAGTCGCCTGCTCTGACCATTGAGCTACGGGCCCTATGTTTTCCCTAGTCAGAGGCACTTTCTGGCATCATCCCTCCCGGGCATGCCGCCCTCACAGTTAGCCATTCTCTGACCAGAGAAGTTGCCCCGGCGCCGGCTCCCACCGGCCCGGGGCGTGGACACCGGGAGGTAGCCCGATGACGACGACCGAGGCTAGTGGAGGAAGAGAACACGTCGACGATGAACGTGACGTACCCCCAGCCGGCGTGGGGTCTTCACATACGTCAGATCGGCGTCCCACAACCGATTCGGGGCCGGCGCCCGGAACCGGCACTCGACGAGATCGGCGGGCCGCTCCAGGCGGTCGTCGCCGTCGGTGGTGCGCACCCAGATCCGGCCCCGCCGACAGCCCTGGAGGCCCATGTCGGCCATGAGCCGCTCCACGGTGCAACGAGCCACCCAGGTGCCGTCCTTGTTGAGCGACCCGACCGAACAGCCCACCCCTGCCGTGGTGGCCAGCCGCCGATGGATGTCTGCCGTCCTGACTGCGCTCACCCACCCCCGCCGGGACAGGGCGGCGCCGACCCGGGAAGCAGCGGTCGGGCGACCACGACCCAGGACTGGCCGTCCACCGCCCAGATCTGCGCCTCACCCGTCGACCCGACGTCCTCTGCCACCCGCCGAGCATCAGCGCCGGTGAACACCCGACACCGACCGACCGCCACGGGGTCGTCGATCTGCCAGACCGGCTCGGCTCCCGACAGTTCGCCATACGCCGTGCTGGGACGGGTCAGCACCTCCCATGCCTGCCCCTCGAGGGGTGCCTCCATCGCGAGGAAGCGGTCCTCGGAGAGGGCCGTGGGCAGGGCGAAGAGGCGCTCTCGGAAGGCCTCGACCCGGGCCCGGTTCTCGATCTGATCGCCGCTCAGGCCACCGGCCTCGCCCTCGAAGCCCGGCGCGTACACCTGCGTGTGGCGAGTCCAGCCGTCGGCGGTGACGTCGTACCAGATCGAGCCGACGTCGTAGACCTCGGGCTCACCCGTGTCGACCCCGCCGGGTTCCAGGAGGCCGGCGTCCGCCGCCCAGCCCAGCACCGTACCCACTCCCTCCTGGTCGATCCGGGCCGTCCGGAACCCGTCCCCTACCTGCCGGTAGGTGGTGCCGTCGCCGTAGAGGACGAAGTCGGGCACCGCCACAAACCGCTCGGGCACCCGCTCGGGTGGCGGCAGGCCACCACCCGAGTCGGTCGCGACGACCACCGCAGTGGCCTCTGCCGGCCACGTGATCTCCTCGCCCGGGCCGTCGGCGTGCCCGCCCTCGTCCACCCCCGCACCGCACGCGGCCAAGACCACCGAGGCGAAGAAGAACAACAGGCCGCACCACGCCAGGGGGCGCATCGGCTCAGGGCGCCGGCTCGACGCCGATCGCCAGCGCAGTCCCACTGATCGCGCCACCCAGTCCGAGCTCGGCTTCCGCGTCGGGGCTCGCACAGAAGTTGTCGACGCCTTCGACGATGGTCCCGATCACGTCCGGTACGACGACGGTCTCCTCGGGGTAGCCGAGATCCCGGACGAGCCCGGCCTGCTCTTCGGGTGTCGCCGCGTTCCAGTCGTCGCAGCCCTGCGCGTCGACGGTGGTCGCATCGAGCGGCTCCGCCCCGCCGTCGTCGTCGCCACAGCCAGCCGCGAGTGCCAAGCCGACAATGATTACTGACAGGATGCGCAGCGGGTGCTTCTCGTGGAGACGGGACACCGAACACCTCCCAGTCGGTCAGCACCGCCACTGTCCGCCCCTGTCGGGACCGCCGGTAGAGGCCAACGACCCCGCCTTCGATCGGCCAAACCGGCCACCAGACCCGGGACCCGATGTCGTCGATCGATGTCGCTCCCTTCGCTCCGGTCCGAGGGCTGCCGCGGTCCTGACGTTCGCCTCTATCGGAGATCGGGTGGTGCGTTCGACGATTCGGACAGGCACCGAGCAGGAGGGTTCTCATGCCACGAGCCGGGCGGTCCTCTGTTCAACGAGTCGGACTCCTCGCCGTTTCCGTGCTCTTGGTGGCACTGACCACGGTGACGCCGGCGCTCCCCCTTGCACCCGTTGCCGCCGACGGGAACGAAGCGCCCGGCAACCCCGGCGCGTTCCGGGCGATCACCGCCGGAGAGGATCACACCTGCGCAATCCTGGGCAACGGCACCGTGAAGTGCTGGGGGAACAACGGCTTCGCGCAACTGGGCCTCGGCGACACCCAGATCCGAGGCAACGAGCCAGGCGAGATGGGTGGCAACCTCCCCGCCGTGGACCTGGGGACCGGGCGCACCGCCGTCGCCATCACCGCGGGTCAGTTCCACACGTGCGCGGTCTTGGACAACGGAGCGGTCAAGTGCTGGGGCTACAACAACGCCGGCCAGTTGGGCTTGGGCGACACCGCCACCCGCGGTGACACCGCCGGCGAGATGGGCGACAACCTCCCCGCCGTGGCCCTGGGCGCCGGACGCACCGCCACCGCGATCGCCGCGGGCTACCGCCACACGTGCGCCCGCTTGGACAACGGTGCCGTCAAGTGCTGGGGTCGCAACGGCCTGGGACGCCTGGGACTCGGCGACACCGAGAACCGGGGTGACGGCTCGGGCGAGATGGGCGACAGCCTCCCTGCCGTGAACCTGGGCACCGGGCGCACCGCGAGCGCGATCGCCGGTGGCGACGGCCACACCTGCGCGCTGCTGGACAACGCCACCGTGAAGTGCTGGGGCAACGGGGCCTCGGGCCAGTTGGGCCTGGGCGACACCGCCACCCGCGGTGTCACCGCCGGCGAGATGGGCGACAACCTCCCCGCCGTGAACCTGGGCACCGGGCGCTCCGCCGTGGCCATCAGTGCCGGCGCGTCTCACACGTGCGCGCTGCTCGACAACGCCACCGTCAAGTGCTGGGGCTTCAACCTCTACGGCCAGTTGGGCCAGGGCGACACCACCAACCGCGGTAACGCCGCGAACCAGATGGGCGACAACCTCGCCCCCGTCAGCCTGGGCACCGGGCGAACCGCCATCGCTGTCGCTGCGGACGATCAATGGGTGTGCACGCTGCTCGACAACGCCTCCGTGAAGTGCTGGGGCTACAACGAGTCCGGGCAGTTGGGGCTGGGCACCACCCACAACCGGGGCGACGGCGCTGGCGAGATGGGCGACAACCTCCCCGCCGTGGACCTCGGAACCGGTAGATCTGCAAATGCGGTCACCGCCGGCTGGCGTCACGCCTGCGCGAGGTTGGACACCGCCGACCTGAAGTGCTGGGGCCAGGGCCTGTACGGGCAGCTGGGCTCGGGTGACACGTCGAATCGCGGGGACAACGGCGGCGAGATGGGCGACAGCCTGCCGGTCGTGTTGCTGGAGCGCACCGGTGTGTCGGGCACCATCACCGAAACGGGTTCGGGCACCCACCTGGCGGGATCGTGGGTGGCGGTGTTGCGCACCACGAACTTCTCCATCGCCGCCGGCACGGCCGCCGACGCCTCGGGCGCCTTCAGCGTCGAGGTGGCCCCCGGCTCCTACTACCTGTACCTGGTCGACCCCAGCGGCGCCCACACCGCCGGGTTCGACGGGCCCCCCACGGTCGTGACCGTCAGCGCGAACCACGTCACCTCGACGACCCCCACCATGGCCTCCACGCGCGGCGCCGTCGAAGGCATGGTGTACGAGGCGTCGAGCGGCGAGCCCATCGACGGCGCCTGGGTCGTCACCCTCGACGGCGCCTCCTTCGCGCCCGAGACCGGCGTGATCGCCGAGGGCGGACGCTTCCGCGTGGCCGGCCTGCGCCCCGGCCGCCACTTCGTGGCCTACCTCGACCCCACCGGCGCTCACGCCCCCCGCTTCTACATCGACTCCCCCGACGTCCCCGGCGCCCGGACCGTCGATGTCTCCGCCGGCGCCGGCACCCGCGCCGACGGGGTCCTGCCCACCCAGACCGCACTGCCCGGCGGCGACAGCCTCAAAGGCGTCGTCACCGCCACCGACACCGGCGCCCCACTCGCCGGCGTCTACGTCATCGCCCTGCGCGCCGCCGACTACCGCTTCGCCCGCGGCGCCATCACCGACGGCCACGGTGCCTACGACCTTGACCTCGCCCCGGGTGGCTACAAGCTCGAGATCGTCGACTCCACCGGCCTCCACGACATGGAATGGCACCGCGACCACCCCTACTACGACATCGCGCTCGCCGACACGGCCGACGCCCCGAACCGCGTCGACGCCAACCTCAACCCCCGAACCGCCACCATGACCGGCACCATCATCGACGACCCCTCCACCACACCACTCGGAGGCGTATGGGTCATCGCCATCAGCCCCAACGGCAGCATCTCCGGCGGCGCCATCACCGCGCCGAACGGCACCTACACCATCTCCGGCCTGGCCCCCGGCACCTACCGCGCCACCTTCGCCGACCCCAACGGCGGCCACCGCCAGGAGTACTGGAACAACAGCCCCGACTACGCCGGGGCCACACCGTTCACCGCGACCGCCGGCGCCACCATCACCATCAACGCCGCCCTCGCCCTGCCCTGACCACAGCCCGCGACCTCCATCCGCGAGACCAGAGTGTCTTCGCAGAGGGACCAGACAGTGGGCCCGGCAGGGATCGAACCTGCAACCGAGCGATTATGAGTCTCTAAGTAGTGGTGCTGGCCTGTGTCGACCGGTGCCCGAAATCCCTATGTTTCCGGGGTTTTCTCGCCTCACCGACCGCTCTCCGTGACGGGCCATGACACCCTGTGACGGCCCGTCCGTGACCAATCTGTGACCAATCTGTGACCAGCGGTCACCGCTTGCGTGTGCCGCGCCATGCCGAGCTCGGCCGGCGTACCGGCGGGAGCATGAACGGGTCGACGACCACTTCGCTCTCGTTGCGTTCCTCGGCCAGCATCGCCAGCACCGCACCCGGCTCGACCGTCACCGTGAACACCATCGCCTCGAGCCCCATCCTCCGGTACCGGTCAGCGAACCACCCAGCGACCGCTTCGTCCGTCGTCCATGCCATCCCGCGGCGCCGTCCCCACGACGTGCCCCGGTGGACCGTCATCGGCTCGGTGGGAGGCGGCTGCCCGGTGTCGGAGACGAACCCCACCTTTCGGAACAGACCCACCCAGTCGGCCTGGCCGAGTGATCGACTCGGATACTCGGCCCCTGACCAGACCCCGCCGATGACGGCCCGAAGGTCATCCCTGGTGAGCTTCCCGAAGTACCACCAGTCGAACAGGATGGCCGGCCCGTAGTTGCGGCCGTAGCCGGACACCTGTGTCTCGAAGTCTTCAACGACGCTCACAGCCCGTCCACCATCGCGGCCACCGCCGCCGCCGCATCGGCCTGCTGGCCCGGCATGACGTGCGCATACACGTCCAAGGTGAACGACACCGACGAGTGACCCAGCCGCTCGCTCACCACCTTGATATTCGTGCCGGCCGCGAGGAGGTGGCTCGCATGAGTGTGCCGAAGATCGTGGAGTCGGATTCGTGGAAGGCCGGCCTTCTCGATGAGCAGGGTGAACCGGCGCGTGATTACGTCGGGATTCCACGGCGAGCCATCCGGCATGGCGAACACGAGCCCGCCATCGGTCCACCCGCCACCCATGAGCATCCGCTGCTCGAGCTGCTCGGTGCGGTGCCTCCGCAACCGGGCCACCGTGCCGGGGTCGAGATTGACCTTCCGGCGGGACCGGCTCGTCTTTGGCGTGCTCACCGTCGGGACGTGGTTGACCGTCGTGATGCTCTGGCGCACCACTAGCTCGGCCTGGTCGAGCTCCACGTCGACCCACCGCAGGCCGCAGAGCTCGGCGCGGCGAAGCCCCGTCATCGCTGCAACTCGGAACAGAGCGCCGTGGTGGTGGTCGTCGACCACCTCGAGGAAGGTCCGCAACTGCTCCGCCGTCCACACCGTCACGTCCGGCGCCTTGGCCGCCGACGCTGCCGGCGGGGTCGCCAACCGGGCCACGTTGCGCGTCACGGTCTCTTTCCGTTCGGCGTCGGAGAGCGCCTTGCTGATGATCGTGTGGAGGTAGCGCACCGTCCGCAGACTGAGCGGCCCACCGTTGCGCCGCCCCGACACGATCAGCTTGGAGTAGAGGCGGTCCAGGTCGAGCGCGGTCACCTTCTGGACCGGGAGCAGCGCCACGTCGTCTTTGATGACGTAGGCGTTGATGGCTCGCCGGTAGGAGTCGATGGTCGACGGCTTCCGGCCCGCCGCCGCCAGCCCGTCGAGCCACCGGGTCAGGTAGGTCCCGAAGGTGAGCTTCGACGGCTCGACGTAGGTGCCCGTGCGGAGCTCGGTCAGCGTGTCGATGAGCGCCCTCTCCGCCGCCTTCTCGCTCTTGAAGCCTCGCCGCCTGATCTGTCGGCGCTCCCCCGTCGGTGCCGGCACGTCGATGATGAAGTACCACCGGTCGGACGCGTCCTTCTTGATGCTCCCTGATCGGCTCATGACTCCTCTTTCCTCTTAGGGACGGCCCGCCCGCGTTCCGTGGGAGGGAGAAAGCCAAGCTTCCGAGCCTGGTCGACGTGATGCGATGCGGTCGACCGGCTCATCTTGAAATGCTCGGAGACGGCCCTGGTGGGTGCCTCTCGGGCAGCCGAGTAGACGTCGGCAACCTCTCGGTAGTGATCGGCCCCGTACCGCCGCCGCCGATTCTCGAACGCCTCGCGCGCAGCCGTGGACTCGGGAGTAAAGACCTCCTCGGCGGCCGCGAGCATCCCTGACGCCCAAAACAGAAGGGACGGCACTTGGAACTGGCGCAGCGCCACCGTCGTGACTTCCGTCAGCCCGCCTAACGCCTCAATCGGGCGAGCCGGGTCGTCCTCGTCGTCCAGTTGCCCCTCATATCCGTGCAGGTCCAAGCCCACACACCTCGGCACCCCCGACGTCATATCAACGTGGACTCGCACCCGCCACGGACTCGCCGCAGAGTTTGGGTCGGGCCAGTGGAAGTCCATCGTTCTGATGTCGGGATTGGAGGGCACAGGACCACCCTAACGGCTACCGGGTGTCATGTCACCCTTCCCTATGATGGCACCACAAAGGCAAGGGGGAGAGATGGCAGGTCACTCTGGATCGGCATAGCTTGGCATCGCACCCCACCGAAAGGACCCCGTGTGATGTCATCCGTCCCGCTCACCGACGACCAGCCCACAGTCCCGCTCTGGCCCACCGCCGGGCAGTCGCTCGGCTACGGCCGGAACGCCACTTACGCCGCCGCAGCTCGAGGCGAGATTCCGACCCTCGACGTGGGGCGGCTCAAGCGTGTCCCGACCGCCTGGCTGCGCCGAACCCTCCAGCTCGACGAGGCCGCCTGAGATGGCTCGCCGCACCCGCAACGTCCCCAACGAGGCGCCCGGCCCGATCAGCGAGGCCGAGTGGCGCGCCATCTTCACCGCCGCCGACCGCGGCGAGCTCGAGGACCCCGAGAACGACTGACGCCGGCCCGAAGGCCGGCGCCCGAAGTGTCCCAACAAACCGAGGCCCTGACCGGCCTCAGAACAGGAGTAACAGCTATGTCCACTCTACAGGACCGCCTCAACCGTGACCCCGAGGTGGTGAAGCTCGAGCCCGGCGAGAGCGTCGTCGGCACCGTGCTCGACATCACCACCCGTCAGAACGAGTACGGGTCTTACCCCCTCGTCAGCCTCGAAACCGACGACGGTCGCGAGCTCGAATGGCATGCGTTCCACACCGTCGCAGCCAACGAGCTCGCCAAGGTCAACCCCCAGCCCGGCGACGTGCTCGGCGTCCGCAACCTCGGTAAGCGCGACGGCAAGAACTACGTCTCGTACCGCATCGTGGTCGAGCGCAATACCCCGGCGGCACCCTTGGCCTTCACCGTCACCGAGGACGAGGTGCCCGCCTCAGCGCCGGCGCTGGACGTGTCGGCGCTGAAGGCCCCGGCCGTCTACGAGGACGAGGAGCCCTGGTGATGGCCGGCAAGCTCGCCAACGACATCTACACCGCCCTGCGCCTCATCGCCGGCCAGTGCATCGACATTGACCACGAGGAGCACCAGGCGCTCGACCGACTCGCAACGTCGGCCGGGTTCGCGACGAGCTCAGTCGCCGGCCAACTCGACGAGCTGCTCGAGGCGCACGTCGAGATGATCGACGCGGCGAAGGCCCGCCACCGCGAGTACGACGAAAACCCTTGGGTCGCCACCGCCGCCCAAACCGTCGAAGTCTCGCGGGTCGACTGGGCACGGCACGCCCGCGGTGAGCTCCGGGCCAACGTCACGGCCGGCGAACGGGTATCCGCCGAACGGTTGATGCTGTGATCGCCGCCGCCCTCGCCTACGTCGAGGCGCGGTGGCCCGTCTTTCCCCTCGGCCGGGGTCGCAAGACCCCGGCCGGTGGGCACGGCTTCCGCGACGCCACCCTCGACCCCGAACAGGTACACCGCTGGTGGACCGACACCCCCGCCGCCAACGTCGGCATTGCCACCGGCGCCGCCGGCCTGGTCGTCATCGACGTGGACAGTAAGCCCGAGGTGGACGGCTGGACGACGTGGTGCCAGTTGGTCACCGACCACGCACCCGACGGCCTGCTCGTCGACACCTTCGAGGTGACCACCCCGTCCGGTGGGCAGCACGCCTACTTCCTCGCCCCTCCCGGTGACCCGATCAGGAACTCGGCATCCAAGGTCGGCCCCGGTGTCGACGTGCGCGCCGCCGGCGGCTACATCGTTGGCCCGCCATCGGTCACCGCTGCCGGCCGCTACGAGGTGGACCGGGAGCACCCGGTCGCGCCCCTCCCGGCGTGGCTCGACGCCCTGCTACGTCCACCGCGCGCCGTCTCGCTGCGCCCCACACAGGCCCGCACGGCGCCTCTGGTGCGACCCCGTGACCGCTACGCCGCCGCCGCCCTCGAGGCCGAGGTGGCCGCGGTGGTCGGCGCACCGGTGGGGACCAGGAACGACCGCCTCAACACCGCGGCGTACAACTTGGGCCAGCTCGTCGGCGCCGGGAAGATCGACGCCGGCACCGTGGTCGCCGCCCTGCTCACCGCCGCAGTGTCGGCCGGCCTGAGCGAACGCGAGGCGAGCCAGACCGTCGAGTCCGGCCTCGCCGCCGGCATCCGAGAGCCACGGGTCGCGGCGTGAGCGCCGCGGACGTGGACGCCATCGCCGCCGGGATCCTCGAGCGCCTCGGCCTCGACGCCGCGGCGCCCGCCTCGCCTCGCCTGTGCGAGCTCGTCATCGACTGGTCGACCGCGTGGGACCAGGACCGCACCGGCCCCGACTGGCTCTTCGAGAACGTCCTGGCCCGTGGTCGCGGTCACGCCCTGTTCGCCCCTCACAAGGTGGGGAAGAGCCTCTTCATGCTCTGGCTGGCCGTCACCATCGCCACCGGCGCGCTGCCTGTCGCCGTGCTCTACCTCGACTACGAGATGACGCTCGATGACGTGCTCGAGCGCCTCGAGGACATGGGGCACGGGCCCGGCACCGACCTGAGCAGGCTTGCCTACTGGTTGTTGCCCACCCTGCCCCACCTCAACACGGAGGCAGGCGCCGACCGCCTCGAGGAGCTCGTCGACCAACTGGCAGAGCAACACCCCGGCCACGAGCTCGCCGTCGTCATCGACACCACGAGCAGAGCCGTCACCGGCGACGAGAACCAGGCCGACACCTACCAGGCGTTCTACGAGCACGCCGGCATCCGCCTCAAGCGGCGCGGCGTCACCTTCGCCCGCCTCGACCACGCCGGCAAAGACCCCGCCAAAGGCCAGCGCGGCTCGTCGGCCAAGGGCGACGACATCGACCTGTGCTGGAAGCTCACCCGCACCGACACCGGCATCACCTTGCACCGCGACCTGACCCGCATCTCATGGGCGCCCGAGAAGGTCACCTTCGACCTGCGCCTCGACCCGCTCCGCTACGAGCAGGTAGCGCAGGCGTACCTCGCCGGCACCGCCGAAGTGGCCGCCCTCCTCGACGCCCTCGAGGTGCCCGCCGACGCCTCGTCACGCCAAGCGCAGGCCGCACTCAAGTCGGCCGACGAGCCACGACGCCGGGCCGTCGTGCTCGACGCCCTCCGGTACCGCAAGGCGAGCCAGTGACGGGAACCACCTTGGGAACCACCTGGACCCACCACCGGGAACCAGTCGGGAACCACCCCTCAGAATCCGCACCAAAACAGTCCGGAACCACCACCGGAACCACCGGGAACCACCTTCGAGGCTTAGGGGTGGTTCCCCCCTCTTTAGAGGGGAACCACCCAGCCCGTACGAATAGCGCCCTCTGGGTCGGACAACGCCCTACGTCGCATGAACTGAAATGGCGACGTTCAATCGCACTCGATGGTTCGCGTCTCCCGATATATCTCGTCGGCCACTTCGGGAGTGGTAACTCGAAACGTCATCCGGACCGACGAGACACCTTCGCCCTCGCACAGATCTGCCACCCGTCCGTTCACCAGATCCTCGCAGCGCTCGGCATCGTCTCCGTAGCTGGGCGTCTCACCGATGGGGGGTGGCGGGACGGAACACGCCACCTCCGACTCGACTGTCTGGCCGCTCTCGCCACCCGAACACGCCGCCATCGTGAGGACTGCTACCCCCAGCAAGACACGCCCCCGCTGCATGGGCCGACGCTAGCCGAGGCCGGCACCCACCCGGGGAGGGACCGTCCTCTCTTCCGCACCCGGGGGACCGGTGAGGTCTGCCCGGCCGGGTGCGTGACTTTCCCCAGCATCGAACCTGTGAGCCCCCAGGAGGCCCCATGAGCACCCCAGCACCCCCACCGCCGCCGTCGACCCTGCCGCCCCGTGGCCCTGGCCGACAGCTCTGGACGGCGGTCACGAAGGCGTACGTCCTCGGCGCCGGCGAGCTCCAGATCCTCGAGGCCGCCGGTATCGCATGGGAGGCCCACCAGGAGGCCGCCGCCCACCTCGCCGCCGAAGGCGTCGTGGTCACGTCGCCGCAAGGCATGAAGGCGAACCCCGCCGTTGCGATCTTGGATCGCACCGGCGCTGCAGTGGCCCGGTACCTGAAGCAACTGGGGGTGAGTCTCCCCGAGGAGGACGTGAAGAAGATCAAGGGCGGTGGTGGTCGTCCCGCCGTTGTCCGCCTGCCGAGGGCTTCGTGATGGCGCAGCGCCGACCACCCGACGCCGAGGTGGACCTCGCCTCGCCCCCGCCCGCCTGGCTGGCGCGCCGCGTGTATGTGCGCCGGCTGGCATCGGTGGACACCCCGAACCGCCCGCGTGGGGTTGCCGCGCCGTTGGGTCTCAACGTGCGTCCGCTCGAGCCGGCGGTGGCCCACGCCCTCGCCGCATGGGACGCCATGCGGCCCGAGGCCCGGCGGCGCGTGTGGGAACACGAGCTCGCCTCCGACGGTGCCCGCCCGTGGCGCGACGGCACCGACAAGTGCCCGCGCTGCGGGGACTTCACCGCGTACTGCCCACCGACCTGCCCGACCATCACCCGCCAACAGAACCAGGAGAACACCCGATGCACCCCGAACCAATGACCCCCAACGAGCACACCCCCGTGCCCGACCCCACCCACGACGACATCGACGCCCAGTTGCGCCGGGCCGCCAACCGTGGCCGGCTTCCCAGCGCGACCGCCGACGAGGTATCCGCGCCGGCAACCCCGGGACCGCTCCCGGGTGGCGGCGCGACCCCGCACTACGCCCCGACCGTGCCCAGCGGTGAGGAACTGGTGCGCGGCGCCATCGCCGCGGCCAAGGGTCAGGGAGTCCCGCACCACCTGCGCCCGTTCATCGAGTCGAACGGCACCGCCGCGACCGTCACCTACGAAAGAAGGTGAGATGCCCTACGCCGAAGAGTACGACGCCCACTTCGCCAACCTGGTGCAACGGCTACGGGCCCACGCCATCGAAGTGGCGGACGCCCTCGACGCCGCCATCGCGGTGCGCTCCATCCTCGCAACGGCCGACCTGCCCGACCGGGTCCCGCTCACCTGGGATGACGTGCTCGCTCACCAGCCCACCGAGATGGACCGCGCCGACCTCGCCGCCAAGGCCGACCGAGCCCTCAACACCGCCGCACTACCCATGAACCCCCGACCCCAGGAGGACCCCCAATGAGCATGAACCCCCCGAAAGCCGGCATGGACGCCCAGTCATGGGGCCGTCTCGCCCACCGCGCCTACGTCGAGCACTTCCTGCCCGACGCCGTCGCGGACCCGAAGGTGAACGCCGCCATGCGCCGCTACCACGACGCCGTCGCCGCCTACCACGCCGCCCGAGACGAACCGGCGCTCACGATGGGTGAACGCGAGGCCATCCGCGCCGACCGGGACCGCCGGGCCGACCTCCTCGAGAAGGGCAAAGACGACGCCTCTACCCCGAACACCGACCGGTACCGGGCCGAGTGGCGCGACCACGAACTCAAGGTGGACGCCCTCGCCCTGGTCATCACCCGACGCGAGAACGAGCTCCGCAAGATCCACCACCAGAACCGCCAGGCTCTCATCGCCGCCCACCGCGCGAACGCCGAGAAGATCGCCGCCGACGTGGCCGTCGACCTCGACGCCATCGCCGCCAAGCTCAACAACATGGGCCAAGAGCTCCGGAAATCCGAGTGGGCCGCCCAGTTCCCCGACAACTGGCGCGGCCGACCCAAGACGTGGAAACAGGGTCTGGTGATCGACCGCCCCCGCGGCGGGGACGTCGTCTTCTCCGACAGCCTCATCGACCCCCTGCGCGCCGTGGTCGCCAACGTGCTCGGTGCCCCCGAGGGCCCCGACCCCGACGCCCCCAAGCTCCACATCACCGCCGACGTGACCGGCGCCGGGCTCATGGCCGGGCACGCCGCATGAGCGCACCACGCCACCACCGTCGTCCGCCGCCGCCGGCGGTCATGCTCGCCGCCGTCGACCTCGTCGCGGTCGCCGCGGTGGTCCTCATGGTGGTGGTCGCCCGCATCGGCTGAAGACCTCACCGGGGACCTCCGCGCGGTCGTCGCGCCCCGCGTGGGGGCTTCGCTCCCCGGTGCACAGGGCGCGGCCCGTGTGTCGGCGCGATGCCGACACACGGGCACGCCGCCCCACCCTTCACCAGAGGCCCACCTAAGCGCCTCAGATCCCACGAGAACGGCGGGGACGCACCCACGTCGCAGCTATCGCTCAGAGAGGCGCACAGCGCCTGTAGCATCGCCCGCACCGATGGACACCTGGCGAGACATTCGGGCGCACCTCGAGGCCCAGGACGACCCCGGCCTCGCCGCCGTCCTCGCGGAGCTCACCCCCGCCGACCGCCAGGCCGCCGGCCCGACGTGGTTCGCCAGGATGGTCGCGCAGGCCCGACCCAAGTGGCAGCGTGACGGGCTCTGCCTCGAGCATCCCGAGCTCTCATGGTTCCCCAGCAAGGGACAGCCGACAGCGCCGGCGAAGGCCGTCTGCTCGAGGTGCCTGGTGCGCCCCGAGTGCCTGGCCTTCGCCATCGACAACGACGAGCGCGGCGTGTGGGGCGGCACGAGCGAGGCCGAACGGCGCGCCATGCGCCGGGACCAGGCCGCCTAGCTCGCAATCTCCGACAGGAGCATCTAGCTGGGAGTAGGGTCCCGCGTCATGGCGGACAGCACATCCGATCCACGGTACGACCCAGACGTCATCCTCTTCCGGATGGAGCAGCATCTGGCGTCGATCAGGCAGGCAGCCTGGTGGACCGTCGCCGTGCTCGTCGTCGCAACGCTGCTCTTCGCCTTCTTCCTGTTCGGCGGCGGCGCAGCAGTGGTGGATCTCAAAGACTCAGGCTCGCCGTTCTGACCTTGCTGTCAGTGTGCACCACCGGCCACCCCGCACCACTCGCAACCGGCGGCGCTGGACCAGCATCTCAAGGGTCGTGCCCCGTTCCACGCTGATCTGAGACTGTCGCACCCCGTCGGCACACTCGCTCGCGTGACCACCGACGACGACGCCCGTGCCCGCGCCCTCGAGCTCAACCGAGAGCTCTCCAAGGTCATGGAGGAAGCGCAGAGGTACGGCCCGCCGTCGCCGCAGAGCACCGTGGCCCGTGACCAATCTGTGACCAATCGGGAAGAAACGCCCTCCGTGGACACCGAGGAGTGAGCGTTTCCCCTAGTCAGGGTGGTGGGCCCGGCAGGGATCGAACCTGCAACCGAGCGATTATGAGTCGCCTGCTCTGACCATTGAGCTACGGGCCCTATGTTTTCCCTAGTCAGAGCCAGGCTTCTTCCAACGCCCGGATGGCACGTTGCTCGAACAGTGGGCTATTCGTGACCTGATGAACGCCCCGGCACCGGCTTTCACCGGCTGGGGCACGGACGACGGAGAGGTTCCCCCGAAGGCCAGCGCCGAGGCTAGTGGAGGTTGCCCGCTCGCCGAGTTTCCGGCTGGTCACTTGGCGGCCGCGGACGGGCGCAAGTTCGTCGCCCGCGGTGGCACTGCGTTCTACGGTGGGATCCTTGCCGGTGACCGGAGATGCTGTGGCTCGGGTTCGTGGAGCGCTGGACCGGCTCGACCTGGTGGCCGCCCGGACCAACTGCATCGCCGACCGAAACGACCCTGCTGTGCTTGCTGCGGCTGGTGAGACTCGGTCGGGGGTGCTCCAGGGTGAGCCCGTCACGGTGAAGGACTGGATCGACGTCAGTGGGTTTCGCTGCAGTGGCGGCGACCTGCGCCATTCGGAGCGCCGACCCCGTCAGGATGCCTCCGCCATCGCCCGCCTTCGTCGGGCGGGAGCGGTGGTCATCGCCAAGACAGCAGTCCTCGTCGAAGGCGAGCGCTTCGGGCGCGTCCTCAATCCCCACGACCTCTCCCGCAGCCCCGGCGGATCGAGCAGCGGCGAGGGCGCCACCGTCGGGAGCGGAGCCGTCCGCCTCGGGATCGGCAGCGATTCCGGCGGGAGCGTCCGCGTGCCGGCCGCCTGGTGTCGTGTCGTCGGCATGAAGCCGTCGACCGGGCTCATCCCCCTCACCGGCCATTTCCCGAGAGTGGGCGATCGAAGCGATGGACGGACGGTCATCGGACCGCTCGCCAGCTCCGTCGATCTGGCCTGGACTGCGGTCACCCTCATGGCGGGGGCCGACGGCGCCGACGGCGCCGTTTCGCCTGTGGCGCTCGGCGACCCCCAACAGGTCGATCTCTCCTCCCTACGCTTCGCGGCAGGCTCACCCGGTGGAACGGAGGTGAGCCCCGCCATGACCGATGCCCTCGACCAGGTCACGGACATCTTGCAGAGCAGGGGCGCCGTCTTGGCAGGACCACCTCCTGCGTGGTTGGACGAAGGCCGGCGCATCACCGAGGCGTACTGGAACCGTGCCGAACGCACGGGCCGACAGATCGAACAGGACCTGTTCGACTGGGATCGGTTCCGACGCATGACCCTCATCGAAACCTCCCGGTACGACCTGATCATCACACCCACCGTCGCCGAGAACGCCCCACTCCACCGAGCCATGGTGACCGACGACTACCTGTTCTGTCTCCCCGCCAGCCTCACCGGAGCGCCGGCGATCTCGATGCCTGTCGGCGAGGGGGCGGTCCAGATCATCGCTCACCGGTGGGCTGACCATGTGGCGGTCGCTGCCGCTCGATCGATCGCGGACACGGGCGGCTGAACGCGCTCGATCCGCTCTGGGGCAGGTTCGGCCCAGTCCGTCCTCCAGGAGCTCCGACGTGCGGGGCCGCTCCCCGCCCTGACCGCGGCCATCGCCTTTGGGTCACGACCGACGAGTCGATCGGTGGGCACCACCACCTGCCGCCCCAGCACGCGAGCGGATCGTCTCGAAACCTGGCTCCGGGGGTGGGGCTCGAACCCACGACAATTCGGTTAACAGCCGAGCGCTCTACCAACTGAGCTACCCCGGAAGGGCTTCTGACGATAGCAGTGCTGCCACCAGTCCCATGACCTTTCGGTGCGTCGTTGTGCACGAGTAGGAAACACCGGGGCAGCCCATGACGTGCTTGTTGTGCCGGATGCCTACATCGGGCACCGCCCGGTACGGCTTGAAGAACTGCGCCACCGGGATGCCGGTGACCTCGGACCAGAACTGATTGGCCGCCGCCAGGTCAAGCCCCTCGTGCAAGTACAGCTGTAGATGCATGCGCGCTTCGTCCACCTCGAAGAACCTCCGCAGCCAGGCACAGAACAGCAAGACCATGCGCGGGTCGCTGTTCGCGAACTTCACCCTGCCGTCGGTCTTCGCACCCTCGCCGGCGTAGAGGGCCGTGCCGGCGATCAACAGGTCCCGCTCGCTCATGCGCCCGATGCGCTGCCGCCCTTCGTCGAGTGAGGCGGCGATCTCCGCCTCCTTCCGGGCGATCCAGGGGTGCGGACGGCGGTCGGGCCCGGGTCGGCGGGGCCGGGAGACGAACTCGACGTCGCGGACCCACAGGCTCACCGAGCTCTTGGCCACGCCCAACTCGTCGGCGATCTCCTGGAGGGTCCACGACTGCGCCCGCAGGGCGCGGGCCCGCTCGTGGTCGTCGGTCTTGCCCCGGTAGCCCATGGGCCAAGGCTGCCCAAGGGGTGTGACAGGCACGGAGGAGGGTAGAACGAGCCCATGAGATTCCGAACCGGTCTGATCGTCGGCGGCGCCGTGGGGTACTACCTGGGCGCCAAGGCCGGCCGGCAGCGCTACGAGCAGCTCAACCACCTGCTCCACAAGGTGACCGACTCGCCACCCGTCCAGTCGGCGGCGACTCGGATGAAGGCCACGATCGGCCGAAGCGTCGAGCCCGACCAGGCCACCATCGACGACACCATCGACCTGATCCAACCGGAGTGGTCGGCCTGACCTACTCGCCGTCGAGGTAGTCCCGCAGCTTCTGGCTGCGGTGCGGGTGGCGCAGCTTCGCCAACGTCTTCGACTCGATCTGACGGATGCGCTCGCGGGTGACGCCGAACTCGCGGCCCACCTCCTCGAGGGTGCGGGCCTGGCCATCGTCCAGACCGAAGCGCAGGCGCACCACCTGCTTCTCGCGGTCGTTCAGCTCGTCGAGGGCCTCGATCACCGCGTCGCCCAGCATCTTCCGGGCCGCCGCCTCGGCAGGCGCCTCGGCCTGCTGGTCCTCGATGAAGTCGCCGAGGTTGGAGTCGTCCTCCTCCCCCACCGGCGAGTCGAGCGACAACGGGTCTTGGGAGATGCGCTGGATGTCGCGCACCCGCTGGGGGGTCATGTCGACCTTCTCGGCCAGTTCCTCGATGGTCGGCTCGCGCTCGAGCTCCTGCATCATCTGGCGCTGGACCCGGTACACCTTGTTGATCGATTCGACCATGTGCACCGGGATGCGGATGGTGCGGGCCTGGTCGGCGATGGCGCGGGTGATGGCCTGGCGGATCCACCACGTGGCGTAGGTCGAGAACTTGAAGCCCTTGGTGTAGTCGAACTTCTCCACCGCCCGCATCAACCCGAGGTTGCCCTCCTGGATGAGGTCGAGGAGCAGCATCCCCCGACCCACGTAGCGCTTGGCGATGGACACGACGAGGCGGAGGTTGGCTTGGGTGAGCGCCTGCTTGGCCATCTCACCGTCGCGGGCCGAGCGTTGCAGGCGCAGCTTGACGTTCCGGTCGAGCACCTCGCCCGCCGCAGCGGCATCGGCCAGGCGCTCGGAAGCCTTGGTGCCGACCTCGATGCGCTTGGCGAGCTCGACCTCCTGCTCACCGTTGAGCAGGGAGACCCGACCGATCTCCTTCAGGTACATGCGGACCGGGTCGGCGCTCGCACCCTGGGAGTCACCGCCACCACCACCGGTGTCGGGCGCCTTGGTGGTCCTGGGCTTCGGCCCGCCGGAGGGCAGCGCCGCCGAATCGAGGGTCTCGTCGAGGGCGATGCCCTGGCTGTGCAGCAGCGTGCGCACCCCGAGGATCACGTCGGTCGAAACCTCGACGTCCTTCATGACCTCGAGCACCTCGTCGAGGGTCAGCTCGCCCTTCGCTCGGCCGCGGGCGAGCAGCGCCTGCATCTCCGGCTCCGGGACGCCCGCCCACGGCGGCAGGGGGGTCGTGGCGCCGGCCGTCAACGCAGACCCTGGGCAGGAGGTCGTGTGTGGGTCGGGTCGGCGTGAACCCCGACGCCGACCTGCCTCTGCAGGCTGACCCCCCCGAGCCGCTGTGCCCCGTCAGTCATCATTCTCCTCGGCCCTCGTGGCCTCTTCTGCGAGCCAGGCTAACAACTGTGCGCGCACCCCCTCGTCGGGGTCGTCAGGGTCGACCTGTTCGATGGCCATCTTCAGCCACGCGATCTGCCGGGAGCGCTCGGCGTCGAACGAACGTCGGTTGGCGGCATCCAAGCGATGCAGCGCCCGACGGGCCGCTGCCGCGGTGAGCAGGCTGGCGACGTTCTCCGCATCGCCCTCGGCCTCTTCCACCACGAGGCGCTGCAGGAGGTCGGCGGCAGCGGGGTCGCAGCGTGCGAGGACGTCGTGCATCGTGCCACCCGGTGCCAGGGCCCGGAACACCGCGGCGTGGAGCTCGTCGGTGAAGAGCACCTCGTCGAGCAGATGGCCCACGGTCTCGGGATCGTGGACGGCGAGGCGCAGCGCCTCGACCTCGGCGCTGTCGCGGTGATCACGGACGTCGGCCCGTTGAGCGACGGGTGCGGACTTGGCCGCCTCACCGCGGACCACCCCAGTGAGACGCCGGCGCAGCTGGTCGGGATCGAGCTGACAGCGGTCGGCGACCTCCATCACGTACTGGTCGCGCACCAGCCCACTGGGGTGCTCGGCGATCACGGCAAGCGCGGCCTCTGCGGTGCGGGCCCGACCCTCCGGGGAAGCCACCGACCCCCCGGCCAGCGCCCGGCGCACACGGAAGCCCAGGAACGGTGTGGCGTGCTCCACGGCGGCCACGAGCGCCGCCGGATCGGTGCGGGCGAGGTCGGCAGGGTCGACCCCGGCCGGCAGCGCGGCGACGGCGACGTCGATCTCGTAGGCCTTCTCCCACTCGTAGAAGCGCTCGGCCGCCGCTTGGCCCGCCGCGTCGGCATCGAAGGCGAGGACCACACGGCGGGCGTAGCGCTTGAGGGTGCGGAAGTGCTCCTCGGTGAGGGCGGTCCCACAGGTGGCCACGGCACGCGGCAAGCCCACATCCGCGAAGCCGATCACGTCCGTGTAGCCCTCGCACACGATGGCCTCGTCGGCCTCGACGATCCCGGCTTTCATCCAGTTCAGCCCGTAGAGGACCTTGCTCTTGGCGTACAGGGCCGACTCGGAGGAGTTCTTGTACTTCGGGCCCTCGTGGCCCGGCAGGACGCGGCCGCCGAAAGCGACGGGCTCGTCCTGCACGTCGAAGATCGGGAAGAGGACCCTGCCGCGAAAGGCGTCCTGTTGCCGGTTGCGCCGGTTGACGAAGCCGAGGCCGGTGTCGCGCAGCACGTCGTCGGGCACCTTGAGGTGGCGGGCCAGGGCGTCCCACTCGTCGGGTGCCCAGCCGAGGCGATAGCGGCGGACCTTCTCGCCGTCGAACCCGCGCGTGCGCAGGTAGCCCCGTGCCTCCTTGGCGTCGGGTGCGGTCAGGAGGCGTTCGTGGTACCACGCAACCGCCCGCTCCATTGCCTCGACGAGGCGCTTGCGGCGCTTGCGGCCTTCGTTCTCGCCGCTGTCGGTGTAGCGCACGGCGATGCCGGCCTTCGCGGCAAGCCACTCGACCGCGCCGGGGAAGTCCAGGTGCTCGATCTCCCGGACGAAGGTGATCGCATCGCCTTTGGCCTGGCAGCCGAAGCAGTAGTACAGGCCCTGCTCGGCATTGACGGAGAACGACGGCGACTTCTCCGCGTGGAAGGGACAGAGGCCCACCCACCGGGTGCCGACCCGCTTGAGCTGGAGGTGCTGCGACACCACCGCGACGATGTCGGTGGACTCGCGCACCCGCACGATGTCCTCGTCGACGATGCCCACGGGCCGGCGCTCCCCGGTGCTAGCCCCCGGAGGAGGCGGTGAGCACCGATCGGGCCGCCTCCAACCGGGCGATGGGCACGCGGAACGGCGAGCACGACACGTAGTCCAGGCCGAGGCGGTGGAACAGGGCGATCGACGCCGGGTCGCCACCGTGCTCACCGCAGACCCCCATCTTGAGGTCGGGCTTGACGGCGCGAGCGCGAGCGACCGCCATGCCGACGAGCGCCCCGACGCCGTCGGGATCGATGCTGTCGAAGGGATCGCCGGCGAGGAGGCCCTGCTCGAGGTAGGTCTCCATCAGACGGCCTTCGACGTCGTCCCGGCTGAAGCCGAAGGTCATCTGGGTGAGGTCGTTGGTCCCGAAGGAGAAGAAGTCGGCCTGGCGGGCGATCTGATCGGCGCAGACCGCGGCTCGAGGGGTCTCGATCATGGTGCCGATGCGCACGTCGCCGGCGGCCAGGCCGGCGCCCGCGGGACCGGCCAACTCCTCCTCGACCCAGCTCCGGGCGAGGGCCAACTCGGCCTCCGACACCACGAGGGGGATCATGATCTCGACGATGGGACGCCCGCCCGCGGCCCGCCGGTTGGCCGCGGCCTCGAGCAGGGCGCGCACCTGCATCCGGTAGAGGCCGTCCTTCAGGACCCCGAGCCGGACGCCACGGGTTCCCAGCATCGGGTTGGCCTCCTGCCAGCTGCGGGCCGCCGCCAGCAGGTCCGTCTCCTCCTCGTCGAGGCCGCCCTCGCGTGCCTGCTTGACGACGAGGCTCTCCACGTCGGGGAGGAACTCGTGCAGGGGCGGGTCGAGCAGGCGCACCGTCACGGGCAGCCCGTCCATCGCCTCGAGGATCCCCTCGAAGTCCTCACGCTGCACTCGGCCCAGTTCGTCGAGCGCGGCGGCTTCGCCCTCCGGCGTGTTGGCGAGGATCATGCGGCGCACGACCGGCAGCCGGTCCCCGAGGAACATGTGCTCGGTGCGGCACAGGCCGATGCCCTCCGCGCCGTGCTCGCGGGCTCGGGCGGCGTCCTCCGCCGTGTCGGCGTTGGCGCGGACCCCGAGTGTGTGGCCCCGCACCTCATCGGCCCAGGCGAGGACGGTGTCGAACTCGGCCGGGGTCTCCCCCATGGTGAGGTGCATGGCGCCGAGGACGACCTCGCCGGTCGTGCCGTCGACGGAGATCACGTCGCCCTTGTTGACGATCGTGTCGCCCACCCGGAAGTGGTCGACGCCCACGACGATGGCCTCGGCCCCGCACACCGCAGGCTTGCCCCACCCACGGGCGACCACGGCGGCGTGGCTGACCAGCCCGCCGCGCGACGTGAGGATGCCCTGGGCCACCTCCATGCCGTGGACGTCCTCGGGCGAGGTCTCCTGGCGCACCAGGATCACCTCCTCGCCGTTGTGGGCGGCGCTGACGGCCTCGTTGGCGTCGAAATAGGCCATGCCCACTGCGGCGCCGGGCGACGCCGCCAGCCCGGTAGTGAGGACCTTGTGCTCGACGTGCTCGAACTGGGGGTGGAGGACCTGGTCGAGGTGGTCGGCCGACACCCGCTGGATGGCCTCGGCGTGGGTGAGGCGGATGGCCGGGTCGTCGGCCATCGCGACGGCGAGGCGCAGGGCGGCCGTGCCGGTGCGCTTGCCCACCCGGGTCTGGAGCATCCAGAGCTTGCCCTGCTCGACGGTGAACTCGGTGTCGCACATGTCCCGGTAGTGCTGCTCGAGGGTGGCGAAGATCTCCTGGAGCTGGCGGTACAACTCGGGCCACCGCTCGCCCATCTCGTGCAGCGGTTGTGTGGCGCGTATGCCCGCCACCACGTCCTCACCCTGGGCGTTGACGAGGAAGTCCCCGAAGCTGCCGGCCGCGCCGGTCGCCGGATCGCGGGTGAAGCCCACCCCCGTGCCCGACTCGTCGTCGCGGTTGCCGAACACCATGGCTTGGACGTTGACGGCGGTGCCGAGGTCGTTGGGTAGATGCTCGCGTCGGCGGTAGGTCACCGCCCGCGGTGACTGCCACGATGCGAACACGGCGTCGATGGCACCGTGCAACTGCGTGACCGGGTCCTGCGGGAAGGGGGCACCCGTGTGCTCGGCGACGAGGGCCTTGAAGCGGTCGATCACCAGGTGGAGGAGGTCGGCCGGGACCTCGTGGTCGGTCTCGACCCCCGCGAGGTCACGGGCACCTTCGAAGCGACGGTCGAACTCCTCGCCGGGCACACCCAGGACGACCTTGCCGTACATCTGGATGAAGCGGCGGTAGGAGTCGAGGGCGAAGCGGGGATCGTTCGTGGCGCGCGCCAACGCCTCGACCGATTCGTCGTTGAGGCCGAGGTTGAGGATCGTGTCCATCATCCCCGGCATCGAGTACTTCGCCCCCGAGCGGACGCTCACGAGCAGCGGGTCCTCGCCGACGCCGAGGTGACGGCCCATGTGCTGCTCGAGGCGAGCGACGTGGTCGGCCACCTGCGCCGCCAGGCCCTCGGGCCAGCCTCCTGCCAGGGCGGCGCGGCACGCCTCGGTCGTGATGGTGAAGCCGGGCGGGACCGGCAGGCCGAGCACGGACGTCATCTCGGCGAGGTTGGCCCCCTTGCCGCCCAGCAGGTCCTTGAGGGCCATGGGCGGTTCCGGGTGCTCGTGGTCGAACGCGTAGACGAGCGAATTGGACATGTCAGCCCACCTTTGTGGCTTTGAGGGTGTACATGAGCGGCAACAAGGGGCGGTCCTCGGGCATCCGATAGGTGCCGTCGTCGTGGCGCTCGAGGAAGGGCCACCGCTGGTAGACGGTGAACGGCTGCTCGTGCAGCAGGTCGAGGTGCAGACCCTGGGCCAACACGGCGGAGACCACCTCACTGACCGGGTGCTGCCACTCGAACGAGCGGTTGTGGACCGTGGGTGCGTCGGGGTCGGCGTAGGTGCCGGCGTCCTCCCACGTGAGGGGCTCGGCGTCGGCGAAGTAGTCGTACTCGACCGCGAGCTCCTCGTCGGCGAAGACATCGGCGAACGGGTGCGACTCGCGCAGGTAGAGACGGCCGCCGGGGCGCAAGAGCCCGGCCACGATCTCGGCCCAGCGCCAGACGTCCGGGAGCCAGTTCAGCGCGCCGACGTTCACGTACACGATGTCGTAGCGGTGGTCGAGGGCCTCGAGGGCGTCGTAGACGTTGGCCGCGACGAAGCGGGCGTCGATGCCGCACTCACGGGCGAGGCGCCGCGCCGCGTCGACCGCCGGCCCCGAGAAGTCGAGGCCGGTCACCCGGGCGCCGAGGCGCGCCCACGAGAGGGTGTCGAGGCCGAAGTGGCACTGGAGGTGGACGAGCTCGCGGTCGCGCACCGGGCCGAGTTCTTCCACCTCGAAGGGCTCCAGGGTCGAGCGTCCGGACTTGAAGTCCTCGACGCCGTAGAACTCGGAGTCGACGTGGATGGGGACGCGCTCGTCCCACATCTCGCGGTTGGCGGTGAACCAGTCCTCGGGGGTGGCCTCGGACTCGGTGCTCACGCCAATCGCTCCTCGAGGTAGCCCAACAGGTCGCCGACCGCCACGCGGTCCTGGTCCATCGAGTCGCGCTCGCGCACCGTGACCGCCCGGTCCTCGAGGGAGTCGAAGTCCACGGTCACGCAGTACGGCGTGCCGAGTTCGTCCTGGCGCCGGTAACGCCGGCCGATGGCCTGGGTCTCGTCGTAGTCGCACATGAGGTGGGGCTGGAGGAGACCGAGGACCTCGCGTGCCATCGGGGTGAGGGTGTCCTTCTTGGACAAGGGAAGCACCGCCACCTTGTAGGGCGCCAGACGGTGGTGCAGGCGCAGGACCGTGCGGGTCTCGCCCCTGACCTGCTCCTCGTCGTAGGCGTCGAGCAGGAAGGCCATCATCGTGCGGGTGGCCCCGGCCGCCGGCTCGATCACGTGGGGGACATAGCGGGTGTTGCTCGCCTGGTCGAAGAAGTCGAGACGCTCGCCCGACGCCTCGCTGTGCTTGGTGAGGTCGAAGTCCCCTCGGTTGGCGACGCCCTCGAGCTCTCCCCAACCCCACGGGAACAGGTACTCCACGTCGGAGGTGCCCGCCGAGTAGTGGCTCAGCTCGTCCGCCTCGTGCGGGCGCAGGCGGAGGTGGGCGGGGTCGATGCCGAGATCGATGTACCACTGGCGCCGCTCGCCGCACCAGTAGTCGAACCACGTCGCCGCTTCGTCGGGCGGGACGAAGAACTCCATCTCCATCTGCTCGAACTCACGGGTGCGGAAGATGAAGTTGCCCGGGGTGATCTCGTTGCGGAACGACTTGCCGATCTGGGCGATGCCGAAGGGAGGCTTCTTGCGGCTGGCCTGGAGGACGTTGGCGTAGTTCAAGAAGATGCCCTGCGCGGTCTCGGGGCGCAGGTAGGCGACGGCGGCGTCCTCCTCCACCGGACCGGCGTGGGTCTTGAACATGAGGTTGAACTGGCGGGCCTCGGTGAACGAGCCCTTGGTGCCACACGTGGGGCACACGTCGGGATCGGGGATGTCGTCCGAGCGGTGGCGGGCCCCGCAGTGGCGGCAGTCGACGAGCGGGTCGGTGAAGTTGGCCAGGTGGCCCGACGCCTGCCAGACCGCGGGCGGCGAGAGGATCGCGGCGTCCAGGCCGACCACGTCGTCGCGCAGCTGGACCATCGAGCGCCACCAGGCGTCCTTGACGTTGCGCAGCAGCAGCACGCCGATGGGGCCGTAGTCGTAGGTCGACCGGAACCCGCCGTAGATCTCGGCCGAGGGGAACACGAAACCCCGGCGCTTGGCCAGGTTGACGATCTGCTCCATGCGATCGGGAGCGGACGGTTCGGACTCGTTGGCGTCGGCGGCGGCGGGCATCGTGGGGAGACTACCGCTCGCCCCTCCCCCACCCGACTGGGGGGCCGCCACGCGACGGGTGCCGCGGATGCGGTAGGAATAGGCCCCGTGACCGACGACGCGCGCCGCAACGACCCAACGCGCGTGCTGGCCCGGCGGACGTTGGCCTGGCTGCTCGACGTGGCGTTGTTCCAGGCCACCTTCCTCACCACCATCGTGGTGTTCGGCCAGCGCTTCACCGGAGCGGCCATCGCCGCCGAGCCAGCCGGCTTCCGCTTCGAGAGCGGTGACGCCACCCTGTGGTTCCCCAAGGGGGTCCCGGCGCTGGGCGATTCGGTGCTGGTGGTGCCGGGCGACAAGTTCTGGCTGGCCATCGGGCTCTTCTGGGCAGTCCTGGTGATCGACTGGGTCCTCGTGCAGGGCCTGACCGGCGCCACCTTCGGCAAGTGGATCTGCCGCCTGCGCTGCGTCACCCGCGAGCGGCCCAAGCCCGGCATCGGGCGAGCCTTCGTGCGCACGCTGCTGTGGGTCATCGACCTCATCGAGATCGTGCTGCCGATCGGGTTCATCCTCGCCACCTTCACGAAGGGCCACCGACGCGTCGGTGACTACGCCGGCGGCACGTTCGTCGTGGACCGCAGGTTTGCAGCCCGCCTCGGCGGTCGTCGCCGCCGACAGGACGAGCCCGAACGGGTGCCGGCCGACGAGGTCGCGATCACGGGCGTCGACGACCGACCAGAGGACCTCTACGCACCCGTCGGCGACAGCGCCGAACCGCCGTCGGTGTTCGAGCCAGGCGCGACTGCGGGGCCGGCCCCGGACGTGGTCGAGGAAGCGAGTCCTGGTCGCGAGACACCGCCCGCGGCCCGCGAACCCGAGCGGTCCATCGAGCCGGTGTGGAACGACGCCCTCGACACCTACGTGCGGTGGGAGCCCTCGGTGGAGCGCTGGATCGGCTGGGACGAGGAGGCGCAGAAGTGGCGCCTCGTCGATCCGTCCCGTCTGTAGCAGCCGGATGGGGTAGAAAAGGCGCCGTGAGCGCCTACCAACCCGCAGCAGACCCCACGGCCGTCGTCGGCAAGCGTGTCGTCGCCTTCATCATCGACTACATCATCCTCCAGGCGATTTGGTCGATCCTCTTCTTCGCCTTGGCGGATTCGGCCGACACCGACTTCGCCACGTGCACCGGCACGTGCCTCACCGCGGGCGACACGGTCTACGGCGTGGGGGGTGGCAAGGCCGCGTTGCTTTGGCTCGTCTACTGGGGCTACTCCATCGGCATCTTCGTGTTCCTCCAGGGCCTAAAGGGCTTCACCCCCGGCAAGGCCGTCATGGGCCTGCGGGTGGTCAACCCGGAGGGCGGCACGCCTGGTCCGGTCAAGGCGCTCATCCGCTGGCTGCTCCTCATCGTCGACCTGCTCCCGTACTGCATCCCCGGCCTCCTCGGGTTCATCCTCATCCTCACGGGCAAGGACCACACCCGACTCGGTGACCGAGCGGCCAAGACCTTCGTGGTCGGCAAGAACGACGTGGGCCGCCCCATCGGCACGCCGGCGATGGTCGCCGATCCGTACGGCACCCCGGTCGGGGCTGCCCCCGCCCCCGGCTACGGCGCCGCCCCCGGCTACGGCGCGGCACCCGGCGGCGCCGCCCCCTACGCTCCGGTCGCCCCGCCCGTGACCGACGCGTACGCCCCGCCCCCGGCGCAGGCTCCCGTGAACGAGCCGGCAGCCGCGGCCGAGCCTGCGGCTGCCCCCAGCGGTACCGAGCCCCAATGGGACCCCGCCCGCAACGCCTACATCCAGTGGGACGCCGCCCAAGGCGCCTGGCTGCAGTTCGACGACGCCACCCAGCAGTGGCGCCCGATCGACCAGTAGGGCGCTGCGTTCCCGGTGCACGCGCGAGGAGGCCCTCCCCACGGGGAGGGCCTCCTCGCGTTCGCCGATGCCGCGGCCGCCGACGTCAATCGGTGAGAGGACGGCCTTCGGCGTCGGTCGAGAAGCTGGGCGATCCCGTGAGGATGAGGATGCCCTCGATGAGACCCCAGAAGGCGCCGATCCCGCACGTGAAGAACGTGACCGCGATCTGGGCGATGCCGATGCCGGGATAGCCCAGGTAGAAGCGGTGCACCCCGATGCTGCCGAGGAAGATCCCGAGCAGGCCGGCGGTCATCTTCGACTTGAGAGGACGCCCGTCGGGCCCGACGGTCACCTTGGCGTAGGGCTGTGGGGCGTACCCCTGCGGCGCGCCGTACCCCGGTTGGGGGGGGTAGCCCTGAGGCCCGGGCGCGTAGCCCGGTTGCGGTGAGGCGAAGCCCGGCTGCGGCGGGGCGTACCCTGGCTGCGGTGGCGGCGCGTAGGCGGGTGGTGGGGTCGCCGGCACGGCAGGCGGGGGAGGCGCGCCTGCTGCACCTTCAGGCTCAGTGGCCGGCTCACCGCCGGGTGGCGGCGGCGAGTGCCAGACCGTCTGGTTCGGGTCGGTGTCGCCGGGCGGCGGCGGCGGGTAGTCGCTCATGGCAGACCTCGTTCTCGGGGGCGGGGGCACGATAGCAACCACGCCCGGTCCAGGAGCCGATCGCGCGAAGCTGTCGCCCATGAGCGACTACTCGCAGGGCCCAGGTTGGTGGCAGGCGTCCGACGGCAGGTGGTACCCGCCTCAGCAGGCGGCGCCGATCGCGCCGACAGGCCCGTGGTCCGGCGCACCGCCCGCGGGGGTGCCCTACGGCACACCCGCCTACCAGGCGCCGTCGACCAACGGCTTGGCCATCGCCGCGCTGGTGTGTGGACTTCTCGGCTTCGCGACGTGCGTATCGTCGATCCCCGCCGTCATCTTGGGCCACATGGCGCGCCGGCAGATCCGGGACTCGGGCGGCGCCCAGCAGGGCGACGGGATGGCCCTTGCCGGGCTCATCCTTGGCTACGTGGTGCTGGCGCTGTTCATCGCCTACATCGTCGTCATCGTGATCGTCGCCGCCACGAGCGACACGAACACGACGAACGACTTCGGCCTCCAGCTCGCCGCCCTCACCGGGCGCTGAGCCTCACTCACGCCTGTTCGAGCACACCCAGCGAGCGCAGCCGTCGCTCGAGATGGTGCTCGAGCGAGCGGGTGGCCAGCAGCTCCACCTCCACGCCCGCGGGTGAGTCCGGGGCTTCGAGGGCCGCGCCCAACTGGCCACCGAGGATCTGCTGCAACAGCGCCACGGCCTCGGGACTCACCGCGGTCCCACGGCGGCAGGTACGGCACAGCAGGCCGCCCTCCCCGAGGTCGAACGCCACCAGATCGTCGCGTGCACCACACCGCACGCACCGGTCGACGGTCGGCCGCAGGCCCTCGAGCGCCAGCAGCTTCCAGAAGAACCCCGCCACCACCAGGTTGGACGGGTGGGCAGACAGCGTCCGCAGCGCGCGCAGGAGCAACTGGTAGAGGGCGGTGGAGGGCGGGGCGTCCTCACTGACCTGGTCGACGGCCTCCAGCATGGCCGATGCACGGGCGAAGCGATCGAGGTCCTCGCGCAGTGCCCGGAAGTGGTCGACGGTCTCGACCTGGGTGACGATGTCGAGGTTGCGGCCCTCGTAGAACTGCGCGGCGACGTGGCTCGTGGGCTCGAGGCGGGCGCCGAACTTGGACCTGGTCTTGCGCACACCCTTGGCCACAGCCCGGACCTTGCCGTGACCGGCGGTGTAGAAGGCGACGATGCGGTCGGCCTCGCCGAGCTTGTGGGTGCGCAACACGATTCCGTGCTCGCGGTACAAGCTCACCGACGCCTCACCCCGCGGACGACCGCTTCTTCCGGTCGCCGTCCTTGTCGAGACCCCCGAAGCGACGCTCCCGACGCTGGAACTCACGCACCGCGTCGACAAGGTGCTCGCGGCGGAAGTCGGGCCAAAGCACCTCGGTGAACACGAGCTCGCTGTAGGCGATCTCCCACAGCAGGTAATTCGAGATGCGGTACTCGCCCGAGGTGCGCACCATGAGATCAGGGTCGGGCATCTCGGGGTCGTAGAGATGCCGGCGGATGGATGCCTCGGTGATCTTCTCGGCCGGTGTGCCCTCGGCGACCAAGGCCCGCACGGCATCGATGATCTCCGCGCGGCCGCCGTAGTTGAAGGCGATGGTGAAGGTCATGCCCGTGTTGTGCCTGGTGAGCTCGATGGACTCGTCCATGCGTCGCAGGAGTCGCTTGGGCACCCTCCAATCGCGGCGTCCGACGAAGCGCATGCGGACGTTGCGGGCGTTCAGCTCGTCGCGACGGCGACGGAGGATGGACTCGTTGAAGCCCATGAGATACCGCACCTCGTCGGGTGGCCGCTTCCAGTTCTCGGTCGAGAAGGCGTAGACGGTCATCCACTTGATGCCGAGCTCGAGGGCGCCTTCGACCGTGTCGAACAACGCCTCTTCGCCGGCAGCGTGACCGTCGGTGCGCTTGAGACCGCGCTGCTCGGCCCAACGGCCGTTCCCATCCATGACCAGGGCCACGTGGGCGGGCACCCGGGCAGGATCGATGTCGGCCGGCACCACATCGTGCAACCTACCGCCTCGCCGACGCCCTCCCGAGCATGGGTGAGGCGGGTGCCTCGCCCACCGCGGGAGACGCGGGGCGCCGTCGTTGCGACCGTAGGGTGGCGCCGTGAGCCTCGCCGAGCGCACCGTCGCGACCCTTGATCGGGTCACCGAGGCCCTACCCGGGGGCGGCGAGCGCAGAGAAGGTCAGCGCCGCATGGCCGCGGCGGTGGCGGAGGCCGTCACCGGCGAGCGCCACCTGATCGTCCAGGCCGGCACCGGCACCGGCAAGTCACTCGCCTACCTCGTGCCTGCGGCGCTCAGCGCGAAGCCCGTGGTCGTGGTCACCGCCACCAAGGCGCTGCAGGACCAGCTCTTCACCAAGGACCTGCCCTTCCTGGCCGGTCACCTCGACCGCGAGCTCGACTACGCCCTGCTCAAGGGTCGCTCCAACTACCTGTGCCGCCAGCGCGTCGCCGAGCTCGACACCGACCAGGGCGAGCTGGGCCTCGACGACGCCGCCGAGCGGGTCTCGTCCCGAGAGCTCGAGCGCCTGCTGGCATGGGCCGACGAGACCGACACCGGCGACCGGGCCGAGCTCGGCTTCGAGCCCTCAGTGGGCGCGTGGGCGGCCGTCAGCGTCGGGCCGCGCGAGTGCCCAGGGGCCGCGAAGTGCCCCCAGGGGGAGGCCTGCTTCGCCGAGCAGGCCCGCCGGGCGGCGTCCTCGGCCGACGTCATCGTGGTCAACACCCACCTCTACGGCACCCACCTGGCCAGCGGTGGGGCCGTGCTCCCCGAGCACGACGTCGTCGTGTTCGACGAGGCCCACCAGCTCGAGGACGTCATCTCGGCCACCGCCGGGTTCGAGCTCAGCGGCGGGCGCCTCCACGCGCTGGCCCGCACCGTGGGCGCCATCGTCGAGGACCCCTCCCTCACCGCGGCGCTCGACGCCGCCGGCGACCGGCTCACCGTCGCCCTGGCCCCCGAGATCGACCGTCGGCTGCGGGGAGCGATCGACCCGGCGCTGTCGGATGCGCTCCTGGAGGTGCGCACCCGCCTCGAGGTCGTGCAGGCCGCGCTGCGCAAGGTGCCCAGCGACGCCCCTGGCGACGTGGGTGCCCGCCGGGAGCGCGCGGTGAAGGCCACGACGTCGCTCACCGACGACGTCGACGCGGTGATGGACGTGCCGCCGACCCACGTCGCCTGGGTGGCCGGCCCGGAGGCCAACCCCACCCTCAAGGTCGCCCCCATCGACGTCGGTGAGGTGCTCCGGGCGGGCCTGTGGGAGCACACCACCGCGGTGCTGACCAGCGCCACCATCCCGCCGGCGTTGGCCGGCCACCTCGGCCTCGAGGAGGACGAGGTCACCCAGATGGACGTGGGCAGCCCCTTCGACTTCGAGGAGCACGGCCTCCTGTACTGCGCCGCCCACCTCCCCGAGCCCCGCAGCTCGGCCTACGAGGCAGCGATGATCGACGAGCTGGTCGGCCTCATCGACGCGGCCGGCGGGCGCACGCTCTCCCTCTTCACGAGCTGGCGGGTGATGGAGGCGGCCGCCGCCGCGGTGGCCGACCGCATCAAGACACCGCTCCTGACCCAACGGGACCTGCCCAAGCCGGCGCTGGTCCGCCGCTTCACCGACGAACCCGAGACGAGCCTCTTCGCCACGATGGGGTTCTGGCAGGGCGTCGACGTCCCCGGGCCGTCGCTGAGCCTCGTCACCATCGACCGCCTGCCCTTCCCCCGGCCCGACGACCCGCTGCTCCAGGCCCGACGGGAGCGGGCCCGCGCCGACGCGTTCCGACTGATCGACCTGCCGCGGGCCGCGACCCTCCTCGCTCAGGGTGCCGGCCGCCTGATCCGCTCGGCCGAGGACCGCGGGGTGGTGGCCGTGCTCGACTCCCGGCTGGCCACCGGCAACTACCGCTGGGACATCGTGCGGGCCCTCCCGCCCATGCGCCGCACTCGCGACGGCGCCGAGGTCCGGGCCTTCCTCGAGGCCCTCCGGGCCCCGGTCTCCCCCGCCGCTGGCGCTGGCGCCTAGTAGCCGAGCCGCTCCAAGGCCTTGGGCCGGCGCTGCCAGTCCTTGTCGACTTTGACGAACAGCTCGAGGTAGGCGCCCTCGGGGAGCTGCTTGCGCACCGCGATGCCGACCTCCTTCAGGACCGCGCCCCGCTTCCCGATCACGATCCCCTTCTGGGACTCGCGCTCGACGAGGATCTCGCAGCGGATGCGGGGCCACTCCCACTCGGTGACCCGGGTGGCGATGGAGTGCGGCAGCTCGTCGCGGGCCACGGCCAGGAGCTGCTCGCGGACGAGCTCGGCCACCCAGAACGCCTCGGGGACGTCGGTGACCATGTCCTCGGGGTAGTACGCCGGGCCCTCCGGGAGGCGGGACACGAGGTGGTCCACCAGGGCGTCGACGCCCTCGCCCGTCCGGGCCGAGACCGGGAAGTACTCGCTCAGGTCGAGGGTGGCGGCCTTGGCCAGCTGGCGCAGGACCTCCTGCGGTGCTGCGGCGTCGACCTTGTTGACCACCACCACGGCGTCGCGGGGCACCCGCTGGGCCACGAAGCGGTCGCCGGGGCCGAGGGGGGCGCTGGCATCGATGACCAGGCACACGACGTCCACGTCACCGATGGCACCGGTGGCGGTGGCGTTCAGCCGGTTGCCCAACTCGGTCCGGGGGCGGTGGATGCCCGGGGTGTCGACGAACACCACCTGTGCGTCGAGCTCGCCCGTGGGGCCGCGGCGGTTGAGCACACCGCGCACCTCGGTGCGCGTCGTCTGCGGCTTGTCCGACACGATGGCGACCTTCGTGCCGAGGATCCGATTGACGAGCGTGGACTTGCCCACGTTGGGGCGACCCACCACCGTCACGAATCCCGACCGCATCCGCCGACGCTACCGCTCGGTCGGCGGCGCTCCTCCGGTGGCCACCGAGGTGATGCGGACCCGGCCGATGCGGCGGGCCTGCACCTTCTCCGCCCGTAGCTCGTGGCCGTCGAACTCCACGGTCTCGCCCTCGACCGGCACCCGACCCAGCTGGCTGTACAGGAAGCCGCCGACGGTGTCCCAGTCACCCTCGGGGATGGTGACCCCCAGGAGGTCGTTCACCTCGTCGATGGGCATGCGGGCGTTGACGCGCACGCCACCGTTGGGCAGCGGCTCGACCATGGGCTCCTCCACGTCGAACTCGTCGCGGATCTCCCCCACCAGCTCCTCGATCAGGTCCTCGAGGGTGACCATCCCAGCCGTCCCGCCGTACTCGTCGATGACGATGGCGATGTGGAAGCGCTCGTCCTGCATCTGGCGGAGCAGGTCCGGCACCTTCTTGGTCTCCGGCACGTACACCGCCGGGCGCAGCACGGTCGACACCTCCTGGGTACCGGCATCGTCTCGCTCGGCGCGCATCAGGTCCTTGGCGTAGACGATCCCGACGATGTCGTCGATGCCCGCGCCGTAGGCGGGCAGGCGGCTGTAGCCGTGCAGGATGGCCACCTCGATGGCGGCGTCGATCTGGAAGTCGGCCGCGATCGTCACCATGTCCGTGCGGGGCACCATCACCTCTCGGGCAATGGTGTCGCCGAACTCGATGATGGACTCGATGAGGGCCCGTTCCTCGAGCTCGATCACGTCTTCCTCGGCTGCGGTCCCGGCGAGGGCCAGCAGCTCCTCCTCGGAGACCGATGGGCCTTCACGACGCCCCTTCCCGGGCAACAGGATGTTCGAGGCACCGATGAGGCCGCGGGTGGCCCACCGCAGTGGCCAGAAGCGGGCGACGGCACCGACAAGTGGCGCGAGGCGGGTCGCGGCCGAGCCCGTGTGCTGCAGCGCGTAGGTCTTGGGCATCGCCACCGTGAGCACGAACAGCACGGCCACCTCGACGAGCAGCGCGCCCCCGGCGCCGGCCAGCCCCCACCACCGGAAGGCAACCACCGCGATCACGGTGGCCAGACCGAGGTGGCAGACCAACAGGAGCAGCAGCAACGGATTGAGGACCTCGTCCCGGCGCTCGAGAAGGTCGGGCAGGGATGCACCTCGGCGGCGTCGCTGGTGGCCGCCGGCTTCCGTCGACGCCAACCGTTCGTCCTCGATGGCCGCAGCGCGCGCCCGTCCGAGGTGGGTGAGGGCGGTCTCCGCCATGGCCAGCACTGCAGCCAGCACGATCAGCACCACCACCGCGACCCCGCCGAGGAGGTAGGCGGTGCTCACGGTCGCCGCTCCACGCCGATGACCGAGAGGTGGTGACGCTCCCGGGCGACCATGGCGGCCGCTTCCTCGGCGTCGGCATGGTCCATGCCGAGGACGTGCAGCACGCCGTGCACCACGAGCAGCGCCAGCTCCGCGTCGTACCCGCCCGGCGCGACCGCGTGGCGACGCGCCACGGAGGGGCAGATGACGACGTCGCCGAGCAGCCGCGGCGATCCGGCGCCGGCTGCGGGGTCGGGCGCCGCATCGAGGGGGAACGACAGGACGTCGGTGGGTCCGGTCTCGCCCATGTGGGTCGCGTTGAGCTCGGCCATGGTCGTCTCGTCCACGAAGGCCACGGTGAGCTCCGCCGGGCCGGCCACGCCCTCGCCGGACAGCACGAGCTCGGCGAGGTGCTGCCACCGCGCCGCGTCGACCGGCTCGTCGTCGGGGCGATCACGCTCCGCCCGCTCGTCGCCCACCACCACCGCCACCTCTCCTGGAGACGGACCGCGCCGGAGGACGCTCACGTTTCGTCGAGGGCCGACCGCTCGTAGGCGTTGACGATGTCCGCCACGATGCGGTGCCGGACCACGTCGGCGGCGCCGAGGTGGACGAAGGCGAGCCCGTCGATGCCGGTCAGGACCCGCTCCAGGCCTCCGAGCCCGCTCCGACCCCCCGGCACGTCGACCTGCGTCACGTCACCGGTGACGACCGCCTTCGACCCGAAGCCGATCCTGGTGAGGAACATCTTCATCTGCTCGGGCGACGTGTTCTGGGCCTCGTCGAGGATGATGAACGAGCGATTGAGGGTGCGGCCCCGCATGAAGGCGAGCGGCGCGACCTCCACGGTGCCTTTGTCGAGCAGGCGCTGAGCGCCCTCGGCCTCGACCATGTCGTAGAGCGCGTCGTAGAGCGGACGCAGATAGGGATCCACCTTGGCCATCAGATCGCCCGGGAGGAAGCCGAGGCGCTCCCCCGCCTCCACCGCCGGACGGGTGAGGATGATGCGGTCGACCTCCTTGGCCTGGAGGGACTGGACGGCGCACGCGACCGCCAGCCAGCTCTTGCCGGTGCCGGCAGGGCCGATGCCGAAGGTGATGATGTTCTCGGCGATCGCGTCGACGTAGCGCTTCTGGCCACTGGACTTCGGTCGGACGGTACGCCCGCGTGCCGATCGCCAGACCTCGGTGCTCAGCACCTCGGAGGGTCGCTCGTCGGCTCGCACCATGTCGATGGTGCGAGCCACGCCGGCAGGCTCGAGCGCGTGTCCTTGCTGGACGAGCAGCACGAGCTCGTCGAAGAGTCGGCCGACCACCTCGGCATCGGCGCCGACCACGGTGATCTCGTTGCCGCGGACGTGGATCTGGGCGTCGAACGCACCCTCGATGAGCCTGAGCAGTTCGTCGCGTTGGCCGAGCAGACCCACCATGAGGTGGTTGCCCGGAACGCTGATCTGGACCTGTGTCTGGGGCATCGGCGGTGCCGACTCTAACGTCGCCGACGAGGGCGGGGCCGTGGCGGCGTCACCCCGCCTCGTCGCCCTCGTCACCGGCGACCGCGACAGCTGGGCCGGCCTCGGGGTAGAGGTGCTCGAGGCTGCCCGGCTCGATGCGGCACGACTCGATGAAGCGGTCGACCTCGGACTCCTTGAGGCGGATGACACGCCCGAATCGATAGGCCGGCAGCTCTCCGTTGTCGATGAACCGGTAGAGGGTGCGCGGGGTGATCCCCACGCGCTTGGCCGCATCGGCGGTCGACAGCCACCGGATCTCGTCGTCACCCATCTGCGAGAGCCTAGACCCTGCCTAGACATCTGGCACGGAACGGCCAGCACTCTACGTTGGTTTCATGGGTTTTCATCGCTCTCCACCGGGCTCGTGGCGGCGGTCAAGCACCGCGCCGGACCGTGTCACGGCGTGGGGTGAGACCACCCACACCGCGGGTCAACCGCTGTGCGAGGAGGATGGGCACGAAGGTGATCACCATCACGAAGACCGCCACCACGTTGGTGACGGGACGATCGCGCGGTCGAAAGAGGCTGCCGAAGATCCAGATGGGAAGGGTCTCCTGCGTCCCCGCAGTGAACGTCGTGACGATGATCTCGTCGAACGAGAGCGCGAAGGCCAGCATCCCCCCGGCAAGCAGTGCCGTGCCCACCGTGGGCAGCAGCACGTAGCGAAGGGTCTGCACCCCTGATGCGCCCAGGTCCTGCGAGGCCTCGACCACCGAGCCCGCGGTCTGACGGAGGCGGGCGAGGACGTTGTTGTAGATCACCACCACACAGAACGTGGCGTGACCCACCACGATGGTCCAGAAGCTGAACGGCAGGTCGGCCAGGTTGATGGCCGATCGGATGGCGATGCCGGTGATGATGCCCGGCAAGGCGAGGGGCAGCACCACGAAGAACGAGATGGTCTCCTGGCCGAAGAACCGGTACCGCCCCACCGCCGCCGAGGCCATGCTTCCGAGGACCAGCGCCGCCACGGTGGCGGTGAGGGCCACCTCCATCGACAGGCGCATGGCGTCCCAGATGTTCTGGTTGTCGAGGGCGACGCCGAACCATCGGGTGGTGAGGCCGGGCGGCGGGAACGAGAAGGTGCCCTCGGAGGTCGTGAACGCGTAGAGGATCACGACCAGCAGCGGGAAGTGGAGGAAGACGATGGCCGCCGCGGTCGCCGCTTTCAGCCCCACCCGGCGCGGCTCGTCAGGCTCGCGTGCCATCAGAGCGCCCCCAGCGCGCCGAAGCGGCGCGCGATCAGCAGGTACACGGCCATGATCAAGATGGGCACCACGGCGAAGGCGGCGGCGAGAGGGAGGTTCCCGGCGGTCCCCTGGAGGACGTAGATGCTGCCGCCGATCGACGGGCTGGAGTCCCCGATGATCGTGGGGATGATGTAGTCCCCGAGGGTCAGCGAGAACGTGAAGATCGAGCCGGCCACGACCCCGGGGAAGGCAAGGGGCCAGATCACCCGTCGGAAGGTGAAACCTGGCCTCGCTCCCAGGTCACCCGATGCCTCGACGAACGACGACGGCACCCGTTCGAGTGCCGCCTCGACGGGCAGGATCATGTACGGGAGCCAGATGTAGAGGAACACCATCCACTGGCCGAGCGACGAGACGGCGAGGCTCGGCCCTCCGATGGCGGGCAGCTTCAACACGGCGTCGAGCACCGCGGTCAGTCCGAACAGGTCGACGAACCACGAGAGCACGCCCTCCTTCGCCAGGATCAGCTTCCACGAGTACACGCGGACCAGGTAGCTCGACCAAAGAGGCAACATCACCGCCACGAAGAGGACGGCCTTCATCCTCGGCCGGGCGAAGCGGGCCATGAAGTAGGCCAGTGGGAAGGCCACGACGACGGCGCCGATGGTGACCGCCGCCGCCATCCCCACCGTGCGCAGGACCACGTCGCGGTTGGCCGCGGTGAACAGGTCCTTCCACGTGTCCAGGCTCAGCGTCGGGTCGATCTGGCCGGTGAAGTCGTCGAGGCGGTAGAAGCTCTGCCAGAGCAGGGCAGTCAGCGACCCGAGGTAGAACACCACGAGCCAGAGCAACGGCGGGGTCAACAGCAGGGCGACCTTCACCCGCGGGTGGCGGTACATGAACGCCGACAGGCGGTGCCACACCGTGAGCGGCCGGGCGGGGATCTCCCCCCGCCCGGCCACCGCGGTCACTGCTCGTTCCCGCCAGGGACGGCGATCACCGCTAGTTGCCCCCCATCACGGCGAGGTACTCCGAGGTCCATTCGCTGTAAGGCACACACTCGCCACCGTCCCCGAAGCAGTCCGCCTCCGGCGTCTTCCAGAACGAGATCTGGTCGAAGTTCTCGAAGCCGTTGGTGGCGCAGCCCTCGTCGGTGAGCAGCTCGTTGCCCTCGCACGCCGCGTCCACGGCCGGCACCGAGCCGAACCACGCGGCCACGTCACCCTGCACCTTGGTGTCGAGCGAGTGCTCCATCCACAGGTAGGCGCAGTTCGGGTGCGGGGCGTTGGTGGCCAACATGGTGGTGTCGGCCCAGCCCGTCGCCCCCTCCTCGGGGATCGTGCTGGCGATGGGCTGGTCATCGAGCTGGAGCAGGTTGACCTGGTAGGGCCATGAGCCGCTGGCGACGACGCCCTCGTTGGTGAAGTCCTCCACCTGCACGGTCACGTCGTGCCAGTAGCGCTGCACGAGGTCGTGCTGCTGGCGCAGCAGGTCGATGGCGGCGTCGAACTGCTCCTGGTTGAGGGCGTAGGGGTCCTCGATGCCGAGGTCGGGCTCGTGGGCCTTGAGGTACAGCGCCGCGGAGGCGACGTAGATCGGGCCGTCGTAGGCCTGCACCCGACCGGAATTGGACTCGCCGTCGGGGAGGTCCTGCTCCTCGAACACCACGTCCCACGAGGTCGGCGCCTCTGGGAAGGTGTCGGTGTTGTACATGAGCACGTCGGCACCCCACTGGTACGGCACCCCGTAGTTCACCCCGTCGACCGTGTACCACGGCGCGTCCTGCAGGCGTGCATCGACGTTCTCATAGCTCGGGATCAGATCGAGGTTGACGGGCTGAACCGTCTCACCACGGATGAGGCGGAGGCTCGCATCGCCGGATGCCGTGACGAGGTCATACTCGTCGCTGCTCGTCATGAGCGACACCATCTCGTCGGAGGTGCCGGCGGTCTTGACCTCGACCTCACAGCCGGTGTCGCTTTCGAAGTCGGTCACCCAGTCGTAGGCGGGGTCGGTGCTCCCGTCTTCGATGTAACCCGCCCACGCCACGATGTTGAGAGCACCCTCGCCCTCGCCCACCTCGGTGGGCAACGTCGTGTCGCTGCTGCCGCTCTCGTCGCTGTCACTGTCGCTGCCGCACCCGGCAGCCACCAGCGCGACGATCGCCAGCAAAGCGCCCAGCAATCGGAATCTCCTCATGTCCTACTCCCCCTTGGTTGTGGTTGGTCGCAGTGAGATCTCGTCGGCCTCGGCCCCGGCGGCGCCCACCGGCGGGCTGATGTCGATGCGGTGGTTGAACGCGGGCGCCCAAAGCGCCCGGACCCGACGGCCCTTGGCCGCCAGCACCTCCTCGGAGGTCGAGGCCAAGTTCTGCTCGACCACGGTGAGGTCGCCGCCGCCGTCGAGCTCGAGGAGGTAGCGGGTGTGGGCTCCGAGGTACACCACGTCGCGCACGGTGGCGTCGGCGGCGCACTCCCCGACCGCAGGCGGGTGGTCCACCTCGACGAGGTGGATCTTCTCCGGGCGGACGGTGAAGGGGTCGGGTGAGCCCGTGAGCCGCTCGGCGAGGGCGCCGCTCAAGACGTTGGACACCCCGACGAACCCGGCCACGAAGGTGGTCGCGGGGTATTCGTAGACCTCGGCGGGAGTGCCCACCTGCGCGACCTGTCCGTTCTGGAACACCGCGACCCGGTCACTCATGGTGAGCGCCTCCTCCTGGTCGTGGGTCACGAACACGAAGCTGATCCCGACCTCTTGTTGGATGGCCTTCAATTCCACCTGCATTGCCTGCCGCAGCTTCAGGTCGAGGGCACCGAGGGGCTCGTCGAGGAGCAGGACCCGGGGCCGATTCACGAGGGCACGGGCGAGCGCGACCCGCTGGCGCTGTCCACCCGACAGCTCGGCGGGGCGGCGGCCGGCCAGGCCCTCGAGGTGCACGAGCTCCAAGGCGTCGCCCACGAGGCGACGACGCTCGGGCTTCGCCACCTTGCGGACCAAGAGGCCGTAGCCCACGTTGTCCCCCACCGTCATGTGCGGGAACAGGGCGTAGTCCTGGAACACGGTGTTCACATCGCGCTCGTAGGGCGCCTTGCGGTTGACCACCTCGCCGTGGAGGCGCACCTCGCCGGACGTCGGCGTCTCGAACCCCGCGACGAGGCGCAGGCAGGTGGTCTTGCCGGAGCCGGACGGCCCGAGCATCGAGAAGAACTCGCCGTCGTGCACCTGGAGGTCGACCTCGTTGACGGCCCGCACCTTGCCGAAGTGGCGGCTGACCCCGATGAACTCCACCGCGGGTACGTCGCTCGACGCCCCCGTGGCGGTGCGGTCGGTCTGCTCGTCGGCCACTGCGCTCGCCGCCCCCCTTGTGCTGTCCCCCTGGCGAAGCGGCGCCAACCTAGCGCACCGGGTCGATCCCGTCGCCCACCGACTCCGACGCAAGCGTTCCGGTGGCGGGACGGGATGACGGCGAGCGATTCGTCAGCGCAGGCGGACCGCCACCTCGTTGGCGAGGAGTCGACCAGGCACCGTCAGGTGGGCCTGGCCCGAGCGGACCTCGACAAGGCCGTCGAGGGCGGGATCGCGATCGAGCGGCAGGGCCGCGGCGGGCACCCCGTCCACCGTGCGCAGGGCGAGTTGCAGGGCTTCGAGGCGGCGGTCGTCGGGATCGAGACGCTCGTCGGCCGCCTCGGCGGACCGCCCACGCTCGATGGCCTCGACGTAGCGCTCCGGTGTGCGCAGGTTCCAGAACCGTCGGCCCGAACGGTGACCGTGGGCGGCGCAGCCGATCGCCGCGTAGTCGCCCTGCGCCCAGTAGAGGAGGTTGTGCCGGCAGGCCTCGCCCGGCCGTGCCCAGTTCGAGATCTCGTACCAGTGCAGCCCGGCCGCGCCGAGCAGCTCGGTGGCGAGGAGGTACTTGTCGGCCTGGTCGTCGTCGTCGGGGTGGCGGGCCGGGTCGTCGTAGAGCGCCGTCCCCGCCTCGACCGTCAGGCCGTATGCGCTCACGTGGGGCGGGTCGAGGGCCAGGACGCCCTCGAGGGTGGTCCGCCAGTCGTCCAGGGACTCGCCCGCCGCCCCGTAGATCACGTCCAGGTTGAAGCGCTCGATGCCCGCGGCGCGCACGAGATCGACGGAGCGCCGCACGTTGTCGGGATCGTGGGTGCGCCCGAGCGCGTCCAGCACGGCAGGGACCATGGACTGCACGCCCAGCGAGATCCGATTCACGCCCCCCGCGACGAAGGTGGCGAGCAACTCGGGCGTGACCGTGTCGGGGTTGCACTCGACGGTCACCTCGGCACCGGACCTCAGCGGCAGGGGCTCGAGGACCGCGAGGAGGTCGGCCGGCGGGACGAGCGACGGCGTGCCACCGCCGACGAAGACGCTCGTCACCGGGGGCAGGCCGGCGGCCACCTCCCTCTCGACGTGGCGACGACAGGCCCGGAGGTAGCGCTCGACGAGGTGGCCCCGGTCCGCCCACGTCGCAAACGCGCAGTAGTCACAGCGGGACGCGCAGAACGGGACGTGGACGTAGCATCCGAAGGGCTCCACCGTCGCTCCTGCACCTGGGGCGGATCGGGGTGGCGCGGCAGCCGTCCCCTCGACGCCGAGCCTACCGAGCCACCAGCCGGACCTCGCCGAGCGCTACTTCTTGCTCCGGATCGATGCGAGGCCGAGATCGTCGAGCCGGTTGCCGGCACCGTCGACCCCGGTGCCGAGGATGCAGGCGATGGCGCGCAGATCGTCACGGCGGATGGTCAGCACGCGGCCGTTGAAGTCCTGGCGCTGGACCTGGATCATCGTGAGGTAGCGGTTCAACATGTCGGCCTCGGGCCCCGTGAGGCTCTCGAGGCGGGTGAGGTCGATGGTGACGGAGTTGAACCCGGGCTGGGTGGCCCCGTTGCCGTCGGTGAGGTCGACGACCTCGAGATCACGGGCGATGCCGAAGTCCGGGCCCTCGTCCACCGGGAGCAATTGGTCCACCGGCACGTTGTAGAAGCGGGCCAGGCGCTGGAGTCGGGGCACCGAGATGGCGCGCTCACCGCGTTCATAGGCGCCGAGGACCGAGGCCTTGAACTCCTGGTTCGAGGTGGCCTCGACCTCTTGGAGCGACAGCTTCTTCTGTCGCCGAATGGCCCGGAGCCGTTCGCCGACCTTCCGTCCGTAGCCAGCCGAGGCGCCCTCGGTCGTCATCTCGCTCATTGCACGCCCTTCGCCGTGTGCCGCCAGCATACGCGCGGCGCGTAGGCCGTTCAACCACCCTTCGCGTTCAGCGTCCCGCCGGGTCGAATCGCCGTCAACAACACACCGGCGGCCACGGCCGCCGTCTCTGCCCGCAAGACCGTGGGTCCGAGACCCACGGTGTCGGGTGCCGACGCCAACTCGGCGTCGGTCCAGCCACCCTCCGGGCCGATGAGGACGACGGCGTCCCCGCGTGCGGGCGCCCGGCCGCCAGGCGCGGCGAGCAGGGCTCCCGGCCTGCTCACCACGTCGGCGAACGACGCCACGGCTTCGATACGCGGAAGTCGGCTGCGTCGCGACTGCATGGCCGCCTCGCGGGCCACCCGGCGGAGGCGACCCAGGTGACGCTCGGCGCGCTCGGCCGTCCAGCGCACGACCGAGCGCTCGGTGAGCATCGGCACCAGCACGTCGACCCCGAGCTCGGTCAGCTTCTGCACGGTCCACTCGGGTCGATCACCCTTGACCACGGCGAAGGCGATGGTGACCGTGGGTAGCGGCATGGGATCGACCACGATCTCCGCCAGCGGCTCGAGGCCCACACCGAACCGGCACGGGCGCCAGGCCCCGTGACCGTCGGCCACGGTCACGACATCCCCCGGCGCAAGGCGCAGCACGCGCTCGAGGTGGTGGCGGTCACCCTCGTCGAGCAACGGCGCGTCGAGGTCGTCGACGAAGGCGTGCGCCCTGCTGGCCCTGAGGGCCTCCGGCGGCATGCCTACTTGAACGCGGAGCGGATCTTGCCGAGGAGGCTGGCGTCAGGGGGTGCGACCTCCTCGCCCCGCAGCTCGGCGAGCTGGCGGATCAGCTCCTCCTGCTCGGGGGTCAGGTCCGTGGGCGTGTCCACCACGACGTGCAACATCAGGTCGCCTCGACCGCGGCCTTCGACGTGCGGGACGCCCCGACCACGCAAGCGGAAGACGCGCCCGGACTGCGTGCCCCTCGGGATGATCAGGTGCTCGATCCCGTCGAGGGTCTCGAAGTCGATGTGGACACCGAGCATGGCCTGCAGCGCCGAGACGTGAAGGTCGTGTGCGAGGTCGTAGCCGTCACGCTCGAAGCGCTCGTGGGGCGCCACGTCGACGTGTACGTAGAGGTCGCCCACCCCACCGCCCCGTGGCCCAGCCGCGCCACGACCGGTGAGGCGCAGCGTCGAGCCCCGATCGACGCCGGCGGGGATGTCCACGGTGTAGGTCTTCTCCCTGACGAGGCGACCCTCGCCATCGCAATCCCCGCACGGTGCGGTGATGACCTCGCCCAGACCCCCGCACCGGGTGCACGGCGAGGCACTGACCATCTGGCCCAGGATCGACTGGCGCACTCGGCGCACCTGTCCGCTGCCATCGCACTCGGCGCAGCGTTCGGGCTCGGTGCCGGGGCGGGCACCGGTGGCCTGGCAGGTCTCGCACGCCACCGCGGTGCGCACGCTCACCTCTGCCTCGGCGCCGAAGACCGCCTCCTCAAACGCGAGGTGGACCACCGTCTCCAGGTCGGCGCCACGGGGCGGGCCCGAGCGGCCCGTTGTCCGCCCACCGCCAAAGGGGCTCCCCCCACCGAAGAACGCGTCGAAGATGTCGCCGAGCCCACCACTCGGCCCACCGAAAGGGTCGGCGGCAGCACCGCCCAGGCCGTCGGGGCCGAACAGGTCGTAGCGTCGACGTTTGTCCGGGTCGCTCAGCACCTCGTAGGCGAGCGCCACGTCCTTGAAGGCGCTCTCGGCCTGAGGGTCGTCCGGGTTGGCGTCGGGGTGCAGGTCGCGCGCGCGCTTCCGGTACGCCCGCTTGATCTCGTCGGCGGAGGCGTCGGAGTGGACGCCCAGCAGTTCGTAGTAGTCCGTCGCCACGCTGGCCTCGTTCACCCCTCCGTCAGGCGCCGACTGAGGCGCTGGCTCACGACCGCAACAGCCGCGAGGGCCTGCGGGTAGTGCATTCGTGTGGGGCCGAGCACCGCGATGGAGCCCGCGGGTTCCCCCGCCACCTCGTAGGGAGAGACGACGAGTGCGCACTCGTTGAGCGGCTCCACACCGGTCTCGGACCCGATGGCCACGCTCATGCCCCGGTCGAGCACGTCGCGCACCAGTGTCACGACGACGAACTGCTGCTCGAGGATGGACAGCACGCTGCGCACCGTCTCGACGGCATCGAACGCGGTCGCCATGCGGAACGCCCCATCCACGAAGACCTGGTCGTCCTCGCTCCCGCTCAGGACGCCACAGGCGGCATCGACGACGAGGTCGATGGTCTCGTCGCCCGTCTGCGGCGGCCGAGCGATGGCGCCCGCCTCCACCCCCACCAGGTGCGCCGCGAGCTGTGCAGAAGCGGCCGACAGGACCCCACTGGGCACGGGCGCACGGAACTCGATGGTGTGCTTCTCGACGACGCCGTTGGAGAGCACGACCACGACCATCACGAGGCGGTCGTGCAGTTCGACCAGCTGCACCGAGCGTACGCTGGCGACGTCGTGTGGCGGGCCGACCACCACCGCCGCGCAATCGGTGAGGTCGGCCAAGAGGCGACTCGTGTCGTGGAGCATCTGCTCGAGCTCGCCGTGAGCCCGGTTGAAGAACGCCTTGACCTGCTCGGCCTGGGCGGCGGCGAGCCCGTGAGGCTCGACGAGGTTGTCGACGAAGAAGCGATAGCCCTTGTCGGTGGGAACCCGGCCCGCGCTGGTGTGGGGCTGACGCAGGAAGCCCTCCTGTTCGAGCACGGACATGTCGTTTCGCACCGTGGCGGAGGAGACCGTGACCCCGGGCGCGCTCGACACATGGCCGGAACCGACCGGCTGCGCAGTGTCGATGTACTCCTCCACGACCGCGCGGAGGATGGCGGCTTTTCGTTCGTCGAGCATGAGCGTCAGGCGAGATGATACCGAGCGCAGCGTCGCGGGCGATCTTCCGGGGAGCCCCTGCGCCGAGACCCTTGGCCCGACTCCGACAAAGGCGGCGGGTAGTATTCGCCGCCTATGACTGTGGCTAAGGCGGATGACTCGTTCGACCCGTACGAGCCGGAGGACGTCATCGATGCCAGGGAGTACCTGCGCACGCTCTGGCACGACAAGTGGCGCATCATCGCTCTGGCGGTCGGCCTCGCCGTGGTGCTCGCCTTGCTGGGTGCGTTCGTGGTCAACCCCCGCTTCCGCACGGAGGCGACCGTGGCCCTCAACCCCGTTGCACTGGAACAGCTCCTCGACACCACCGGGCAGCCCCGTGACGTCCAGGCCGACCTGGCCGCCGAATCGGGCCTGGCGGCCGACAGCGACCTGCAGGCTGATCTCGCCGAGCAGCTCGGCTTCTCCTTCGACGCCGACGTGCACCTCACGGAGGGTTCCAGCTCCTCGCTCGACTTCGGCGCCAGCGCGGACAGCGCCGCCGCCTCACGACAGGCGCTCGACGGGCTCGTGGCGGCCTACCAGGCCAAGCGCATCGAGTTGGGCAGCCAGCTCGTCGATGAGTCGATCAACCCGCTGCGTGACCAGATCGCCGAGCTTCAGGCCGGCCGTGACGAGGCCAGTGCACCCCTCGACTCGCTCCAGGCGCAGCTCGACGACAACCCGACCGACGAGTACCGGGCGGTGCTGCTCGAGCAGCAGGCCAACGTCCAGGCCCAGCTGGACGAGACCCTCAACAGCTTCGACGACCAGATCGGTGAGGCCCAGACGCAGATCCAGCGCCTCCAGGCCATCAAAGAGACGATCGCCTCCGGCACGAACTCCCAGGTGACCGGGGGGCCCAACACCGCTCAGACCACGCCCGGCGGGGCACGTCTCGGCGCGATCGGGTTCATCGTCGGCCTGCTCGTCGGCGTGTTCGTCTCGGTCGGGCGTCGTGCGCTCGACAAGTCGATCCGCTCGCGGCAGGCGCTCGAGCACGCCACGGGCCAGCAGGTCCTCGGCCTCATTCCCCACGTGGTCGATTGGGACGAGGACCAGGTGCAGAACGTGGCCCTCGAGCACCCCGAGTCGCCTCCCGCCGAGGCGTACCGCACCCTGCGCACCTCGCTGCGCTTCCTCACCGTCGACGAGTCGGTTCACCGCATCTTGTTCACCAGCGCCACGGCCGGCGAGGGCAAGACCACCACCGTCGCCAACCTCGGCGTCACCCTCGCCCGCGCCGGCAAGCGCGTGCTCCTCGTGGACGCCGACCTGCGCAAGCCCCGTCTCCACGAGTTCTTCGACATCGCCGACACCGAGGGTCTGGCGACCGCTCTTCAGGGCGCCCCGGTGACCAGCCTGGTGCAGCCCATCGACGGCCTCGAGAACCTCAGCGTGCTGCCGGCGGGCGGCGCACTCGCCGAGTCCGCGGAGCACCTCGGTTCGGAGCGCGCCCTCGAGGTCTTCGCCACCCTCGACGGCCTCGCCGACCTCATCTTGATCGACGCGCCCCCGGTCCTCCCCGTCGCCGACGCACTGGAGGTCGGCCGGTACGTCGACGCCGTCATCCTCGTCGCATCTGCAGGCTCGACCCAGCCGAAGCAGGCGCAGCTCGCTTCAGAACTGCTCCTGAAGGTCGGCGCCCCGCTCGTCGGAGCCGTCTTGAACTCGATCACCCGCGAGATGGGCGACGGCTACGCGTTCGAGTACCGATACGAGCTCGACCGGCGTCCGAGCCGCTCGGGCCCGGAGGATGCCCCGGTGAGCGCCGGCGACTCCGACGAACCCGTCGCCGCTGAGGACGAGGTTGCCGCCGACGACCAGGCGCCGGTCACCTGATCGATTCGTAGCGGCGCAGGGCCTCGGCGCGTTCGGCGCCGTGCTCGACGATGGGGAACGGATACCCACCGGGTGGCCCGCCGGGCAGCTTCCACGGCTCATGGATCGCTGGGGCCGCGACGTCGGCCAGTTCGGGCAGCCAGCGGCGCAGGTAGGCCCCGTCGGGGTCGAAGCGCTTCGACTGTGCCACGGGGTTGAAGACGCGGAAGTAGGGCGCGGCATCGGTGCCCGTGCCCGCCACCCACTGCCAGCCGTGCTGGTTCGAGGCCAGGTCGCCGTCGACCAGGCGCTCGAGGAAGAGGGAGGCGCCCCGACCCCAGTCGAGGTGGAGGTCCTTCACCAGGAAGCTGGCCACGACCATGCGCACACGATTGTGCATCCAAGCCTCGGTGGCGAGCTGGCGCATGCCGGCGTCGACCAGGGGGTAGCCCGTGCACCCGTCACGCCAGGCGGCGAAGCGCGCCTCGGTGGCCGGTCCTTCGTCCACCCGCATTGCCCGCATCTTGGGCAGGAAGGCGCGGTGAGCGGTGTCGGGTCGGTGGAACAGGACGTCGGCGTAGAAGTCCCGCCACGCCAGCTCCCGACGCAGCGCGTCCGGTCCCGGCCGGCCCGGCGCCAGGCGGTCGAGCACCTGGCGGGGGTGCAGGCACCCCCACTTGAGGTAGGGCGAGAGGCGCGAGGTGCCGTCGACCCCGGGTTCGTCGCGTCCCTCGTGGTAGCGGTCCACCGCGTCGGCGAGGAAGCGGTCCAGTCGGCCGTGGGCACCGCGCTCCCCCGCCGCCGGCAGGTGGACGCCAGCGCGGAGCGGGACCGCAGTGGGCGCGCTCGTCGCCAGCCCCGCCACCCACCGCACGTCCGGCACAGGTGCCGGCCCGTCCGTGACGTGGGGTTCCCACGCCCGCCAGAAGGGCGTGAACACCTTGAAGGGGTCGCCCGCCCGGGTGTGCAGGGTGCCGGGCGCCACGGCGTAGGGCGTCCCGACCCGGCGCAGCGTCCCCCCCCGGGCCTCGAGCGCCTCGGCGACCTCGTCGTCCCGGGACCGGCCGTAGGGGCCGAAGTCCTCGGTGACGTACACGTCGGTGGCCCCGACCTCCGCGGCCACGTCCAGGACCACGCGGGCGGGTTCGCCGGCCCGACGCACGAGATGACCACCGATGGACTCGTCCAGGGCCGCCAGACAGGCGTCGAGGAAGACCACCCGGGCCGCGCCCGCGGGCCGGCGCAGGCGATCGTCGTCCACGAAGAGGGCGACCACCTGGTCGGCCCCCGCGGCAGCGGCCACCAGCGCGGGGTGGTCGGCCACGCGCAGGTCCCGGCGGAACCAGACGACGGCGGTGCCGGCGCTCTCAGCCATCCTGCTCAGTCATCCAGGCGCAGCGCGGAGACGAAGGCTTCGGGCGGGACCTCGACCCGCCCGATGCTCTTCATCCGCTTCTTGCCTTCCTTCTGGCGCTCGATCAGCTTGCGCTTGCGGGTGATGTCTCCGCCGTAGCACTTCGCGGTGACGTCCTTGCGCTTCGCCTTGACCGTCTCGCGGGCGATGATGCGGCCCCCGATGGCGGCCTGGATGGGCACGTCGAACATCTGACGAGGGATGAGCTCGCGCAGCTTCTCGGTCATCTTGCGGCCGTAGTCCTGGGCCTTGTCCCGGTGCATGATCGTGCTGAAGGCGTCGACGGGCTCGCCGTTCAAGAGCACGTCGACCTTGACCAGGTTGGAGGGCAGGTACCCGGCGGGGTCGTAGTCGAGGCTGGCGTAGCCCTGCGTCCGGCTCTTCATCTGGTCGAAGAAGTCCGTGACCACCTCGGCGAGGGGCAGGCGGTAGATCAGCTCGACCCGCTCGGGCGACAGGTACTCCATCTTCACCATCTCCCCCCGCCGGGTCTGGCAGAGGTCCATCAGGGTGCCCGTGTAGTCGGTGGGCGTGAGGATGGTGGCGGTGAGGAAGGGCTCGTCGATGCGCTCGATCTCGCCGGCCGGCGGCATCTCGCTCGGGTTGTCGATGACGAGCTCGGTGCCGCCGGTGGTCACGAGGCGGTACTCCACCGACGGGGCGGTGGCGATGAGGTTGAGGTCGAACTCGCGCTCGAGGCGCTCGCGGACGATCTCCATGTGGAGCAGGCCCAGGAAGCCGCAGCGGAAGCCGAAGCCGAGCGCGCCGGAGGTCTCGGGCTGGTAGGTGAAGCTCGAGTCGTTGAGGCGCAGCTTCTCGAGCGACTCCCGCAGGGTGGCGAACTCGTCGCCGTCGACGGGGTACAGCCCGCAGAACACCATCGGCTTCGGGTCCCGGTAGCCCTCCAGGGCGTGCTCGGCGCCCCGCACCGCGGTGGTGACGGTCTCGCCGGACCGGGCCTCGCCGACGTCCTTGATGCCGGCGATGAGGTACCCGACCTCGCCGGCGCCGAGCGAAGCGACCGGCGTCGGGTCGGGCGAGCGTACGCCGACCTCGTCGGCCTCGTGGGTCGACCCCGCCTGGAGGAAGCGCAACTTGGCCCCGGACGACAAGACGCCGTGCATCACACGGATCGAGCTGACCACCCCTCGGTACTGGTCGAAGTGGGAGTCGAAGATCAGGCCCTGGAGGGGGGCGTCGAGGTCGCCCGTCGGTGCCGGTACCCGCTCGACGACGGCGTCGAGCAACTCGCGCACGCCCTGGCCGGTCTTGGCGCTGATGGGCAGGATCTCCTCGGCGGGCAGGCCGAGGACCTTCTCGATCTCCTCGGCGTAGCGCTCGGGCTCGGCGGCGGGCAAGTCGATCTTGTTGAGGGCGGCCACGATCTCGAGGTCGCTCTCGAGGGCCAGGTAGCAGTTGGCGAGGGTCTGGGCCTCGATGCCCTGGGCGGCGTCCACCAGCAGGATCACGCCTTCGCAGGCCGCCAGCGACCGGCTGACCTCGTAGCCGAAGTCGACGTGCCCGGGCGTGTCGATGAGGTTCAGGACGTAGTCGCCGTACTGGAGGCGGACGCTCTGGAGCTTGATGGTGATGCCCCGCTCGCGCTCGAGGTCCATCGAATCGAGGTACTGCGCGCGCATGTCGCGGGCCTCGACGGCCCCGCAGATCTCGAGCATGCGATCGGCCAACGTGCTCTTGCCGTGGTCGATGTGGGCGATGATGGCGATGTTTCGGAGGCGCGACTGATCCATGGGCAGATCCGGACGCTACCGCGTTGGCTTTGTCCCTCCTTCGTCGGGACGCCTTCGGCATCCGGTTCGTCGGCATCGCCGCTCCGCTCCGCTTCGCAACCTCAATCCACCGCTTCCCGCCACCCCCGAGCCCGACGGATCGGTCTCCCTCCAATCGATCAACGTGCCTTCGGGAGCCCTCCCCCGCTATCCTGATCCGGCTCTCCGTACAGACCAGAGGACACTCCCCCGTGGCCAACATCGCCAGCCAGATCAAGCGCAACAAGCAGAACGAGAAGCGGCGCATCCGCAACAAGGCCGTCCGCTCCGAGCTGCGCACCCGCGTGAAGGCGGCCGAGTCCGCCGCGGCAGAGGGGGCCGAGGACGTCGAGGCCACCCGCCTCGCCATGAAGCGCATCGACAAAGCGGCCGCCAAGGGCGTCATCCACAAGAACGAGGCCTCGCGGCGCAAGTCCCGCCTGGCCAAGCGCCTCGCCAAGGCGAGCGCCGAGGCCTGAGCCTCCGGGTGCGCCTCAGCGCCGGCTGAGCCGGGCGAGGCGAGCCACCAGCACCTCCATCACCAGCTCGGACGGCCACGCCTTGGCCCCCCGCAGGTCGAGGTCGGCGCGCGCCAACAGGTGCACAGCCTGGCGCAGGCGGTCGGTGCCGAGCCTGCGCCCCTGATCGAGGGCCTTGCGGGCCGGGAAGGTCGAGCCCTTCATCCCGAGCAGCTCGGCCGCCCCCTTCTCGCCGTTCACGGCCGCCCCGTCGAGACGGACCATGCGGCTGTAGTGGCCGTGCAGGCTGGCCATGATCTGGAGGGCGTGCTTGTCGCCGGCGCCCAGGGTGCGGTGCAGCTTGTCGAGGGCGAGCGGGATCTTGCCCTGGTCGATGGCATCGGTGAGCTCCCATGGCGGCACCGAGCCGGCCTCGCCGAGGAATGGCGCCACGTCGGCGGCGGTCAGCTTGGCGCCGGCACCGAAGGCGCCCTCGAGGGTCACGAGCAGCCCGGCGAGGCGCTCGACGTCGTCGGCCAGGCGGTCCGACACGAGGGTCTTGGCGTCACGGTCCAGGCGGACGCCGGCGTCGGCGAGTTGCGATTCCACCCAGTTCCTGCGGTCGGCGGGACGCGCCAGGGTGGTGTTGGTGACGACGCCGCCGGCCGCGGTGATCGCGTCGACGAGCTTCTTGGGGACCGTGCCGGTGCGGGTCTTGTCGGCGAGTCCCGGCTCCCACACCAGCACCAGCGACGTGGTCGGCGACGGATCGGCGAGGTAGGCCAGCAGGGCCGTCAGGTCGTCGAGTCTGGGGAACCGGGCGAGGTTGCGGATCACCACGATGCGGCGGTCGGTGAGGAAGGGCAGGGTCTGCGCGGCGTCGACCGCGGCGGCGAGCTCGAAGTCGTCGCCGCCGTACTCGTCGACCAGCAGCCCCCGGTCGCCGTCGCCCACCAGCGCGCTCACGGCCCGGCGCACCTCGTCGCCGACGAGGATGGGGTCGTCCCCCCGGATGAGCTGGAGGGTGGGCTCGTCGGCCATCAGGCCGCTCCCCGACCCGCAGCGGCGGCGCCACCGCCGTCATACGCCTCGCGGTCCCGGGTGGCCAGTACCGCAGCCATCACGTCGGCCACGCGGCGCGAGCCCCGCACGTCGTGTGCCCGCAGGATGCGGCACCCCAGGCCGATGCCGAGGGCGTGGGCGGCCAGGCTGGCCTCGCGGCGGTCGCCCACCTCCGTGCCCACGAGCTCCCCCAGGAACCGCTTGTTCGAGGCCGACAGGAACACCGGGTAGCCGAGGGCGACGAGCGCGTCGGAGGCCCGGAGCAGCTCGAGCGACTGCGATTCGCTCTTGCCCAGGTCCAGGCCGGCGTCCACCATGATCCGCTCACGGGGGATGCCGGCGGCCTCGGCACGGGCGGCCCGGTCGGCGAGGAAGGCACACACGTCGGGGACGAGGTCGTCGTAGACGGGGTTCGGGTCCGGCACACGGGGCGCGAGGCGGATGTGAGTGGCCACCACCGACGCGCCGGCCTCGGCGGCGGCGGTGAGGTAGTCGGGGTCGGCGAAGCCGCTGATGTCGTTGCCCACCACGGCGCCCGCGGCGTACGCGGCCCGGGCCACCGAGGCACGCCAGGTGTCCACCGACAGCGGCACGTCGAAGCGGGCGGCAAGGGCCTCGAGGGCCGGGAGCACCCGGTCGAGCTCCTCCTGCTCGGTGACCTCGGCCCCGGGGCCGGCCTTGACCCCGCCGACGTCGAGGAAGTCGGCGCCCTCGTCGACGAGCGCCTCGGCCTTGGCGAGGAACGCATCGAAGTCCCAGTACCCGCCTTGGTCGAAGAACGAGTCGGGTGTGCGGTTCAAGATCCCCATCACGAGGGCCCGGTAGCGGATGTCGAAGGGGTGGGGGCCGAGCGCGAGGTGCACGGCGGCCGACGCTACACCGACCCCTCGAACCGGCCCGAGGCGGAGGCGATGTCGATCTCGACCCGGTCCGGGGTGACCTGCAGCCGAGCGACGAGCGCACCGAGGACGATCTCGGACCCGTCCGCGGGCGCCACCGCCCCGGCCACGCCGGCGTCCGTGGGCGCGATCACGACGGACTCGCCGTAGCGCCGGCGCAGGTCGGCCACGACCCCGTGGAGGGCACCCGCCGACGACCGGCACACCACGACGTCGATGCCCGCCACGCCGGCCTCTCGGAGGTCCTGCAGGAGGTCACCCTCGTCGACCCGCCCGCCGAGCACCAACAGCAGCTGGCCCTGGGAGCGCCACAGCTCACCGTCGCCGCCGACGACCACGTGGGTCGGCGGCACACCGAAGCGCAGCGCGAGGCCCGGGAGGAGCAGCGCGACGAGGAGGGCGGCGACGGCCAGGCGAGTCCAGCCCCGGCGCCCCCGCCCGTGGGTGACGAGGGCACCCGCGCCGGCGCCCACGGCCGCGAGGAAGCCGAGGGGACCCAGTTGGCCGAGGGGCAGCGCGACCGACACCCGGGCCACCCCGGCGATCCATCCCACCAGCAGGCGGGTGGGCAGGTGGAGCACCTCCGCCCGCGCGGGCACCACGCCGGCGATCAGGCCGGCGGTCATGCCCCACGTGCTGATCGGCCCCGCCGCCGGCACCGCGACCAGGTTGGCCAGAGGAGCCACGACGGGGAGGCCCCCGAAGCCGACCAGCAGCACCGGCGCGACTCCGAGCTGCGCAGCCAAACCGACGGCGAGGGGCAGGACCAGCCATCGAGGTCCGGGGAGGGCACGGACGAGTGCGGGCGCCAGGAGGGCGATGCCGGTCGCAGCCGCCACCGACAGGCGGAAGCCCAGGGCACCGACGAGCAGCGGGTCGACGAGCAGCAGGCCGGCGACGGCCAACGCCAGCACCCGCACGCTCGACGCCTCCCGACCCCAGGTCGTGGCCAGGGTGGCCAGCGCCGCCATCGCCGTCGCCCTGA
>OBLX010000037.1_pt1 | contig 51955 bp, 51 predicted proteins | sample 1519811 | NCBI WGS metagenome assembly OBLX01 (sample SAMEA3991476, study PRJEB22521) | metagenome | biome: anthropogenic terrestrial biome; feature: sewage plant; material: surface water | place: Sweden | collected 2012-09-26
CGCCCTCGGCGCGGCCCGTCGGCGTCGGCGCCGCGTCCCGCGTGCCGGTGGCCCGCCGACGCGCCGCGCTGACGGGCGACGATGCCCGCGACTTCGACATCGACGACGCCTACGTCGGCTCGATCGTGATCGCCGAGATCTGGTTCGACAACGAGGACTCCGGGGGCATGGAGGCCAAGCGCCGCCCGTGCGTGATCGTGGGCGTGAACGACCGCCAGTTCCTGGTGCGCCCCGGCTACAGCGAAGGCGGCCGGCGGGCCCGTGACTGGCAGTCCCACGAGGTGGGCGACTGGCGCGAGGCCGGCCTCGACGGCCTCACCTACATCGAGGCCGAGACCCGCCGCATCGACAAGGCGCAGGCGGACCTCCCGCCCATCGGCAAGCTGACCATCCTGGACTGGAACGCCCTCTGGTAGCAGCCGGGCGGCACCCTCACCGGGTGTCACCGGCACCGGTAGGTTCGCGCCATGAGCGTCCTCGACGCCGAGCGCGTCGCCTTCGTCTTCGGCCCGGAGGTCGGCCCGAAGGTCTTGGTCGAGGGTGCCCCCTGGTCCTGGCGGGACCTGCGCTGATCGGCTCCCTGCTCGACGAGTCTGCACGCCCGCGGGCGTGTGGGAGCATGGCGAGATGGCGGAACCGCAGGTGGCAACGGGATCTCGAGGCGCGCACCGGGCACGGTGGACCGGGATCGCAATGGCGGCGGTGCTGATCGGTTCGGCCGGGCTGATGGGGTGCTCGTCGTCGTCGGACGAGGCGACGGGGCCGACCACGTCGTTCCTCGGCGACAACCCCGCCGCCGGCCGCTTCTACCAGCCACCCGACCCGCTCCCCGCCGGCGACCCAGGCGACATCATCCGCTCCGAGCCGCTCGACGGCGCGCCCGCCGGCAGCCGGGCGTGGCGCGTGCTCTACCACTCGACCGGCCTGCACGGTGAGGACATCGCCGTGTCCGGCATGGTGTTCGCCCCCGACGGCTCGTCCTCGTCGTCGTCCTCCTCCTCGACCACGTCGACGACCAGCGGTGCCACCACGACCGCCCGCAGCGGCGACGCCAGCGACCATCCCGTCGTGGCCTGGGCCCACCCGACCACGGGTGTGGCCGACACCTGCGCCCCGTCGGTGCTCTCCGACGGGCCGTCGCTGGTGGCCGGGCTCGACGCCTTCCTCGACGCCGGCTTCGTGGTGGCCGCCACCGACTACCAGGGCCTCGGCACGCCGGGCTTGCACCCGTACCTGATCGGCGAGTCGGAGGGCCGGGGCACGCTCGACGCCGTCCGGGCCGCCCGCCAGCTCGACGACGCCCACGCCGGCACCACCGTGTTCACGTGGGGTCACTCGCAGGGCGGGCAGGCGGCGCTGTTCGCCGGCCAGATGGCTGCGGACTACGCCCCCGAGCTCGACCTCGCCGGTGTGGCCGCGGCGGCGCCCGCCGGCGAGCTGGCCGAGGTGTTCGACCTCGACGAGAACACCGTCGACGGCATCGCCCTCGGCGGTTGGGCCATGAACGCCTTCTACGAGGTCTACAAGGGCGACCACTCGAACATGGACCTCGGCCAGATGGTCACCCGCGCCGGCCAGCGGGCGCTGCCCCGCCTCGAGCGGCTGTGCGACATCATCCCCCGCCAGTACGACCGCATCGAGCGCATCGCCACGCCGCTCATCGGCGGGTTCTACGCCACCGACGACCCGGCCACGGTCCCGCCGTGGGGCGAGTTGCTCCGCGAGAACAGCCCGGGTGGGGCACGCGCCGGCGCCCCGGTGTTCCTGGCCCAGGACACCGCCGACCAGGTGGTGCCCGAGCGGACGACGAACCGCCTCGCCCGCCACCTCTGCAGCCAGGGCGACACCGTCGACTACAGGGTGTACCAAGGCCTCAGCCACACGGTGATCGGCTACCAGTCGGCGCCGGACGCGCTGGCGTGGATGCAGTCGATCCTCGCCGGCGACACCCCGCCGAGCACCTGCCGCTGACCCTCGTCACGTTGGCGGCGTGATCGCCACGGCGGCGGCCTCATCGTCCGGCCGGGAATGCTCGGCGCCCTCCGGCGTTGATACTTGCGAACGCAAGGAACTGTGAGAGGATCGCCGGCATGGACCGTCCCGTTGAACGACCGCTGGAGCTCGGGCTCGACACCTTCGGGGACGGCACCCTCGACGAGGACGGGCGACCCAAGTCCGACGCGCAGGTGCTGCGCGACGTGGTCGAGCAGGGGGTTCTGGCCGACCAGGTCGGCGTCGACTTCCTCGGGCTCGGCGAGCACCACCGCGACGACTTCGCCATCTCCGCCCCCGAGGTGGTGCTGGCCGCCATCGCCGCCCGCACCGAGCGCATCCACCTCGGCACCGCGGTCACGGTGCTCAGCTCGGACGACCCCGTCCGGGTCTTCCAGCGCTTCGCCACCCTCGACGCCATCTCCAACGGTCGGGCCGAGGTGATCGTGGGGCGGGGCTCGTTCACCGAGTCGTTCCCCCTCTTCGGCTACGCCCTCGACGACTACGAGGAGCTGTTCGAGGAGAAGCTCGACCTGTTCGCCCAGCTGCGCTACGAGCAGCCGGTGACCTGGCAGGGCAACACGCGGGCAGCGCTCCAGCGCCAGCAGGTGTACCCGACCACCGAGTCCGGGCGGCTCACGACGTGGGTCGGCGTCGGCGGCAGCCCCCAGTCGGTCGTGCGGGCCGCCCGCTACGAGCTGCCCCTGATGATCGCCATCATCGGCGGCAACAGCGTCCGCTTCCGACCCTTCGTGGACCTCTACCACCGGGTGCTCGACGAGTCCGGGTCCCCCCGCCTGCCCGTCGGCGTGCACTCGCCCGGCCACATCGCCCCCACCGACGAGGAGGCGAAGGAGCAGCTGTACCCGCACCTCAAGAAGATGCGTGACCGCATCGGCGCCGAGCGGGGCTGGAGTCCGATGACCCCGGGCGAGTTCGAGGCCATGGCCGCCCCCGGCGGCTCGCTCTACGTCGGCTCACCCGAGACCGTGGCCGCCAAGATCGCGGCGACGGCGACGGCGCTCGACCTGTCCCGCTTCGACCTGAAGTACAGCCACGGCACGCTGCCCCAAGACGCCATGCTCCGCAGCGTCGAGCTCTACGGGACCGAGGTCATCCCCCGAGTCCGCGAGCTCTTGGCCGCGGCGGCGCCCGTCACCGTCTGACAGTGCCCCTTCGCCCCTTCTCGACGCAATGACTCGTGTCTTGGGGGCGCGATTGCGTCGAGCTCGCGAGACCGCTTCAGGCGAGGGTGGGCGTGGGGCGTCGTGCCCGTCGCCGCCCGGATCGACGGTCGCTGTGCTGTGATGGCGTCGTGCGCAACGATGGTCCCTCGCTGACCGCACGGATCGTGGCCGTCCACCGGGCCGCGCTCGAGCGGCCTTCGACGCCGACGGGCGCCCCCGACGCCGACGACCGGCTCTGTACCGACCTTGCCCAGGGGTTCGGCGACGCCGGCGACGACGTCTTCGCTTGGGTCGCGGCCCGCACCCGCTTCTTCGACGACGAGGTGCTCGACGCGCTGGACCGAGGTCTCCGCCAGATCGTCATCCTCGGTGCCGGCTACGACGGGCGGGGGCTGCGCTTCCGATCTCCGGGGGTGACGTTCTTCGAGGTCGACCACCCCATCACCCAGGCCGACAAGCGGTCCCGTCTCGATCGCCTCGCCGTCGGCACGGACGGGATCGCCTTCGCCCCCTACGACCTCGTGGCCGGGGGCCTTTCCCCGGCCCTGGCCGGCGCCGGCCACGACGCCGCCCGCCCGTCCCTCTTCCTGGCCGAGGGCCTCCTCCGCTACCTGCCCGAGGCGACCGTCCACGAGCTGTTCACCGTGACCCGGGAGCGGTCGGCGCCCGGCAGCCGCTTCGCCCTCACGTTCTCGACCCGGGAGGCGGATGCGGTCGTGAGCGTGGAGGCGGCGACCCGCGAGGCGCTCCTCGGCGACCTGGGGGAGCACGTGCTGACCGTGCCGCCGCGGGAGACCGCGCTCCAGTGGCTGGTCGACGCCGGCTGGCACCCCGAGGTGGTCGATGACGTGGCCACCCGATCGAAGAGCGACGGCGACGGCCGCCTGCTGATCAGCGCCACGCGAGCCTGACCACGAGGCTCAGCCTCGGCGGTCGGCCCGCCACGCCGCCCAGGCGCGGGTGCACCACAGGGCCCAGACCACGAGCACGGGCTGGAAGAGCAGGCGGATGCCGCGGGCCAGGTCGGAGTCGAGCCCGAAGGCCGTGTCGCCGTCGACGAACTGCGAGATGTTGCCCGGGAAGATGGCGACGAAGAACGCGGCCACGACCCACCCGACAAGTGCCCGGTGCCGGCCCAGCGCCAGCAGTGCGACGCCCAGGGCCAACTCGACGATGCCGGACAGGATCACGACGGCGTCGGCGCCGATCGGCACCCACCCCGGCACCTGGGCCTGGAACTCGTCGCGCGACCACAGGAGGTGGGCGGCGCCGGCGAACAGCAGCACGCCGGCGAGGACTACACGCGCGACGGTGCGCGGCCAGTCGGCGCTCGCGTCGTGTCGTGCGGTTTGCCTTGAGCTCACAACCGCGTCCCTCCCGAACCGACCGTACGCCGCTGCGACCCTGGGGCCGGGGATCGCCACCTCCCGCAGGGCGCTCGGGACGGCTAGGGCATCGACTCCGGTGTGGTTCAGCGTGGGGTGAGGGTGCCGTCGTTGGCGAGGGCGAACTGGCGGGCGGCGTCCTCGCGCCGGAAGTCGAAGGTGACGTGCTTGTGGCGGTGGTGGAATGGGGTCCCGTGGTCGTCGACCTCGCGGATCTTGACCGCCGCCTCCACCCGGCGGCCCCGTTCGACGACCTCGGGTGCCGGCTTGTCGTGGCGCGTGGCACGCAGGACGGCCCAGGCGGCGACGAGGGCGAGGCCGCCCCCGAGGAACGCCCACCACGTCGCGGGCAGCGACGCTCGCACGAGGAACAGCCCGATCGTGGCCGCCCCACCGAGGAGCACCGAGGGCAGGCAGCCCTTCGTCGTATCGGTGGTCTCGACGTTCACCGCCTGGTGGCAGGGTCCGCAGACCGGGAAGGCGATGGCGGCGGTGTGGGTGGCGACCTCGCCGCCGACGACCCCGCCGCCGACGCTCAGGCCGAAGTGCTTGACCTCCCACGTGAGGTGGGGGGCCGGTGCTCCGCACGCGACGCAGGTCGTGGGCATGGCGTACTCGGTGCGGTACGGGACTTCGACCCGGTACTTCACCCCTGGACCGTACGAAGGCGCGTCCGGCCCGAACAGAGGCCAACGGCCCGGCCCCGTGCGCCGATCTCGGCCCCCGTCGCCGGCGGCTCGGGTCGTCCGGAGCCCGCCCGCCGGCCACCTACGCTGCGGTCCTCGGTCGGCGGTGGCCTCGGCCCCGTCGGCGGGTCGGGTCAGGAGGTCGTCGAGGTGCAGATCCACAGCCACCGGGCGGTGCGGCTCGTCGCCGCGGCGGGGGCGGGCTACCTGCTCGGCAGCGTCCCCTCGGCGGACCTCGCCGCCCGCGGTGGGGCCGGTCGAGCGGTCGACCTGCGTGCGGTGGGGTCGCACAACCCGGGTGCACTCAACGCGATCGACGTGCTCGGCAAGCGGTGGGGCTACGCGGTGGGGGTCGCCGACATCGTCAAGGGCGCCGCAGCGTGCGTCGTGGGGCGAGCGGCCGCCGGCGACCTCGGGGCCCATGTGGGCGGCACCGCCGCGGTCGTCGGGCACTGCTACCCGGTGTGGAGTCGGTTCCAGGGGGGCAAGGGGGTGGCCTGCGCGGTGGGGCAGGTGCTGGTGACGTTCCCGGCGGTGGCGCCGGTGGAGGCGGTCGCCGGAGCGCTCGGCGCGGTGCTCCCCGGTGGCCAACGGTCGGCGAGGATCACGGCATGGCTGGGTGTGGGATGGGTGGCCGGCGCACTCGTCTGGTGGCGGCAGGGACGGTCGAACGCGTGGGGCCCGCCTCCGACGGTGGCGCTCCCGGTCGCCGCGGCGGCGTCCTCGGTGGTCGTCCTGCGCCGCTTCGTCACCACCTCGAGGTCCGCGAAGGGCTGAACTGCGCCGACCGCCGACCGCCGACCGCCGACCGCCGACCGCCGACCGCCGACCGCCGACCGTGACGCCGGCGCCGGTCAGGAGGTGGGCTCCCACCACCAGGCGAGGCCGCTGACGCCGGGACCCACGTGGACGATCATCACGGGGCCGAACGACCCGATGAACCAGTCGGCATCCGGCTCCTCGGCGAGCACCTGGTCGAGGAGCTGTCGGGTGCGCTCGGGGTCGCCGGCATCGAGCACGGCGAGGTGCAGGCGCGCCGGGCCGTCGGTGGGTCGGTCGGCGAGGCAGCGCTCGACGATGTGGCGGCGGGCGGCCCGCCCCCCGTGGGCCGGTGCCAGTGCGTGGGCGGTGCCGTCGTGGAACTCGAACAACGGCTTGGCGTTCAGGGCGTTGGCCGCCCGTCGCGCGAGGTTCGGGACGCGGCCGCTGCGCACGAGGTGGTCGAGGTCGTCGAGGGTGGCGATCAGGTGCACCCGCTCGATCACGCCGCGGGCGGTCGCCTCGACCTCGTCGAGGTCGCCGCCGTCGAGGGCACGCCTCGCCGCGGCGAGCGCCACGAGTCCCTCGCCGCCGGCGGCGGTGCGGGTGTCGACGACGCGCACCGATCCCGGTTCGAGCTGCGCGGCCAGTTCGGCGGAAGAACAGGTGCTGCTCATCTCGGCCGACAGCGTGAGCACCAGCACCTCGTCGGCCACGCGGCGGGCCTCCTCGATGGCGGCGGCGAAGGCGCCGGGGGCCGGTCCCGAGGTCGACACGTGGCCGGTCGCCAGCTGCGCCAGCAGCTCGGCCATCGGCACCGACGAGTCGGGGCGGATCTCGTCGTCGATGATCACGGCCATCGGGACCACGACGATCCGGTGCTGTTCGGCCAGGGCCGCCGGCAGGGACGCCGCGCTGTCGACGACGACCGCAACGCTCATGGTCCCACCGTAGGGTCGGCGCCCGGACCGATCGGCGCACCCGTCCAACGGAGCGTCACGGGGGGGCGCCCGCAGCGGGCGCATCTCGCCCGGAGCATCGTCGGCGGGTGCCGATCGTGGCCCGGCCCCGTACGGTCAAGGGATGGTCGAGCAGGAATGGACGACGACGGGGGACGGTGTGCGTCTCGCCGTCCGCCGGTGGCACCCCGAAGCGACCACGGGGACTGCGATCGTGGCCGTGCACGGCTTCGGGGCCACCAAGGACAGCCCGACCGTCGGCCGCGTCGCCGAGGCGCTGCGGGCCGACGGCCACCAGGTGGTCTCCTACACGGCTCGGGGCCACGGCGAGTCGGAGGGGCACTGCACCCTCGGCGACCTCGAGCGCCACGACGTCGAGGCCGCGGTCCGTCTCGCCCGTCGCGACGCCGACCGGGTCGTGCTGGTGGGCGCCTCCATGGGGGCGATCGCCGTGCTCCGCCACGCCGCCGGCCACGCGCCCGAGGGCGTGGTCACCGTGTCGAGCCCTGCGGAGTGGAACCTCCCGCGGACGGTGCAGAGCGCCGGTGCCGCGGTGCTCACGCAGACGGGTTTCGGGCGCTGGGTCGCCCGCCGTGCCCTTCGGGTCCGCCTGTCGAGGCAGTGGTCCGACGCGGCGCCGCCCGTCGACCTCGCCCGTGAGATCGACGCGCCGCTGGCGATCATCCACGGCCACGCCGACGCGTTCATCAAGAGCGCCGAGGCGCACAAGCTCTACGCCGCCGCCCCCGACCCACGTCGGATGGAGCTGGTCGAGGGGATGGGCCATGCCTATGTGACCGAGTCGGTGCCGGTCATCCGCGAGTGCGTGCGGTGGGCGCTGTCGTCGTCGACGGTGGCTCCGGCGTCTCTCGCCGCGCGCTGAGGGTCTCGGGGACCCAGGCCCGGCCCGAGCCACGGGCGGCGAGCCGCTCGGTCGCGGCTCAGGCCGCGTCGGGTGGGGCGACGAGCGTCGACCCGTCGCGCACCGCCGCCGGATGGGCGCGGAGGAACGCCTCCATCAGGCGCAGCCCGCCGAGGTGGGGGATCGAATCGAGGACCCGGTCCATCTTCTCGACCCGGGCCCGGACGTCGACGTCCGCGAGCAGGGGAGCGAGGGTGTCCCGCCACCCCTCCTCGCCGAGGCTGGCCACCCCGACGGGCGTCCAGATCGAGGTGAGCGCCCGTCGGGCGAGGCGCCCCTGGGTCGCCGACAGGGACTCGGCCCGGTTGCCGGCGGCGGCGAGGAAGAAGGCGAAGTGGCGGCCTTCCTGGCGGGCGATCGAGCGGAGGAGCGACACGACCGCGGGCTCGTCGACCCGCTTGACGAGCTCGGTGTAGATGACGATGGCGACGTACTCGGCGGCGGCGCCGAGCGCGCCGTAGACGACACCTGTCATCGGCGTGCGGCCGAGCGCCGTGACCGGGACGAGGGCCAGGCCCCGACGCCGGCGGGGGATCGAGCTCGGCCGCGGCGGCGGGGGGTCGTACGGCTGGCGGGACAGGAGGAACCGCAGCGCTCGCCCGTGCTCCTCCTCCTCCCGTTCCCACGGGTCCAGGAACGCTCCGATGTCCGCCGCACGGTCCAGCCCGAGCGCCCGACCCTGGCGGGCGGAGATGGCGGTGTCCTCCTCGAGTACGGCGGCGACGTGGAGGATGTGCGCGACCTCCGGGTCGAGCCGGCAGCCCGCGAGGGCCCCCCGGTCCCACGGGATCGGGCCGGCGTCGCGGGCGAAGCGCACCACGTGGTCGGGAGGCGGGGCCGGCGCCGAGGCGAGCGGACGGGAGCGTCGGCTCATGAGGCCCCGGTCGGCGCCCGCCCCGCCCCTGACGGGGCGTGGGCGCGACCGGTGAGGCGGGCGACGGCCTCGCCGGCGAGCCAGGAGAGCCCGAACGACGCCATCACCGCGACCGGAGCCAGAACGAGCAGCTTCAGCTCGGGGGTCATCGAGAGCGGGCGCAGGGCCAGGGCGACGAGCACGAGGACCGGGGTCTGGAGGATGAAGGCCCCGTAGGCGGCGCGGGCGAGCTCCCGGGCGAGCGGGCCCTGGTGGGACCAGCGCCGACGGAACCAGGCGAGGAACCAGATGGAGGCGCCGACCGCCAGCGCCCCTTCGATGACCGAGGTGGCCAGCGACTCCCAGTGCACGCCTCCGCTGAAGGCGTCCGGGCTGCCGTCCTCGGCGAAGGCGCCGCCCAGGGCCATCACCACCGGGAGGGAAGCCATCGCGGCGAGGGCCACCCAGCCGCACCCGCGGCGGAGCCGGTCGGGGACCGGGTCCAGCCAGCCGCGCTCGCCGCAGAGCACCCCGAACGCAAACAGCGCGAGGTGCTGCGGCCACTGGAAGACGTGCAGGTTCATCACCTGCTTGGAGTCCATCGCGAACTCGAGGCGCACGAGGAACGACGTGACCGCGATCACCACGCCGAGGACGACGAGGTGCCACGCCCGCAGTCCGCCCGACGATTCCTCCTCGCCCGGGGGTCGAGTGTGGGCCGATCGCGGGTGGATCGCCCGGATGGCGGCGTAGCCGAGGGAGAAGAGCAACAGGACGGCGAGGAACCAGAGCGGCCCGGTGTCGAGGTGGCCGATCAGGTGGCGGTAGAACGGCAGCACCGGGCGGTGGAGGTCCTCGGTCTGATAGGCGACGAGCTCGTTCACGAACGGCGTGACGAGCACCATGAAGGCGACGAGGGGGAGGCCGAGGCGGAGGAGGCGGTCCTGGCTGAAGCGCCACGGGCCCTTGCGCTCCAGCGCCGGCGGGCTGAACCAGCCGGCCACGAGGAAGAACAGCCCCATGGCGAACAACGCGCCCACCAGGCCCGGGAGGAACACGACGAGGGTGACGAGCTCGCCCAGGTTCTTCTCCTGGTAGAACCAGTCGCCGGCGTCGGCGTAGGTGAGGACCGCGTGGGTGAGGATGACCCCGGCGACCAACGTGACCTTGAGGTTGTCGATGTCGCCTCGACGCTCCCGGTGGACCCGGGACGCCGTCGCCCCACCCGAACCGTGTTGCATGTGGCCACGGTAGGACCGACCCCCGGAGGCGCACAGGGCCGGAGGTCACTGCGGCCGCTCCGGCGGGGTGATCGGTGCCCGTCCGCCCCGCTGCCGCCTGCCCCGCCGTCTCGTCCGGCCGGGGGTCGGAGCAGGAGTAGGGTTGTGTCGTGGAACAGGGCGGAGCACGACTGTGGCTCGGAGACCGATCATGAGCGCTCCAGGAGGGCCGACCGGGCACTTCTGCACCCACTGCGGCGCCGCGCTCGATCCGGCGGCCGCCTTCTGCGGCCATTGCGCGGCCCCCACCGGGGCGACGCCCGACGCGTCGGGGCAGGCCCCGCCGACTGCACCGACCCCGATCCCTCCGATGGGGCCCACCGGCCCGCCGCCCGGCCCGACCGGTCCCCCGCACGGGCCGGGTTGGGTGTCGCCCGACGCCAACACCCCGCCGGCAGGCATGCCCTACGTGGCTCCGCCACCCCCGGGGCCCGTCCCGGCGGGGTCACCGGCCCTGGCGGGCCGCGGCGCGCTGACCGGTGTGCTGATCGGCGTGGGTGCCCTGGCCGTCCTGGTCATCGGGATCCTGGTGTACGTCGCGGTCAACTCGGGGTCCGACGGGGAGACCGCCGACACCGTGCCCCCGCAGACCGTGCCCACCAGCGCCACGGTCGGCGCACCGGCGCTCAGCTCGTCGGCGCCCGTCTCGGTGACCCTCGACCCCTCGACGATCGACCGCCCGCGCGAGCACCCCCTCACGTTGACGGCCAACCAGGCCGGCACGGTGGTGGTCACGTCGGACCAGGCCTTCGAGCCGACGGTCGCGCTCGTGGGTCCCAACGGGTCCGAGGTGCCGACCGAGGGTGTGGCCCTCGCCGACGGCGGGGCCGCGGTCACCATCCACGCTCGAGGCGCCGGCGAGTACGCGCTGCTGGTGTCGGGCTTCTCGAGCGGGCAGGCGGGCTACGACGTCGAGTTCCGCGCCGGCGACACCTTCGTCACCCCCTCCCAGTTGGCCGTCGGCGACTGCGTCGAGCCCCTCGCGGGCGAGGAGATGGAGTCGGTGAGCGGCTTCTTCGTGGTCGACTGCGCCGGCGCCCACCGCGGGCAGGTGTTCGAGCGGGCCTCGGGTGCGTCCGACACCGGCCAGGCCGCGCAAGAGCGGTGCGACACGGCCCGCAACCAGCGGGTGCCGCTCGGCGGGCGGGTCAACTGGTTCGCCTATTGGGGCGACGGGCTCACCTGCGTGCTGATCAGCGGTAGCGGCGACCCGCTGACGGGCTCGCTCGTGACGGGCTGACCGGCCGGGTCGCACTCCCGCCCGTTGCGGTCGGACGGTCCGCCTGACTCACCAGCGGGCTTCGACCGTGCCCTCCCGGACGAGGCGTCGGACGAGCACGAGGCGCTCCTCGCCGTCGAGGTCGCCCCGGAGGTCGCCGACGGCCACCCCGTCGCGCCCCGCGGCCAGCAGCTGGGTCAGGGCGGGCAGGGTCGAGGTCGGGAAGGCGATCTCGCTGCCGAAGCACGACAAGACCACCTGGTCGTCGCCCTCCCGCAGGTCGTAGACCATCGGGTCGCGAGGCGCGACTCGAGTGTGCTGGTCGATGAGGTCGAGGCGGCGGAGCTGGTCCAGCTGGCCCGGCACCAGGGGCTGGCGAGAACGAACGAGGTCGGTCCGCAGGGCGTCGAGGGCACCGTCGAGCAGCTCGTCCTCGGCGAGCACGCCGAGGCCGTCGCCCACCGCCGCCAGGGCCGTCGCCCGGTCCGCCGGGTCGCGCCACCATTCCGGCGGCAGGGCACGGTGCAGGTCGTGCCGCTCGGCCCCGGCGCGTTCGAGCACGGCGGTGAGCACGTCGAGCACGGTCATCCAGTGCAGGCCCACGGTGACGTGGAGCGAGGCGCCGGTGGTGGCCGCGGCCCGGTGCATCAGCCCTCGGGGCACGTAGCAGACATCGCCGGCGGCGAGGGTGAAGGTCTCGACGGCGTCACCGCACTCGTCGACCTCCGGGTCGAACCGCCGGGTGGAGGGCACGGGGGCCGGCCCCTCGAACAGCGTCCACTCCTTCTCCCCGTGGGCCTGGAGCACGAGCACGTCGTGGGTGTCGTAGTGCGGGGCGAAGGCCGCCGCCCCGGGGGGCGACAGGTAGAGGTTGGCCTGGGCCCGGCACCCCAGCTCGTCCTCGAGGCCCCTGATCAGGTAGCCGAGCGGGGCCAGGTGCAGGTGAGCTTGCGGGACCACGATCGAATGACCGTCCTCGTAGAGGCGGCTGAGGGCCAGTGCGTCCACCAGACCGCTGGGGTAGACGTACTCGGAGCGGTCCACCGGGCCTTCGTGGAGGACCTGGAGATCCGAGGACCGTGGGTTGGTCTCGAAGATGAAGGACTCGACGCCGGCCAGGTCGACCAGATCGGCGTAGCGCTTCGGCTCCCCGCGGTGGACCACGACGTGCTCTCGGTCGCGGTACCGGGTGAAGAACTCGGCGATGCCGATGGGATCGAGCAGCGCCGCCAGCCGGTCCATCCCGGCGGCCCGCGCCGTCACGGTCAGCTCACCGGGTCGGCGGTGGTGGTCACGTCCGAGTCGCCTTTCGGGTCGGCCGTGGTCGACAGGTCGCCGTCGGCCGCCGGGTCGCCGTAGACCGTGACGTCGGCGTCGTTGCCGGCACCGGCCTGGTCGAAGGGATCGGAGTCGGTGCCGGTCCCCGGGGCGTCGCCGTAGACGGTGACGTCGGTGTCGCCCGCCGGGTCGCCCGTGGTCGAGACGTCGTTGTCGCCCTTGGCGTCCGCCGTCCGGCTCACGTCGGTGTCGGAGCCGGCACGGCCCGAGCCCGAGTACTCGGGGCGGCGCAGGGTGGCGCCGGCGACGTTGGGGGCGGTGACCGGGGTGGTGCCCGACGTGGTCGAGGTACTGGCGCTCTCGCCGTTCCCGCAGGCGGCCGCGATGCCACCGAGGGCGACTGCGGCGGCCGCTTGGCCGATGCGGCGCAGCGCGTCGCGGCGGGTGGTGAGGATCGCGTCGTCGGTGAGGCGCCCCTCCTCGCCTGTCGGCCCCGTGTCCCGGCTCATGCGCCGTGCCCCTTCGAGCCGATCGATACCTCACGCACGCCCATGCCCGGATCCTACACCTCGTCCCGAAGGGGCCGTTCCGGGCAGGCGAGCTGGAGCTGCAACCGAACCGCGAGGGACCGGCGCGACCCGGGGTCGAGGTGGCGGTCGAAGCGCACGACCGGCCGGCGGAGGTCATCGCTCTGAGGGGAGAGGTGGGCCCTTCGGGGCCGGGTGACCATCGGCCCTGTCGAAGGATGGGTGCCGAGGGTGATGATCGGGCGGTGACCCCGAGCGACCGGCGCCGGCCGTGTTCCGCCTGAGCCTGCGGACCGTCCTGGCCCACAAGGGCCGCTTCCTCATGACGACGCTCGCCGTGGTGGTGGGCGTCGGGTTCGTCGTGGGTGCCTTCGTCGTCACGGACACGCTGCGCCGAGCGGTCGACGACCTGTTCGAGACCATCAACACGACCGACGTGACCGTCCGGGCCGTGACCGACCTCGAATCCGGCGCCGGCGGGCCGGCCAGCAGGGGACGCATCGACGGGGCCCTGGTGCGAGAGGTCCAGGCGGTGGACGGCGTGGCCGTGGCCGGCGGCAGCGTCGTGGGCTACGCCCAGCTCCTCACCGTCGAGGGCGACCCGGTGACGACCACGGGTGCGCCCCTCTTCGGCTTCAACTGGCCCGAGGATCCCCGGCTGACGCCGGCGATCCTCGACGCGGGGCGGGCCCCGACCGCCGCCGGCGAGGTCGCCATCGACCGCGGGACCGCACAGGACTACGACTTCGCAGTAGGGGACCGCACCCACCTGCTGGTGAGCGCCGGCCAGGTGCCGGTGACCATCGTCGGGGTGTTCCGGTGGGGCGAGTCCAACAGCCTGCTCGGCGCCCGCCTCACCGGCATGGAGGCCGGCTGGGCCGACGAGGTCCTGGCCGCCGGCGGGAGAGTCGACACCGTCGACGTGGTCGCCGAGGACGGCACCGACCCGGCCGAGCTCGCGGCCCGCATCGACGACGTCCTCCCACCGGGCGCCGAGGCCGTGGCGAGCACGCAGGTCGTCGACGAGGGCCAGGAGCAGGTCAGCGGCATGCTGTCGGTCTTCCAGAACGTGCTGCTCGCGTTCGCAGGGATCGCCGTGTTCGTCTCCGCGTTCTTCATCAACAACACGTTCGCGATCGTCGTCGGCCAGCGGGTGCGGGAGCTGTCGCTGCTGCGGGCGCTGGGTGCGTCGGGTCGGCAGGTGACGGCGTCGGTGGTGACCGAGGCGCTGGTGGTGGGCGTGGTCGCCGGCGTCGTCGGGATCGGCGTCGGGCTCGTCATCGCCGGCGCACTGCAGGCCATCCTCGCGGCGGGCGGCTTCGACCTGCCCGACCGGGCGCTGGTGCTGACCGGCCGCACCCTGGTGGCCGCGGTGGTCGTGGGCATCCCCATCACGGTCCTCTCCTCGCTCCCGGCCGCTCGCCGTGCCGCTCGCGTCGCCCCGGTCGCGGGGATGGCGGGCACGGTCGACCCGTCGGCTCGGTCGAAGCGGTGGCGTGTGACCTTCGGCGGCGTGCTGGCCGTCGGCGGCGCCGCGCTCGTCGCCGCCGGGCTGTTCGCGGTCGACGACACCCGAGCCACCTTCACCTGCCTGGCGGTGGGCGCCGTGGCGCTGTTCGTCGGCATCGGGGTGCTGAGCCCGCTCTTCGCCGGCCCCGTGGCCGGGGTGCTGGGCTGGCCGTTCAGCCGGGGCCGGCGGTCGACCGGTCGCCTCGCCCGCGCCAACGCCATGCGCAGCCCGGAGCGCACCGCGCGCACCGCCGCCGCGCTGATGATCGGCCTGGCCCTCGTCACCACGGCGCTGGTGGTCGGGGAGTCGATGAAGCGCTCGTTCTCGGACGCCATCTCCGGGGCGGTCACCGCCGACTACGTCGTGGCCGGGTCGGGCTTCACCGGCTTCTCCCCGCAGGTGGCCGCCGACCTGTCGGCCCTGCCCGAGGTCGAGGCGACGACCGGCATCCGCTTCGACCGGTTCGACATCGAAGGGGAAGAGGCCGGCATCGTCGCCGTCGATCCGGACACGGCCGACCAGATGGTCGACATCGACCTGATCGAAGGCTCGTACGACGACCTCGGCGCCGACACGATCTTCCTGCATGAGGACTCGGCGCAGGAGCGGGGCCTCGAGGTGGGCGACGAGGTGACGGTGACCTACGCCAGCGGCGGCCCCCGTGCGGTGCGCGTGGCCGGCGTCTACGGCGACGCCACCTTTGCCGGCAACTTCCTGATGGACCTGGGCGAGTTCAGCCGGCGCTACCCGTCGAACAACCTCGACCTCTACGTGTTCGCCACCCTCGCCGACGGCGTCGACGCCGCGACCGGTCGGGACGCCATCGAGCAGGCCCTCGAGCCGTACCCGCAGGTGGAGCTGCAGAGCCGGGCCGAGTTCAACGAGAAGCAGCAGGCGCGGGTCGACCAGATGCTGCTGGCCGTCAACGGCCTGCTCGGCCTGGCCCTGCTCATCGCCCTGCTCGGCATCGCCAACACGCTGGCGCTGTCGGTGATCGAGCGGACCCGCGAGATCGGCCTGCTGCGGGCCGTCGGCCAGGCGCGGCGCCAGACCCGCCTCATGGTGCTGCTCGAGGCGCTCATCGTGTCCGTGTTCGGCGCCCTGCTCGGCCTCGTCATCGGCCTGGCCCTCGGCCTCGGGGCGGCCTCGGCCATGCCGGACTCCGTCATCACCACCGTCGCCGTCCCGGTCGGGTCGCTCGTCGGCGTCCTCGTGGCGGCGGCGGCGTTCGGCATCCTGGCCGGCGTGCTCCCCGCCCGCCGCGCGGCGCGCCTCGACGTCCTCGACGCCATCAGCCACGAGTGACCGGGCGTCGTCCGGGCGGGGGGCTCGCCGACCACAACGGCGCCTACCTGGCCGACTGCGGCCTCGGCGTCCTCGGCGCCAACCCAGGGGCCAACGGCTTCATGCGACGTGGTGCAGTTGCGTCAGCCGGGTGGGCGTCGTCCAGCGCCTGCTCGTTGCCATCGGTCGTCCGCACCGCGGCCGACGCCGACGCCGAACCGGGCTCGGTGTGGTGAAGGGCGGCGCCGGGTCAGGGGCGGGTGGCCCGCACGAAGGCGGACACGACCGTGCCTTCGGCCGCCTTGGCTGCGTCGAGGTCGATGCCTGCGGCGGCGAGGAACGCACGGGCGTCGTCGAGGCGGTAGACCCGGGTGGGCTCGATCTCCACGTCGGTGAAGCCGGCGGCCTCGAGCGCGGCGCGGTACTCGTCCTGTTCGAGCGCGCCGGCGACGCACCCGATCCAGGCCTCGACGCTGCGGCGGATGGCCGGGTCGATCTCGCCCCGGAGCACGATGTCGGACACGGCGAGGCGCCCACCGGGGCGCAGCACGCGGTGCGCCTCCCGGAACACCGACGCCTTGTCGGGCGACAGGTTGATGACGCAGTTCGAGATGATGACGTCGGCGCTCTCGTCGGGCAGCGGGACGTCCTCGATGGTGCCCTTCAGGAACTCGACGTTCTCGACGCCGGCCTCACGCTGGTTGCGGCGGGCCAGTGCGACCATGTCATCGGTCATGTCGAGCCCGTAGGCGAAGCCGGTGGGGCCCACCCGGCGGGCCGACAGGAGCACGTCGATGCCGCCGCCGGCGCCGAGGTCGAGCACCACTTCGCCGGCCCGCAGCTCGGCGAGCGCGGTCGGGTTGCCGCAGCCCAGGGACGCCACGAGCGCGTCGGCCGGCACCGCGGCCGACTGGGCGTCGTCGTAGAGGTCCGACGTGATCGGGTTGCCCTCGGGTGCGCACGTCTGCGGCCCGCAGCACGAGCCCGCCTCGGCGCGGTCGATCACGTCCCGCGCCAGCGAGCCGTAGGTCTCGGCCACGGTCGCCCGCACCCGGTCGGGGGTGGTCTCTGGCGTGTCGGGGCGGGGAGCACGGCCCCCGTCGGGTCGGCTCTCGTCGCTGGTGTCGGCCTTGTGGGCGGGGTTCTGCGTGGCGGGGGTCATACCCGCACCTCCTCTGGTCGGGGCGTGCGCTCGGGCACGCCCGCACAGCACCGCTCGGTCAGGAAGTCGAGCAGCTCGTCCATCGCCGGGTAGCAGGCTCGGTAGATCACCCACCGGCCTCGACGCTCGGTCGCCACCAGCCCTGCCTGGCGAAGCTCTTTCAGATGGAACGACAGCGTCGGCGGGGGTACGTCCAGCACCTCGCTCAACACCCCGGCGGCGAGACCGTCCGGACCCGCCTGCACGAGGCGGCGGAACACCTCGATCCGGGTCTCGTGCGCCAGGGCGGTGAGCGCGGCCACCGCCTGAGTCATTTCCATACTTCGAATTCTATCGAAGGGACCGGTCAGGGCGCGAACGGGGCGATGACGGCGAGGATCTCGTCGCCGTAGTTCTCGGCCTTGGCGGGACCGATGCCGTGGCAGGCCGACAGCCCGGGGTAGTCGGTGGGACGCCGACGGACGAGATCGTCGAGGGTCTTGTTGCTGAACACGACGTAGGCGGGCACGCCGTCGGCGGTGGCACGGGCCTTGCGCCACTCGCGGAGCGCCTCGTCGAGCTCGCGGGACCCGGGCGGAGGCGGCACATCGGCCGGACCGGGTGGCGGCGGCGGGCCGCCGCTCGGTGGCGCGGGCGCCGGCGGGGAGGGCGGTGTGCCGGGCCGGGCCAGTTCGTCGAGGAAGTGTGAGGGCGCGTCGGCGGGCGCCACCACCGTGACCGATGCCGAGCACCGGGTGAGCGCCACGTGGAAGATGCGGCGCTCCTCCTCGCGGCCGGCGGCGTCGGTGACGAGGCGGTGGGGGAACAGGCGCGACGACGCGTCGTGGACGACCACGTGGGGCCATTCGAGGCCCTTCACCCGGTGGACGGTGGACAGGTGCACCCGGCCTCCTTCGCCGGCGGGCAGCTCGGCGTTGAGCTGCTCGACGAGCCATGCCCGAAACGTCCGAGGGTCGGGATGCAGGGTCGCCAGTTGGTGCAGTGCGTCGAAGTCGTCACCATGGGTCGAGCGGTCGACCCGGCCGCGGGACCGGTCGAGCGACTCGACCGCCGTGCCGAGGCCGATGCGGCCGCGGACTGCGGCCATGACGTCGGCCGTGGTGCCCCCACCGTCGACGATCCCGGCGAGCAGGCACAGGTCGGCCACGAAGGCCAGCAGCTTCTCCTGGTCCCGCTCGCGGCTCAGCCGGCCGGCCAGCCGCTCGAGGCCACCGAGGTCGCGCTGCTCGGACATCCACTCGATGAGCTTGGGTGAGAGGCCCCGAGGCGGCCGGCGGGCCGCCTCGCGCACCGCGGCCGGCGACAGGCGACGGGGGTCGAGGGCCAGGTCCAGCCAGGCCAACGCCGCACCGACCCCGGTGCGGCCGAGCCAGGCTCGGATGCCGGGCAGCGGGTCGACCGGGATGCCGGCGACGGCGAGGGCCACCTGCACCGGGGCCAGGGTGGCGTTGACCCGCGCCAGCGCCACGATGTCCCGCGGCGCCGCACCGGCGTCGAGGTGGGCGCGCAAGGCGTCGACGGTCGCGCCCACCGTCCCACCGTCGGTGGTGACGATTCGTACTGCATCGTCCTCGTCCCTCCGGCCGGTCGGCCACTCGATCGCCTTGGTCACCCGCCGCTGGTTCCGGGTCAGCAGGTTGCGCGCGGCCCGGATCACCGCGGGCGGGCAGCGATAGTTGACGGTGAGCGGGTGGTCGCCGGCGCCGGGGAAGAACCCGTCGAACTCGATCAGCCAACGCGGGTCGGCACCCTGGTAGCCGTAGATGGTCTGGTCGTCGTCGCCCACCGCGAACACGTCGTAGGTCGGGGCCGCCAGCAGACGGATCAGCAGCAGGTGGGCGGGCGTCAGGTCCTGGAACTCGTCGACCAGCATCACCCGGCACGAGCGCTGGGCCCGCCGTCGCGCCTCGGGCTCGCGGAGCAGCACCTCGATGGCCCGGTAGATCTGGTCGTCGAAGTCGACCACGCCCTCGCGGCGCAGCGCCTCCTGGTAGCGGGGGAAGACCTCGGCGAACCCGTCGACGTCGCCCTGGTAGTCGGACTCGACCGCCTCGGGGGAGCGCAGCCCGAGGCGGACCTGGCCGAGGGCCTCGATCCACAGCGCCGCTGGGTCGGTGTTGGCCCGGCGGGGGAACTTGACCAGCCGCTCGAGGTGGTCGCGGACCTCGCGCTCCTCGATCACCCGGGGTGGGCGGGCTGATCGGTCCTGTCGGCGGAACGGCCCGGTACCGCCGACGATGGCGAGACCGAGCGAGTTCAGGGTGCGGATCTGCAGCCCCGACAGCTCGCTGAGCCGCTCTCGCATCTCACCCGCCGCCCGGGTGTTGTAGGCGACGAGGGTGAGGGCGGTGGGGGGCAGCCCACAATCGGCGACAAGGTGTCGCGCCCGCTCGGTGAGGGTGCGGGTCTTGCCCGACCCGGCCGGCGAGATGACTCGGCACGGACCGCCTAGGTGGGTGACCGCGGCCAGCTGATCGTCGGCGAGGCTCGCCGTGGGCGTCGGGTTGGCCACCGGTGTGACCTTCCCGTCCGACAGCCACGCGGTGTGCAGCACGGGGGCGTGGATCCGCTCGCCGAGGTCGAGGTCGAGGGGGCCACCGTCACACCAGGCCGGGCCGGCCGCGGTCCGTACGTCGCCGGCGTTACGACCCGGGGGCGCTTCGGCCACGGTGCCGACGCCGCGCGGGCTGCCGGCGGCCGCTGGCCTCGCGTCGGCGGAGGGCGCCTCACCCTCGGTGCCGCTCGAAGGTTCCGAGCCCTCGCCGGAAGGGCCTCCGGCCGCCTCGGTTGGATCGTCAGTCGACTCGGTGGGGGGGCCGGCCGGCTGCGCCGGATGGGCGGTCGCCTGGGGTGGGTTCCCGGCGGCGTCGGCGGGGTGGGGGATCGGCTCGACCGCGGCGGCGGTCACCGCGACGGTGACGGGCTCGAACGTCGTGGCGTCCGGGTGGCGCAGGTCGAAGGCGTTCGACCAGATCAGGTGGGCGAGCTGCTCGAGGGGGAACGAGAACGACGGGTCCAGCCGCCACGGCTCCCGGTCGTCGGTCTCGCCCGGGTGGCGATCGAGCGGGGCGGCCAACTCGATGACGCAAGGGAGACGCTCGGCCCAGCGCCGGCCCAGCTCGGTGATCATCGGGGCCGGGGCGGCGAGCACGTCGGCGTCGATCACGAATCTCGGGTGGTCGGCCCAGGTCTCGGGAACCCCCTGCCCCGGGGCGACGACGAGGGAACGGCCCAGTCCCGAAGGCCCGGCGGCCAGGATCACCGTCGGCGGTGGCGGCTCGTCCGGCGTCGGCTTGTCCGGCGTCGGCTCGTTCGGCGGTGGCCCCTTCGGCGGGTCCGGCGTCGGCGGTGTCGACCCGTCCGGAGGGTGCGATTCCTCGGGACGGTGCTCGCGGGGACCGCCGCCGGCGCAGCAGGCCCGCACCTCGGCGACGGTGTCGTGCTCGCCGCCGCAACAGCCGCAGGCGATCGCCATCAGCGGCCGCCCTCGGGACCGGCGAGGTGCCGGCGACGCGTGGCCCGGCGGAGCCCCCGGTGGGCGTTCTGTCGGGTGGCAGGGGCGGCGATCCCTGCCACCGCGCCGGTCCCCGTGGCGCGGCTGTCGTTTCGGCCTCGGGTGTGGCCGGGTGGCGCTGTTCGTGCCGTCATCTTGGTCCTGGAGCCGGGGATCCCCGCGAAGGTCACGGTCGACGCAGCCTAGGAGCGCGACGGCGAACCCTCGGATGTGTCGTCGAGCGGTGCGGCGTCGGCGCTGTGATCGGCCGCATCGAAGGTCGCAGTGACGTTCGGCCCTGTCCGCCCGTTTCCCGTCGACCTCATGATGGTGAAGCCGCCGGATTCGGCGAGGGCTTCGATGGACGGAGGTGGTCCGCCATGCCCGGCGAAGATCTTGCGCTCGCCTCGACGGCGACACTGCGGCGGCGCAGCGTGGGGAACCTCCTGCGGATGGGTCACTGTGCGCCAACGGTGATGAAGACGCTGCTGGAGGCTTCGGGCTCGTCCGAGCGGTGGCCGGTCCTGCTCACCGCGGGGTTGCCCGGTGGCATCGGCAACACGGGCGGCGAGTGCGGCGGGTTGACGGCGCCCTTGGTGCAGCTGGGCCTCGAACACGGCCGAGAGGAATCCGAGGACGGGCTGCCGGTCGTGGTGGAAGCGGGCCACGACCTGATCGCCCGGTTCGCCGACACGCAGGGCACGACCCAGTGCCGGGAGATCAGGGGTACGAGCCGGGTGCCGTTGCGCTGCATCGGCGTGGTGCGAGCGGCGCCGGAGATGTGTGCCGCGTGCATGGGCGCTCCGGTCGCGGCGGCGGTTGCGCCGGAGGCTCGGGTCGCCTACCGGCGGCTGTACGAGCACTGGAACGAGCGCGCGTTCCATTGTGCGGATGCCGTGTTGTCCGAGTGTGCGACGGCGCCGGCGCCCGATGAGGAACTGAGCGATGCCGTCACGGCCTTCGTGGGCGGGACGCTCTTCACCGGCATGACGTGCAGCGCATTGGCCGCAGGGGTGATGGCACTGGGCTTGGCGCTGGGCGAGATCGAGGACAGCCACGTCCGTGTGGCACGGATGATCGCGACGATGGCGGTGCGCGGCGACGCTTTCGCGGACGACCTCAACGCGTTCAACCGTGTCATGAACCTCGGCCACGAGCTGAGCGAGTGGTTCGAAGCGGAGTTCGGCAGCACCCAGTGCCGGGCCTTGACCGGGTGTGACTTCGCTTCGACGGCGGACGTGGACGGGTACATCGATCGCGACGGGACGGCCGACTGTGCCCGCCTTGCCCGACGTGTCGCCGAGCAGGTCTCGGCCATGGTCGAGCGCGCCTCGACCGCCTCGCACCAAGACGAAACGGAGTCCAACCGATGACCGACTCAGATCAGGATCATGTGTTGGTGGTGTACGCCCACCCCAACCCGGAGTCCTTCACCCACGCCGTCCTCGACGAGATCGTGCGGGGCCTGACCGACGGGGGCCACTCGTACGAGGTGCTCGACCTCTACGCCATCGGCTTCAACCCGGTCTTCTCGCTGCACGACTCGACCCAGTTCATCCATCACACCCTGCCCGACGGCACCGTCGACCGGGCCGACCTCGAGCGCATCCTCATCGACGGCGCGGGGAACCCACTCAAACGGTTCCTGGCCAAGCGATGGGTGAAGGACAAGAGCGTCGCCGAGATCGTGGAGGTGTTCGAGGCGAACCAGCCCGCCGACGTTCGGGAGCACCAGGCCAAGGTCGCACGGGCCCAGGGACTGATCTTCGTCGCCCCGGTGTGGTGGATGGGCTTCCCGGCCATCCTCAAGGGTTGGCTCGAGCGGGTCTTCGCCTACGGCTTCGCCTACACCCTCACGCCCGAGGGTTGGGCGGGGCAGCTCGAGGGACGCGTGCCGCTGCTGGACCAGCGCAAGGGCCTGATCGTCACCCCCACGTTCTTCACCGAAGCCGAGTACGACACCGGCTGGCGGGCCGCCATGGACACGATCCTCTGTGACTGGAACCTCAAGATGGCCGGGGTCCAGGAGACGAGCCACGTCTACTTCTACGCCGTGTTCGCCGCCGACCCCGAGACGCGCACGGAGTACCTGGAGCGCGCCTACACCCTCGGACGGGAGTTCTGAAGCGGCTCACCTCCGTCCCTACGTGATCCGAGTGGCCCGGTCATTGCCGGCATCCTGCCGTCGACTTGGCCCTCGTCATCCCAGACACCGACGGTTCCGAGATCGGCACGGACCTCCGTTGGGAGCCCGCCCTCCCAGAGCGCGTAGTGGCGACCCCCCGCGACCTGGGATGCTGGCGTCATGAGCGAGTTCGGCAGTGGGACCACGACGGACGAGGTGCTGGGGGGCGTCGACCTCACCGGCCGGCGGGTGCTGATCACCGGCGCCGCCGTCGGCCTGGGACGGGAGACCGCCCGGGCCATGGCCGCCCATGGCGCCGACGTGACCATCCTCGCCCGCAGCGCCGAGCGGGCGGCCGAGGGCGCCGCCGCGGTCTCCGCGCTCGTCCCGGGCGCCACCGTGAGCACCGGCGTGGTCGACCTGGGCAGCCTGGCGTCGATCAACGCCTTCGCCGACGGCTGGCTGGCCGACCACGACGCCTTCGACGTGCTCATCAACAACGCCGGCGTGATGGCGTGCCCCTTCGGCCACACCGCCGACGGCTTCGAGACCCAGTTCGGCACCAACCACCTCGGGCACTTCCTGCTCACCGTGCGGCTGGCGCCGGCGTTGCTACGGGGCGACGCCCCCCGGGTGGTGACCCTCAGCTCGGCGGGTCACTCCCGCTGCGACGTCGACCTTGACGACCCCAACTTCGAGCACACGCCCTACTCGGCGTGGGACGCCTACGGCCGCTCGAAGACCGCCAACGCACTGTTCGCCCGCGAGCTCGCCCACCGGGCCGGCCCCCAGGGCCTGCTCTCGTTCTCGGTGCACCCCGGCGCCATCATCACCGACCTCGGCCGCCACCTCACCGAGGAGCTCATGAACGAGATGATGGAGACCGCCAAGGAGCGGGCCGCCGAGCACGGCATCGAGGGCGGCATCATCTGGAAGTCCGTCGAGGCCGGCGCCGCCACCCAGGCCTGGGCCGCCACCTCCACCGACGCCGACCTGGTCGCGCACAACGGCGCCTACCTCGCCGATTGCGGCCTCGGCGTCCTCGGCGCCAACCCGGGCGCCAACGGCTTCATGCCCTACCTCCTCGACGACGAGAAGGCGGCGGCGCTCTGGGACCTGAGCGAGGAACTGGTCGGCACGACCTCGCCGGTCTGATTCTGAGCGTTACGAGCCCGCCGCTGACCGTTGGACCGACGGGTACCGTACGAGGCGGTGATGCCGTGCGAGCGATGTGACCAAGGCGACCGGGTGTCGGTTCGTCGGGCGAAGTCCACAGAACGCGACGGCCTCGTGACGGTTGTCCTCGATGTGCCGATGGAAGAGTGCCCGTCCTGTGGTGATCGCTGGATCACTTGGGAGGTGGCCCGTCGCCTCGACGAGCTCCTGAACGAGCTGCTCTCCGGCGGCGCTGAGGTGGCCACGCGCCACTACGACGATCACGGGGCGGTTCCCGCGGCCTGATCGAGCGCGCCTCGGCGGCTTAGGGTTCGGCGATGGCCGACGTCACGCCGCTGACCATCCGGGAGCCCGACTCGTCGCCGAAGGGCGGCGTGGTGGTCGTGCAGGAAGCGTTCGGGGTCAACGACCACATCGTCGACGTCGCCGGCCGCTTCGCGGCGGCCGGGTACCTGGCCGTCGTCCCGCACGTGTTCCACCGCACGGGCGACCCCGTCCTGCCCTACGACGACATGTCGCAGATCATCCCCCACTTCACCGCGCTGACCGCCGACGGCATCCTCGCCGACGTGGATGCCGCCCTCGCCCACCTGGCTGGCGCCGGGATCGCTCTGGCCCAGGCCGGCGTCGTTGGCTTCTGCATGGGCGGCACGGTCGCGCTGGCGGTGGCGACCCGGCGTGACGTGGGGGCGGCGGTGACCTTCTACGGCGGCGGGCTGAGCGCCGGCCGCTTCGGGTTCGACCCGCTCATCGAGGAGGCGCCTCGCCTCCGGGCGCCCTGGCTCGGCCTCTTCGGCGACCTCGACGAGGGCATCCCCGTCGACGACGTCGAGCGCCTCCGGGCCGCAGCCACCTCGTCGGGCCAGGAGACCGAGGTCGTCCGCTACGCCGACGCCGGCCACGGCTTCCACTGCGATCAGCGCGAGAGCTACCACGAGCCCAGCGCCCGCGACGCCTGGGCCCGCACGATCGCCTTCTTCGACGAGCACCTGGCGCCCGCCGGCGCGTAGCCGGCGCCGGCACGTCGCCCGCCGTCGCTAGCGTCGCCTCGTGCCCGGCGAGACGGACCTCGACGCGATGCTCGGGCACCTCACCGTGACGGTGCGGCCCGGGCGCTTCACGGTCGTGCAGGCCGATGGGACGGTCGCCCTCGGCGACGGCGTCGAGGCGGTGCTCCGCGAGCAGGAGGGCACCACCGTCGTCGCCACCGTCGAGGCCGCGGCCCGTGAGAGCTGGGACGTCGGCTTCGAGGCGGCGTGGCTGACCCTCGACGTCCACAGCGCGCTCGAGGCGGTGGGCCTCACCGCTGCGGTGGCCACGGCGCTGGCCGCCGAGGCCATCCCCTGCAACGTGCTCGCCGGCTACCACCACGACCACCTGCTCGTCCCAGCCGACCGGGTCGACGACGCCGAGGCGTGCCTCGCTCGGCTCCGCCACGAACGCCGCTGACCCGCCCGTCCCAAGGCAGCTGGGTACGCCGATCCGCCTTCCGTTGCGCGGCCGACACCTCGGGCGGCGGCTGTGCCAGGGTGGGCGCCATGCGTGCGTGGCAGGTGGCGACCCTGGGGGAGCCCGTCGAGGCCCTCCGCCTGGTGGAGGTCGACGAACCGGTCCCCGCTGCCGGCGAGTTGCGGGTGCGGGTCCTCGCCGCCGGCATCGGGCTGCCCGACGCGCTGCTCTGCCGGGGCACCTACGCCTTCCGGCCGCCGCTGCCGTTCGTCCCGGGCCAGGAGGTGTGCGGGGTGGTGGTGGAGGTCGGCGTCGGCGTCGACGACCCGGCCCTCGCCCCTGGTGCCCGGGTCATGGGCGTGACCTGCTTCCCCGACGGCCGGGGCGGCTTCGCCGACGTGACGGTGCTCGACGCGGCGAACGCCTTCCGGGTCCCCGACGCGATGCCAGCGCTGGAGGCGGCGTCGTTCCGCATCGGCTTCTCGACTGCGTGGACCGCCCTCGTACGCCGGGCCACGGTCGCCCCCGATGAGACCGTGGTCGTGCTCGGCGCCGCCGGCGGCTCGGGGCTGGCGGCGGTGCAACTCGCCCACGCCCTCGGGGCGCGGGTGATCGCCGTGGCCTCGGGCGCCGAGAAGCTTGCCCGTTGCACCGAGGCGGGCGCTGACGTGGTGGTGGATCGGGCGGAGGCTTCCGTCCCCGACGAGGTCCTGGCCGCCACCGAGGGGCGGGGCGCCGACGTGGTGTTCGACCCCGTCGGCGGGCCGTTGGCCGACTCCCTGCTGGCGGCGATGGCGCCGCGGGGGCGCTTCCTCGCGGTCGGCTTCGCCAGCGGCCGCTGGGTCGAGGCGCCCACTGCCCGCCTGGTGGGGCGCAACGTGTCGCTCCTGGGCGTGCTCGCCGCGGGCTGGGACCGCGAGGACGACCTCGCCGCCCACGAGCAGCTCCTCGCCCTGTCCGGGCGTGGTGCCCTCGGCCTGGCGCCGACGCCCGTGCCCTTCGCCGACCTGCCGGCGGCGCTCACCGACGTCGCCGTCGGCCGCACCGTCGGCAAGCTCGTCCTCGACGTCCACCCGGACGCCGGCGCCTGAGCGCTCCCTCCTGACGGCATTGGATTCGTCTCGGAGCGCCAGCCGTCAGGGTTGGCGCAGCCGACCCGGGTCGCGGGCCGGGCTCGGCCCTTCGGATCGATGCTCGGCAGTCCGCACGAGACGGGCTGGTGCTCGGGGTGCGAGGTGACGCCCTTGCGAACCCTGGGGCCACTCGACGTCCTGCTACGCCGGCGGCGCCACGGCGAGCTCGGTGAGGCGGTCGAGGCCGCGGGCGGCGGCGTCGGCCGCGCGGGCCTGCGCCGCCCGGACCGCCGGGTCGTCGCGCTGTGACGCCAGGATGCGGGCGGGGTTGAGGGCGCACGTGTTGGCCCACTCGACGAGGTCGGGCTCGCCGGCCTGGACCCGGTTGGTCCGGGCGCTGCGGGCCTGCATCCAGGCCCAGTCCCCGGGGGTGTTGGGGAAGGTGTTGGGCGGGCAGAGGCGGTTGCGCTCGCGGTCGTCGCGAGTGGCCTCGAGGTAGCCGATCAGGGCGGCGTTGAGGCAGGGGAACCCGGCCCGGCTGGTCTGGAGGCGAATCCCGTCGGGTCCCCAGATCGGGGCGAGCGCGGGGTAGGCGAGGCCCGAGGCGGCGCAGTGCACCACGAGCGCCCCCTGATCGAGCGGGATGGTCCCGTCCTCGAGCTCGATCTCCCGGCTGGTCACGTGAACGATGTGGCCGAGGCGGACGACCCGCTCGACGGTGCGGAGCAGGTCGAGCTCCCAGGCGCCGAGGGTCGGGGCCTTGGCCATGGTGGGCACGACGGCGCGGTCGATGCGCATCATCACGCCGGCGGCCTCGAGGCGGAGGAAGAGGTCGTCGGGCGAGTCGGCCTCGGCGGCCGAATCCATGATGTCGGCGGACAAGGTGAGGGCGACCACGGGGTCGGGCTGGACGACGGCCCGGTCGAGCATCCAAGGGTCGCGGGGCCGCACCCAGGTGATGCGGTCGGGGGCCACACCGTTGGTGAGCAACCACACGATCCCGTCGGTGGCGGTCTTGCCCGAGCCGACGATGACGTAGCCGCCGGGCGCCTCGTCGAGCCGGGCCAGGTCGTTGACGGGCACGACCCGGACGTCGTCGGCGGCCGGGAAGGGCGGGGGCGTGGTGGCGGGGACGGTGGGGGAGAGGCAGGTGGCATCGACGGCGCGGCGGCGCACGCGGACCTCGACGTCCTCGCCGGAGGCCAGCGGGGTGACGCGTTGGCGGTCGCCGTCGGCGTGGTGCTCGTGCCCACCGAGGAAGGTGACCCGTCCCGACCCGACGAGCCTCGCCACGACGTCGTCGTAGTAGGCCTGGATCTCGGGCTGGGTGGCCCGCTCGTGCAGGCCTGCCTCGGGGCCGGTGGTCTGGATCGAGCCGGTGCCGAGCTCGGTGGACGCCACGCCGTAAAACAAGGACGCCTGGTGCAGCCGCACGAAGGGGTAGGCGTCCTGCCAGTGCCCGCTGGCGGTGGGCCGCCGGTCGACCAGGGTGACGTGCACGTCGGCGTGGTCGACGAGGGCGTCCGTGAAGGCCATGCCCATGGCGCCGGCGCCCACGACGAGGTAGTCGGTGTCGATCGTGCTCGGGGCCATGCGTCGGGGCCTCCGGTGGTGGCGTCGGTGCGGCCAGCCCGATGCTACGGCCGGACCGCCGCGGGCGAAGGGCACCGGCTCGGGGCGATGTCACACCGCCGGTCGTACGGGTGGCGGTCGAGGTCACCGCAACGGACCCGACCCGGCGAGACGCGCCGGCCCAGACCAGACGAACAACCAACAGGAGGACGACCCGTGCCCGACATCGATCCTGACGGCCCCGACGCCCTGACGCTCGGCCAGCAACTGGCCGAGGAGGCCGACGCCTTCAACCGCCGCATGGAGGAGTTCCGCCTGCGGTACGCCTCGACGCACTTCGGCCCGCTGGACACCAAGGTGACCTGGGTCGAGCAGCCGGTCGTGGCCGGCCGACGCCTCGTGGCGTCGTGCCCGCTCCGCGGCCGCACCGCTCGAGCCGTCGTCGACCAGTCCGCCGCCGACGGATCCTGGGCGGCCTACGCCCTCGCCGGCGACTGGGACGACCACCCGGTCCACCGCTTCCGCAGCGCCGACGGCGAGCAGGAGGCGCAGCGCACCGCCCTCGACGCCGCCTGGGCCGTGCTCGACCCGGCGGCGTTCGAGGACGAGGTGTAGCGGGGCCGACGGGCCGGCGGGCCGGCGGGTGCGACGCGCTCGACGGTCGGGCGGCGTCCGCGCGTGTCGCTCCAGCAGCGGCCCGGTTCGCTCTGACCTTCAGGTGGGTCCGACGACCGGGCCGTAGCGCTGCTGGGCGGCTTGGGCGGACGTGCCGAGCAGCTCGCCGATCCGCTGCCACGGGATGCCCTTGGCGCGGGCCGACGTCACGGCGTCGAGCACCTGACGCTCGCCCTGGGCGCGGGCGACGGCGGCCCGCTCGAGCAGGTACTCCTCGACGGATCGTTCGTCCCCAACCGATGGTTCGTAGCGCTCGAGTCGGTCGGCGAGCTCATCGGCGTGGTCGAGGATCTCTCGGATGGTTCGCGGCATGGGCTACTCCAGGCACCGGGGACGAGCGGCCATGGCGTGGACGATGAGGTCCGTCCCCTCGGCGCGAGCCACGCCGACCTCGAGGAGCTGACCGGCGGCACCCGGCCCGACCAGCATGGTCAGGTCATCAAGGACGAAGACGCGGATGGGATGTCGGTAAGCGTGGAGCATGTCGTCGTCAGCGATCCCCTGTCGGCGTGCGCTCGACAGGATGAGTGGATCCACTGATCAAGTCACCTTGATGGCGTGCAGGACGCGCCGGGCGTTGCGGCGACCGGATCGCCCGAGCCGGGGCACACCGCTCCGCTGACCAGAAGCGGTGACCCCGAAGCGCTCATGCGGCCGCCCGAAAGTTGTGCCACACAGCGTCCTCGACCTGGTCGACCAGGCACTCGAGCGCCCTGATCAGGAGCAACAGGGCCTCGCCGGGCTGGAGCTCGGTCGGCCCGCCTTCGTCGGAGCGGAGCAAGGTCCACCCAGATCGGGAGGAGGGCTCGCCGCACGCACGGCACGAGCACGATGCGGGGACAGGGGTCGCCCCGCACGTGGGCACTGACCCGGTCCGACACCGCCCGGACGAGCGGCGGCAGGGCGAGCACGAGGGGCCCGATCGGCTCCCCGTTGATGGTGGTGATCGGTAGTTCGAGGTCCATGTCGCGAACCTACGAAGGGGGTACGACAGCGACGCTGGGTGCCGCCCGGGGGTCAGCCCTCGCCGGACCGATCGTCCCCCGTGCACGCCGGATGGTCGGGGACCACGACGGGAGCCGCCTCGCGGGTCGTGACGTAGATGCGGGTGGGGCCGTCACAGGCCACGGCCACGTTGGCGAACTGATCGGGCATCACGATGATGTCCCGCTCGCCTTCGATGCGCTGGCCGACGGGGGCGTCCCCGAGGCCCTTCTCGTCGCACGATCCCGCCGTGGTGAGCAGGACCAGCGCAAGCACCCCGGGGATGACGAATCGGAGGTGCCGGCGTCTCCGTCGGCGGTCGCCGGGAGCCTCGGCGGCGTGCGTGCCGGTCGCTCCGGGTGCGACGCGCGGAGTGGTGGTCGTGGGGGAATCGGTGCCGTGGTGGTGGATGTCCATGCCCGACAGTCTGCTCGTCGCCTGCGACACGAACGGGAGGAGGCTGGGACCACCAACGCCGTCGTCGCGCTGCGAGTGTTGAAGGGCACCGGCGGTGACGATTCGCGGGCCTGTCGGCACGGCCAGGTTTCAGCCACGAGCCCCTGTTGCTTCCTGAGCTGCTGTCTCGACGGAGGGGTCGTCAGCGCCGACGTCACACCGTGGACGGCGAGCGCCGGGCGGTCGCTGAACGGGGCGGTGGCCTTCGGGCGCTCGCCGTGCGGCGCTCAGCCGAGCAGCTCGGCCGCCACGCCGCTGCGCTCGATGCACCAGTTCCATAGGCGGGCCCGCTCCTCGGGGGTGTCGGAGCGTCGGGTGGCGGGCAGGCGGTGGATGGGGCGGGGGCGACGGTCGAGCCAGAAGCGGCCCGTCGTCGCCAGCGGCTCGTCGGGGTCGGCGGCGAGCCAGACGAGGGTGTCGGCGCCCTGCTCGGGCGTGCGCAGCAGGGGGCCGACGATGGTGCGGAAGCGGGGGAGCGACCGCTCGACGCCCGGGGTGTCGGCCCAGCCCGGGTGCACGGCGTGGCACACCACGTTGCGGTCGGCGAGGCGCTCGGCCCAGAGCTCGTTGAGGGTGACCTGGGCCCGCTTGGCCCGGGCGTACTGCTCGGTGCCCTTGTAGTGGGCGGCGTCCATCTCGAGGTGGTCGACGTCGAGGGCGGCGCTGTACATCCCGCCCGACGACATGGTCAGCACCCGGGACGGCGCGGCTCCTGTGTCCGTGTCCGTGTCGCCGCCGAGCCGGTCGAGCAGCCGGGCGGTGAGCAGGAAGGGCCCGACGACCTGGGCGGCGACGGTGCGCTCGATCCCCGCCGAGGTGTCGTGGCGCTCGGCGTCGAGGGCGCCGGCGTTGTGGACGAGCACGTCGACCCGGTCGTGTCGCTCGCTGATGGTGGCCGCCGCGGCCTCGACGGCGTCGAGCTCGGACAGGTCGGCGACCACCGTCTCGAGGCGCTCGCTGCCGGTGGCGTCGGCCAGCTCGTCACGCACCCGGTCGGTCTTGGCGGAGTCACGGCCGACGAGCACGACAGTGGCGCCGTTGGCCGCCATCTGGCGGGCGGCGGCGAGGCCCAGGCCCGACGTGGCGCCGGTGATGACGACGACCTGGTCGGTCTGGTCGTACTCGTCGAGGCGCCGCCAGCCGTCGGTGCGCGAGCGGACGTCGTAGCCGAGCCGGGTGAAGCTGGGGGCGATCGGCCACTCGAGGGCGGCGTCGACGACGTCGGCGGCGTTCACGCCGCCTCGCTCTCGTCGGTGACGTGCCGGCGGGAGGGCAGTCTGCCGCCGGGGCAGTGGTCCGAGTGGGCGTTCGTGGCGGCGGCCGCGCTCCGGGGTTCGCCTCGGTCCGCACCGAGGTCCGACGAGCGGTGTTGCGGGTCGGTATCGCCGGCTGTCGTGTCGTCGGCGGCGGCCGAGGGCCACTGGCCGTTCCGGCCCCGGCGGAATCCCGGTGCGAGGGCCCAGGCCGATGCGGCCTCGAGGAAGGCGGCGGGGCTCATGCTTGCACCGCGGTGCCGTCGAGGGCCCGACGCAGGCCGGCAGCGGCCCGGTCGCCGATGCGCACGAAGGCGAGCCGCAGCACCGGGTCGAACAGCCCGAGCGGCCCGTTGAGGGCCAGCTCGGCGTCGTAGGTGACGATTGACCCGTCGCCGTCGGGCTCGACGCTGATGCGGTCGGTCGAGGTGAACATCGCGCTGCGAGCCACCACGAGACACGTTCGGGGCGGGTCGTGCTCGACCACCTCGTAGCGCAGGGTGAGGTCCCGAGGGACCGCCGCCACCGTGACGTCGTAGGCCGAGGCCAACTCTGACCCCTCTCCCGCTACCTGGACCGACCGGCGAACGCCCGGGTCCCACTCGGCGAAGTTGGTCAGGTCGGCGACGTAGTCGTACGCGTCGGCGGGGTTCAGCGGCGTCTTCACTCGGGTCACGTAGCGGGCCATGGATCGTCCTTTCGGTTCTGCTTGCCTGCCCTGCGTCAACCAGTATTAGTAGTAAATATTCCGCCAAGGACGCCGACCCGTCCGGCACTCGGTCTCTCGCAGTGGACGAGGACCCGTCGACGGTGCGTGTCCCGGCGGGCCAGGCGTCCGATTGGAAGTGTAAAGATCGTCCGGAACGGCTTGTAGGTAGCGTCTGTTTGGTAGTCTGCAATAGTGGACTACCACCCGCGGATCGTGGACGGGGAGCTCGACGAGCTGCTCGCGGGCTTGTCGGCGGTCTCGTTGGAGGGTCCACGTGCCATCGGGAAGACCGCCACCGCGATGCGCCGTGCGACCACCGTTCACCGGCTCGATGACCCAGGGCAGCTCGAGATCCTCGGCGCCGAGCCCGACCGGCTGGTGGCCGGAGCGCCGCCCGTGCTCATCGACGAATGGCAGCGTCTCCCGGCGTCGTGGGACCTGGTGCGCCGTGCCGTCGATCGTGACCCGGCGCCGGCCCGATTCCTCCTGACCGGGTCGGCTGCTCCCGTGGAGGCTCCGGTGCACTCAGGAGCCGGACGGATCGTGACCGTCCGCATGAGGCCGATGTCGCTCGCCGAGCGCAACCTGCTGGTGCCGTCCGTGCGCCTGGCCGACTTGCTTGGCGGGACGCGGCCGGCGGTGGGCGGAGCGACCTCGGTCGGGCTGAGCGAGTACGCGGAGGAGATCACGGCATCGGGGTTTCCGGCCATCCGCCCGCTCTCGGGCCGCCTGTTGCGCACTCAGCTCGACGGCTATGTCGACCGTATCGTCGAGCGCGACGTCATCGAGGTGGGCCACCGGGTGCGCGATCGGGGGGCGTTGCGGCGATGGCTCACCGCGTACGCTGCGGCGGCCTCGACGACTGCCTCCTACGAGACGATCCGCGACGCGGCGTCGGCCGGCGAGGGGAACAAGCCCGCCAAGACGACCACCGCGCCGTACCGGACGACGCTCGAGCAGCTCTGGATGATCGAGGACGTACCCGCATGGGCGCCGGCGAGGCATCGGCTGCGTCGGCTGGCCGTGGCCCCGGTCCACCAGCTCGCCGATCCTGCTCTCGCCGCCCGCCTGCTCGGGGTCGACGTGGATGCCCTGCTCGAGGGTCGGCCGGCAGGGCCCCCGATCCCCCGGGACGGCACCCTCCTCGGCGCGCTTTTCGAGTCCCTCGTGACCCTCTCGGTCCGCACCTATGCGCAGGCCAACGAGGCGAGGGTCCGGCACCTGCGAACGCGTGGCGGTGAGCATGAGGTCGACCTCATCCTCGAGCGCCGTGACGGCCGCGTGGTCGCACTCGAGGTGAAGCTGTCAGCGACGGTGAGAGACCATGACGTCCGCCACCTCCGCTGGCTCGCAGACACGATCGGCGACGACCTCCTGGACGCCGCCGTCATCACAACCGGTACCGAGGCGTACCGACGGGCCGATGGCATCGCGGTGATCCCGGCGGCGCTGCTCACGGCCTGACCGGGCGAGGTGGTGCGCGATCCCGAACTCGTGGCACGGCGTGGGGCGGTGCATGCAGCGTGTTCACCCGATGCCTTTGCTCATGGCCGGATGCTGGTCCCGGGGGTGTGACACACGGCCGGGGCCGCGTCCGGCGGTGCGCGCGAGGCTGGACGCGATGAAGCGCGCCACCGCCATCCGGCACCTCGTGGAGATGGGCGAGGTCGAGCTCGAGGCCTCGCGCCGACACCTGCGCGACGTCCTCGACCACTACGTGGACCGGGATTGGCGCCGTGCCCACAACGGCTACGACGAGTCGCCCGAGGATCACCTGTGGCGGGCGGCGCAGGCCGTGACCGACCTCCTGGACGCCCTCGACGGGGAGGACCCGCAGGGCGGCGAGGGCGGGGGCTGAGGTGGCAGCGGTGCCGTCCGAGGAGGCGGGACGGGTGAGCGCGCCGGCGAAGGATCGGCTCGCGGCAGTGCTCAGCGCGGCGACCGCCGGAGGCGCCCCGAGCGCACAACGGTCCCTACCGACCGAGTCGCTGCGGCTCGAGGTCCGTGGCGTCGGCCCGGTCGACCTCCCCGTCACGCCGACGCAGGCGCAGGAGTTGGCGGCGGCGACCCGGCCGGCGAAGTACGGCCAAGGGACCGAGACCCTGTTCGACCCGCTGGTGCGTGACACCGGCGAGGTGCCCAAGAGCCGGGTGCGAGTCGACCGGGATCACTGGGACGGGGCCTTGGGTCCTGTGCTCGAAGGGCTCCGTGACGACCTGGGGCTGCCCTCGGGGTCCCGGCTGAGGGCCGATTTCCACTCGATGCTGGTCTATGGCCCGGGGCAGTTCTTCAAGCCCCACCTCGACTCGGAGAAGGCCGACAGGATGGTCGGCTCGCTCGTGGTGACCCTGCCGAGCCAGTTCCGGGGCGGGGCGCTCGTCGTCGAGCACGGCGAGCATCGGGCCACGTACCGGGGGTCGAAGGCGAAGCTGTCGTGCGTCGCCTTCTACGCCGACTGCCGCCACGAGATCCGGCCGGTCACCTCCGGCCATCGGATCGTCCTCACCTACGATCTCGTGCTCCGGGGCGAACACGCCGCCGTCGTCGTTCCGCCGGAACCCGCCCGCGGCCACGCTCAGGTCGAGGCGCTGGCGGCGTGCTTGGCCGAGCACTTCTCCGAGGCCCCGGCGCCGCGTTGGCGCAACGACCACCGCTCGTCCGCCCCGCCGACCAGGCTCGTGTACCTGCTCGACCACCAGTACACGCAACGGTCGGTGGCCTGGTCGCGCTTGAAGGGCGACGATGCCGCTCGGGTGGCCCTGCTCCTCGATGCCGCGGCGCAGGTGGACTGCGAGGTCGCGCTGGCGCTGGCAGACATCCACGAGACCCGGGAGTGCTACGACGACTCGTGGGAGGCGTACGGCGGACGGTGGGGCGGGTGGTACGAGGACGAGGAGGACGAGTCCGAGAGCGATGCCGGGTCCGGCGGGGACGAGGGGGCGATCGCTGAGGGGGAGCTGCTCGACTGGGACCTGAGCCTCGGTCACTGGATCGACGCCGCGGGCGGGGTCGCCGAGCCCATCGGCACGAGGGTCCACGACGACGAGGTCGCCACCTCGACCCCGACCAGCGACTTCGAGGCGTACGAGTCCGAGTACCAGCCCTACATGGGCAACTGGGGCAACACCATGGACCGCTGGTACCGGCGGGCCGCTGTGGTGATCTGGCCCCGCCGGCTCGACTTCGCGGTGCGGGCCGAGGCCTCGCCGGCGTGGGCATTGGGCAGGCTGGCGCCGGATGGTGAGCCGGTCTCTGCCGAAGAGCGTTGTGCCATGGCTGTCTCCCTCGCCCCTTTCTGGACCAACGTGGCGCCGAAGGAACCGTCGAAGGACTACATCGCGGCCCTGTTGCGGGCGGCGCTCGTCGTCCACGATCCCGACCTGGCGTCGATGTTGCTCGAGCCCCACCTGGTCGAGGACCTTGCGCCCGACCACGCTCCGGGTGCCGTGGCCCTCGCCGACCGCTACGGCGCGACGTGGGCACGGGCCTGGATGGCGCTCTGGGCGCGCGAGCCGGCGCGTCGGGGCGAGCGCGACGGCCGACGTCTCGGCTGGCTGTCGGCGTCGGAGGCTGCCGTTGCCGAGGCGCTGGTCATCCAGGGCCCGTCGGGACGGGCCATGGCGACGGCGGTGCTCCGTGCGGTGTGGTCGTGGACCGAGGAGATCATCGACCGGCGCAGGCGGGTGGCGCCGCCGAGTGCCCGGGACCGAGCGCTGGCCGACCTGGCCGGTCCGATGGTCGGCGTGCTCGAGGGAGTCATCGTGTTGGACGACGACGCAACCGCCGACGCGGTGACCGAATCGCTCGTCGGTGACGTCGAGAACGATGACGTCTTGATGCCGCTCCTGGTCGGGATCCTGCGGGAGGCCGAGCGTCGCCCGGGTGGCTCGGCCCTCGCTGCCACCCTCGATCTGCTGGCCGAGCCCTGCCGGCACCGGCTCGAGGCCCGCCTCGAACGTCGCCGCCAGGCCGACGACTGGTCGATTCCCTTCGACGGTGGGTGCGGCTGCGCCGACTGCCGCACCCTGGGGGCGTTCCTGGATGACCCGACCGAGCAGCGGCGCGAGTGGCCCCTCGCCAAACCGCGGCGCCAGCACATCCATCGGGCCCTTGATGCCCGCGAATTGCCGGTGCGCCACCAGACCCGCCGCGTCGGCCGTCCCTACATCCTGGTGCTGACCAAGACCGACACCCTGTTCGCCAACGATGCCGAAGAGCGCCGCCAAGCCGCCGCCGACCTCACCTGGCTCGACTCGTTGCGCCGGTCGTGATCGCCAGCGACCAGACGCCGATGCCGGGCACCTCGTCGGCCCGAGGATGGCGAGCGCGGTGGGTCGCCGCAGCCCGCGTCAGTCACGGTGGGTAGTGCCCGCCGACCGATCCTCGCGTGGGCCGTGTCGACCCATCGTCCGGGCCAGACGGGGAACCCTCCGATGAGTACGTATGTAGAGTGCGTACATGCCGAACAAGACCATCAGCCTCCCCGATGATGTGGTGCCCATCATCGAGAGCCTCGACGTGCCGTTCTCGACGTGGGTCGCCGATCAGCTTCGTCATCACGCCGCGACGCGGACGGGGATGAGCCTCGGCCAGCAGTTCCTCGCGGATGCGGCGTTGGGGGGTGCCGACCCGCCGACTGATGAGGAGTCCCGCGCGGTGGTGGAACGCATGGAGCGGTCCGCGCCGTGGTAGTGCGCGGGGGCGTGTACTGGATCGATCTGGACAAGCGCCGACCGTGCGTCGTCGTGTCCTCGGACGATGTCTTGGGCGTCGAGGTGTGGCAGACCCACGTCGTACCGCTCACGTCCAACGTCGACCGGGCGGGCATCGCCGGCAACGTCTTGCTGCGCGCCGAGGTGACCGGGCTGCCCAAGGACTCCGTCGCCGTGCCGCTCGGCCTCGAGCTGGTAGATCGCGCTCTGCTGTCCGAGCAGTCCGGTCGGTTGCCCAGGGTCCTGCTGGACGACATCGACGACGGGCTGCGGGTCGTACTCGGCCTCTGATCCCCTCGCGTCCCGGTGGGACGTTCGTACTGCTCGACGCCGCCGGGGTTCCCGTCTTCGGCTCATGGCTCTCCCTCGTCGAACGCGTCCCATGAGGTGAGCCACCCACCGGGTGCAGCCACCGGTCTGCTTCAGTCGATCGAGCCGGCCGGTACGACCCATTCGGCCGACTGTCTGGTGACCTCTGCGATGGACTCGTAGTCGCGGTCGTAATGAAGCACCGCCACGCCGGCCTCTTCGGCCGCCGCCGCGATGATCAGGTCGGGGAGTGCGACCCGATGGTGGCCGCGTTGGGCGAGGAGGCCCTGCACCTCGAGGGCGCGAGCAGCGACCGACCCGGTGACCATCGCCTGGTGCAGCTGCGCCTGCGCTTGCTGCATCGCGTCCCACTCTGTGTGATTGCGGGCGCTGTACCCCACCTCGAGGCTGACCAGGCCGCAGGTCCAAAGGGCGCCCGATCGCCGCAGGTCGGCGATGCGCCGGCCGATCTCGGGGACTCGAGCGGCTCGGCTCAGCACGGAGGTGTCGGCGAGGTAGGCGGTCACCGTTCGCCGGTCCGCCATGCCTCGCCACGCTTGGCGGGGTCGAGGTCGGGGAGCGAGGCGAGCGCGTCGAGGTAGGCGTCGCCGGGGTCAGCCTCGCTGACCCGCTCGAGCGCCTGGCGCACCGTCGCACTCATCGAGTCCGCACCGAGCGCCCGGCGGGCCCGCTCGAGCAGGGCGTCGTCGATGTCGATCAGCCGCTTGGTCACGCTGGTGAGTATATGTCGAGAGACCACTGGTATATACCCCGACGGTCGGCCAGCGTCCCGAGGGTCGTCTCGCTCAGGGCACACGGGGCGGAGGCGCCGCCACCAAGGGAGAAGCGCAGGGAACGGGCATCACGGATGCTCATCACGAGGAACTCGCTCTGCTCGATCGACTCGCCGATCCCGACGGCGATCATCGGTTCTCCCGTGTCCTCGTTCACCACCTTGGTGGCGGCGATGATCTGGATGGGCCGGGCCGACACCCGGCGGAGGTCTGGTTGATGGGTCACGGTCGTCCTTTCGTCAGCTTCGACCGACCCTAGGAAGGGGGTCTGACAGCTCACCGAGGCGCACGTCGGCCGCAGTAGCGTCAGAGGGGTGGGGCGTGACCATCACGGGCCGGCGTCGTCGTGGACCTGAGCCCAGGAGCGGTCGAGGCGGGGGTCGCGCGCATCCGGGCTCGTGACCGACGGCTGGGGGACGACGCCGCACTCGCGGCCGACCTGCTGACCGCCGGGGAAGGCGCCGACGTCGTCTCCCAGGGCAGGTTGCAGGACGAGCTCTGGTGGCGGATCCCGAAGCGGCTGGACCCCGAGAGCTGGCGGGACGTGATCGACGCGGCGGCGGCGCTCTTCGACGAGTTGGGCCTCGATCGCTACGCCGCGCTGGCCCGGTCCGAAACCACCGCGGAGGTGCTGGAGGCTTGGGCCCGTGGCCCAAAGGAGGGCCGCACCCGGGCGACCAAGGCCCGAGCCGCCTCCGGCGTGGCGGCGCCTGACACCGACCTGCTCACCTGGGGGACCGTGTTCGGCGGCGCTGAGTCCGAGGCCATGGAGGCGGTCGAGCGGGCCCTCGAGGCGGCCATCGTCGCCGGCGAGCTGGTTCCCGGCGGGCGGGGATGGAAGGGGCAGGCCGCGGCCGTCGCCGAGCGCACGTTGCAGGCGTCGGTCGACGACATCTCGGGCCAGAGCTGGCTCACGCTCGTCAACACCGAGCGGGTCGAGTCGTGGCTGAGGACGAACGAGCCGACGGTGCAACGGCTCCGCCAGGGCGTGGCCAATCGTCTGCTGAGCCCGGTCGACCCGCCGGCGGACGTGGGCCCGGTCGTCGAGTCGATGTGCTGGCTCCTCACCCACGCCGTCGACGGCATCGCCCTGACCCAGAGCGGCTACCTGGCGAGGGTGCTGGTCCTCGAGGCCGTCGATCGCTTCGACTGGTGGGAGTGGGACAAGCCGCCGCGCTCGGAGGCCGATGTCTTCCAGCTCGAGCTGCTGCGCGACGCGGCTCGCTCGCTGGGCCTCGTCCGCCGCCGGGGTCGGACGCTCTCGGCCACCGCCAAGGCCAAGGCGTTGCTCGACGACCCCGTGGGGCTCTGGCGTCTGCTGGCCGGCTCGCTCGGTGGGGACGACGAGTACGACCAGCTCGTCGGCGAGCTCGTGGCGATGTCGCTCCTCGAGTCGCCGGCGCACGACGACGCCCTCGCATCGATGGTGCGCCCGGTGCTGGACGGCCTCGGCTGGAGGGCCGACGGCCAGCCCCTCCAGCACCGCCAGGTCGTGTGGGCGGTGTGGGAGCGGATCCACTGGTGGCGGACCATCGGTGTGGCCGAGCACCACGCGTCCCGCTGGGACCGGGAGACCCGCCGGCAGGTCGAGCCCGCCACCACCGTGCTGACCGCCGCGGGCGAGGCCACCGCTCTCGCCTACCTGCGCCTCCGGGCCACCCGCCCCCGAACCTCGCCCTTCAGCGGATGAGCCGGCGCCCACCCACCCTCGGCGCCTTCCAGGCGGCGGACGAGCCCGCGCCCACCTGCCCCCGATTCTCGCCCTACGCCGGATGAGCCCGCGCCCACCCACCGTCGGCGCCTTCCAGGCGGCGCTCGCCCGGCGCCTCGACGAACTCGGGCCCGAGGGCCTGCGCGCCCTGCTGGAACGGCGAGCTGCGGGGCTGCGCCCTTCCGAGCGGGAGGCCTTCCTGGCCCTGCTCGATCCGATCGAGGGCGATGAGGCTCCGCCACCCGCCACCGCGGCGATCGACCGGGACCTTGCCGCCTTCGCCGAAGCGGTCGCCCGGATGCCGCCGTCGCAGCGCTGGGCCTGGCGCGACCGCTGGGACGACGACGAGGACGAGCCCCTGCCGGCCGAGGGCGCCGTGGCCGAGGACCTGCTCGTCGCCATCGGCGAGCGCTTCCTCGCCGGCGACGTCGCCTGGGCGGCCGGCGCCTACGAGCGGGTCTTCGCGGTCGTGGCGACGACCGTCGACGACGATCGGGGCATCGAGCTCGGCGTCGAACGCGCTCTGGCGACCGAGGCCCGGAACCGCCTGTTGTGGGCGATCGCCACCACCGAGCCGGAGGCGGCCGCCGCCGGCCGCCGGCCGGCGGATGGCCGACGCCGTCGACCTCTGCGACCACGGCACCGATGCGTTGGCGTTGGAGGACATCGTCACCGCCCGGCCCGGGTCGGATCCCGTTCCCGACGACGTCCTGGGGGCCTTGGCCAGCGCCCTCTCGTCCGACGTCGACCGCTCGCCGTGGGATCGACGCCGCCGCCTCGCGCTCGCCTGCGAGATCGGGGTCCGCCTGGACGGGGTCGATGCGGTGATCGCCGCGGCTCGAGCCGGGGCCACGCCCCGGCTCGACACGTACCGCTGGCTGGTGACCCACCTCACCGGTGCCGGGGAGCTGGAGCGGGCCGCCGAGCTGGGCGACGAGGCCCTCGCCGGCGAACGGTGCTCGTACGACCTCGCCGACCTGGCCGACGACGTGGCCCTGCTGTGGCTACGGCTCGGACGCCCCGAGTCGGCGCTGGCCGCGCAGTGCCGGAGCTGGCAGTGCCGGCCGACGGTGACGTGCCTCGAACGGGTCCTGGACGCCGCCGACGCCGCGGGCCGGCCCGGGGTGCCCGGCGCCGTCGACGAGCACCCGTCGGGGAGTCGGTTCCTCCAGGCCGCCGTCCACCTGCTGGCCGGTCGCCTCGACGAGGCCATCGCCCCGGTCGCGGGGACCGAGCACCAGTCGAGCCGCGATCGCTACGCCGCCGATCGCCTCGTCCTCGCCGCCGCCTGCCAGGCATCGAGGGCCGGCCCGCTCCGGCCGGAGATCGCCGGCGCCATCCGCCAGGCCTGTTCCCGAGCGGAGATGGCGGGCTGGTTCGAACTGGACCGGCACCCGGGCCGGGAGCCGGCGACACCCCTGGCCGACCGCCTCCTCACGGCGCTCGCGGCCGTGCCCGCTGATCCCGACCGCCTCGACGTGGCCCGCCAACGGGTCGCCGTCCTGGCCGAACGTGTGCTCAGCGCCAAGGACCGCCCGGCCTACGAGATCGTGGCGGCGATGGTGGTCCTGTTGGCGCAGACCACCGCCGTGGTCGACGGCGGCGAGCCGGCGACGGTGATCGACGAGTACGACCACCGCTACCGACGCTTCTCGGCCTTCCGCGGCGAACTGCGTGACGCGAGAGCGGCGGCGGGCCTCGTTGTCTCGTAGCCGCTTGGGGCCGGCCGAGTGCTTCGGAACGGAATATGGAGTTGACGCCATAGTGTGCTGATCCCATACTGGCGAGGTGGCCCCGAGTCGAGTTCCATCCGGAGTTCGCCCATCAGTACGAGCAGCTCTGCCTTGATCCGGACCACGCCGAGATCGCCGGTGAGGTCACCCAACTGATCGACGCGCTCGAGACCTATGGCCACGAGATCGAAGGCGACGCCACCGATGACCCAAGCCATCCGGTGGTCATCTCACGACTGGCCATGTTCGCTCTGCGCCGCACGCCCCCGACCACGTACACCCCTTACGCCACCAGCCCACCAGTCATTCGGATTCCCTATGTCTGGTTCGCCGACGCTGATACCGGAGAGGAACTCGCCGTCGTGATGCTGCTCGGCGACAAGACCGATCTGAAGAACGACTGGTACCCGACCAAGGTCAAGTACATCGAGCTGAAACTCGTCCCGGACTGGGAACGAGCGAACTCGTCACACCACGCCATCACCAGGAGGACACGATGAGCAAGGCAATCCCTGACCAGCCGGTCACCTACACAGAGGAGGACTTCGCCACCTCCACCGAACGGGTTCGGGCCGCTCGCCAGGCCCTGCTGGAGAACCCGAAGGCGGCGGACGCGCACCAGGCCCTCGGCGAGGAGATCGAAAGGCGGCTGGATCAGAAGCGGGCCACGCTCGGCGAGATCCGGCGTGCCGTCGGACTGACGCAGAAGCAGCTCGCCGAATCCCTCGGCATGGACCAGGGCGATGTCTCCAAGCTCGAGCGACGCCAGAACCTGCACCTCACGACGCTGACTCGGTTCATCGAAGCTACCGGTGGCCGCCTCCGCATCATTGCCGTCTACGGCGACACCGAGGTCGCCCTCGATATCAACGATGTCGTCCCCGACGAAGGACCCGACGTCAGGATTTGACCAGGCGTCGAGGACTCGATGGCCATCCGATCCGCAGTACCGGGTATGGGCGCGGAGCGACTGCTGCAACGGCGGAGGTCACCGACAACGGCGACGCCTCGCCGCCAGCGGCGTCACCACCGACTCGATGGGCAGGGTGACCGGGTTCGCTCGGCGCAGTGGGTCCGGCAGGTCTCAGACGGCGTCTCTTCCGAGCTCCCGCTCGACGGCACGCCGGATCCAGGAGCTGACTGAGCGGTCGTCGGCCTCAGCCCGCGCTCGGACCGCGTCCAGCGTGTCCTCGGGGAAGCGGACCGGAACGATGGCCGTGAGGCGAGGTCGCCGCCGTCGGGCGGGGCCCTGGGGCTCCTGGTTCTCCTCCTCGGCGTAGAAGGCGTACTCCTCGTCTCGGGTCATCTTCTTCGGTGTGGGGCTCATCGGTCCTCCCGGTAGCGCTGCGCCAGTCCGCGGGTCGCCTCCTAACAGCCGATCGGCCGGCACTTGGTCGGGTCGCCGGAATCGGGTCGGGCCAGAGGCAGGACGAGCACCTGTCCACCCACCTCGGCGACCATCAGCCAATCCGCCGGCGGCTTGGCGGCGTAGAAGACCGGCTCGGAGTGCCAGACCTCGTGGACGTCATCGATGCCCAGGGCGGCGTGCTTGAAGAGGTGGGCCGCCTGGTCGTCGATCTCGAATGGATCGTGGTCGGCGAGGTGATCGATGTCGAGGAGGTCGCGGTCGCCATCCACTGGAAAGCGTATTACAAACGACTACGAAGCGGCAGTACACGGCGACGGCGACCTCGTCAGAGAGAACCTGCGGGCGGCATACGGTGTGCATGGACGGGCGTACCGGAGAGGGACATATCGGGTGGCTGAAGGTGAACTCGAGCGGGTCGAGCAGGGGTTGGTGGGCGTAGAGGACGACGTCACCGTGGTCCGAAGCGGCGGGATTCTCATCCTGGAGGGACCTCAGAGCGTCGTTGACCGGCTGATCGCCGGCGATCCGGCTCTTCGAGCGGCGCGCCGCGTGCACCCGTCATCCGCTGCGGCCTTGGGCGCGCTCGCTTCCTTGGCCCCGCTTGTCGGCTCTGTCGGCGGCTCGAGCCAGACGGTGTTCCAGCTCAATGCGACCGGTCAGGCGCTGTTCGAGTCCGGAGCGCTGTCCTCCGCCGGCGACGGGTTCTACCGGCTGTTCGGGCAGGGTCCGGGGGGCAAGATCATCGCCCACGGCGCCTTGAAGCCGATGTCCATGGCGCCCCAGCAGGCGATCTCCGCACAGCTCGCGATCATGACCATCGCCCTGACAGCGGCCATCAAGGAGGTCCAGCAGGCGGTCGAGCGCGTCGAAGCGAAGGTCGATCTCCTCCGGGATCTGGTGGAGGCGGTTCGGGAGGGCGAGATCATCGGTGCGAACCGGACGCTTCGACGTCGCGCCGACCAACTGGGCTTCGACGGAGCGATGTCCGATGCCGACTGGCACTCGATCGTGGATCTCGGCGTCCAGGTCGAACAGCAGATCGAGCAACTCCGGTCCTATATCCGCAAGCGGGTTGCCGCGGCTGAGGATCAGGGTCGCAAGATCTCGGGCCGCCTCGATGCAGTCGAGATCGCAAAGGACGTGTCGGAGACTCTGGCGCTGCTCATCGTGGCCCAGGACAGCCTGTTTCTCTTCCAGCAGCTGCGGGTCCTGCGCATCATGGACACCGAGCCCGAGCATGCACCCGCGGCGATCGACGAGAGTCGGGCGTTGCTCGATCAGCACTTCACCGAAGACGCCGACCTCGTCGACCGCCTGCGGACCCTCGTCGCCGAGAGGGTCGAGGTTCAGGCGCTCGAGATGCTCCATTTCGTTGCTGCCGGCACGATCGTCCGCCTGGCGCCTCAGGTCGACGAATCGCTGGCGTGGTTCGCGTCGCAGCGGGGCGTGCCGTACGAGGCGATTCTGGTTCCAGACCTTCCGACGGCATCCGAGGTGGTGGACGAGGCCCGCGTGCGAGGCGCCGCCATCGCCTCGGAGGGCAAGCGGATCTTCGGGGGACTGACGGACCGGGTCCGCAACCGCGACGGGGACGACGAGAGCAGATCCGAGCTCGGCCCTGGACAGGCGACCCCGGCGCTACCGGCCGAGACCGGGACACCCGAGACAGACGATCCAGACCGGGTCATGGGTCGTGTCGCAAGGCTGCGCTCCCAGGCCGTTTCCCGACTGCATTGCGAGGGTGACGCCGATGCGTCGTCCTCCGGATCGGCGACCCCGGAGGCAACCGACTGATGGCACCAGCGGCGAGACGCTTGGCGGGCAAGGGCAAGGAGGCCATGATCGGCTGAGGGCGCACGCGCTCAGAGCGCTGCAAACCCAGCTGTCGGTGCCGAGCTCGTGAATCACGGTCGTGCGGGTCAGCGCATTTGCTCGACGACCTCGAATCCCAGCTTCTGGAGCTGCCAGGCGGCGGCGCCGGTCGAGACGCCACCACTGAAGTCGTGCGACCCGAGGGGTCCGTCGCCGGGATGCTCATAGCCGTACGCCACGCCGACGATCGCCTTGGAGTCGTAGAGCTTCCCGTCGATTCGGACGAGGTAGCGGGTCGCCTCGCCGAACCCGTAGGTGTCGAGGAAGCGCCGCTGGCCGAGGCGGTCGTACTCGGCGGCCGCCTTGCGCACGGCGTCGCCTGACCGCAGCCGTGGTGCCATATGACCATCCTCCCATCACGAGACAGGTCGCGCTTCGCCGACACGCCGCCGCCGCGCTGACCACACTGTGGACGTGACGGAGCCTCTGCCCCCGGGGTTGTACGAGGTGCTCGTCACGGAGGTGCTGGCCGAGCAGTTGGCCGGGATCGAAGGACGCTTGGTGGCTCGCACGGACGGGGTCCGGTCGGCGGAGGTCGCCGACCGGGTGGCGTTGCACCTGAGTCGGGTGATCGAGCGGGCCATCGACGGCGCCGGCGACGAGGACCGGGTGGACGTCGCCATCGCCGTGGCCCGGGACCTCGTTGCCCGCCTCGACGAGCTCGTCGCTGCGCGGGCCCGTCAGCCGGGCGTCGCCGCGGAGCGGCCCGTCGCGCGCGGCGAGGTGTTGCGGTCGATCACCGCCCGCCGGCCCGACGGCACCGCCGACGAGATCACCGAGCCCCTCATCCCGCTGCTCGACACCACCCTGCTCACCAACGCCCCCGGTGAGCCCCGAGTCGGCAGCCAGGTGCTGGCCGAGGTGGCGTCGGCGGATCGGATCGACGTGGTCATGGCGTTCATCCGCCGCAGCGGCATCCGTCCTCTGCTCGACGCGCTGCGCCGCCACTGCGAGCGCTCCGGCGAGGCGGTCCCGCTGCGGGTCCTCACCACCACCTACACCGGGTCGACCGAGCGCCGGGCCCTCGACGAGCTGGCCGACCTGGGCGCCGACGTACGGGTGTCCTACGACACGACCACCACCCGCCTGCACGCCAAGGCCTGGCTGTTCCACCGCCGGTCGGGGCACTCGACGGCCTACATCGGCTCGTCCAACCTCACCCACTCGGCGCAGGTGGACGGCCTGGAGTGGAACGTACGGGTGTCGGCGGCCCGCAACGCCGCCGTGGTGGCCAAGGTGGCGGCGGTCTACGAGTCGTACTGGCAGTCGGGAGACTTCCGCCCCTACGGCGCCGACGAGTTCGACCGCGAGACCGAGCGGGCCGGCGACACCGGTCCGACCCTGCTGCTCAGCCCCATCGAGCTGCGCCCCGAACCCTTCCAGGAGCGCCTGCTCGAGCAGCTCGCCGTCGCCCGCCGCCAGGGCCACCACCGCAACCTGCTCGTGTCCGCCACGGGCACCGGCAAGACCGTGATGGCGGCGCTCGACTACGTCCGCCTGCGGCGGGAGCTGCCCCGGGCCCGTCTGCTGTTCGTCGCCCACCGCCAGGAGATCCTCGACCAGAGCCTGGCCACCTTCCGCTACGCCATGCGAGAGCCGGCCTTCGGTGAGCGGTGGGCCGGCGGCCACCGACCGACGCAGTTCGACCACGTCTTCGCGTCGATCCAGAGCCTGAACGCCGCCGGCCTCGACGACCTGCCGCCCGATCACTTCGACGTGGTCATCGTCGACGAGTTCCACCACGCGGCGGCGAAGTCCTACGAGCGCCTGCTCGACCACGTGACGCCCGTCGAGCTGCTCGGCCTGACCGCTACACCTGAACGGGCGGACGGCCTGTCGCTGCTGCATCGATTCGACGGCCGCATCGCCGCCGAGCTGCGCCTCTGGGACGCCATCGACCAGCACCGCCTCACCCCCTTCGCCTACTACGGCATCCACGACGGCCTCGACCTGCGCCAGGTGCCGTGGCGGCGGGGGAGGGGCTACGACGTCGAGGGCCTGACCAACCTCTACACCGCCAGCGATGCCTGGGCCCGCCAGGTAGTGAAGGAGGTGGCCGAGCGGGCCGACCGCCCGTCCACCATGCGGGCGCTCGGCTTCTGCGTGGGCGTCGACCACGCCCGCTTCATGGCCCGAGTCTTCAACGAGGCGGGGATCGCCTCGGTGGCGGTGTGGGCCGACAGCCCCACCGACGAGCGCCAGGCGGCGCTGCGCGACCTCGCCGACGGCCGGGTGCAGGTCGTCTTCTCGGTCGACCTCTTCAACGAGGGCGTCGACGTCCCCCTCGTCGACACGCTTCTGTTGCTGCGCCCCACCGACAGCCCGGTGCTGTTCCTGCAGCAGCTCGGCCGGGGTCTGCGGCGTGCGCCCGGTAAGTCGATGTGCACGGTGCTCGACTTCGTGGGCCAGCACCGCAAGGAGTTCCGCTTCGACCGCCGCTTCGGGGCGCTGCTCGGCGGCACCCGCAAGGACCTGCGCCAGCAGGTCGAGCAGGGCTTCCCCTTCCTGCCCGCCGGCTGCCACATGGAGCTCGACCCGGTGGCGTCCGAGATCGTCCTGCGCTCGATCCGGGAGTCGGTCCCGACCCGGTGGACCGCCAAGGTCGACGAGCTCCGGACCTTGGCGGCGACGGGCCGCCCGGTGACGCTGGCGTCGTTCCTCGACGAGTCGGGCTACGACCTCGGCGACGTCTACACGGGTCAGCGGGGCTGGTCCGACCTGTGTGAGGCCGCCGGCGTTCCGTTGAACGCTCCCGGCCACGACGAGACCACGTTGCGCCGGGCCGTCGGCCGCCTCGACCACGTCGACGACGAGGAGCGGCTCACCTTCTTCCGCCGCTGGCTGGCCCTCGACGCTCCGCCGGCGCTCGACGTCCTCTCGGAGCGTGAGCGCCGCCTGGTGCGCATGTTGGTGGCGTCGCTCGGGACCCAGCCCCTGCCCAAGGACGCTCCGCTCGCCGCCGGCGTCGACCTGCTCTGGCGCCACCCCCAGGTCCGGTCTGAGCTTGGCCAGCTCTTCGACGTGCTCGCCGACAGGGTCGACCACGTTCACGAGGGCGTTGCCACCCACCCAGACGTCCCTCTCCAGGTCCACGCCCGCTACACGGGTACGGAGATTCAGGCCGCCTTCGATCGGTATCCCGACAGAGCGACGATCCCGACATGGCAGGCGGGCGTGTGGTGGGCGCGGGAAGCACAGACGGATGTGTTCAAGTTCACCCTGGACAAGACGAGCGGCGGATTCTCACCGACGACCCGCTACCGGGACTACGCCATCAGTCGAGAGCTGATCCATTGGGAGAGCCAGTCCAAGACAAGAGCCGACGACGACGATGGCCAGCGCTACCAGCACCACGCCGCCAGGGGCTCGTCGGTGATGCTCTTCGCCCGCCTCCGCAACGACGACCGCGCCTTCTGGTTCCTCGGCCCCGCCACCTACGTCACCCACGAGTCCGAACAACCCATGGCCATCACGTGGAAGCTGGCCCACCCGTTGCCGGGGGACCTCTTCGCCCAGTTCGCGGCGGCGGTGGCGTGACGATCCAGCCTTCAAGCGAGGTTCCGTGACCTGCAGAGCAACCTCCGACTTGATATACACTCAGCTGGTGTACGAGGAGCACGGACAGCAGCGGGATGCGGTACTGATTACGGTTGCATCGGATGTAGCAGCAGCCCTTGAAGATTTGCCAGGGGTGGCGATCTACGACCCATATCGTGGACTTGATGTACCGGTCGAGGTCGGTCTGATGGCGATTAGTCTGAGTGCGGATGTAGTCAGCTTCTATGTGGCACGAGATGAACTTCGAACTGCATGTGACGCATTTCTCGCCCGCATCCGGGGAGCTGGCCATTCGACCACCCGACTCAGCGTCAAGCGCCAAGGCGTGAGTCTCTCACTAACCATCAACGGTGACACGCAACCGGAGGATCTCCAAGCGCTGATTCTTACCGCTCTCGAGGCCGCTGACCCTCCTGGCCCAGATCTTCCGGAATCCTGAGCGATCACATCTGCCGTGAGTCAATCCGCTCCGACGGGCCAGGCGGCGGTCGAAGCCGTAGCTGCGCTCGACGAGCTTCTACGTCGGCCGCTGGACTCATCGGCTGCCGAGGTCGAGCCGCTATTGAACTGCGCTGTGCCCGCATTCTCGATCGCTGACTTACCGAATGGATACGTCGAGCTCTCGATACGCCATGTCCTGCTGCAGGGCATAACACACTCATCGCCTGACGACCGAATATTTTCTCTCGCCCTGGAAGCATTCTCGCGGTATGCGAAGGGGCGTACGAGGGGAATGTGGTACTCCTGCGAAACCGAGACATCCCTATTGAGCGTGCTGCACCTTGCCCGATCGGTCGAACCCAGATCCGAACTCTCATGGCAAGAGATACGGCCCCCAGTTGTGACGGCCAGTATTGGAGTACTAGAAGGGACTGCCATTCGTGAGCCGCTGCAGCTCGCCTTGGTGCAAGGTCTCCTTGTCACCATCGCGCGCGCCGCTGCCTCTGAGATCGACAATGATGAGCCTTGGAGAGCAGCGGTTCTCCTGCTCCGAAAGATCGCTGCCTCTGAACGGCTACTCGAGTCTTCTTCCACTGCTGACGCCATCTGCATGACGGCGCGCCAAACCGTTGATTCAGCTTACGACGCTGCCTCGATCCAGGTATCGCTTGCGCTGCTTTCGGAACTCATCAACATAGCGAAGGTGCATCGTACGGATGCCGGACCCGAAGCCTCTCCAATTGTGCTGGAAGAGGCCGTGGCCTCTTTGCTCGAGCGTCACGCCTTAACAGGCGACTCCGATGACTTGGCCGAGGCCGTGTCAGTCTTCGATCAGTGGCAAAGTGTTGCCCCAGCGCTTCCGATTGCCAGTCGTGCATCGGGAATTGCATTGAAACTGCAGTTCGGCAGGACCTCCGATCGAGAGGACCTGGTCCAGAGTGCAGCGCTCGAGGCGCGTCGATTTGTCTCCGAGTATCCGTATGAAACGGCGACCCTTCTGGCAACACTTTTGGGTGTCGATCCGGCTGGAGAAGTGGACGGGGAGTCACACGTTGATCGCGCCACGCGCCTAATAGGTGACCCGCGAGTCGGCGTGACCAATGTTGCGCGACTGCAGATGGCTTTGGGCCTCTGGTGGCTGAACCGATTTCGATCTAGTGGCGAGGTGAATGAGCTGCAACGAGCGTCAATGGCTTCTGCTGACCTGGATTCAGAGACCCTGCCTGTAGTCGAGCGACAGGATTCCTATAAGGTCAAGATTGAGATTCAACTTGCCCTTGCTCAACTGGAGTCGTTTGAAACTGTAGCAATCGAGAGTGCTGCTGATGAGGCACTCAAACTCGCTTTGCTGGTACCCAGTGTTTCCTATGTCGTTGAGGCCGTGCAGATCGCGCGAGTGTCGTACCGATTCCGTGGCACTTCGTCGGCTCTGAGACGATTCGCCGAGGCAATGAATCTAGCCTCAGATCACGTCGACCTGACCGAGACAAGAGCCCTTCAGTACGCGCTTGCTCTTCTTGAGTCACTTGCCATCTACGGGCCAGCATTTGAGAGAGACCCGCTCGAGGTGCTCCAGGACGTCCGGCAAGGACTGACGAGTCAGTACGCAGCCGCTGAGTCCGAACAAGAGCGCATCCAGGTGCGCTCCGCTCAAGCGGAGGCCGAGTACCTCAGATACTCCATTGCTGATGATATTTCGGCTCTCCGGCAGGCGATAGAGTGGCTTGAGGAACTGGAGACCACGGGCTCGCTCGATGGGGATGGGACAGCCCGACTGTCGGCCGCATTGCGGGATCTTTTCGTTTGTGAGAGTGACGTCCGATACCTGCGTAGAGCGCGAGATCTCGCACAGCAGAACGTGGACGAGAATGCGGGCGTCGAGCACTTCTACGGCGTGTTGGCAGCAGCGTGGTACATGCTCGCAGAGATTGGCCAGTCTGGGTCGGCCTTGGAAGAGGCCCTGGACGCAGCGGAGAAGGCCTTGGCTTGCAGTGTGGATCGGCTGGTTCGCCCGGAGACGTTGAGCAACTACTCGGCGATTCTCCGTATGGCATTCCGGTGGACTGGTGAACGCGAGTATCTAGAGCGTTCGCTAGCGGCATCACTGAGTGCAGTCGAGTTGAGCGATGGCCTTCGGCTACAAGGGTCGTATGCTTTGCGATCGCTGCTCAACTCGGCATTGCTGATGGCAGAGGACTCTCACTCAACTGCGGAGCATGCCGAAGCGATCCTGGCGATGGTCGAGGAGGTAGCCACACAAATCGGTCCGGCTCATTCGCTTTACGCCTCAGTGCTGAACACTCGGGCAATCGCTCGGTCTCTTACTCTCCCGACAGATAGGCGAGCGCTTGCTCTCGGCGACTTTGCGACAGCGTGGGCGGTCGCGGAGAATGGGGGGGCGCGGCGTTCGCTGGCCATCGCTCTCGGCTGGTGCCGTTGCGCCGTCAGCGTGGCCGCGGGTTACGAGCCGGCCGCGTGGAGGGACGCGCAGATCGCGGCGCGTCATGCGGTGGGGGCGCTGCGCGAGGCGATTCTGTCTCAGACAGATCGGCGTGACGCCATTGGCTGGTCGGACCTTTCCGACGACCTTCCTAGTCTGGCTGCATACGTGTGCCTCCAGGGTGGGGATCCTGACGGTGCCGTGGAGTTGCTCGAGTTGTCTCGCGCGGTGTCGCTTCGGTCCCATGCCCTAACGATTCCGCCCCTACCTGTTGAGCGCACATACGTGATTGCCACCGAGCTGGGCGGGGCCCTCGTGCACGTGAGCGCCGCAGGCTCAGAAGTTGAGTGGGTGCCGCGCCTCTCCTCGGCCTGGTGTAGCGAGATTAGGCGCCTGTTCGATCCACGGACCACGCTTGGAAGTGAATCGGGGCAGGATGCTGTAGTCGCCGGGGGTGAGCTTGGACGAGCGGTGGGCCTATCTCTGCGACGCAGGTACGGATCTGGACACGCGGAGGTAATACCGGTGGGTGACGCAGCCGGGATTCCCTATGGCGCTGCGTTGGTGGACGAGGAAGACGGTCCATCGCCGATCTGCAGCTCGATGGCGGTGTCCGTGCATCCAGCTTCCTTCGTTCGCGAACTCTCTTTCCGCACTCAGCGGAAATCGCCCGTCAGCATTGTGGATGAAGGGCTGCCGCGAGCACGGAATGAGGCGAGACAGTTCTTAGATGGCCTGGGGGGCGGAGAGATCGTGCTGACGTCCCAGCCGAAGTCAGAGGTTCTAGACCGCATCGCGGATGCCTCGGTTGTTCACTTCGCGTGCCATGCCGAGGTCGACGAGTTATCCCCGTGGCGTTCAGCGATCTCGCTGGGCGCGAATGGAGTGCTTACCGCGGAGGAGGTGATATCTGCTTCGCACAACTTGTCGCTTGTCGTACTTGCCGCGTGTTGGACTGGCGCCCCGACGCTTCGCGGTAGCCATGAGGTCATTTGACCACGCTCACCGAGAGCTCCCCAGACCTGCTCACTGAAATTCCCCACCTCTG
>OBLX010000038.1_pt1 | contig 47645 bp, 61 predicted proteins | sample 1519811 | NCBI WGS metagenome assembly OBLX01 (sample SAMEA3991476, study PRJEB22521) | metagenome | biome: anthropogenic terrestrial biome; feature: sewage plant; material: surface water | place: Sweden | collected 2012-09-26
TACACTCTTTCCCTACACGACGCTCTTCCGATCTCGACAAAAATGGCACGCTTATTGCTGGCAATAAAACAACCGAGGTGGCAGGCGAGTTGGGCATGGGCAAGGTGCGGGTGATTGAAACGGACGGCACAGAGTTAATCGTGGTACAACGCACGGATTTAGACATGAGCGACCCAAACGACCCGCGAGCGCGGCAACTGGCGTTTGCAGACAACCAGGTCGGGGCGCAGAACTTGTTGTGGGATGCGGCGGCATTGATGGCGGCGGCGCAGGCAGACGATTTGAGCGACTTTGTGAGGCCGGATGAATTGCGGGCAATTATTGATGCCGCGCAAGACGAGGAAGGCGGCGGGAGTGGTGGTGATGGCGTGGACGCAGAACCACAAATTGACAAGGCCGCTGAGCTGCAAAAGAAGTGGGGGACGGAGCGCGGGCAGGTGTGGCGACTGGGCAATCATCGCTTGATGTGTGGTGATAGCACGAAAGCCGAGGATGCGGCGCGGCTGATGGGAGGAGAAACGGCGGAGCTTTTGCACGCAGACCCGCCGTATGGCATGGGGAAAGAGAAGGACGGCGTAGAAAATGACAATTTGTATGCTTCCAAATTAGACGCTTTTCAAATGCAATGGTGGCGCGTGTTTCGTCGCCACCTCACTGATAACGCTAGCGCTTATATCTGGGGCAATGCTGAAGACTTGTGGCGCTTGTGGTATGTCGGCGGGTTGAAAGATTCCGAGCGGTTGACGTTTCGCAACGAAATTGCATGGGCGAAAGCGGGTGGACAGGGCATTGGTAGCGAATCGCACAGGCAGTATGCAACAGCTTCGGAGCGGTGCTTGTTTTTTATGCTAGGCGAACAAGGCTTTAACAATAACGCCGACAATTATTGGAAAGGGTGGAATTCAATTGTTGAGTATTTGGAGACTAATAGAAAGATAGCCGGATGGAGTATAAAGGATACGAAGCGAATTGCTGGACATTCAGAAAAAAGCGGGTGCCATTGGTTCGACAAAAGTCAGTGGAGTATGCCAACTGAGGAGGTTTACAAATCTTGGCAGCGAGAGGCGAATAACAACGCATTCAAGCGCGATTACGACGAACTCAAGCGCGATTTTTACGCAACTCGCGCATATTTTAACAACACGCATGACAACATGACGGATGTTTGGTCTTTTGGGCGCGTTACTGGCGATGAGCGGCACGGACACGCCACGCCAAAGCCGGTCAAGATGATAGCTAGGGCGATTATGTCGTCATCGCCCGATAATGGGACGGTTGTCGAGCCATTCTCCGGCAGCGGCACCACTCTCGTCGCCTGTGAGCAACTAGGCCGCAGATGCCGGGCGATGGAGATTAGCCCCAGCTATGTCGCTGTGGCTATTCAGAGATGGGTAGACGCGACCAATAAAACGCCGGAGTTGATAACGTGAACACATGGGTGCGGTGCAAGGGCGAGAGTAAAGAAGCCTATGCCGCATTTGAGATTTACTACACGCTGGAGCCGGATGAGCGCAGCTTGGAGGCTGTGTCGCGGAAGTGTGGCAAGAGTGTATCTCTTTTGGCCCGATGGAGTGCGCTAAAAAAATGGGTTAGTCGCGCGGATGATTACGATGCGCACATGGCGAGCATTCGCCAAAAAGAGCGCGAGAAACAGGCTGCGCGCTGGGAGGCGCGGCGCGAGGCGATGCGCCAAGAACAGATTGAGCGCGAAATAAAGCACGCCGAAAAGCTGGAGGGCAAGGCTGTTGCTATTTTGGATACATTGCCAATTGTGCGCAAATACTCAAAGGGCGACGATGGAAAGGTGACAATTGTCGCTCCCGCCTCCAGCGCGGAATATCAGGCGGCCACGCGGATGTTGCAAACGGCGAGGGATTTTATGCGCGGCCTGCTTGATATGCCGACAAAAACAGAGCGCACCGAACTCACCGGGAAGAACGGCGGGGCGGTGAAGGTGGCGCCGACCGACTTAACTGGAGAAAAAAGCTATGACGTATTTAACGCCGAACCAGACGCGCTTAAAAAATGGCTCGGCGGATTTGCCAGCGCCATCGCAACCTCAGTTAACGCCCCATCAACAGGCGGCGCTGGGCATCCAGATGGCGCGAGCAAGATTGAGACAACTAAAAGCCATGAGGACTCTGACGTGTGAGGCCGTGACGCTATTTGCGGCGTTGCACATCGTTGACGACGACGGGATACCCATTTCTCCCGCGCCTCACCACATGTTGTGGGTAAGGCTGCTGTGCGATGAACGCATAAAAAAGCTACTCATCATCGCGCCGCCGGAGAGCGCAAAAACGACGTGGGTATTATCGGCATACGTCGGGTGCTACATCAGTTTTTACCCGGAAAGAAATGTAATTATTGGTTCGGTGTCTGGGTCGGTCGCAGAAAAGAGAAGCGTAAGTATTCGCGCAATGATAGAAAGCGCCGCGTGGCGTGGCGCGTTTCCAGATATTCAGCAGGCGCAAGGCATGGCGTGGACTACAACCGAGTGGAGCATTGCGCCAGACGGAAAGCCGTTTGCCGGAAGACTGCATCCCACCATTTCGGCGTATGGAACGGGAGGCAGTGTCATCGGCGGCCGTGCCGATTTGATTGTTCCCGACGATCTGCTTGATTTTGACAATACGCGCACGGCGCATCAGCGCAATCTTGTTGCGCAGTGGTTTCAAAATTCGCTGCTCAGTCGTCTCAAAAGCAAAACTGGGCGATTGGCGATGGTTGGCACGACATGGCATCACGACGATTTGATAGCGCGTGTCAGAAAAGAGCCGGGCTGGGTTGTTTGCCATACGCCCTTGCTTGGAGAGGGCGCAGATTTTTACGCCAATTTATTTTATCCAGATGACTGGAAATACGAAAAGCTCGGAGAGCCAGTGGCGCAGGCGGAGGTGTTTTCGTGAGCGCCCAAACTCGCTTTCTGGTTCACTCCAACGGCCCTGCGTTGTGGCCGGAGCATAAGCCGTTGCGCGAAATTCTTGATCTCAAAGGTTCAACCATGTCGCAGGTGTGGAATGCCACATATCAAGGCGTGCCTACTGCACCGGAGGGGACGGTGTTCAAGCGCGAATGGTGGCGTCACACGAGATATGACGCGACTGACCCGCGCCATGTCAGCTTATGTGTAGCGAGATGGGCAAGCTGGGACACGGCCCTGAAGGACGAGGAAAACAACGCCTACAGCGCAGATGTGATTGGTGAGCTAATGCCGGACTACCGCCTATTTATTCGTCACGTGTGGAGAGATCGTCTTCAGTTTCCAGAGCTTCCCCCGACAATATCGGCGGTGGCCCGGCAATACAACAGTGACGGCAAGCTGCGCGGCGTTCTGATTGAAGACAAGGCCAGCGGAACAAGCGCGTATCAAACACTTGTCGCGTCTGCTGAGGACTGGCTAAAGCCCCTGCTCGTTCCATTCCAGCCCAGTGGGGACAAGGAAACTCGCGCGCAGCAGGCGGCGGTGTGGTGCGCAAACGGCAGCGTATGGCTTCCGTATCCGGGCGAGCAGGCGCGCTGGCTGGTTGACTTTGAAGATGAGTTGTTTAATTTCCCCGGCAGTGTCTACAAAGACCAGGTTGACGCGTTTTCGCAACTGGTTTTGTTTACAGAGAACTTGTTGGCCGCGGGATGGCAGGCGCGAAAAGCCGCGCAAGGAGAAATGCAGGAATGAACGTAATAAGCCGAGTTTTTGCCGCGGCGCGCAATTGGATTACCCCCCAAAATCGCAACTTGGCGGCTCAGAGAGTTGCAGGTAAAAGGTTGGCGGCCAGCGATGGCCCGCGTGGTTATTTTGACTTGCTCAAAAGCTACTACCTAAACAATGGCCTGTATGACGATCTTGTTCTAGCCGCGCGCGGTGTTGGCGCATCGCGTGAGGCAATGAAGCCGCTGCGCAATCCAGCGATGCGGGCCGTCGAGGTATACGCCTCAACGCTGTGGCCGGGGACGATAGATTCAGCGTTTGAAATTGAAGCAGAAAATGGGGCGATTATTCGTCCAATTGAACAGGTATGGGGGTGGTCAAATTGGAATGGCGGGAAACAAGTCGCCGCGCGGTGGGCCGCGATGTACGGGAATTGGTTTTGCAAGGTAAGCCAGAAGCCTGACGGACGACCCTATTTACAAAACATTGAACCGCAGGAAATAACAGACTTTGAGGTAGATGAGCGTGGTTACATCACTGCGCTTCGCCGAGACACGCCGCTGGTGGAATATCTCGGCGAGGTCCCTGTTCAGAAAACACGCACTGAATACTGGAGCAAATCCGCAGATGGCGGCGATGGCGTGTATGCCGTGTGGGCGCACGACAAAGGAGATGCGCCCCTGCGTAATCTGGGCGTGCCCGATGCTAAACGCGCGTTGGCTGATTTTGGGATTGATTTTGTTCCATTTGTTCACGCCAAATTACGAGACATTGGAGAGCAGTACGGAGCAGGCGTTTATTCGCTTGCGCTGGACAAAATTGATGAGGCCAACCGCATGGCTACGCGCCTGCATCAAATGCTGTTCAGGCACAACAAGTCAACCTGGGCACTGGAAGCCAACTCGGTTGACGCGCTGACGGGCCGACCGCTGGCCCCGGTCAGCGTAGGCGGAATCGCGGCCACAAAAGAAACGCCGGGGCAACTTACTCTTGGAGACGAGGTTTTACTGTCCCTTCCCGGAAATTCAAGGCTCACCTCGATTGTTCCGCAACTTGCGTGGCGGGAGGCCCTTGATATTCTAAATGCGCAGATTTCCGAAATAGAGCGTGACGTGCCGGAGCTGGCGTATACCTCGTTGCGAGAGGCAAAGGGCGAGCTGAGTGGTCGCGCGGCCCGCTTGCTTTTGACGGATGCTTTTGCCAGAATCTACGAAGCGCGCGGGAATATGCAGGACGCCCTGGCCCGCGCCAACATGATGGCGCTTACGATGGGCGCAAATGCAGAGCTGGATGGATTTACCGGAATAGGCTCGTTTGATGACGGAAGCTTTGACCATTCATTTAAGGCCAAGCCAATTATTCCGCCGGACGAGACCGAGATTCTGGACAACGCAATTTCCAAGCAAACTCTAGGCGTTGGACATCATCAAAACCTCCGGGAGATTGGATATTCTGATTTGGAGATTGACGCGTGGGCCGAAGAGGACGCGGCCACAAATCAGGATGCGGCGGACAAGCTGCTCACGGCTTTGGAGAGAAGAAATGGACAGCAACAATAAAACCATTGTGCGCGTCAAATCAAAGGTCCTGGGCGGGCTTTTGTTTGAGTTTGACCAGGCGACGGGGACCCTTTGTATTGTCAAACGCGGCATGGTTCACAAGGTGACGCTGGCCGAACTAAATTCGGCGAGCGGCGCTCTGGTTGTTTATCCGCATCAGGTCGAGCCTCGGAATAAACAAAACCCATGAGAACATTGCAAGGCATTCACGATGAATACATGGCGGCTCTTGAGCGAAGAGAGGAAGCCGCCATCAATCGCCTTGTGCGAGAGTATGGCGAGATATGGAAGCGTCTGCTGGTTGCGCTCAATGCTAATATGCAGCGTTACGAGCGCGAGAGAGTCGCTGGTATTGAATCAACGCCCAATATTTTATTTCAAGACCGACGTTTGCGCGCTTTACTGGATCAGGTGGAAGAAGAAATAGGAGCATGGGCAAAAGGCGGCGCCAGCGCGGCTGAAGAGTTGCAGGCTATTTCCGCTGAAGTCGGCTTAAATGAGAGCGAGGAGGCGATGCGCGCCGCGTTTGATGTCCAGCTTTCGGGACTTAAAAACCCGGCGCTGCGCAAATCAATTCAGGAATTTATATCTATCACAACGCTTGCCAAGGATGCCTTGCAAGACCAGATTGGATATTTGGGGAACGGCTCCCCGCTGTCGAATTTATTTGACAAAATCGGCCCGCAAATTCGGAAAAAGTGGCAGGACCTGCTTTTGCAGGCGCTTGTGCGCGGATGGTCACCGAAGCGTGTGGCGGAACTGGCGCGCAAAAACACCGGGATGGGACTGGCTCGCGGGCTAACCATTGCCAGAACTGAGATGCTGCGCGTGTATCGAACGGCGCACCATCGCAATTTCAGAAACAACAGCCACGTGATAGGCGGCTGGATATGGATGAGCGCCTGCGACCTGCGCACGTGCGCGGCCTGCTGGGCCATGCACGGCACGATTCATCCCCTTGAGGAAAAGCTGGACGATCACCCGAATGGTCGTTGCGCCCCAGCGCCGGTGACGCGGTCGTGGGAGGAAATACTCGGAGAGCGCGGGCGCGGTCTGGCCGATACCAGGCCAAAAATAAAAACGGGAGAGGAGAGATTTTTGGCGTTGCCGGAAGCTAGTCAGCGCGCGATTCTGGGCAAAAAGGCGTTTGGGCTGTATCAATCTGGCGCGGTGAAGCTGAGCGATTTTGCGGGGTTTAGGCACGATGCGGAATGGGGAAGATCGCTATATGAGAGAAGCGCTAAAGAGATTGTCGGTTGACGCGCAGAAATTTTGTTCTATAATCATCAGCTGAATACACGCGAAAGCGTGACAAAGAGCGCATAGGCGCATTTAGCGCATGGGCGCCGAGTTTCATCGGAAGGTGAAGCTCGGCGCTTTTTGTTTTTCACACGTGGGACGCGGCACGGTTCAACGCGGAAGCGAGTTACCGATATGGCAGACAAAGGCAAAGATGACAAGTCACAAGAGCAACCAGATGAAGGCACGGCAACGCCTCCGGGAAAAACGGCGGATCAGCCTAAGGACGACAAGCCAAAGGCCGAAAAAACCTTCACCCAAAAGGAAGTGGACGCCATTGTGACGGAGCGGCTGGAGCGCGAAAAGGACAAGGCAACCAAGGCCGCTGAAAGGGCGCGGGCCGAAGCCGCAGAAGAGGCTTTGACTAAAAACCAGGAGTGGAAGGAACTGGCCGAGAAGCGCGAGCTTCGAATCAAGGAACTTGAGCCGCTGGCCGAAAAGCTGGCCGCAGCGGAAAAAGACCTCAGGGCTCACGCTGACGCGCTTGGCGCTCAGCTCAAGACGCAGAAAGAGGGCATTCCGGCGCATATTCTTTCCTTGATTGAGAAGCAGTCAATTCTGGAACAGCTGATCTATCTTTCCGAGAATCGCGCGGCGCTCGTGATGGGCGAAAAAAAGAAGCCCGACCCAGTCCCTGAATCGCCGCGCGGCGATAGCCTCAAGGCCGTATCGGATGCAGAAAAGGAACAGGTTCGCCGCGAATTCGCGGGAACCGTTAAGGGCATGTTTTAAGGAGAAAAATGGCGAATTTGAGTGTTACTGACATTCGTCCAGTGGAGGTTAAAAAGCAGTTTACTGCGCCGGCTGGTGTCGCCATCAGCAAGGGCCAGATGGTGCGTTTTGACACCTCGTCTGGAAAGATCGTTTTATCGAATGCGGCCAGTGCTGCCAACGCCCGCGTTCGCGGAATTGCCCTGCAAACCGCAATCGCCGGGCAAACGACAACCGTCGTTCAAAAAGGCATCGTTGATGTGGGAAATGCGCTGGGAGCGTTGTCATACGACCAAGATGTGTATTTGAGCAACACGGACGGCACGCTCGCTGATGCCGCCGGGACAACCTCGAAGGTCGCGGGAATCGTCGTGCCGGGCTACAGCTCGGAGACCCCGGACAAATTGCTGTGGATTGACTTGTAATTCACGGCTTAAAGGAGAACAAACATGCCAAACAATCAGGTGGCATACGGCTTTCAATCGCTGGCCGATGTGATGAGCAAGCGCGCGGCAGAAGTTGGCGCGCCTGTCATCAACAAAGCGATTACCGACACACTTTCAGAATACAACCGGGTCACTGATGGGTTGATGTCTTTGCTGGTTGAAAAAACAACTGAAGCCAAAGCGACCTATGCGCTGCCCGGCTCTGGCACCCTGCAACCGCTTGACGAGTGGGGCAACCCACTGCCGGTAAAAGGCGCTGGCACATACGATGTGGCCTGGCCCATACAGGGCGGCGGCACTGCCTGGGGTAACAACCGCGTCAGCCGCGCCATGTCCACTGTTGCCGATGAAAACGACAACATGATGGAGGCCATGCGCAAGGATGCAGACTGGATGCGCCGCCATGCGATGGCCGCCCTTTTTAGCAACGCGGCCTACAACTTCAATGATGCGAAGCTGGGCACCCTCAGCATTGTTCCTCTGGCCAATGGTGATGCGCAGAAATACGTCATCGGCGGCGGGAGCAGCGTCACAGACACGCACTTTTACGCCCAGAGCGCCGCAATCGCAGATGGCGCAAATCCGTTCCCAGCCATCAAAACAGAGTTGACCGAGCATCTGGGCAATGGTACCCGGCTTGTGGTGTTTTTGCCGACAAACCTTGTCACCTCCGTCACCGGCCTGACCGAGTTTGTGGATGTCAACAACCCCGACGTGATCTCTGGCAGCGGGGACACGCTGCGCTCCGATGGTTCGCAGTTTCGCTTCATGGGCGATGAGGTGCTTGGTCATCTGAAGGGCAGCCGCATTTGGGTGACAGAGTGGCGCGGCCTTCCTGACAACTACGGATTTGCCCTGGCTGTTGACGCGCCAAAGGCGCTGAAGATGCGCGAGTATCCAGCCGCGGCGTTGCAGGGGTTGTTCCCGGAATTTCATTCCGAAGACGGAAACACGCAGGTCAAGCGCATGATCCGCTACGCGGGGTTTGGCGTAAACAACCGCGTAGCTGCCGTTCCGTTTTTGATTGGCAGTGCCACGTATACGCCGCCGACGGCACTCACCGCCCCGCTTGGCATCTAAACATGACAAAAACTATTCTTGCCGCCCGCCAATCTGCCGCGCAGGAGCGCCTGCTCAAGGCCGCGAGCGATTTGGCTGAACGTTTTGAGACACTGACTGAGAAGGTTGAAGTTCTTAAAACGGTTCAGTCCAAAGACGTGGAGGTTTTGGGACTCATGCAAAGAGAGGCGGTGGCTGACATTTTGGAGACACTGGCGAAAACAACCGAACCAAAATCCAAAACCACAAAGAAGGGGTAATCATGGCGGTGACAGCGGATATTGACACCAACATCGGAAAGGTGCGCTTTGAAATAGGCGACAGCTCAATTGGGCAGGGAGTGCTGCCCGGCGGCGCCAACTTTGACGATAGCGAGGTGCAATACGCGCTGACGCAGTCGGGTGAAAACGTTAAGCCGGCCGCCGCAATTCTTGCGGGAATTGCGGCGGCAAGATGGGCGAGCCAGCCTCAATCTTTCAGCGTTGATGGGCTGAGCCTCAATCGCGGCGATGCCGCCGCGCGCTTCAGGGAGATGGCCGCGCGGCTGACAGACAGCGAAGCCGCGATTGCAAGTGGCGTGGCGATGGTGACGGGGATTTCGTATGGCATTGACCCATACGCTTCCAGTGCTCTGACGGAATGGATATGACCAACGGAATTGCTGGCGCGGCCTTTTCTCTCGACGCAACCGTGCTTAACGCTCTTGCGGGAGGGCTTGAGGAGGATGCCGATGCGGTCGTGCTAAAAGTTGCCCATGACATTGAACTGGCCGCCCAGGAGAGCTTTACCGGGCAGAAGTCCGGGAGGTTTTATGGGGCGCATCAGGCCAGCGCGCCGGGCGAGGCCCCGGCGGTGGATACGGGCGATCTTCGCAACTCCATCGGCGTGAGCCAAAGACAAAAATGCGAGGCGTTTGTAACCGCAAGCGCGGAACACGCTCCGTATCTCGAATTTGGCACGCGATTTATGGCTCCGCGTCCGTTCTTATCCGTTGCCGTTGATTCACAGCGTCAAGCATTCGAGGACGCGGTGAGGGTATTGTTCAATGTTGGATGACGCAACTCTTTCAACCATGCGCGCGGCGCAGGCCGCCACCTTTGCCGAAACGTGCGACGTAAAGCGACTTGTCCGCGCCCCGGACGGGATGGGCGGGTCGCTTGAAGCGTGGAGCGTTCACATGGCCTCCGAGCCGTGCCGGTTTGCCCCAGCGGGGCAGTTGCAGCGTGGATCGGACGGGGTTGTGCGTTCGGTGACGGAAACCATCATCACGATGCGCTGGGACGCCGATGTTAAGTTGTCAGACCGCATTGTTTACAACGCGGCAGAGTATTCCATCACGGGATTCAAGGATCACACGTGGAATACGGCCAAGCGGTGCGTGGTGCAGGCGATATGAACGAGATGCAGATCGGCGATGCCTGGATTTATGCGCGGCTGGCCGCCTCGCCTGAGTTGCAGACGCTGTGCGGCGGACGCATTTACCGCGATCTTGCGCCGGAAGATGCCATCGAGCCGCTGGTGGTGTATTCCGCGCCGCCGGGGCAGGATGTCACATTTAACGGCGCGGCGCGGCTGCAGGTCAACGTGGATTACACAGTCAAGGCCATCACGCGCGGCGAATCGTTCGTGGTCGCGTATCAGGTGGCAAGCGCGATTGACACTGCGCTGCACGGAGAGATAGGAGAGCAGGACGGGCGACAGGTGGCCGCGTATCGCACCAGCCCAGTCGGCTACACGACGTTGGAAAAGGACACGAGATTCAATCACGCGGGTGGGGTGTATCGCCTCAATATCGCGGGGAGTTAAAACATGGCAAATGCAGCCGTTTATTACGGTTTTCAAATCGGAAAAGAGACAACGCCCGGCACGGGCGTGACCGCCGCCAAACAAATCACGGGGATGACGATTGCGCCAGCGGCGGCGACCGAGACAAAGCCCTTTCGTCCGGGTGGCAACAAATACAACACCACCGGCGGCGTGAACAAGGCATGGGGGATTGCGTCTTTGTCCGGGCAGTTGAATTTGGCTGAGGTGATTTATCCGCTGTGCGGCCTCATCAAAAACGCCGCGCCAACCGGGGCTGGGCCATACACGTGGGTGTTCACCTCCAACCCCAACAGCGCGGATTCCATCGCCCAATACACGGTGCAGGCTGGATCAACCGGGTTTCCCGTGTTCAAGATGGCGGGGGCGACATTCAGCGACTGGGTTTTGAGCGCAGACAACAGCGGGGCGAACTTTACGGCCAAAATGTTTGGGCAAAAGCCCGCCGCCGCCGAGCTGTGGACACCCTCCGGCACGATGGATACGGTGAGCGCCACACTGCCCATCGTGGGCGTGTATCGCCCGCATCAAACCCTCAAAATCGCCACGACTTACGCCGGGCTGGCAGGCGCAACGGCCACGCCGTTTGCGTCCTTCAAATTTGGCATCGAAGGAAAGATCAAGCCGGTGTGGATGAGCAATGGCGCGAGTAATTACACCGACACGGTGGAGGACGCGCCAAAGGTTTCGCCGGGGATGACGTTGGAGCTGTCCAACACCAACGCGGCCTATTACGCCAACGCCCGCAACGGCGATGTTCTGTTTATGCGCTATGCGGCGGTGGTTGGCACCGCCTCCATCACGATTGATTGCGCCGGGTATATTTCTGGAACGCCAGAGCCGAAGTCGCAGGACGGCGTGATGGCGATGGACTTGTCGTTTGAGGGAATCGCTGACAGCAACATGAACTACGCGCCATACAAGATCACGGTGGTGAATGGCGTGGCCGCGCTGTAAGGAGAAAAATGCCCAGAACAAAAACGCCCGCCGTCAAGACCGAATCTCCGGCACAAAAGCTGGAGAAACTGAAGGACGCCGCGCGGGCCATCCACGAAGAACGCTACAGCCAAAACGAGGCGTGGAACGCGCGGCTTGCTGACATCAACGGACAAATCTCAGAGCTGGAAGGCCGCGTTCGCAACGAGGAGGCCGCCGGTGGAGCTTAGGGAACTGCTGGGCAACTCGCGCACGATCAAGCTATTTGACGATGCGCTGGCTGTGACCTACAAGCCCGGCGCGGTGACGCTGGCCGAGCTTGGAAAGCTGAACAACGCCCAGTTTTTGGCACGGGTGGTAACCAGTTGGGATTTGACGCTTGACGGCGTTCCACTGGAGATAACCGAGCAGGCGATAAACGCCGCGCCCGTCGGGACGGCTGGGGTGATCTCTGAGATTGCCGCGGAGATTTACGAAGATATGGCGACGTTCCCAAAAGCGAAGTTGAAGCCGATGCCCGCTGGTATATCAACAACAGGCACAGAGACGGCGGTGACGAGCGGGTAAGCGGGCCACCCTCGTTTGGTGAATTGCTCGCGTTGTGCGAGAGGTTTCACCTCCCGCCGGAGTGGTGGTTAGGGCACTCGCCGGTGTGGATAGCGGAGGCGCGAAAACAAATCATGACAAGCGCGCGGGTTTCTGAAATGATAAACGCGGAACACAAGCAAGTCGGCGACCTGGTCTCTTATGCAAATTCAATGGGCGGCGGCCCAGTGAAGCTGATTACGGGAGCTGATGTGTAATGCCAGAAATTGCAACACTTGCCGCGCGCATCGCCATCACCGGCGCGCAAGAGGCAAAGACCGGTCTGCGCGATATGCGCGAGGAGATGACGCAGTCCACGACCGTCGGCGAAACGATGGCAAAGGTTCAGGCCACTCTTGGCGAGCGCATCGCCGCCGCTACGGCTCAATCCGTTGGCGAAGTCAACTCAATTAAGGTAAAGGAGAGCTCTATCGCCGCGATGGCAGCGAAGTACGTAGAAGCATCTGCCGCGCTGCAAGAGTGGATAAAACAGAACGGCAACGCCAATGTTCAGGCGCTGGAGCAGCAAGCAAACTTGGACAAATTGGCTTTTTCTATTCAAAAAGAAGCCTTGGCTCTGTATGAACTGAAAAACGCAAGCGCCGAGGACGCACTAGCAAAAACTGGTGCGGCGGCCAAGGGCGTGGCTGATGGCATTGATGACGTGACAGGCGCGACTAAGCGAATCACAGATGAAATATCCGGCCTGTTTGGTCAGTTGAGTGGAATTTTTGACTTGGGCGGGATTGGCGGGATGCTCATGGCAGGCGGCGGCGTGGCCGCCATTGCCGCCGCTGGAAAAGCTGTTATTGATCTTGGCAATCAAACCGCGACATCCATCGCCCAAATCGTTAATTACGCCGAGCGGGCGGGCATGTCGTCCGCCGACTTCGCGCGACTGGCTGAAGCTGCGGACGATGCGAGCATTTCAGCGCGCGGCCTTGGTGTTGAGTACGCTCAGGTTGGCTCTGCTCTGGAGAACTTTCAGAACCAAATCGGGCGCGGCCAACTCGCCCTGGACGGGTTTAATGTGAAGGGCGGCGCGTCAAGAGCCGCGTTTGAGGCGTTGGGCGTTCAGTTGCAGGATTCCAGTGGAAAGTCGCGCGAGATGACGGACATTTTGCTCGACACCGCCGACGCCATGCAAAAGATGGGAGATGGGGCAGAACGAACGGCTCTGGCAAAGCGACTGGGGCTATACGATCTCCTGCCCTTGCTTGAAAAAGGACGCAACGGGGTGCGCGAAATGATGGGCGCGGTTGATGATTCGCTCGTGCCCACCGCCGAGGCCGAGAAGGCGGCCATACGATTGCAAGCAGCCGAGGACAATCTAAATGATTCGCTTCGCGGGATAAAGACGACCATTGGAACAGAGATCATCCCCATATTGTCCGAATTGACCGAGAAATTTAACGACCAACTAAAAACATCAGTTAGTGGATTTGAGGCGCTGGGGAATATGTTTTCAAGCGTCGGCAAGGGGCAAGATAATTACAACCGGTCGGTCTACGACATGGTTAAGGCTCTCGAAGGCTCAACCCTGATTGGCAACGTCTGGTATCGGGAATTGCTGCGCGGAACATCGGCCTACCAGTCTGCCGCGCGGGCTGCTGAGGAGAGCGCGTCCGCCATTCAGGGCTGGGCCGATGCCTACTCTGAAGGGGTGGGCCGCGTCTCGTCCGCCACATCCGCCCTGCCAAAAAACGAGATGGGCGATTGGGCGGCGGCATGGGAGGACGCCGTAAGCCGCGTGGATGGGCGCATGACTTACATCGCCGCCGCCGGAGAGGACAAGCTGGGCAAACTCAAGGAGCGCGTGGACGCCCTGTTTGGCGCTCTGCGCCAGCCGTTGCCCGAACCAGCCACGCCGCGCGGCAAGGTCGAGATGGCCGGGGCGCTCATCTCCGGCAAGACCACCCCCGACCAGATGGGGGCTGAATTGCTGGGGCAGGCCATCGGTGCGGCAGCCACAAAGGACAACTGGCAGCAGCTTGTTGAAATCCAAAAGCAGGCCAAAGACGGAACGCTGAACTACGTGTCCGCCCTTCAGCAGGTCGTCGCGCTGGCGCCAAAGATGGTTGACAACAAACTCGCCCAGAACATCAAAGATTACGCTGAAGTATTGAAGACCGTTGGCATGGACAACCCGATGGTGTCTTTTTATGCCGACCAGGTGCGTCAGGTGCAGGTGTTTGTAAAAGGCACAGAGCAAGGGGCGGTTGATTACGCAAAAGCCGTTGCAAAGTTAGAAGAAGATCGAGCGAAGCTGGCCCGCAACATTGGAGCGGTTGCAACCTGGAATGCTCAAAAAAGCTGGCCCGCCGACCAGACCCCGGCCAAAATGGAGGCCGAGCGTAAGGTAATTGAGGATCAAATAAAAAAGGACGAAGTGACTCTGGCTCACGCCAAGCGGGTTAAGGACGGGTATCGCATCTTGGTAACCGAATTCAAGCCGCTGCCCAGCTTCACGGACAACGCGCCCAGCAAGGGGATGGAGGCCCACCACGACAAATTTGACGAGGGGATGGCCGATGGCAGCGCAAAAACAAAGAAGTTTGATGATTATTTCAGCAGCATCAAGCCCGGCATGGAGCAGTCGGCCAAGCTCAACGTTGGAAATTCGGTGAAACAAGGCATCGTGGCGGGTATCACGGACGGGTCGTCCGCTATCAAGACCGCAGTTCAGGACGCCGTTTTGCCCGCGTATGGCTACATGAAGTCACCAGAGAGCCTCGCCATGTGGAACTCGGTTGGGTCAGACATGGCCCGCATCGTGGCCGACGGTGTGCGTCAGGATGCCTGGCGCATCACTGATGCCTACAAGCAGGCTTCTACCGGGATTCGGGAGGCGTTGATCCGGGATGTGATTGAGCGCCTAATGGACAAATAATGGCAACCAGAACCAGCACCGACATCTCATTTGTTCGTTTTTATCAGGGGATACAAACGGGCGTTGTCACGCCAAAACGCATCGAGGCGGGCTATTCGCCGAGCGGTAGCGTGCGCGATGATTACGTGCGCGAGACGATTGACACCGAGGGGCTTGAGACGATGGCCGATGGCAAGGTTTTGGCCCAGACGCTTACGCAATGGCTGGGCGAGATACAGCCGCAGGACGGCCAGCGCGCCCTTGTATCCGATGTTGGCCTGACCGCTGTGTATTTGCGCATTGGCTACGCTGATGAGCCGGACGATGTGTTCTGGTATGCGCGTCTCAAGTCCGGGGCGGTCATGCCGAGGGCGTGGCATTTTGACCGGGGCGAGTTCAACCGCAAGGCGGCCTACCGCATTGAATTTGAGCGGGCATCCGCATTTCAGCGCGTGAGCGGGCAAATGGTCACTTTGGCGCGGCCCGGAAACCCTCCGCCCTCTGAGTATGGTCTCGGCCTGGACATGACCAACTCCGGCGCTGGGTGTCTCTCTACGCTCACCACGCCATCCAGCAACGCGGGAGACACGAACGGATTTGCCGAATTTTTGTTCTGGAACATGACGAGCGGCAAGTCCATCTCGCGCGTCTTTATTGGCGGGCAGAGAAGCGCGGCCATCTCGCCGCTGGTCTGCTCGTGGGGGGCGACATCGTGCCCGGCCAATGGGACCATTACGCTGATCGGGAGCGGCAGCGTTGACCTGTCAAAATTTACAACCGGCGACGTGCGGCCAATTTTGAGGACAAACGCCGTGGGAGGCGTAGACCCAAACACGCGCTGGGCTGCCAGCGACATGGAGTTCACCCTTGACGATGGCGCGACATGGGCGCCTTTTGAATATGCCCACGCCATCGCCCATCGCGGGCGGATAATGCGCCTGCCTGTTCCGCGAATTGGCACGCTGCCCGGCGTGAACCCCACCATCTCCCTGCGCGTGCGCAATTTGGGGACGACCGCGCGGATACTGGCCGCCGGTGAGCTGTATTTGTTCCCGTGTGATGTGTGGACGGAACTGCACTGCGCCACCCCTGCCGCGTATGGGCAGGCCGTCGTCGCGGGCGGTCTGCGCGGCGATTTGAGCGGGATAACGGCGGGCATGGTTTCTGGCGGCGGGACGCTGATCGCCAATATGGACGCCAACGGAAACCCGACATCAGTCATCCCCGACAGCGTCAATCGGGTTGGAAGGCCAATCGCTCTTTTGCCCGGAAGCACGTATACGTTTGCGGCTCTGGTCGAAATGTCGGACGGAACAGCGCCATCAACCGCCGCCTTCCGCATCAAGACGTTTTACGTTCCGCGCAGGAGAAGCATCTGATGGACGTATTGTTTTGCAACGCGCTCAACGCGGGCGGGGATGCCGGAATCGTCTACGATGCGCCCCTTCCTCTCACGTTTGAGATACGAACGCTGGAGTATGCCGCGCTGGGCGGCGCACTGCGAGCGGAAATCAAGGCCACCGGCGCGATAGCCGCGCTTCAGATGCTGGCGGGCAGGGTATCGCGCGGCGTTGAAATAAGGGACGAGAAAGGCGGCGTGGTGTGGCGCGGCATCGTGTTTGAGGTTGCGATAGCGGACGGATACACGCAGCACACATACACCATACAGGGGGTTGTCAACAGCGCGGCCATCGCCTACTACAAGGTTTCATCCAGCGCGGAAAGCGTGGGGACGCGCACGATGAGTGACTGGAGCGACAACACAGCCAGCGTCTCGCGTTACGGGAAAATTCAAATGCTCCTGTCCGGCGGCAAGATGACTGAGGCCGAGGCCGCGCAGCGTCTCTCGTCGGTTCTACTGGAATCTTCGCTGCCCTATTCGGGGAGCGAGGCGCGACGCGGCGATGCGGGGGCTACCATTATTTGTGTAGGGGCGTGGGAAATGATGGGCCGCGAATACTACCGCGACCTCAGCAGTCTGCATGTCTACACACCCCAGCCAACCTATCAGCAGTGGTTTGGGGAAGGCTCCGGCCTGGCGAAGGTTGCTACGCGCATCTGCCTTCCCGGAAATCCGACCGTCAGCACAGGCGGAGGGCTTGTGTATGAATCGTTCAAGGCGCACGACCTCACGGTCAGATTGGCAAAATGGATAGACATGCCGGAGCGTCTGCCAGACGCCAGCACATTATCCGGGAGCGAAAACCCCGGCCAGCCCAGATACCGAGTGTGCTGCGAGTTATACACCGACACCCAGACGCGCGTTGCGGATTGTCATCGCGGTAGAACAACGCCCTACACCGAACCGCCGGGCCAAAGGCAAGACCTGAACGCGGAGGACACGCGGGTATTTATCACCCGCATTGGCGGATTCAACAACGATTACGGGAGAGGCGGACAGCACAACGTGTCGCCGTCGCCAAAGTGGTTTGTGACCGGCGACAAAATTATTTTTGGGTTTGTGGATGGGAATGGGAACATTACACTCGGCGACACCGCCACGATAACCGGGGTTGATACGGTCGCGCATGGGTTTTACGACGTGCAACGCGGAGAGAACGCTCTGGCGCAGAGCAATTGCGTTCTTATTTCTCTGCCGGGAACGGCCATCGCGCGAGCGTATGTTAAGGCCGAAGACATCCCCCAAACCAGCCCCGGACAGGTGACGTTCACGGATTTTCGAGACAACAACAACCAGCTTTACTCTTTTGAGGTTTCCAGCTACACGCCGGTATGGTTCATGGTTTACCGCACAGACCCACCGACCGGGGCGCAGGGGCAATACCTGCGCAGGGGCTATTACATCGTTGATGGCTCAACCGAGATGGGCTACACCTCTGCGGACAAGCCGCTTTTGGCGCAGAGTTTTACCATGCGCGGGGCAAGCCTTGTATACGACCAGCCAAACGACGTGTGGCGGCACTGCATCCCCGCCCGCGACAACAGCGGCGGCGCGCAAATTTGGTTCAAGATTTCCGGGGTGCGCCAGACCACCGACCAACTATCGGCCATCGCCTCAAACTCGCAGTGGCTGTCCGGGTGCATCATCGAACATCCCTCCGGCAAATACACAGTGCCATACCGAAACGGAGAGCGGTCGCTTCAGACCGAAATAGAAAACCTGCTCCGCCTGGGGGATTCCAGCGGGAAAGCGTATGACGCGAAAGTGGATGAGTGGGGGCGGCTGGTTGTCTCGCTCAAAGAGGATGGAACGCAGATTGTTAACCCATTTAGCGGCTCGGTGAGCGCGGAATCGCACGAACAGCGCGCGCCGGTCGAGCCAATTATCTTCACGAACGATGGGCGGCTGGTGTCGCCAGGCGGCGCGCCCCTGCCGCTGCTTCCGCCGCCCATCGGTAAATATGTGAAATACGAGAGCGCGGTGGACGCGCCGCCGTTCTACGTTGAAACCGCTGTTTACGTTGGCGAGGACGGCTCGCTTGAACTGAGAGCGCCAAATAAAGGCGCATCCCTAAATGACATCGGTGGAGTGGAGGAAGGATGACAACCAGAAGACGACAACGTAAGGCAACCCGCGTGGCGGACGCCATCGCGCCTCATCTTGACGAACGGCAAGCCGTATCTTCAAGCATTGTGGAGAAGATCACCGGAGGGGAGAGCGGAGGCGTGGCCCAGAATATCAACGTGATTGGCGAGGCCCTCGCCGCCGCGACCCATCGCGGCGACCTGATCTATGACGCGGACAAGCTGGCTAAATTTAACGCCAAAGGCGAGCTTGGCACATCGCTTCTTCGCGCTGGCCGCGATGACAAAACGCGCAGCGTGAGCGCGGATGACTGGAGCGACAACGCCGCGGCCATTTTCAAGAACTCGCTGGCCTTTCTTGGGAAGGATCGCGGGGTGGCGTTTATTCGCGCGTTCGGGCAATTGCTCGAAATCGCGGCATCCGATGTGGATGGCTTTGGCGCGGCGACCGTCGCGTTTGGGCGCGATGTGTTTATGCAGGGCGGCAACCTCGGCATCGGAGCAGTGCCCGCCGCGCCGATGCACATCGCGCGGGGCGGCGACCAGATGTTGCTGGAGGATGCGGACGGTAATGTCACCCGCCTGCGTTCTGATGTAAACGGATTTTCCGCGACGCCTGAAAACGGGGTCACCAATCTATCTGGGAAGCTGGTTGTCGCCGAGCCGGACGGGACGACAACCACACTTGACCAACTGGGTGTTGTGCGGGAGAGCGGGATGACGCAAAGCTATTACCAGCGCCAGCAGGTGAAATTCGAGGGCGGGCGCACGACCATTGACGCGCACACCATTGACGGGCAGGCGCAGGTTCTTTTGCGCTCCCTGCGCGGGTTTTTGCCGGGCGCGGAATCCAGCGACCACCCATACGTTCAGATATACGGGCCCGACCAGTGGTATACGACGCAGGGCGGCATCTGGCTGCACGCGCCGGAAATCACGCTTGACGCGCCTTTTATCAACGGGTCGCCGAATTTTACGGGTTCGCCGACGTTTGCAAATCTGGCACTGCCCGCCAATACGGGGTCATTCCTCAACCGCGTGGGGCATCTCAAGGTGGAAGTTTCTGCCGGCGCGCCGACAACGCCGGCAGAAGGGCAGTTGTGGGGGACTGCGGCGGACGGGCTTCACTATTACGCCAGCGGGAAAACGTGGAACATGCTCTCGCTGCTGAGCGAAAGCGGGAGCGTGGAGACCATCAACGGGGATTTGGGCTTTGCGGGAACGGCCAGACGAATCAACGGAGATTTCAGCGCAATATCGCCCAACACCGCGCGAACACTATTTCAAACTTCAATCACAAATGGAGTAACACGACTTGGCGCAATCCCAAACGGAACATCCGACACAACCGGTCTGGATTTATTTAATGCGGTTGACACAGAAAACGCGGGCTGGCTTGGCATCACCCTAACCTCCGTTCGCGCGCAAATAAATGTCGTCAAAAACGGCGCAAGTGTATTGGTTCCGCTTCGTCTTTCTATGAACAGCACACCAAGAATTGAGATAGACACATCAGGCGGCATCAACCTCTCGCCTGCATCCCGTATCAAAATTGCCAACACCACCGCCCCCGCAGACACGCCCACCAGCGGTGGCTACCTTTACGTCGAAGCCGGTGCGCTCAAATACAAGGGGTCAAGCGGCACAATCACCATCCTTGCCCCCGCTTGATTTTTTTGGAGAAAAATGGACAAACTGAAACAACAATTACAAACAAAGCAGGTCCACGTCATCCAATCCATTCGCGAGCTTGAGGCCACGCTTCAGGTGCAATACGCAAATCTGCACCGCATCGCGGGCGGCCTCGCCGCGCTTGATGAGCTGCAAAAGATGCAGGCCGCCGAAACGCAACGACCCACCGATAAAGAATGAAAACCATTCTCCACAGTTTTGGGCTGGCGGATGACACGCGCGAGCTGGCCGCCGCGCTGAACTTCACGCACTGCATTGAGCCGTGCGATATGTTCAACCCGCTGGCCGACCTGCGCAAGCTGGACACGGCGGGTGTTTACGGCCTCAAGTTGTGGCTGGATGTAAGCCGCTATGTTCAGTCGCGCGGCCTCGCGCGGTGGGATGCCGCGTTCGCCGCGTGGTCAAAAGCGGTCGCGCCGCACCCTGCCTTCGCCGGGGCGTATGTGTATGGCGATCCAGAGTGCGAACTGGACGCGCCAGGCGGATACATCGCCTCCGTTCAGGCCATACGCGCGGCTGGCATCCAGACCGCCGTCACATTCAGCCACCGTGTTCTAAACGCCCAGGTCGGTAGTTTGTGGCTGAATTATTGCGACTGCGAGGGTATTGGCGCATACACTCAGTGGGCGGGCGATGGCGCAACGCCCAGCGCGTTTACCGCTTCGTCCGTCATTTCTGGCTTTGCGGCGGCGCTGGCCGCGACGGGCCGCAGCAATACTACCCAAAAATGGTTGTTTTTACAGGGGTTCGTGGATGATGAATGGGAGGCGACCGGGCAGAACAAAACGCCCACAAAAGAGGAGCTTCAAACACCGATAGACCTCGCGCCTGGATGGGATGTTGGGTATTTTGGGCTTTCGCCCTGGCCAGAGGATGTCTCGCGCATTCGCTCACTGGCCCTGCGCCCCGATATTCACGATGAGGTCATGTGGATAAACGCAAAACTGCTGGGCCGCCCGGCGGTTTACCCATCACGGGCAATAACGCGGCTAGGCCAGACGACGGAGTTTAAGTGCCCCATCCCCAATGCGCAGTGGAGCGCAAGCGGGGCGAACGACACAGAAATAAACCAAAACGGCGCGGTGCGGGCCGGCGCGCAATCGGGCCGCGTGACGGTGACCGCAACGCTGGGTGCGCAGACCGCGCGGGGCGAGTTGTTTATCTATCGGGAGGATTGAGATGGCAATAAACCCGCACATCGTGCTATACAACGGGGCAGGCGCCGGATATTGGGTGGAGCAGGCGTTTCAGAATAATTTGTGGGGCTGCACCTCGCTCTATATCAGCACAATCCCCCGTGATCTGTGGACAAGCGCAAACGAGCGGCTGGCCCTGCCCGGTCTGATCGCACAGTATGGCAAACGGGTGTGGATTGGGGGGTTGGACGGAGGGTGGGGCGCGGCCAAAGTCGCCGACCTGGTCGACTACTGGGAGAACAAAAGCGGGGTGGGGCATCTGATTGACGGGTATGGGGTGCGAGATGAATACCCGCTGTCCGCCCAGACCTCAGTCGGTGATGACATCGCGTTAATCCACTCGCTGACCAGCAAGCCGGTGTGGGCGAATATCATCCCGCCTTTCACCCCCGAGGCGGCGGCTCAGCGCATGAATTTTGGGACGGACATCAATCGTTACCCCAACGTGTTCACGTTTGACGATTACCCGTTTGGTGGAGACGATGCCAAGGCCGATTCAGCGTATCTTGGCTCCATTTATTTATGTCGGTCGTGGGCGCGGCTGATGCTGAACGCCTATCTCGCCGCGCCGGTGTATTTGTCACCGGCCAATGGGCACGTGCTGGGTATTATTTCTCAGGGTTATCAACAGGTCGCGCTCACCCGCAGCGACAAAGACACGGTCAACGCGGGTTACTTTGCGATGAGCCAGGCGAAAATCACGCAGCAGATGGACCTGGCCTTTGCGCAGGGTTCATGGAACGACCTGGCTGACCAGCGCGATGGCAAGCAGATTTTTGGTAATTCGTTTACGTCGTGGTATGTGCATTACGACACGGGACAGGACAAGGGGACGCGCATCAACCTGTCCGGCGGGTCAAACGCGACCGTGCGCGACAACCTGCGAACATGGGTCGCGGCGGCCAACGCCAGCGCGAAGACCACTTACGCCGTAACCGGCAGCGGCGTGTTTCAACCCGGCGCGGTTTCTGGACCTGCTGGGCAGGTCGCCACGCCGATTATTACGCCGCAAACAGGCACTTACTCGACGGGACAAAACATCACCATCGCCTGCGCCACATCGGGCGCGACCATTTATTACACGACCAACGGGAGCGACCCGACCACGTCCAGCGCGGCTTATTCCGCGCCGATCTCGGTTTCATCCACGACCACGATAAAAGCGCTGGCGGCAAAATCCGGGATGACCAACTCCAACATCGCCAGCAGCATTTTGACATTCCCGGCGGCCCAGCCCGGCAACATCACACAAATCAAATTCTTTCCGATGGCCGGTCTGGAAAGCCGGTCAAACGGTGGAGCGTTTGACGTGTCAAATGATCGGCAAAACTGGACTACGATTTACACGATACCCGCCACGCCATCAGCCGGATGGAGCACGGTCGCCGTCACAACATCGCAGGTGTGGCGGTATATCCGCTTTCGGTCGTCCGCCAGCCAGTATGCGGCCATGTCCGAAATTGAGTATTACAACGGCGCGGTAAAGCTCAGCGGCGGCGTTATTTCATCGCCATTTAGCGACAACTATCCGCCAGCCGCGGCCTTTGACGGCGCGACCGGGCTATCATGGAAGAGCGCGGACATGGCGGGGTGGGTGGTGATGGACTTGAACGCGCCGACCAACACCGTTCCGCGCCTTGACCCAATCGAAGCCGCCGCTGCGCCGGGAGATGAAGTAAAAATCTACGTGCGGAATGTCGAGCGGGCATCCATCAAAGGCATCGTTGGAGTTCCCGCCTTTGCCGAGATTGGATATGTTGCATCGGACTGGTTTAATGTAAACATTAACGGCGCGGGCGCGGGAACACTGAGCGTAATTTTGGCGGATGGCACGGTGCTAACACTGAGCGTGCGCGGCATGTCGGTGTCGGATGTGGCCGACTGGCGCAGCATTGTAAAACGCCCCAAGGCGATTTTGGGGGCAACGTCCCCGGTGGTTGAAACAACTCAAGTTGCAACGCCGGTCATTTCGCCGGTGGGCGGCACATACAGCGCGGCGCAGACCGTGACGATTTTGTGCTCCACATCAGGCGCAGTTGTTCGCTACACACTGGACGGCACAGAGCCAACATCATCCAGCGCAGTTTATTCAACGCCATTAAGTGTTTCCGTGACAACGACCGTCAAGTCAAAGGCGTTTAAGACGGGCATGACCGATTCCGCCACCGCGATGGCGGTATACACCATTGCGGCGACCTCATCTGCGGTCACGCAAACCATCGGGAGCGGGAGCGATGTTTTTGTGGTGCGAATCGCGCAGGATTATTACCAGGGCGCGGCCCAATACACCATCAAAGTGGATGGCGTTCAAGTTGGCGGGACGCTCTCCGCCAGCGCGCTCAAGTCGTCTGGCCAAAGCGACACCATCAACGTGCAAGGGAGCTGGGGGACAGGGGCGCATGTTCTGACGGTTGAATTTCTCAATGACGCCTACGGAGGCACCCCGCAAACTGACCGCAACCTCTACGTGACCGGCATCACCTACAACGGCGCGCCCATGACCCCCGCAACGGCAAACCTGACGAGTGCTGGGGTGGCGACTTTCAGATATGGAACGTCAAACGCAAGCCTTTCCATCGCGTTGTGGGTTTATTACGAATGGGAAAGCTCGGTGTTGAGCGCCACAAAAGACGAGGTAACGCCGCTTGGGTTTAACGCAGTGATATTGGACGCGACCGCGCCGAATCGTGCGGAGATAGCCGACATCGCGCAGGCCAAGGGGCTGAAGGTGTGGTGGCTGATGACGCGCAGCGGGCCAGACGTTGAGGCCATCGGCGCGGGCGACCTGACGGCGTTTGGGCAGATCGTAGATGTTGTCAAGCCAAAGCCAGCCACCGCCGGTTACTATGTATCGGACGAGAGCGACAAGACCGGGTCGGGTGGAACGACGGGTGACAATTTGCGCAAGAGCAATTACGCCGCGCTGGTGTCCACCATCAACGCGCACGATTCCGTTCATCCGACCGTCAACGTGTCAACCGGCCTTTGGTATTCCGGCTCGCCGTCCAGCTCGGAACGCGCTTATTCCCGCCAGTTTTTGGCGATGGGCGACGATGTTGTGATGTTCAGCCCCGCGCCGCAGACCACATCTATAACAACCATAGACGCCACGTTTACAGAGCTGAAAACGCTATTTTCCGGCGACATTGGGGCGTTTCTTCCGGTCTGGATTGACCTTCTTACCCCAACGTATCCAATGGCGTCCACCCAGCAAATCGTAGACGCAGCGATGGCCGCGAAACGCGCCGGGGCGAAATATCTTGCGTGCTGGGGGTATAAGGATTTTAGAGTACCGATTCGTTTTTCGACTATTGGCGACAACGCCACGATCAAACAGAGATGGCTTGAGGCCGTTGCGCAAATTCGGGCGCAGTGGTAACAAAAGTGGGCGCTTTTAGCGCGGCTTCGGACTTGTCCAGCTCCGTGATGCGCCGCGTAAACGCATCCATATCACGCAACCTCCCGCGCGATGTCCAGCAGCTTACCCGTCACATTTACAACCACCGCCACCGCTCCGGCCATCCCGGCCAGCATCACGCCGCCCCAAAGCGCGGAGAACGCGCGGGAGATTCCACGCTCACTATTATTCATTCGCAGCCTCCATATCAAAGTTAAAGGCTGGGGTATAGCCATGCGCGGCCTTGACATTGGCCGCGTTGGGCGAAATCCACAACGCTTCAAGTCGGATCTGATTCACCGCTTTTGAATCAGCGCGGGTATAGGTTTGAACCTTTACCCAGCCATCGTATAGCTCGTCATACAGCGGGCTTGGATAACCGCTGACGATGACCATGCCCTGCGCATTGCGCAAAACCCCGGCCAATTCGCGATGCGCGTCATCGTCCATCTCGTGAACGTATGAGCTGGTTCCCCGGCGACCGCTTCGTGTGGATTGCACGTATGGCGGGTCAACATAGAACAGTGTCTTCGGAGCATCGTAGCGGCGTATGCAGTCCAGGGCGTCGCCGTTTTCAATCTGAACGCTCTTGAAGCGCGCGGCGATGTCATACAGGTGCGCCATGTCATTCCAGTCATCGCAGAGCGTTTGGCCGGACGTGTCCGAGCGCATGAATCGCCACCCGCCAACTTCGGCAACGCCGCCGCGTCCCCTGCCCTGCCAGCACCACACCGCAAAGCGGCGGGCATTTTCCAGCGGGTCATCGCACAGCTCTTGCGCATTCAGGTATTCGGCGCGGCTGTATGGCGTGAGCGCGATGGCACGAACGAGGTCATCTGGCCGCTCGCGCAGAACCTTGTAAAAATTGACCGCCAGACCATTAAGGTCGTTGTAAACCTCAACAAACGCCGGGTCTTTGCGGATAAGCACGCTGGCCGCGCCAGAATACGGCTCGCAGTAGCAGGTATGGCGCGGGAAGTGGCTAATAATCCAGTCGGCCAGCCGCCATTTGCCGCCAAACCAGCGCAGAGCCGGGCGTTTAATGTCATTCATTCGCGGCCTCCGCCTTCATCATCGCCAATACCTGGGCGGCTACCTCACTGCGCCGCAGTTCCAGCCTGTCCGCATATTGCGGATATTCAGCGCGGAACATGTGCGCGTAGATGGCGGTGTGGTTGTTGTCCAGCTTGAACGCCGACCCGCTCGTGCGCAGGCCAGTCTTGCGCAGGTCCTCGTAGATGTCATAAAAGCTGATGCGGCTGGCCCCATCCGCGACTTGCTTGAGCGCCATGCGCTTGATTTCCTCCCACACGCCGGGGTTGGCGCGGTGGAAGGCCATAAACTTCTCGGCCATGCGCTGGGAATCTCGGACGTTGTAGCCACCGCCAGCCGCGCCCGCGCGGAAATGCGAGTGCGCCCCAGCTGATGCTGGCCGGGCGGTGGTCGCGCCAGCGGCGCAGACCGGACATGATTTTAGGCGGCCATCTGCGGCAATGATGCAGCGCTGGTCAAGGCAGGTGTTGCAGGGCATAGTTTGTTGCTGGTTGCTGGTTGCTGGTTGCCTGCCCCGTCTCAGTCAGCAGGGGCAGTGCTTGCTTGTCACCCGCGCAGGATTTTCTTTGCGAGAGCTTTGTCGGCGGCGCTGGCCGACTTGTGCTCAATCACGGTTTTGCACGCCAGTGCCGTGCGCTCATTGCGCAATTTGGCGCGAATGTGCCGCAACGCGGCGTTTAGGGTCATTGTTTTTTGTGTGTTCATGTTTGTTATTCCTTTCCCCGGCGGCTGGCCGGGCATGATTGGAAGCCGCCGGGGGTTGTTTGGTTCGAGGAGGGTTTTGTGAGCTGCCCCTGCCCGGCCCGCGAGGGCGTTTGTGCGTTAATTTGTATAAAAACCTTCGCCGTTTTTGCTCCGCTCAATCACGCGCATCACCGAATTAGATTCTGCACGGGTCATCCACTCGTAGGCTTTTGTCAGCGTGGTGGCATAGTCAAGATTAAATTGCGCTAGTCGCGTGGCGGCCTCGGCCTCGCGCAACGCGGCGCGAAGGCCGGAAAGTTGCTCCTGAAGCCTCGCCTCGCGCTCCTCAGCGTTTTTGCCCTCAATGCGATTGGCCGCGATCAGCTCAATGCGTCTTTCGGTCAGGGCATTCCTGGCCTGTGTTTCTGTCTCAATGGCTTGAAACAAGTCAAACCGAGCGTTGCTTACGGCTATAAATGCTACGTAAATTGCGCGGCCCGTTGGCGCGCCGGCAAAATCAAAAGGGCCGGATGGCAACTGGTCTGGCACAGGGTATGGTGGGAATACTGAACCAGATGGATTGGTGCTCATTTCTATTTTCCTTGTGAAGTGTTTTGACTAATGTGATATTTCCTAATTTCTTCAAAATCGGCCTGGGCTTCGGCACAAGGGCTGCCGGAGGCATCCAGCTTGAGCCAATCCTTTAGAATGGCCCGGCGGCGACCCGGCGGAACGTCGCCCCAATGCTCTTGAGCTGTAAGAAGTTTGAGCATTGTTTTATAAAGCCCGTCATCCTTTCCGCACATTCGCCTGAGAACGCCCATCAAGAACCCATCCTGCTTTTCTGAGTTGAGCCACCCTTTTTCTTCATACATGGCCCGCTTGGCCGACAAGCGATTGAACAGCTGGTCAATACGCGGTGGAATGCTGGCAACTGGCGATTGGGGAACATTCCGTGGAGTGGTATCTGGTTCATCCACATCAAATGGCGGCTCATCGTCCAGTTCGCTTGTCGTTGTATCCACGATGTCTGCGGCAGATGGGCCTGCCGGTTCCGGGTGATCAACAATGTCAAACTTGAAGTTTTGTTTGACTTGCGGCTGGTCTGCCAACCGAGAGATGACAATGTCTTCTCCTTTTTGGGTAAATCCGAAGCGGCGGCGCTGGTCTGTTGTGACCGGAAGAAGGGCGTTGATGCAGGCCGTCCGCCCGCGCTTTTTGGCGCGTTCCAGAGGGCTGTATTTCATGTTCATCTCGTCCCACTTCTCCTGGGCACTTTTTCCTTTTGGATCGCTCTTTTGCTCTTTGAAACGGACGATTCCCCAAGCGGCATAATCCGGGCGTGGACGAATGCCGTATTCGCGCCTTACTTCCTCCGGGGTCGCACCAAGGGCAAGCGCCATCTCTACGTTATGCCGCCATTCGGCGTTTGATTTGCGAAGATATAACTTGGTGTAAACAGCGTGGTCGGCGGATGGGTTGTAATCCAGAGCCTTGTAAAGCTCGTTGACGATTTCATTAAAATCGCCTTTGGTTGAGCGGCCAAGGTCGGCGAGGCGGGCGCGCATTTCATCTGCGCTCATGGAGCCAATGTTTTGATAGCTCCATTCTGCAAAATCCCCATTGGTCTGCAAAAACTCATTGGCCTTGGCTTGGGCGACCTTGGCCGCGCCCATGATGCCCGTATTCGTGATATGCAATTCCCCGACAATGGGGTTTAGGTCGGTGGTCTGCGCCGCGATGGCGGCGGCGCGAATTTGGTCACTGGTAAGCCGCTGGCCGTTCGGAAGCGCGGCCCGAAGCGTATCTTCGATTGATTTCGTATCAAACGCCGCCAGAGTTGGCGAGGTTTGGATAGCAAGCTGTTTGTCGTTCATGGTTAGCCTTTGAGAAGAATGCCAATCGCCAGAAGCGCAAGCACTCCAACAACGGCGAAGATGGTCTTGAGAATGTCGTTAATCGTCCACACCGCCCCGCTCCAATGATTGCGCGTGGGCGCGGCATTGCGGCGGTTGCGGCGCATGATGTCTTGCGCGAGGCTGGGTTTGCGGCGCACGATGCTGGGCGTGTCCAGCGAGCCAGCGCGGCCCAGCCGTTTGGGGTTAATTCGGTTCATTCGCGGCCTCCACAATCGTCGCCCCGCACTCGCGGAGCGATTCAATGATCTGGCTTGCCTCGCGCGGGTCTGGACACAAAATGGAATCAACGGCCTTCGTGATGCCGCGCCTCACCTCAATGCGCACCTCGCCCTCAGCCAGCGCGGCTGTGACCTGCGCACTGTATGCGGTCGCCCAGGAGATTTCTACCTTTACGGCCCGCCAGTTGCGCTGGATGCAGGCGTGACGCAGGGCGTAGACGGATTGAATACAGGAGAATGGTGGAATGGCCGGGGTCACGATGCCTCCTGCTGGCCGGTGATGGCCTCGTGAATTCTGCTGGCGGCTCGTGAAAGATTGTTAACGGATTCCGCGACCACCTCGTCATTCATCGCCAGTGCGGTTTTGAGGGCGAACAAGGCCACTCGCGCCACGAATTCATCAAGATGACGCAAAATCTCCTTCGTGTCCGCCGCCCGTTCCTCGGCGCTCTCATAAACCACACCGCCCCGCCCTTCTGCGTCCAGTGTGGTGCGCACGGCGGCATCTGTTGCGCGGCGCAGGGCGATACGCAGATGTCCTTCTACATCATCAACAGCCCACTCTGGCTGATCAGTGTCAGCCAGAAAATCGCTCACCAGCTCATCCTCAAAGTTTCCGGGGCGCGGGTCCCGCCCCGGGACGAGGTGGTATGCGTAACGCTCGCCATCTCCGGGCATTCGCACTGGCTCATTTGTGTAGAACCAGTTTTCGGGAATCTGAATCCTCATGATTTCACCTCGTCCTTCACGCGATCCTCATAGAAGGAGGCGCTGGCGATGGGGCCGCTGGGCGCGGCGCAGGCGAAGGAAAGAACGCTGCTTGCCGAGTGCCGCCCACCGCGCCCAGCAGCGTGGCGGCGTTTGATTTGAACACCGCGGCGGCCCAGGCAGTAATACTGGTGGTGGCGGCTATCGGTGCGGTGTTTGCATTTTGCGCATTTGCTCATTTGGTCTCCTTTGAACTTCGTGTTTTATTAGACTATAGGCATATTACATCTATCTAGGCATTTTGTCAAGAGGCAAAATTTATATTTGCAGGCACTAAGGTTAAAATACATTTGTGTCTAGTAATAAAGCGTTTGGCGAGTGGATTGTGGCTCGCAGAAAAGAAGCTGGATTTAGTGCGTCTTACCTATTCGCAAAACGCATAGGTTTGGATAAAACCTATGTGGGAAGAATAGAAAAAGGGGAGAGACCGCCTTCGCCAGCCTTTTGTACTGCCGCCGCGGAAGCTCTTGGTTTTACCAGTGATTACGTATTGGAGATGGCGGGACTTCCTGCCGGATCACCGCAAATAGAAAAAGAGGATTACACCGATGTCCAAGAAACGCACACGATTCTCAAGGCTTTCCCCGACTCTGAAAGTAAACGTAGAGCGGTTAGACTTACCAACAATCTCCTTCGGCAATTGGCGCAGGATGCGCGAGAAGATGCTGGACAAGCTGAGCGAAGCGCAGATGATTCACAGGGCAAAACGGCTCGACGCAATGCCACTGCTTAATAACCTGCTCAAAATACAGGCGTTGGCCGCGCGGCGCGGCTATGTCGTCGTGGATTATCAGTGGGGATACACAGAACTGCCGTTGCCCGCACCACGGGTGATCGGGCTTTAGGCCGTAAATTTTGCCGAGCTTGTGGGAGCGTGGCATTGAATTGAATACAAAGGGGTTAAGGCATGAACATCAATTTGCTCGCACCGGATGAGCGAAAGTGCCCGTATTGCGCAGAGACCATTAAAAAAGAAGCCGCAATTTGTAAGCATTGCGGCAGGGATTTGACAGAAAGGCAAGTGCCGCCACGCCCAAAGGGATTCTTTCAAAAGATAGGCGTTTTTGGGTCTTTGGTATTGCTGTGCCTTTTGCTTTCTGTCATAGGAATGCTGCGCGGCGGGAACAATGACGTGTCCAGCGATAGTAAAACTCCAACAAGTCGCCCGCTGATTACGGCTACTTTTACCACTGGGCAACTGGCAGAGATGGCAACCCAAACGGCGCGCCCACCCGCGCCGACCGTGACCCCGTCGCCAAAACCAACGTCATCCCCGGCTCCATCACCCACGCCCAAAACACTGGAAACAATAGCGCAGACGTATTTTGGGGCAAAACTGAAAGCCGCGAATATGAAGGACGGAACGGGTGGCAAGACAGCGGCGATTGATTACGATCTGGGTGACCAGTGGGACGAAAATACATCGGTAATGACCGCCGGGCAGGATTTTATGAAGCTCGCCCCGACAGTATTTGAGCTTGCGGGGGTAAGCACACTGGAATTACGCTCGTATACAAAATTCAAGGACGCGCTGGGAAACATCAAGGATGACGTGGCGATGAAGTTCACGCTCTCCAAGACACTGGCAAACAAAATAAGCTGGGCCAATTTGACGTGGCATGAGATTGGCAAGGCGTTAGCAACCGACACCGGGAACAGCGGGGTATACATCGCCCCCGCGCTTAGACTGGCGTGGGCTAACTCTCAAAAATGAACGACAAGGGAGCGACATGAAAAAGACGCGGCCTATTGTGTTGGGCATTCTGGCGGCAACGCTGGCCTGCTGCGGGCTGGGCGCGATTGGGGCGATCATAAACCCATCCCCGAAGGCTACGCCCACACCCGCCAACGCCCCCGCGCGGCTGGCCGCTGACTTTGCGCCAACGACGACCGCGCGAACGGCCACGCCAGCCCCAGCGCCATCTTTTACGCCAGAGCCGCCCCGCACGCCCACCGCATCCCCCACAACGCCAGCGGCCACGCGCACACTGCAACCCGCGCCGGTAGCGACGACCGCACCGGCGCGGCCCACGCTGGCAGTGACGGCCATCCCCACAAAACCAGTCATCCCAACCGCCGCGCTCTTGCCCACCCGGACAGCGACGGCGAGGCCAAACCCAACCGCGACCGCCATCCCCGCGCCAGCCGCGCCGGTGTTTACGCAGGAAACCAGCTCACGCAGGCGAGTTGACCCGGCTTGGTGGCCGTGCAATCAGGGGCAGGTGAAAGGAAACCGCAACAGCGGGATTTATCACGCGCCAGGGATGCGCGATTACGCCTATACGTTCTTGAACGTGGCGTGTTTTAACACCGAAGCGGATGCCCAGGGCGCGGGGTTTAGACGGGCGCAAAGGTGAACCTTAAAATTATTGCCATTGCAAGGGTTGCAATTCTTGACAAATGATTGCAACCACATAGACTTGCGCTGAAGCACGATAAGCCGAGGAGTAACCCGCAAAAAAATCGGCACTTGTTGAAAGCCTGTAAGCTGGACACTTACAGGCTTTCGGTTTTTTCGACCACTTGTCAGGTGGTCGCCCACCGCCGGTTTTTTGTTTTTCCAAGTTGCCTCTTGACAAAATGCCCATATAGACATATTATGCCTGTAGTCTATGGAAAACGAAAATACGGTGGCTCACAGGCTAGCCGCTAAAAAAGCAAAAGACAAAGGGCGTGTTAACGTCTACCTTGGGTTGCCGAAAAGTCTTAACGCACCCTTCAAAAAGGCCATCGCGCAATCTGGCGTAAACGCGGCCTTTCTATTAAAAGACGCCATTCCCACTTATCTTGACGATGGCGTTGATTCTGCCGCGTTAAAGAAATGGAATTTGGGGGGCGAATCTTCTCAGTCTGATATTTACACGAGCATTCCCTACGAATTACACGACAGGTGTGTCGAATTATCTACAAGAGAAGGAGTTTCGCTGGCGGCTATTTTTCGTGCTGCGCTTGCCCATGTTTTTGACGTCAAGCCAGAGAAGTTGACAAAGACGAGGTAATCGAAAAGCCGCGCCTAGTTGGGCTATTGCGCGGCTTTTCGTGTCTAGTAAAACACAGTCCAAGGGACTGCATTCGTTGTTGATTCTAGCAGAAGAACCGGCAACGCGCCAGAGGTGGGCGCAAAAATTTATGCAACCAGAACTCAGCCGCAAAGCGCGGCGGGCGTTGGACGCACTGCACAGGTTGGCGGGTGATAGCAATACCATCGCCGCAAGCTGGGCACAAATTGCGGACGCGGCAGGGATGGGGCGCACGGCCATCTCCGAGGCGATGCGAGAGCTGGCGTATGCCGGAAAGGTCATCGCGCTGGATAAAGAGGCGGGCGTGGCCTGCCGATATAAATTGATCGGGTGTGGGACACAAGAAACAGCGGAGGCAAAGCTCAGCCACAAGATGCCAGAGTGCTCCGATCCCACGACGACAACGGGCGATGAAGGACACCCGTCCATACCCGTCCGCACCAGTCCGCACCAGTCCGGACTGGTCCGGACTGGTTCACTCTATGATGAAGTACGTACTGATGATGAATTTGATGATGATGAGCGCGCGCAAAAAAAATCAAATTCGCCCATAACTGCGCTTTTGGGCGAGTATGGCCTTGCCCCGCCGTTCAGAGATATTCTGGCGCGAGAGATAGCCACAGCCATCACCCGCAAGGTGATGACGCTGGACGATGCGCGGGCGATCTGCGCCCGGACGCAAAAAGAAGCCCAGGCATGGCGGCAACCCAAGCGCGTTCTGTTTATGCGTCTGCGCGCCCGCGCGGCTGGCGAGCTTCAAGACCCGCTGCCTTTGATTTTGGATATGCCGAGCGAGGGGGCCGCGGCGCAGGGGGCTAAGACGGTGAGAGGGTATCAAAAACGTCAATCGCAAAAAACGATGGATGAAAGGATTAAGGCGGCCAATGACTGGTAATTCTCTTGCAACCATTCAGACAACTGCGCTGGACATGCCGCAGGCGCAGAAAGAAGCCTTTAAGGGTGCATTTGCGATGTTGCTCCGGCACTGCAAATATAGCACCTACGGGTTGGACGATGAAAACTTGCGCCTGCGCAACATTGAATACGCGCTGTTCCTGCGCGAGTTTGACGGGCAGTGCGTGGCGCTGGCCGCCGCGGAGTGGTGCGGCGGGAACGGCGAGAGCGATAAATATCCCACCGCCGGGCAACTGCGCGGCCTTTGCCAGCGCATTCTGGCCGCGATTGACGGCAAGGTCGAAAAGATGGGCTATTACGTAGATGCAAAAGACTTTACGCGCCGCCGCGAGATGCACCTGCAACAAAAATTTGAATCTCAAATGCTCCCCGCAACGCGGGCATACGTTGCCGCGCGGCGCGAGGAAGAAACCGAGCGCAGGGCCGCCGAGCAGCACGCGCAGCGCGAGGAAACAAAACGCGCTATCGCCGAGCAGAAGCAGCGCGAGGAGGCCCTGCGGGCCGAGGCCGAGCGACTGGCTAAAGAAAAGGCCAGGACACGCCGCGCCGAAGAACTGGCCGCGCAGCGCGAAGAAAAACTAAGGACATTGGCGGTGGAGAGGAAGCATTTGGCCGGGATGGAAGCTGCCGGTGGGGGCGAATCCGTGTATGCCCGGTTCGCCCGGCGGCGAATTGAGGTTTTGGAGAAGGAGGTTGGCAATGACTAAACCCAAGTCCCCACCCGCAGATGCGCACGTGGTCGTTGAGGTAGGCGGCGTGTGCGTGTGCAAACACTGCGGCACGAGGCAGAAAATCATATTCCCGTGTTCGGTTGCCATGTTTGGCGCAATCGTGGATCAATTCGTGCGCGAGCACGTGAATTGTGAATTGAAGGAGGAGAGGAAGGTATGACCCAAATTTTCGCGCTCATCGGCGGCGCGGTCGCCATCGGCATCGCGCTGCTCGTCGTGCTGTATGGCGCCGCGGCGTTGGTGTTTTGGTCGCTGGATGAACAGGAAAAATAGACATGAACGCATATCCTTTAAGCTGGCCTTCGGGCTGGAAACGAACACAAACTCCGCAGCGGTCTAGGTTTGGAGAGTATTCAACTGCCCAGACCGTCAATGAGGTTTTGGATGAGCTGCGTCAACTTGGCGCAAAAAATGTTGTTGTTAGCACAAATTACATTTTGCGCAATGACGGGCTGCCGCGTTCCGGCCAGGCTCAACCACGAGATACCGGCGTCGCTGTGTATTTTGAGTTGAGCAAAAACCCTCGCGTGCTGGCGTGTGACCGATGGCATAAAGTCGAACACAATCTTCATGCCATCGCTATGCACATCGCGGCGTTGCGCGGCCAAAATCGCTGGGGAGTTGGAACGATTGAGCAGGCATTTACGGGATACGCCGCGCTGCCAGAGCCAAAACAGGATTTGTGGTGGCAGGTATTGGGGCTTGATACGAATGCCGTTTCCGAGGTCGAGATTAAGGCCGCATGGAAGAGACTGGCATTTGAGAATCACCCTGATCGCGGCGGGAGCAATGAGGCCATGGCGCGAATCAATAAAGCGCGTGATGACGGATTGAGGATGGTTTCATGAGCCACGGAAGCATTGATACGGCTTTTGCTGGCGTGTCCAGCCGCCCATATCGTCGCCCAATTTCAATTTACGCCAAACGCGGCGACTGCGAATTTTTGCTATTCGCCAATGGCAGGGTTGAAACCGAAGGGGCAGACCGCATTACCCGTGAAAACGCGGCCATATGCGCCGGGCGCATTGCCAGCGGGCTGGCTTGGGCGCGGCTGTATTTGGCAAACGAGGGTTACGCAGTGGAGACGATTTACGAGTAAATCATGAACATTCTTTTTAACCTACCCGAAATCATCAAGCAGCTTTCTCTGCAAAAAGCGGTTGAGATTGAGTGCAATTACGCTGAGCTATACGAGACAAATCCGAGCGCGTGGCGCGTGGTGCTTCACGTCGCCATTTTGTGGGGAACGCTGGTTTTCTTTGTGATTTTTAACATCGTTTTGGCGGTTGCGTTCGTGGCTATTTTGACACATGGACACTGAACTCTACAAAGATCTGTCCGCCGTGGAGCACATCGAATGGATGTTTATGAATATGGATTACATAGACGCATTCGAAGGGGCGATCTTCGCCATTCGCCGCGCGGACTGGAGGGGAGCGTGGAAACGGCGCGGCCCGCTCGGTGTTGTCACGGAGCTGCTGGCGGCAATCACATCGCACAACTCGCCGACCATCTGGGTGTCGCGGATGGGAAGCTGGAGCGGGATTGACGTGGAACGCCTGCTCCGCAAATACGGGGTGCGCATCGGCGGGCGCGGGGCCACGCCACGCGAGATTTACTTTCAGGTGGCGCGGCGGCAGGTGAAGTGGGCAGAGTATGTGCTGCTGAGAGCCGGTGTGACGGTGACCAGCGTGCTGAAAGAGGGGCGAAATCACGAGTGGGCCGCGCGGCATCAGGGCGCGCCCGTTCCAGCATGGAGGGATAGAAAGAAATGAAACTGACAGGATTTGAGAAAGCAGTCGCCCTGGCGGGCGCAGTGGTGGACGCGGCCCGCTTCGTTGAGATTGGGCTGGGCATTCACTCATCCTCGTGGCCCTGGTGGACGGCCAACAGCGGATGGATACATGGCGTGTCGTCCGGTGCATTTGGGCTAGTGTTAGCCGCCGTTATCATTATCGCGGCGGGAGCGTTAGCGCGTGAAATGTCTTACGCGCTGCTCGCGCTGCTAACGGGGACTATCGTTAGCTCGGTGATAGCGGCGGTGGCCGCGTTAATGGACTTTCACTCGTGGCTAACGGTCGCCTGCGCGGTTCTATCGCCCACCCTCGCGGTGGTCGCCCTGCCCATCGCGGCGGCCATCCGGGAGCGGGCGGAGGGTGTTAGCCTCCAGAACGCCCCAAAAACGCGCACCACAATCAAGGGCGCGGTTCAGGTGGAGTGCGTGACTGAAGCGCCGGAAAAGGCCGTTTTGGTTGATTCTGGGGCTATGCCAGACCCGCTGCTGGCTGCCGACCTGCCCCAGCCCGCCCTTTCTGCGCCAAAAACAACTAACGCGGCGAGCGTTAGCCCGCTTACGCTGAGCGATAGCGGCTTACGCGAGTGGCTAACGGCTAACGCGCAGTCTAACAGCGCGGACGCGGCGCGGGCGTTCGGGGTAACGCCGCCACGAATCAGGCAGATGGCCGCGTGGAAGGAACGCGCAGTGGCTAACGTTTAGAAGGAGCAAATCATGAAAGGCTTTTTGAGTGTGATTGCGTTTGTCGCGTTAATTGCAATGCTGCTCGGTATGAATGTTGGGGGCGCGGCGCAGATGGCTGTAACCCCGAAACCATCGCAAGAGGTTGTGAACAAAATCGCGGAACAGAAAGCGAAGGATGAAGCTGACGCACTAAAAGCCTGGCACGAAACATGGAACGGTTTGATAAGGGTCTTTAAGTATGGCCTTGCGGGAACATTTCTCGCCGGTTTTGCGATAGTTGGAACGATTGTGGTTCAGCGCGTGATTCGGCGCAACGACCGCCCGCTGGACGAAAACGGGCACGCGCCATTGGTTCCAGCGAAGGCCGACCTGGCCAATCCAAATCTTACGGGGGCGTTGACCAGCGAGCCGGTTGATCCGCAGATGGCCCTTGAGCTGGCAAAACTGAGGGCGCAGGTGGATATGATGCGGGCCGCGTTTGCCGGCGGAATAAACGGGCGCATGGCCGGGAATATGCAGCGCGATCTGCGACCAGACCCGCCGGGGTGGGATGGAACGATTACCGCTCCACCAGACGAACAGCACGTAGGTTTGGACGGATTTATGCTGGTGGATGACAAGGGGAACGAGAGACAACTGGGCGCTGGGAAATTGCCAGAAATGGCGGAAACCCCGGCAATGGAGAATTTTTCATGGCGATAGATTTACAAACGTTTGTTCCGAATGTGGCCGCGCAGGTGATGAAGACGCTCCGCGAGCGCGGCGCGCCGGTAGACCTTGATAATCCGAAAGGCAAAGCGCTGGCACGGGTTGGCCTGGTTGAGATTTATCTGAAGCCTCAATCTGGAACAAAGGTCGCGCAGGTGATGGCGCTCTCAAACGACATCGCGCTTGCGGTCGGAAATGACCACGCGCGGCTCACGCAGTCTGGCGGGAGATTGATTGTTCAGATTCCATACGGGGCACGGCAAAAAGTGACAGCCGAATCTTTGTTTATTGCCGAACGTCCGCCATACACGGCAATGTTGGGATGCGATCTGTATGGAAACCCGCTGGGGGTTACCATCACCGATGCGGATAAGCCGCATGTGCTTGTGGCTGGCACGACTGGCAGCGGAAAGACTGCGCTGGCGCAGGCGATGGTGATGAGCCTCGTAAAGCAGCATCGCAAAAATGAATTGAGGCTGGTCGTGATAGACCCGAAGGGCGAGAGGCCGGAGTGGTTTGAGCCATTTATCAAGGGACACCTTGGCCCGGTGGACGTGGCCAGGACACCGGAGACCGCCATTCAAGACTTGAGGACTGTTGTCGCGCACATGGAAAAGGTCGTTCAGCCGGTTACGCGCATCGTTGTATACGTGGATGAGGTGGCCGACCTCATCATGTCTGGAGGGGGCGAAGCGCAGGAAATGCTTACGAGAATAGCCCAACGCGGGCGAAGCGCGGGCATTCACTTGATTGTGAGCACGCAGAAGCCCAGCGCAAAAACTCTGGGGCCATTGCTCACCGCAAACCTTCCGGTGCGCCTCGTGGGCCGCGTGGTGAATGCCAGCGACAGCGCGCTGGCCTGCGGTCAAGCTGGATGCGGCGCAGAGAAACTTTTAGGGAATGGCGATTTTTTGATGATCAATGGCTCGCAGGTGACGCGATTTCAGGCGGCCATCCCCGCCAATTACGCATCCGGGCAAAGGAGTGCGACTGTGTCCCCTACTCCAGATTGGACTGCGCCGGCGGCTACACCAATGTTGGAAATCTCTGCCCCAGTCGCGCAGGATGCTGTAAATAACGGGAAACTCATTGAAGCGCAGGCGCAGGCAATTTACTGGTATCGCAAGGCGAACCCAAAAGCGACCTACACGCAAACAGAGCTTGCGCGGGTGTTGTGGCCGAATCTAAAAACTCTGGCGGGTGGATACATTTCGCGCATTCAGCAAGTGATCGCCCAGGCAAATCAATTATCCGACCTACCTACCTAGTTATTGTAAATTTTAGCCACCTACCTACCTACCCAACCCACTCCCCCGCCCTGTTTTTAGCCCGGTGGGGGAGTTTTTTGTTAGGTAGGTAGGTAGGTAGGTAGGTAGGTAGGTATACCGCCGTGGGGAATTAAGAATTAAGAATTAAGAATTTTGCCCCACCGCCGCTACTCGTCTATCCCGCGCACTGAGCGCGGGGCTTCGCGGACGGCAGGGCAAACATCCTCTTGCGGCGGGAGCGCTGGCCGAGGGCCTCCGCGCGGCGCATGGCATGGAGCCATGGCCGCGCCACCGTGCCCGGTTGAGACGGGCGTTAAATCGCGTTGGCGATGGGGTTATTTTAGCGCGGCGGGGTGTTCTATTTTCTCGAATGCCAGCGTGTTTTCACGCATCGCGCATTTCCACTCCGATGCTGGTATGCCCATTTCTTTGATAAGAGCCGGGCAGGTGATCCGCGCTCGCTCTTCGTAAAACCAGATGGCGCGGGTATGCGCCCCGCTGACCGGGGTGATGAATAATCGCCCGGCAGCAAATACGACCCGCGCCCGATGCGCGCCGGGCGGGAGCAACGCGGCGCGAATGATGATGGACGATGGCGATGTTTGCATATCTACGCCGCGCCTAAAAAAGGCGCGTGACTGAACCTGCGCTGATATTTTCGCGCGGGCATCGTCACTGAGCGCGGGATTGCGCCATTTGCCGCGCTCAATCTCGCCCAGGCGGGCTTTGCGCGAGGCGCGGGACTGCACGGCGTGGATTTGCGCAGGGGTCATGTGCGAGCGCGGGTTTATCCACGCGCCGGCCTTAACGCGCTCTTTGAGCTTTTGCGACTTTATTTTTGACCCGGCGCGGCTGTTGGCGGCCTGCTTGCATTCCAGCGAGCAGTGCAGGCGCGGCTTGCCCTTGCTGGTATACCACTCGCCTGCGGGGATGGGGCCACCGCATAGGTCGCAGATGCCGAGAGGCTGGGTTTTGGCGGGCATGTTCGTATTATCTGCCAAACAACCGCACCAAAAAACCCCTGCGCGGGGTTTTTGTTATTTGTCAGCGTCCTCGATTCCACTGATCGGGCGGCGTGATTTCGTCCTCGCCTTTGATTCTGAGCATATCAATTGCTTTCGCAAATTGCTCCGCCGCGGGGGCCACCTCATCGGTGGCGGTTTTTGCCCACGTCTCTGCATCTTTTTGGTCGGTGAAGATGCGGGCGTTATGGTCTGCGCTCGCGATTTTCTGCGCCTGCTCCGCGCTGGTGGCGGCGAAGATGATGCCACCGCTCACCACGAAGTGGGTGGGGGTGGAGGCTGGCACAACTGGGTCGGGCATAGTTTCTATCGTTATCTTTTGCCCGGCATCGGTGAACAGCACCAGCTTGCCGGTGTCCACGAGGGCCACGCGGCCCTCGGCGGGGTCGGCCTCGGCTGAGATGGCGGAGATGGTGACGCGGACGCGCTGGCCCGCGAAAGTTGGCAGGGTGGCGCACAGGGCCACCCAGTCGGCGATGCTTGCGGTTGGGCCTGCCGCCGTGCGGACGGCGGCGGCTTCGGCGGCGGTGAGGCGCATGGGGAGCTGCGCGGTGCGGCCCCCCTTGTGTGGTTTGATAGGTGTCATGTTTTTGTTGACCCCCGCAGGCTCACGCTCGTCTGCGGGCTTATTTTGTTTTTGGTTTAGTTGTAAAACGCGTAGAATCGGGCGCGGCCACCAAACGATGCAGTTTTATAAAAAAACGTGCATTCATTTCCTGCGGCGGCGAATTTGTTTGCTTTTTCAACAAGCTCAGCGTAGCTGCTTAGCTCGGCGGCGCACTCAAAACCCCGTGCGCTCGCGCAATCTTCAAGCGAATTCAGCGGGGCATTTGGCGTTCTCTCGGATACGATCACTGTAATCAGATCGCTTTTGATGTCTTTCTGAATCTTGTTAATCGTTTGCTTTGGGGTTCTGCGAACGATATTTTCAGTTTTAATTTTTGCCATTTTATTTTCCTCTTTGTTTTTGCTTCTCGTTTGTGATTACAATATAGCAGATTGTATAGCAAAAGCCAATAGGTAAATTAACAATAATTAACGAGTTTTGGAAATACTAGCCAAGTGGCTAGGTAATTATGTGTGTAGTTATGCTTTTTGAGGGTTCTGCTGTTGATTGCCTGTTTTTTTGTTATTGACAAAACCAGAACGCCCGTGCTATAAATTATGGTGTGCCACTCGAGGCCAGGCCATCCAACGAAACTGAGTACGCGGCAGTTGTCGCGCTGCTGGCAGAGATGCGTCAAAACAAATCTCAAACTGGCGGGTATGATGCCCAATACCGTGTTGGTGTGAAGGGGCGGGGTGTCCGGCACTCGCGCGAACTGCATGGAGGAGAAACGACCGTTTTATCTCCGCTAAAATTTGCCGAGGCAATCTCTACGCGATAGTCGTATAATTATTTAACAATATAAAAGACCGATACGCATACAGCGCGGTCACTCATTTAAGAGTGGCCGCGCTTTTTGTTTTTCTCTTGTTGATGCGGAGAGCTATGACACACAAAGTTTTATACACACACGGCAGAACTGCGCTGGACGACATGATTGCGGGGGTGGATGTGCTGGGCGAGACGGGCGCGACCAGCGTGACATTTTTTGCGCTGGACATTGAGCGTTACGCGAAGTTTATCCGCGAGCGCGGCGTGAAGGTGTGGCTGATGATGCAGTGGGAAGGGGGCGGCGAGGCCGACTTGCCAAAAATTCAGCAATACACGCGCGACTGCATCGCCGCGTTTGGCCGCGAGAACATCGCGGGCGTGAGCCTGGGCGACGAATGGGACTGGAAGATGCGCGAGGCCAGCGCCGGGAACGAAACTATGCGCGCCCGTTTTATGCTCGGCGGGCAGTTTGTGCAAAACATGGGGCGCGGCCACCGGTGGATGGAGCTGGATGGTAACGCGGACGCAAAACAATACGCCTCCTCCGCGGCGTGGCCTGCTCCGCAGAACTTCTCTCCTGAAATGGCCCGCAAGCGCAACGAGGCCGTGAAGGCGGTTGACCCGACACTGGAAACGTGGATCAACGTGATCGGCGACATGAGCGCTTACGTCGTGGAGGCGCGGGCATACGCCGACAGCGGCGCGGATCACGTGACATTTGACTATTACTCGCGCATTTGCGAGAACGCGGATAACTGCGCAGGCTGGTGCGCCCCGCAACCAGACACGCCGCTCGCCCTGACTGGGATTTGCGCGTGGTTTGCCGAGAAGCCGCTGGCTCCAAATCAGAAGTGGGGGCTGGGGGTGCAGTGCTTTGACATGACCGCCTGCGACAAAATGCCGCGCACGACCGCCGCGCTGATGCGGGCGGACTACGACCGCGCCGCGCCGCTGGGTGAGATTGGGCTGGTGTATGCGTATTGCTGGAGCGATTTTGGTCGCAACCGCAATGACCTGCTGCGCGAGCCGAAACTGCGCCCTGAGTGCAAGGCGTTTTTTGATGGTCTGAACGCGCCCGCGCCAAATCCTCTGCCGCAAGCGGAAGCCGCCACGTTTGAACCCGCCCAGGTCGTGGTGCGGGTAGGGGAAGTGTTGCCTGTGAGCGTGACCATCCCGCCTGGGCGCAAGGTCGCGCGGTTTGAGATTAACCCCGCCGGGCTGGTGGATGGATGGCCCGCCGAGTTGCCGCCCGGCGCGGCCACTTGGACGGTCAACGGGCGAATACCCGGCAAGGGGAGCATCGTCTGCGCTCTGGACGATGGCACAAAGAGCGAGCTGACGTTTGAGGTGGTGGCCGAGAGCGCAAAGTTTTCCGAAAAGTTGTCGGGGACGCTTAAGAGCGCAGACGGTCGCACGTTCAAATTCGTGGGGACGCTGACGGAGGTGGGTTAATGGATTGGCGACTGTGGCTCTACCGCCCCATCAACGCCCTGCTGCGCAGGCTGATGAGCGCGAACTACCGCGCAAACTATCTGCGCTCCAATGACTGGCGCGAGCGCAGCGCAGGGTTTGTCCAGTCGCACCTGATGCGCCACCCCGAAGACCGCGGCAAAGCCCTCCATGTCCACCACTTGCATTACGACAACATCGGACGCGAAATGCTGGGGCGCGACGTGGAGGTGATTACCCGCGAGGAACACATGCGCATCCACGCGGCGCGGCGGGCGGTGGCAGTATGAACATCCTCGCCTTTGCTTTCTCTGTCATCGTTCTGGCCGCGCCGCCCGGCCCGGCCAAGAGTATTCACGAGTGCATCTCGCGCTACCCGCAGATTGACGCGGCTCTGCGCCGCTCCGAGGCGCAGACCGGCATCCCCCGCGCGACCATCTGGGCCATCGCTTGGGTGGAGACGCAGTGCGACCCAGCCGCGCGTGGAAAGGCGGGCGAGGCTGGCATGTTGCAGATCATGCCGCGCGACCAGACGCGCTACCCGGCTTCGTGGTTTGGCGACCGACCGCTGGCCGATGAGCTGATGGACCCGTTTTTCAGCTCGCGTGAGGCTGGGCGCATCCTGCTCAAAAACAAGATTCGTTTTTGTGGCGGTGATTTGATGTGCGCCGTGCGCGTTTACAACGGCGGAACGAGCGCGTGTGTCCGCGCCGGCGGGCGCGATAGCCGCGCGATGCCAGTCTTTGCTCAATCAAATGACCTTTGCGCGCGGGCGTGGCAATACGCCCAGCGTGTGTATGAAGTCTCTCAAATGATAACAAGTAGGTGAAACATGAATTACAAAGAAATTCCAAAAGCCGTTCGCGCTACGCTCTCTATTTGTCCCGCCAAAAATGTGCGGGTGGTGGACGGCGACACGATACAGGCCGATGTTCAGCTTCCCGCCTGGACAAAGCTCGTCATGCGCGAATACGCCCGTTTTACAGGCATTGATGCGCCGCCAGCAGGCACGCCAGAGGGAGATAAGGCGACCGCGTGGCTGAAAGAAAAAATCGGCGATAAGCCGGTGATGCTCATCATCAAAAACAGCCGCGATCTACACGGGCGGCTGTATGCCGAGGTGTGGCTGGAGGGTGAGGACAAGAGCATCAATCAGCAGTTGGTGGAGGCGGGTGTGGCCGTTGTTTACAAAGACTTGGAAATGGAGGAATAAAACATGAATTTACTTAAAAGTCGCACGTTCGTCACTTGTCTTTTGGATGCGCTGGTCAAGGCGGCCACGCTGGTTGCTGGCAAATACGCCGCACCCGAAACGGCGGCCATGCTGCATGATTTGTGGTTAATCGCCCAGCCGGTCGTGCTGTTTTTGGTGACATATTTCACCGTGAACGACTTTGCCGCGCCGGTTGTTCAGCGCGCCATTTCACGCGAGCTAACCATGCGCGGCCTCTCATCGCCCGCCGCCACTCCTCATCCGTTTTATCAGCCTCCGCCTTCAGTGGCGTTTGATTCCGCCGACTATGCGCGGGTGCGCGTGGTGGGGAAAATTAGCGACGATGCGAAGCCGGAGAGTGAATCGTGAAACTTTCTCTCTCCGTTGGCATTAACCAATTTAGCGCCGTTGACGCGCCATTGGCTGGCTGTGTGAACGATGCGCAGGCCATGCGGGCGTATTTTGAGGAGCGCGGCTATGAAACCACGACACTTCTCAATGACAAGGCCACTCACGGAGCAGTCGCCGACTGGATGGCAAGCGCGGTGCCCCGCGCTGCGGCAAACGAGGTATCTCACATCGCGCTCAGCCTATCTTCGCACGGCACGCAGGTGCGTGACCTGAACGGCGATGAGGCCGACAAATACGATGAGGCCGCCGTGCTGTATGACACCGCGCCGGTGAATGGGCAGTGGGGGAATGTGCTGCTGGATGACGCGGTGAAGGCGTGGCTGGCCTCAATCCCCAAAACGACCGAGGTGGAGTTGTGGTTTGACTGCTGCCACGCCGGGACGATGAGCCGCGCGGCGTTGCGGTATTCCATCCGCTACCTTCCCCCGCCGGGCGGGATGTTGCCATCGCCGCGCCCGATGACCCGCTCGCTAAACCCAACGCATGTGCGTGATATGGAGCGTGGCGGAAAGGGTAACCGTTTCCTGTGGGAAGCCTGCCGGGCCAACCAAACGGCGGCGGACGCGGTGATTGATGGCCGTCCGTGCGGCGCATTCACCTGGGCGTATTTGAGCGCGGCCAAAACACGCACTGGGCGGGCCAGCGTTCTGGCGAACACGCGCGCGCTTTTGCGCAAGGCCGGGTTTGATCAATTGGCGCAGTTGGAGGCGGTGTAGGTGGACGAGCTGGAGCGATTAACACTGACATTTCGCCTGGCGCAGCTCGTCCTTTCCGGGGCGCTGTATGTGGCGGTGTGGCGTTTGTGGCAAAAGAAGGTGATGAATTGGCGCGACATTTTGGCGCTCTTTGTGCTCACCACTCACATAGTCGCTTATCAGGTTTATGCCATGCTCTCGCTTGATTTTTCCATCATTCCGATTTACCCATTTATGGGGACGTGGATGGCGTTTTTGCGTTTGCACACTACGCTCACGCTATTTGGATATGCCGCGCTGAAGCTGAAAAGGGGCGGGGTGAAGTGGACGCGGTGACAATTCTTGCCGCCGCCGCGTTTGTGGCCGCCGTTTTGGCCTTGTTTTTGCCCGCCTTCCGGCAAGGCGGCGGTCAGCTGATTGAGCTTGTCCAAAAAGAAAACCGGGCGCTCGCCGTTGAAAAAGAGGAACTGTTGAAAAACCACAAAAGCGATGACGAGAAGATACGGTCTCTTGAAGGGAAAGTGGAGGTGCTAGAGAAGCGTCTCTCCGAAAAAGACGAGGAGATCAAGACCCTGAAAGACGATATTGCCACTCTTGTGCGGTTGATAAAAAGAATTGCTCCGCCGCTGGACAGCCAACAGGCCGAGCCGTCACACGATGAAATTGTGCGGTTCAAAAACTGGCTGGCTGCCAGTTTTTCGGAGAGTGAGCTGCGCGAGTTGGCGTTTGCCATTGGCAAGACATCTGATGACGCAAAGAGCGCGGTGTATTTGGTCGAGCTGGCAAAACGAAATGGCCTTGTGCCATCGCTGATGGCGGAGGCGCGAGCGATGCGACCCGAAAAAGAGGGCTGGTAAATGGCCGATGTTCCCTACATATCTCAACTCGGTAATGGGCCGCGCAACGACTGCGGCCCGGCCTGCGCGTTGATGCTGGCCCGCTCAATCGGCAAGGGGCTGGGTGAGAGCGTGGAGCGGTGGAGCAAAGAATTGCCGCGCGGCATTGACGCCGATGACGACGGCACGACGGCGACAGAACTGGCGCGGATGTTGGAAAAGCTAGATTGCGCGCCGGTGGTTGCGCTAGACGCGCCATATCCGCACATCGCCCTCGTGGATTATGCCGCGTTGCCGGTGGCCCAGCGCTATGACCAGTCGGGGCGCACGTTTGGGCATTGGATCGTGCGTCTGAGTGATACGACCTACCACGACCCGTATCACACGCACGGCGGGCAAGTGGCCGACAAGGCCGCGCTGGACAAGGCCGTCTTGGACGGCGCGGCAAAGTATTGGGGTGGATTTGTGGCAAAAATTGGCCTCAATCCCGCCATCGCGCCCGTAACCGCGACTGCGCTGGTTGTATCCGGCACGGGCGGCGCGGGAGTAAATGTTCGAGCCGCCGGGGCGTTGACCGGGCAGAAAATTGGCGTTTTGGCCGAGGGGCGCGAGGTAAAGCCGGTGGCCGAGGCTAGCGGTTGGACGCAGATTGCGCTTGTAAAAGAACCGCCGAGCTGGGTCAATGGCTGGGTGAAGTCCGATTATCTGACCGCGCTCCCGCCCCCGGCTCCCGCTCCCGTCCAGCGGCAATGTCTGGTCGGCGTGAACGTTATTTCGGACACCGGCGCACTGGCCGAAGCCGAGCGAGCCGGGTGCAAATTTGCGCTTGTTTTGGGCGGGAACAAAGAGGCCGCCGATTTTGCCCGTAGCCACCCGGACGGCTACTGCATGGTTCGAGCGGACGTGAAAAATGGGCGCTGGGCAGCGGATGACTTCATCCGCGCCCTGGGCGTATCCGCGGACATGCCGCCCAATCTTGTTTTGACGCTGTTCAATGAGGCCGATTCATGGGGTTCGTCGCCGTCAGAGCTTGAGGAGCGCACGAGGGTGGAAACCGAGTTCGTGCGCAAGGCGCGGGCCATCGGGTGCCGGGCCATCATCGCACTGGGGACGTTTAGCGTCGGCAATCCGCAATTTGCATCATCAGCGCCAGAATATGCCGACACCGTGCGGCTCATCAAACAGTATTACGCGCCGCTCTGGGATGCGGGAGAAATCGGGCTGGACTATCACGCTTACGCGCCGAACAAGCAGCACATTTACAGCGATGAGGGCTTGCCCTGGTTTGAGACGCGCTGGCAGTTCTTTTTTACCGACTGCGGGCTTGACCCGACAAAGGGGCAGGGTGTGTTTATTGGCGAGTGCGGCGTGGACGAGGACGGCATTGGCGGTTTTAAGGCGCACGGCGCCAGCACCGAGGACGTGGCCGCGCATATTCGCCGCGTGGTCGAGATTCAGTCGCGCCCGTTGGTTGTGGCTGGCCGCGAGTATCCATCACCTGTTAAGGGGGCGGCTGTATTTTGCTACGGTAATAATGGCGACCCGCGCTGGAAGAATGGCTACGACATTCGCCCGCTTGGCACTACGCCGTTTGTAAAGGCGGGCGTGTGGGTTGGGGCGCGGGGAATGCGCAAGGCAATGAAACCGAAGGGATAGAGATGCATAAACACGGGAAGAAGGACACCACACAAGACGGCATCGTGGCCGCGTTGCGCGAGATTGGGGCGCATGTGCAATCTCTCGCCAGCGTGGGCAACGGCGTTCCCGATTTGTTGGTGAGCTACCGCGGCGCATGGTTCGTGTTTGAGGTGAAGTCGCCGGGCGGGAAGCTCACGGAGTGCGAGAAAAAGTGGCACGATGCCGCGCGCGCGTCGGTATTCATCGTGTATTCGGCGGATGACGCGCTGAAGATTGTGATGAGGGAGACGAGGGCTTGATGTTGCGGGGGACTAATCGGCTAGAAGCGCGGCTTACAGGACGACATGATGGGAAAGAGAATTAACACCATTGCGGACCTTACGCCAGACCCCGCCAATCTAAACAAGGGGACAGAGCGGGGGCGGTTTTTGCTTGAAACGTCTGTGAGCAAACTTGGTCTGGGGCGCTCTGTTTTAGCCGACAAAAATGGCACGCTTATTGCTGGCAATAAAACAACCGAGGTGGCAGGCGA
>OBLX010000039.1_pt1 | contig 46325 bp, 40 predicted proteins | sample 1519811 | NCBI WGS metagenome assembly OBLX01 (sample SAMEA3991476, study PRJEB22521) | metagenome | biome: anthropogenic terrestrial biome; feature: sewage plant; material: surface water | place: Sweden | collected 2012-09-26
AGTTCAGACGTGTGCTCTTCCGATCTTAAAAATTAAGAATTAAAAAATGTCTGCTAATTTTATAGATCTAAACAAAACAAAAAAATCGGTGATTAAGTTGAGTAGGCCTGGCAAATACGTTGCTTTTGTGGAAAATACATCGGGCAATTTTGTGTTTGAGATTAATGCAGAGAATGTAGATCTGGAGATATACGGACTATTCCATGGAAAGAAATCTGAGGAATTTAAAGTTCACACGGTTCAGCATCACAAGTCGTCTAACTCAAAATCAAACCTCCTCATTAGGGGAGTATTTGACGATGATTCGAAGTTTCATTACACCGGCTTGGTGAAGATCGATAAAAAGGCACAGAAGTCACATGCGTATCAGAAAAACCAAAACCTTATTTTGTCTGAAGGGGTCTTTGTCGAGTCCGAACCCTTCTTAGAGATCGAAGCAAACGATGTGTTCTGTACTCACGGGTCAACAACCGGAAAAATCAATGAGGATCAACTCTACTATATGACCTCACGTGGTGTGAATAGAGAAGAAGCAAAGAAGCTTATCGTACAGGGGTTTCTTGAGTTTGTTCGTCAGCAGTCTCACCAAGAATAGGTGATAGTTTTTCTCGAGCTGCCCGCAAAGCATCAGCCGAAGTTAATGGATTAGTATCGGTGACTAGTGCACCATACCAATGCTCGGCAGTACCGGAAAGAAATCGATCCACGATACGATCAGTCGGATCGATATCATATGTAGACTCAAGGTTGAGACTGTCCCCACTTATGGTACGTCCATCAACTCGACGAAAGAAATTCACGACCATAAATCTACTTTTTTCATTGGGATCACGTGTTTGGTCAGGAGTCATAACGTTACATTGAATTTCTACCATTGCGTCGCCAATCCAAAATATTCCTCGTTCTTTACCCGATGGCATTACAGGAATCGGACTTCCGAAATTTGCACCATATTTTTTATCAAAATTCGGATCTTTTTGTCTGAGTCCATCGATCAAATCTTGTTGAAGTCTGAAGGCTTCTTCACTAAGTTGTTCTGGAGTGAGATCTTCATCTTGTTTCTTTTCTCCTAAAAGAGGCGCAAGTTTTTGTCTGACAGTCTGGAGCGAAGGTCGATCAGCTGCGCGATGTATCACACTGTCTTGATTTGCGAAATATGAGGTTTCACCTTCAACATATCGCTTTACAGTTCTTGGATAATTATCGTCGGTTTCGTACCAAGTTTCTAACATAAAGGTTTCCACCATTGCTATGGCATCACCCTCGTAGTGTCTTAGAACAACCGTCATGTCTCTGCTTACCCCATTTTGTCCAACTTTACCTCTTCCTTCAATATCGTGATTGATTTCTACTCTGAGAGTATTAGAGAGTGGAAATATGATCCGATGAATGTCGCTATTCTCATATGTAGGAGATATATAGCCAACGAATCTGTCGTGGAGAGCGGCTTGATATACTGGATTTCGAGACAAAGCGCTGAATATATCTTGTTGTAAGTCAAAAATCGCTTTTCCCGCTTCTGCAGGTGACATAGGTGCTTCTGGTTTTGACTGTTCTGCTGGCATGGAGGTATTATAGTATTATTAATTAGACTGTCAATATGCCTTTATTCTAAGTCTTATAGAATTTTGTGAATAGTTACTCTAATTAACTTCTGTATAATGAACCATGCTAGACGCTAACAAAGTTAGAAAAGACTTCCCAATTTTTAATAAGAATTCTGATTTAATCTATTTAGATTCAGGAGCCACCTCTCTTAAGCCTCAGTCCGTAATTGACGCAATGACTGAGTACTACTCCGAGTACTCGGCAAACATCAAAAGGGGAATTTATGCCATCTCTGAGCGAGCTACAGTGGAGTATGAAAAGGCACGAGAAGTAGTCGCAAAGTTCATCGGGGCCGAAACGAATGAGGTTGTGTTTACTCGAAACGCATCTGAGTCTCTCAATCTTCTCATGTACTCACTAGGAACCAATATTGTCGGAAAAAATGACGAGGTTGTGGTGACTATGATGGAGCATCACTCAAACTTTGTTACCTGGCAACAACTCTGTCTGAATACCGGCGCCACCTTCAAAATAATTGAGATTGGGGATGATTATCATCTTGATATTTTTAATAAATCGAATATTAATCTTAAGCAAGTTATCACAAAGAAAACGAAGATATTAGCTCTGACTCATGTTTCGAATGTTTTGGGAACGGTAAATCCCATTAAAAATATTGTTGCCGCTGCAAAGAAAATAAATCCAGAAATAATAGTTATTGTAGATGGAGCTCAGGCAGTTCCACACCTCAAGATTAACGTAAAAGAACTCGGTTGCGACTTCTACGTTTTCTCCGGACATAAGATGATGGGTCCAACCGGAGTTGGTGTTCTGTGGGGTAAACATGAACTCCTTGAAAAGATGGAACCGTTTATGTTTGGTGGAGATATGATTCGAGAGGTGAAGCTTGAGAGTACCACCTTTGCTGAGGTTCCTGAAAAGTTTGAGGCTGGTACTCCGGCGATTGCTGAGGTGATAGGTCTGTCGTCAGCCGTCAGATATCTGTCGTCAGTTGGGCTGCAAAATATTCATGAGCATGAACTCAGACTTGCAAAACTTTATAAAGAAGAGCTGGAAAAAGAGCTAGGAGATAAAATAACATTCTATGGTCCCAAAATTCCTGAGGCAGGAATTCTCGCCTTCACAATCGAAGGGCTTCATCCGCACGATATCGCCTCGATTCTCAATGACAGAAACATGGCTGTACGTGCAGGACATCACTGCGCAATGCAGCTACACACATCACTTGGACTAACCGGAACCACTCGCATTAGTTTGTATGCGTACAATACCGAGGAAGAAATTGAAAAAGTGGCAACTACATTACTTCATGCCTATAAGATGTTAGGATCTATTAGCTAGCATTTAGCAATTAATACACTAAGTACTTCATACCAAACAACAAATTCTTTTCAGTTAAAGTTATCCTCTTGTATTTAGTTTAAGAGTTAGCTACATTTAAAGGGTAGAGTATCTACAACGATGAGTACAAGTAATTTCACTCCAATATCAGGTAATAAATCTAAAAAAAGTAAGAGCTCTATTTTTAGGGTACTGAGTCTCATAACACTTTTTGTTACTTTAGTCGGTGTAGGAGTAGGTTACGTAATGGTCCAACAAGGATTCAATTTCCGACCAAAAGCTACTTCTGCAAGTCGTTATTTGGAAACCTATGGTTGGAACGGCTCGTGTTTTACTGCGCTGAGTACGATTAAATATGCCGCGCGGTATCAATGCCCAGGTAAAATCGAAAACTACGCAAGTGGATGTCAGGATAGTACAACTGGTGCTTGGCAGTACAATAGCGTACTAAACCCTCTAACAAGTAATGGACAGTCAAACGTATGTATACTCCCTGATGGAAGTAATGGACCTAAGGACGGTAATGGATGTTTCACTCAACAGCTCGATCTCCAGAATGGTGTTCCTGGCTCACCTCAAGGTTTTTACTCATTTGATAGCTGCCCACCCTCAAATCCAAAGCCACCTGCAGTTACAACCTGTGATGGGGGATTCTACTGTGATGGTAGACCAGTACTAAACTCTACAATTGGTCAAGTTGTTTGCGGTAACGGCGACTCTAACTGGACTGGATATAATTGGAAGTGTGGAACCGATGGAAAATGGTTCCCTTTACATACACAGTGTAATATGTGCGTTGTCGTACCAACCGCTACACCATTTCCAACGCCCACCCCAGGTCCAAATTCAACTCCAACACCATCTCCTAGACCGACGATTACTCCAACACCAATATCACCCACTCCAACACCTAAACCACCTACGCCTACTCCTACAATTCCGGCGTGTATTCAGCCATCAAGCCCTGCAAATGTTCGTATAAATTGTCCTCTATGCAGTCAAGTAAGTCCGGCACAATAATCTATGACAGCTAACTTAGTAGTCTCACCATCTCAGGAAGATAAGAAGAAACGAAATGTTTTTCTGATATTTCTTATTGCATTTCTATTACTTGCATCAATTGGACTTGGTCTTTATACGATCATAACGCAACAGATATCAACCAAATCACGAGCTAATGAGGTCGCTACAGGATCAGCTAACTTAGCGCTCAGCATATCACCTACTCAACAACCAGCAAATGCTTTGAGTTGTCCAGTAAATGGAGCTTCATGTGCGTGGGATGCGGTTGAAGGGGCAACATCGTACAGCTACGTAATTACGGACAAAACCACTAACTCAGTAGTTTCTTCTCAAGTAACATCTGCAAGGTCAGTAAACTTTACTGCAATTGTTGAACATACGTATGAGTGTTCGGTTAAGGCTGTTAATGACTGCGGTACGAGCGCTGCGGCAAAAGGAACAAATACCTGCAATGTAAATATTACTCCGACAGTAACCACCGCACCAACTCAAACTCCTACTCCTACAATCACGCCTATTCCAACCCTAACACTAACACCAACACCAACGCCTACAATCACCACAACGCCAATTCCAAGTCCAAGTCCAACTACTACGCCAACACCTGCACCAAGTGCGACACTTACTCCGGGACCAACTTCGACTCCAACTCTAGGACCAAGTGCGACGCCAACTCCAACAGGTACGGTCGTTGCGCAGTCCGCGACACTAGAACCAACAGCAGCTCCTGCTGAGCCAACTTTGCCAGCGGCAGGATCGGTTTCAAGCGTTTACTTCATGATCATAAGCACGATTTTGGTAGCCACTTTGTTCCTAGTCTTCTAGTTGTTATAATGACTTCGATCTTGAAACGTAGAGCCTAGAACTTGTCAACTTGATAGCTTTAAAATAATAATGTTATATACAGAAGAACTACTCGAACACTATCGCCATCCCCAAAACTTCGGGCCAATTGAGAGCCCAACGCACAACATCACGCTTCAAAATCCCCTTTGTGGAGATGTCATTACGCTTTTTTTAGAGGTCAAAAACGACGTGGTTAAACATGTGTCATTTGTCGGGAAAGGTTGCGCAATTTCCACTGCTGCGGCCTCATTGATGACAGAATATATAAAAGGAAAAAAAGTAGATAAGTTGCGAAATCTGGACAGAAAAAGTACTATGGATATAGTTGGAATTGAGATAAGTCCCGGGAGAATAAAGTGTCTGTTATTACCATTTGAGGCATTGAAAAAACTGATAACTAAATGAGCGACAATCTAAAAGATCCCCATAACCCCTCGGGGCCAGTTTCGGTTCGAAATCTTCGTGTGAGAATTGATCGAGATCTTTGCATAGGAGCCGCAACCTGTTCTGCTGTTGCATCACTAACCTTCGCTTTGGACGAACACAATAAGGCAGTTATTCTTGACACAGTTGAGCAGGAAAGCGATCAGCAGATTATAGAGGCAGCGCAATCCTGTCCTGTTTTAGCAATTATTGTTGAAAATGAAAAAGGGGAAAGAGTTTTTCCTAAGTAAAAACAACGAGCGGGCTTGTCCACAGTGTGATCAGAAAACACTGAAAGGAATGCCTGGAGGACGAGATGCGACCTGTACGAATTGCGGATACAAAGATCCGTGTTGTTACGATTAATACGTTTATCGTTGAAAGTTTTTAAAGTTTGGAAGGTCAGAAAGCTTAAAAAGTTTGTTTGAAAGTTTCTGGTTAAGTTGTTAGCCAGTTAACTAACAAAGCCAATAATAAACCTTTTAACTTTACAACCTTAAAACTAATCAAAATATGAAATATCAATGGGTTATCGGTGGTGAGGCCGGCTTCGGTATCATGACAACCGGTCTTACTTTTTCAAAGATTGCGAGTAGGTCTGGATACCAGGTCCTTGACTATGTCGAGTACCCTTCATTAATACGTGGCGGCCATAATGCATATAAAGTAACCTTCAGCGATTCACCGGTGCATACACTTAAGGAAACAATTGACGTACTGGTTTGTCTCAACAAAGCAACCTTCGAGCTGCATAAACATGAGCTCTCCAAAGACTCCGTCATAGTACATGATAAGGAAGACTTTGAGATTGATGGAGAATATAAAACAGCTCATGTACCATTTAAAAAAATTCTTCGTGAAGGTCAAGGACAGTCAATAATGAAAAACACAATTGCACTCGGCGCCTCACTTGCTACGGTTGGAGGCGATTTAGCATTACTTGAGTCCATAATCGAGACACAGTTTCAGAAGAAAGGGGAGAAGGTCATAGCCTTTAATAAGTCGTTTGCAAAGCAAGGATTCGATAGTATTACCAAGAACTTTAAAGAGCATTGTCTCGATGCGCTCGTACCAAAACAAAATCCTCTGGATCAGCTTGTCATGACGGGTAATGACGCTTTTTCACTCGGAGCGATTATCGCTGACTGTAAGTTCTACTGCGCATATCCTATGACGCCATCGTCATCCGTTCTTACCAGTCTCGCAGCCTGGCAACAAAAGGCTCAAATCACTGTTCGTCATGCTGAGGATGAGATTGCAGTTATCAACTCAGCGATCGGGGCATCCCATGGAGGAGTACGATCGGCCGTTGGAACCTCCGGTGGCGGATTTGCTCTCATGGTCGAGGCAGTTTCATTAGCTGGTATAACCGAGACTCCTATTGTAATCTTCATTTCACAAAGACCGGGACCTGCTACTGGAATGCCAACATGGACAGAGCAGGGTGATCTTTTGTTTTCCGTTCATTCTGGACACGGTGAGTTTCCAAAAATTATTTTAACACCTGGAGATGTTGATGAGATGATTCGTCTTACCGCTGAAGCTTTCGATCTAGCTGATATATATCAGACACCGGTAATCGTTATGTCCGATATGTATCTCTCCGAGGCGCATGCTTCGATCTCAAGCTCACAGGTTCTAAGCTTCTTCTCATCTATGAAGATAAATAGAGGCAAGACAGTAAGTCAACCAACGGATCGGCCATATCTTAGATATAAGATAACCGAGGACGGTATCTCTGAACGACTAATTCCTGGGGCAAAAGACCATTTCTTTCAAGCAAATTCCTATGAACATAGTGAGGATGGTCACACTAGTGAAACTGCAGAGGATAGAATGGCGCAGGTTGGAAAAAGGGCAAGAAAGATCCAAACTTATTTAAAAACACATTTTAAGTTGCCCACTGTGTTCGGAGATCTCAAAACAGCGAATACTGTGCTAGTCTGTTGTGGTAGTTTGAAAGGAGTTTGTTTGGATGTTTTGAATTCTCGAAGCAATACGGCAGTTATTCATTTTACCCACACTTATCCTCTTGATGAAATGCGAGTTAAAAATCTCTTGAGTGAACCAAATAAGTGCGTTCTTGTAGAGCAAAACTCAACCTCTCAGTTAGGATTATTACTCAGAGAACAGACGGGAATTAATATTGAAAAGCATATATTAAGATACGATGGAAGACCGATGACAGCGTCAGAAATTATAAAACAGTTATGATTACATCAAAAAGAAAGTTCTCAGGTCATACGCCGACTTGGTGTCCGGGATGTGGAGATTGGGCCATTGGAGGTGCGATAAAGGAAGCACTTGCAAAGCAAGATCTAGAGCCATCAACGGTTGGAGTTGTTTTTGGTATAGGCTGCTCTGGTAATATGAACGATTTCCTAAATGCATACGGCTTTCACGCATTGCATGGTCGAGCGATTCCAACTGCGGTAGGACTCAAACTCTCGAATCATACTATGCCAACGATTGTAGTTGCAGGCGACGGTGATACCTATGGAGAGGGAGGAAACCACTTTTTTCATGCTTGTCGAGGAAATCATGATCTCACCATCATTGTCCATGATAACGGTGTGTACGGTCTCACAACTGGGCAGGTGGCCCCGACTGCGAAGAAAGGAACGATATCAAAATCAACCCCTACAGGAATAATCGAACGATCAGTTTCGCCACTTGCATTCGCTATTTCACAGGGTGCAACCTTCGTAGCGCAGTCATTCGCCGGAGATATCCCTCATATTAGAGAGATGATTGTGCTTGGAATGAAGCATAAAGGCCTGTCTTTGGTTAATGTACTTCAGCCATGCGTTAGCTTTAACTGGGTAAATACCTATCAATACTATCAAAAAAATGCATATAAACTCGATTCCTCATATGACCCATCGTCCTACGAAGATGCTTTGATAAAGGCAGTTGAGATGGACAGTGAAAAGTTCCCATTGGGAGTTATATACCAGACAGAGTCGAAGCCATACCACGAGCAAGTACCTGCGTATTCCGAGTCTAAACCGCTTAACCAAATCCCAAGAATAGCTTCATTACAGCCACTTTTTGAGGAGTATAAATAGCGCTTGTAGACCGTAGTTTGTAGCTTGTAGCCTGTAGCATTAAACCTTTTCTAAGTTCTATTTTTTCAGCTTCGAGTTTGGAGTTGACAATTGGCAATTGCATATCTATACTGCTAATACAGCCTTAATTTTAGGAAATAATAATGAATAATAAATATCCACTCGTTCCAGTAAGGGAAGGAATCGTCTTTCCAAACACGGAGAACGTACTTACATTTGGTCGTGAAAAAAGCGTTCTCGCAATTAACAAGGCGCTTGCTTCTGAGAGTAGGCAGGTAGTTCTGGTAATGCAACGAAATTCATCTGAAGATTCTCCAACTGCAGACACTCTTCATTCTGTTGGAACGCTTGCAACAATAAAAAATGTCGTTAATGGAGAGAAGGGTGAGATAAATGCTCTTGTTAGAGGAATCGACCGAGTGAGAATTGTAAACTTTGATCAGGTTGAGCCACACTTTGAAGCTGAGGCAGTTGTACTTCAGGACATAATAGAAGAGAACGATGAGATTCAGGCCATGGTAAAGCATATCGCAGCTCAGATCAAGAAAGCTATTAATTATGGCAAAACGATTGACTTCATCTTTTTGATGAATATTTTAAATGTAACCTCACCGAGCGATTTCTCCAATCAGGTAGCTATGGTTCTTGACCTTCGGGAATATGAACGGCAGGAGCTCCTTGAGGAGATGAACCTCGTTGAGAGACTGAAGAGAGAAGTGTTGTATACCAACAGAGAACTTCGCATCTTAGAGATCGAGCAGAATCTTTCTTCCAAAACACAACAGAAATTCGAACAGGGAATGAAGGAGTCGTTCCTTCGAGAAAAGATGAAGACGATTGAGGAAGAGTTGGGTGGAAAAGGTGAGGATAAGGATCTTGCTGAACTAAGAGACAAAATAAAAAAAGCAAAAATGCCTAAAAAAGTAGAAGAGAAGGCAGTAAAGGAGTTCAAGAGGCTTCTTCAGATGTCTCAGTTTAATCCAGAGTCTTCATATGTGAGAACCTATCTTGACTGGCTCACCGAACTGCCCTGGTCGGTTTCGTCCTCACAGGCAGTTGATGTAAAGCAGGCGGAGAAGATCTTAAACGAAGACCACTTTGGACTAAAAAAAATAAAGGAACGCATACTTGAGTACCTTGCGGTAATCGAGCTTAAAAAACTACACGAGAAGAAAGGATCAAAGAAAGAAAACCAACCCACCATTTTGTGTTTTGCTGGTCCCCCTGGTGTAGGAAAGACCTCGCTCGGAAAGTCTATTGCTCGCGCATTGGGAAGAAAGTTTGCCAAGATCTCGCTTGGAGGAATTCGCGATGAAGCCGAGATTCGAGGTCACAGAAGAACCTATGTAGGTGCACTTCCGGGAAGAATCATTCAAGGAATAAAACATGTAGGTACCAATAATCCCGTCTTTATGCTGGACGAAATCGATAAGATTGGTCGCGACTATCGGGGAGATCCATCATCGGCCCTCCTTGAGATTCTTGATCCTGAGCAGAATCACATGTTCTCAGACCACTACCTTGAGGTTCCGTTCGATCTTTCAGATGTCTTTTTTATTACCACAGCAAATATGCTCGACACTATCCCTGACGCCCTCAGAGATCGACTCGAGATAATTCACTTCCCTGGTTACACCGAGGACGAGAAATTCAATATCGCGAAAACCTATTTAATAAAAAAACAACTTGAGGCACATAGCTTGAGCAACGAAGAGGTAAAGGTCACTGATACTGCACTAAAAGCAATTATTCGCACCTACACTCGAGAGGCCGGTGTCCGCGAATTAGAGCGACAGATCGCAGGAATCTGTAGAAAGATAGCTCGTGAAATCGTTGAGAAAAAAACACAGTCAAAGGTCGTTGGCGCATCGGATCTGCAGAAGTATCTCGGGCCGACCAAGTACCAAGCACAGATGCTTGAGGAGCGCGACACCGTTGGGATCTCAACAGGTCTTGCCTGGACTCAGGCAGGAGGAGACATTCTCTTTATAGAGGTAGCCATCATGCCGGGGAAGGGACAGTTAACCTTAACCGGACAGTTGGGTGACGTGATGAAGGAGTCCTGTCAGGCGGCGCTATCGTATGTTCGTTCTAGATGGGAATTATTCAGTCTTCCTAAGGATTTTTTCACAAAGATAGATGTTCATGTTCACGTCCCAGAAGGTGCGGTTCCTAAGGACGGACCTTCAGCAGGAATCGCAATTACATCTGCTCTTATCTCAGCACTCACAAAATTACCAATCAGAAAAGATGTCGGTATGACCGGAGAGATTACGCTTCGAGGACGAGTGTTAGATATAGGTGGGGTTAAGGAGAAGGTGATTGCCGCACATAGAGCCCATATCAAGACGATAATCCTTCCAAAAGATAATAAAAAAGATCTTGAGGATATCCCAAGTTATGTACTAAAAGACCTTAATTTCGTCTTCGTAAGTCATATGGACGAGGTAATAAAGGTAGCGTTGGTCTTCCAGGATAAGGAGCAAACCTTCCCATCATTTTCACAAAACTTTGCAACGCTTCTCAAGCGCGATGAGAACGAACAGAAAGATCAAAAAGACATGAACTGATTTACCCTCCAATAAGCTTCTCTCTCATTTTCTGAGCAAGGATGAGCGGTCTATATAGTAGTGAATTAATTACAAGATCGTAGCTTCCAACCATCTGAACGAACTCCGATCCGTACCCACTCTTGAAACGAGTGAACCCAGCCCAGATATTAGAAGAATCGTAATCAGGATCAAGAGAGCCCCAGAGATCAAATGAGTTACAGTCACGCAGTCTCCCAAATCGAATTGCCTCCCACATAAGGATGTTCGCGCCCATCACCTCGCGGTATTGATCAGATGAGCCCCCATACGGGTAATAAAGAACATTATTGAATTCAAAGAGATGATAGGCAGCGACGGGTTTATTTTCAAAAAATGCGATAAGAATATGCGAGATACTGTCCTTCAAGGTCTGAAAAAGTGTATGGTGATAGTCATAGTTGTGACCTGCGTAATGTTGGCGCCTACAAGTCTCAAAATAAAGTTTAATGAAGATCTCAAAACCTTCGTCCGAACTCATCTCCTTCACCGTTACGCCCTTCTTTTGTGCAAGCTTTATGTTATAGCGAGTTTTTGGTTTCATGCTCTTAAGCAGCTCCTCCTCAGTATTCCGAAGATTTATCGACTGGGTCCACTTGGGAAACAGTGGAGCATCTGACTTGACCAAACGCTCAAGATTATGAGCATTACGATCTTCGCTCCTAATATTTGGTTCAAACTTGATATAGATCAGGTTGTTTTTTTTACCATAGTTTTTAAAAAAACCAATGACCTCTGCGGAAGGATTTCCTGATCGAGGTACGTAACCAATCTTAAAAGTAGTCTTTGGAATTGGGTGCACAGTCATCTGAAATATGCCTACTAACTCTTTATCGTTATAGTCGGCGACCCGCACAACCGTGAGACCCATCTGCTTTCTCGCCTCACCCCATTCCCAAGACTGCATAGGATGAAGTGCCTTGGCATTCCATTCTTTTTTTAAGTTTATGTCTTCAATGAGTTTGATCATATCTATAATTCTAACTCGCAGACGAGTGGTAAATGATCCGATATTTCAACCTGAGGACAGCGAGAAGAAAGCACCCGAATATCATCGCTCAGATAAACCATATCTACTGCCGCAGTCGCGTAGCCACTATCCTTTTTACGTTTCATATTAAAGGTGGAGACGAGTCGTTGCTCGAAAACCGAGTTAAGATTCTTTTCGAGCATTTTGGCGGAATGAGTGGAGCTTTGAAAGTTAAAATCTCCGGCAACGATAGTCGATGTATGACCCTCAACATTTCTTAAAATAATTTCTACCATCTTTTCTCTGACAGGAGAGTCATTTCCATCCCTTCCCCATACTCCATGGACGTTTGTTAAAAAAACCTTCATATGAGGAAGTTGTAGTGTTGCTGTTTGCATGGCGTGAGGGAGTCGAGTAAAGTCATGAAGACGTTGTGCCTCAAAAAAATCCGCCTTCTCGTACTCTCCATTAAAGTAGAGTACCTCCCCTTTTTCTATAGGATAGCGGGAGAATATCGCATTTCCATGTAGAATAGTTATTCCATCGAAATCAAACTCTACGTACGGTGAAAAGACATGATAGGTAAATGTTGTTTGTGAAAGAATTGTTGAAACCGTTTTGTAATGGCTCTTGTCGGTCTGGAACTCGGTACTCTGTGCTTCTTGGAGAAATAGAAGGTCGGGTTGCTCATTGTTGATGAACTCAATGGCTTCTGTGAGGAGTTTGCCTCCATGCTCTATGTTGAGGGTGATGAACTTAAGCTTCATGCCACGGCAGACCGGATAACTGCCAATGTTTCGGCTCCACATTTTTCCCATGAGAATAGCTTTACTTGTTTTTGGGACTCCTTGATTAGATCGGTCCTTAGTTTCTTATCCTGAAGACGTTCTAACGAAGTCACGATTGACTGAGGATCGTTGGGATCGCAAAGAAGTGCTGCACTACCTGTGATCTCTGGCAGGCTGGAGTTATTCGAGGCGATGACCGGAGATCCATGTGACATAGCCTCAAGTACCGGTAATCCAAAACCTTCGTAGTAAGACGGTAGTACGGTCGCGTATGCATTTTTATATAGATCCGATAGTGCCAAGTCTTCAACAAAGCCGAGGTACGCAATCTTGTTTGCTACGGTCGAGCTTTCTATCTTGTTCATTGTCTCATTGAAAAGCCAACCCTGTTTTCCCACGATCTTGAGTTCATACTCAGGGTGGGATTGAGAAAAAATCTCGAATGCACTTATGAGGGAGACAACATTCTTTCTAGGCTGAATTGTTCCCACGAAGAGAATGTAAGGATTCGTATTTTCCCGATTTACGATCGGGATCCGCGATTCTGAGGAATCGGGACTTAGTTCTAAGTTCTTATTTTTTATTTTTTGAGAACGGAAGCCGTTATATACGACATCTGTTTTAGTTTCTACACTCGGACATAATCGGACAAGATCTTTTTTGGTGTGTTTGGAAACACAGATAACCTTTGATGCCTTACGTATGCTGTACTCGGTCCATCGGTTAAGTTTGTAGAGATCCCCTTTCAGGAACTCTTTGGGAAAGAGTTTATATGCAAGGTCATGAATAGTGACAACGGTCGGAACAGGACTAAACCGTGGTGCGTAATGGGCAGGGCTAAAAAATACATCTGGTTTTTTGCCTAAATACAAATTAATGGGGAGTGAAAGTTGGGACCACATAAAGTCTGGTTTGACGATTTGGTAGGTAAAGAACTTTGACTGCTCGGGAAGTTCATTTGAAGGAGTATTTCTCAGATAAATTACAAACTGTTGGTCTCCGCTTGCCACAGAATTAAAATATCTCAATAGTTCATAGGCGTATGTCGATACTCCTACGCGGTTTGTGACGTTCGCTTCATTTCCATCAATGCCAATTACCATAGATGTTATTTAGCGTCATCGAGAACTTGTATCATTCTGTCTAAGTACTTCTTCCATGAAAACTCCTTTGATTTTGAGATTCCTTTTTTTGATAGTGAAGTTCTGAGCGCCGTCGAGTTTATGATTTTCTTGAGGCCTGCCGCAATTGACTCTTCTTGCATCGGGTCAAACAGGACGGCTGTATCACTCGCAATTTCTTGAAGAGAAGAGTTGCTTGATGTTGCAACAGGCGCGCCATAACTCATTGCCTCAATTACAGGATACCCGAAGCCCTCATAGAGCGAGGGGAACACGAAGCAGAGACAGTTACGATACAGTTCTGCAAGTTCCTCATCAGAAACAAAACCCAGAAGTTTGATCTGAGGATTCGTCTCAAGGGGTATATTTCCCCATCCTTCCATTCCCACAATCATGAGATCGATGTCGTCTCGATCTAGTAGGTTGAATGCTTTTACTAATCGTTCTAGATTTTTCCGAGGTTCTCTTTTTCCAACGCTTAAGATATAAGGTCTCGTCTTGGAGCTAGTTACGGTCCTTCCAATAGGCTGTACAACCCCAGGGTAATTCACAAAGATTTTATTTTTATCAAAAGAGAGTTCGGTCTCTAGATCGTGTTTGGTTGAGTCCGAGTCAGTGAATATGAGTGATGATTCTCTTTGGACCCACCTCAGTCTACGTTCCTGTGTTTTTCGAATGAGAGAGTCAACCGTATCCGGATACTTGAGATATACAAGGTCGTGCACAATTGTGGCCTTCCTATTTTTGGAGGGTGGTTCGGTCCAGTCTGAGGTTATAAGCCAATCCACCTTACCAATTAGTGAGTCTATGGAAAAAAAATGAAGATTGTTCCAGAGAAAGCTGAGAACTGTCGGAGGAAGCTTTGATTCTATAAGCGTATGTCGAGAAGTTTCAATTTTATTTCTGATAGAAGCATCCATTATTCTGCGAAAGGAAGAAAAGAAAAAAATCCAGTCATTGGTTGTGTCAAATTCACAAATAGTTTTGACTAACCCTTCGGTAAATCGACCAACCCCCGAGCCCTGATACACGATCTGAGAGATGTCTAAAGCAATGCGCATATTATGGTTTGATTTTTAAATAAGTGTTCTCGAGTTCCTTCGCAATCACCTTCCAACTATATTTTTTTAATATTAAGGTGTGTGCGCTTTCTCTCAGCGAGTTATAGAGATCTTTATCCTCGATTATTTTTCGAATCTGCGAAGCGAACTCATCAGGAGTATTTGCCAATAACACGTTTTCACCATCGGTAACGTCTAGACCAGAAACCCCTGTCTTTGTTGAGATTATGGGGAGACCGCATGCCATAGCCGCAAGAAGTTTCAGTCGAGTGCCACCAGGTCCAAATATTGGAGCTATAAAGAGATATGCTTCCTTGTAGAGTTTTATAACGGTTTGAGTGTCGTGAATAGGAATCTCAACAATGGAGATCTCAGGATGGCTTCGTTTTATTTTCTTAGCGTGTTGCCCTGCGATTATTAGCTGCATATGTGGAAAGTTTTTCCTCAGGGTAGGGTAGACAGAGTTAATGAGAAATTCTGCTGCCTCAACATTCTGAAGCCAGGAAAAGTTTCCTTGGAAAAGGAGTTTGAGCTGATTGAGGGGTTTCTTACCAAGTCTTTCGATGACCATGTCTTCACCGGCTCCGTTTGGAATAACGACGGGGTCAAGTTCTGGCGCGACCTTCATGACGGTATCTCTATCGGTGTTTGAAACGGTAGCCATAAGGGTCGCCCGTTTCCAGTAGAACTTCTCCCAGTACCTTAACTTCAGAATATCAATGTAAAGTATGGGGCGGAGTATAAATGGGAGCGAGTCGACGAAGTGTTGATATACCTCAAACTCAATAGTCTGTTCTACTAGGAAAACAGGAGTCTTTGTCGCAGGTAAGTGAGGCATCACATAAAAGGTTTCGCTATGAATTACGTCAAACTTTTCATCTTTAAGCAGTTGTTCAATAGTATGCTGTGCCTCGTGTGAAAAATTGCGAGCAATAAGAAATGGCTTAAGCGTAAAGAGGGCTTTTAAGATTGTTTTAAGTTGCCAAGGTTTTTCTGGTCGCTTGCAGAGATATACCTCATCGCAGTACTGTTTAAGTGCTGACAGGTACTCTTTCTCAGAGTCTTTTTTATAGAGAGCAACAAGAACTATGTAGTTTCTTTTACTCAAATACTTTAGTAGATTGAAAGTTCTTATCTGACCACCTGATGACGGAGGATATGGCACATATGGCGTAACCATCAAAATTTTCATACAGGTTACAGTTCGAATACTACAAACTTATCGCTTCTAAAAATTGGAGTATGCGTTTTATGCGATATAATTTCATCGGCAACATCAATCTTCTGAGTTACAAAATATTTATAACCATCATGCTTAAGCTCTGTAAGATCTTTATATACAGCAGGTGCTCCCCTTCGTTCTGATAAATAGAGAAGAGTAGTATCTCCAAGAGTATCCGTCACAATGAGATCATTTCTTGAGGTTAGAGTTCGAACTATTTTTGAGATTTGTACAAGCTCATCGGAATAGTTATAGTAGTTTCGAACGGTATAGTAGGAAATGAATACGGAAAAAATGTAAAGTGCCATAATAACCGGAATAAGTATGGTTGAAGATATGAACTGACGTGAATGAGTATGCAGATATGATATGCCAATACCAACAAACATTGCGAGAGCTGGAAATATCATAGTCTGGTAGTACTCATGCTGAACATTTCCTCCTTGAAAAATGAATAGGAAGGCTAAGGAACCAAGAAGAATAGAATGGGACAAATATCGTTTCTGCCTAGATAGTGCGCCAAGAATAAAAAAAGGAGTTAAAAAGCCTCCAAGAAGTAGGTTATTGATCCGTTCAAAAAAGATCCATCGAAAGAATGATGGTTTAAAGAAAATATTTTGGAGTCCACCGGCTGTGTTTACAGAGGTAAAGAGCCATTCGCTTGCTGGTATTCCTTCTGGGAACTGTAGAATATACTGTCTCCAAAGAAGTAATGGTGCGAACGCTAGTATCCAGAATATATAGATTAATGGTTTTTTAAGAACATCCCAGGTGTAAGTGCGAATAAACAGGTACCCTAATGGAACAGCGTAAAAAATGGTAGTTGGCTTTACCAATACTGCTAACGCAAAGCATATGAGTGAAATAAAATACCACAGTAAAGAAAGCCTCCTATTTTTTTGATTTTCAGTGAACAAATAAAGGAAGAATATTGAACTCATCGCAAAAGCAACAGCGGTCGGATCAGGTAAAACAACACGAGTAAAGTAAACAAAGAAGGGAGAAACCGCGAAAGTTAGACTTCCCATGACGGCAGAGAGTAGGCCATGTTCTTTAAGAAGAAGATAGAATAGAATCATTGTAGTTGTTACTGCTGCAAGAATCGACAGTAACCTTCCGCAGACCTCAATATTACAAACATTGGTAGTGTTAAGTAAGGCTATTCCAGCATTGTAAACAGGAAACTCAACCATTCGGTATCCATGAGGATTAACAATTCCAGATTGAATATTTGAAAGATCGTCATATCGAGGCTTTAGTAGATCGATTCCATCATCAACGAAGTTTCGAGCAACAGATGCCGTATCGGCCTGTCTCCAAGAGTGGAAGTCTGCAAGAGGAGTATCGAGTTTATAAAGTCGTAAGCCAACTGTTAAGATCGCAATTACAATAAATAAAAATATAGTAAATCCCTTTTTCTGGTTAGGCTTTGTTTTTATCATAAAGTGTTGTTATTCCAACAAATAGTCCTGATACCAACCAGAAATTATAGGCCATTTTCGATGCTTCAAAAACATCTACATACAAAGCGTTGATAAGTAATGCGAGCACACCACACACAAATCCGAAGGTGAGTATTTTAAATTCGGTACTCTTTCTTCCAAACCTTAAATTGATAAATATTATTCTGAAAATAATAAAGATAAAGAGCGATGTACCGACGAGACCTAACTCTCCAAGCCAACGGAGGTAGTCGTTGTCGGTGGCCTCGGTTATAGAGGAGGGACCTCGTCCAATAAAAGGATTGCTTTTGAAGGCTAAAATTGCACGTGGCCACTCTACTTGAAGACGAGTTGCACATGAAATATCGCACAAAAGCGTTTGTTCTGGCTTAATAAATCCCATGGTACGCGAAGCTTCATCTTCAATTTCTGCAGCTGTCAAAATCTTACCTGTTCGTTTCGCTTGCTCATAAGCGAGGCTACGAGCTACGTTTCGTTTAGCTACTTCATCGACATTTTTTGAGATTGGTTTCTTTAAAAATGGAAGATCAATTTCGTAGCTTCCAGCCGGCAGGTTCTTTACTGAAATTTGCTGTCCGATTTGTTGCTGCCCTGTAAGTTGATTAGTGTAGACGGTCTTTACTTGGAATGTTTGTAGGAGACGCTTTGTCATGTCTCCTGTCACGAGCATTAGTCCAGCAGTTACAACCATTGCCAATAAATAAAATTTGAATTTACGCATCGTAAGTAGCATAAAGGTAAGCGAAGTCACATAGGCAACAAACGATGATCTTGCCGAAGTGTAAAGAAGCGCTGTTAATGAAGCAAAAAAAGCTACTAAATACCATTTTTTTAGCTTTGTATAATACAGTCCGAGAACGAGAGGGATGCTAAAAGTAATGTACGCTGCAAGATCAAAATGACCACCGAATGTTGAGTTGATCCGATCGTCGGGATTAAGCCAGAGAAGTCTCCCATCCACATAGGCTGGATTCATTGATTGAATCGATGGTAGAAAGCCAAATTTTTGAATAAGGCCATATACTGACACGGCCAAAAATGTAGCCACATAGGTCTTGAGATATTGGAAGAAACGTTTTTCTGTGGTTATTAGCGATGTTGCAATGAAGAATACAATCATATACTCAACTCTTCTTAAGCTATGTAGTAGTCCAATGTTAAATACGGGAACTGTGTAAGAAGCGTAGTAAGCATATAAAAATGAGCTGAAGACAGCGGTCCAAAACAGGACTACTGGAATTAGTAATGTTCGATTGAGAACTATCTTTCTCCGAAGCCACTGTATAGTAAACAACGAGACCATGATAGCTGGCAGTAGGTCATCGATTCGGATCTTAATATAGGTGTACTCAACGTGCTGAATCGGAAACTTTGGTATAGCGGCAATAGCTACTATAAAACCAAGAAAGGCCCAGTGGAGAATGTTTTGGTCTATCCAACCCCAAAAACCAGCTTTGGTCCTGAGCGAAGCTGAAGGATTATTGCTGCTTGGTGAGAGTTTTTGCTTCTTCATATGTTTTTATGAGATATGGATTGTGTGAAAGTTTCCCTAGTATTATGGCTATATCTGCCTTTAATTGTAGCATAACCGAGAGACAGGCACGTGCAACTTTACCATGATGCTTGCCGTATAGATATATAAATCCGCGGTAGACCTGTAGGATGGGATAGGTCCTGTTACCTGAGGATTGAGAACCATAGTGAATAAATTTTGCATCTGGGTAGAAGTAGGTATGATATCCGAGTTCCTTTGCTCGATGCAGAAGGTCAATTTCTTCCATATACATAAAAATACCCTCATCAAATCCCTCGAGCTTCTTGTAGTACTCCTTTTTGGTGAGAATACAAGCTCCTGAAACCCAATCAACTTGTTTCGTTTTATCGGGGGACTGTCTAGAGAGACCCCAGTAATCGCCCCTGAGAAACAATGCAGCAAAGATTACAAAAAGTGAGTAATAAGGGCCGGATGAGGGTTGGGAAGATTGGTCTTTGTTGAGTAGTTTACCTCCGACAAAGTCCGCATCTTTCGTGGACTTTGCGAAGGTTAGGAGCTTTTCAATAGCGCTATTCAGGACAACGGTATCTGAATTTAATAAAAGAATATAATTCCCTTTGGCACTCTTTACGGCAAGGTTGTTTGCGGGGCCGAAACCAAGATTCTTGTCATTTTCGATAAGTACAATCTGCTTATATTCTGATCTCAGAAGTTTCAGTTGCTCAACGCTGTCATCAGACGAGCTATTGTCCACGGCAACTATCTCATATTTAATTTTACTGTCTTTCAGAGAAACAATTACTGACTCAATACACTCTCTCGTGATCTGTGAGGTGTTGTAGGAGACAATAATAATGGATAGATCCATAGTCTAAGTATAGAGTATGGAGAATGAAGTATTTAGTATAATGGTGTAGTAGCAGGCTCGGTAGCTCAGCGGTAGAGCACACGTTTCATAAGCGTTAGGTCGGCAGTTCAACTCTGCCCCGAGCCACAAAAATACTGCTATAATCGCTGCATGTGGTAGAGATTTCAAGGAGATCTTTCTTAAAAAATGCTGGATTGGCGTTGCTTGGTACAGCCGTATTTGGCATTGCTCTTCCCGAAAGTGAAGGAGTGAATCGCGAGGCCAATCGTAATGAGTTAAGAGAATTTTTAAAAGGACCAATATCTGGTCAAGAGGCACTGAGACCTGCAACTGCAGAATTTCTCAGCCACCTAAGACTTACTAAACCATCCGAAGTAGGCTGGGCACATAATGCAAATAATAGAAGGAGAGTGAATGCTTTCGCTAAAGACCAAAATCGTCACGTTGCTGAGCTAGATTGCAGATTTGATGAAAAAAGAGGTCTATACGTCTCTCACAATAGAGGTGGTAAATCCGATATCGATCCTACGTCGGCATACGAAATTGTCGTTTCATCCTCACTTCCGAAATCTCTAAAATACGACTTCAAAGAATCGGAGGCAATTGGAAAAATTCTTGAGTCCATTGAAGATCCAGCAAGGTCCTGCATTCTTAATGCAGATCTTTTTTACAATAATCGATTCGGGATTACTCCTCAACAGTTCGTAGAAATGAGCGAGAAATTTCCTAACGCTTTAATATCAATTGGAAGAAAAGTTGAGTCTGGTAATGTTGAGGATTTTGTTGCTAGTTTTATTAAACTAGCAACCGATAATCCAGGTCGAGATTTTATTATGCCAGCCCATATTTTTGATTTCTTGAGTAGTATTGATGAACTCAAAAAGGCTCTAGAGGTTCCAAACATTTCCTTAATGATCTATCGAACTTCAAACGTTCAATTAACCCAAGGACATCTCAGTTGGTTAATAGAGAATTTTGACGACGCTACTAGAGCTCGAACATTCTTCGATCTTTAGTTAATATTTCCTCGTTCGCCTAATCCTTTCTACATTCAATATTCTATATTCCGAATCTATGGTGCTGGGGTCGGGGACGGTTGAGGCTGATCGCCAGCGCAGTCTTGACAGTATCGAGAGTATGCATCTGATATTATCGTTTTTTCTTTGAGTTCTGTGTTTGTATCACCTTCTCGTGCTAGCTTATCGCTGTCTTTAGTAACCCAGACCATTTCACGCTTGGTGGTAAGCGCGACTGGCTCAGTTCCTTTAATAAGATACTCAAATCGTGTCTGACAAGCAGCGTTACTTCCATCAGGTTGCGCAGTAGCGGCACCGCTTGACCAGCATACCTGTCGTCCAACAACATTCGCCGGTTTTCTCGGAGGAAGATTTTGCTGATCTTTCAGAACATAACTCATAACCTCATTCCAGATAGGAGCTGCTCCGGTTATTCCAGATGTGAGGTACGGATTCATTGGTTTGTTATCGTTGTTTCCCACCCAGACTACAGTTAGAAAGTTTGGAGTATACCCGATGGTCCAATTGTCCTTCTTATCATCGGTAGTACCGGTTTTGACTGACACTGTTTGTTTGGGAATAACTAGTTCTGAGTTGGTACCGAAGGCTTGACTTCTAGCAAAGTTATCCAAAAGGATATGAGAGATAATAAAGGACGTTTCTGGTGAAATCACTCTTTTTCCAGGAATACTCAACATTTGAGGGTCGCGTAATGGCTTGCGAACGTCGGCCTTGAAGTTTGGATCCTTAAACTCGTACAGAACCTTCCCGTATTTATCAGTTACCTTAAGGACACTGTTTAGGGTTCTTGGTTTCCCGAGATTAGCAAAGGCAGAAAATGCTTGCGCCATCTCGGTCATTCTCACCTCACCACCTCCAAGGGTAAGGGAGAGTCCGTATCGTTCAGGATTTTTGAAGGACTTGATCGTGAAGGCAGAAGCAGACGCTATAAAATTATCTACTCCATTTAGAGCTAACATCTTAACAGCAGGGATGTTGAATGAGTTGCCGAGCGCGAGTCGTAGTGGAACTGCGCCATGGAATGTGCCGTCATAGTTGACAGGACAGTAGGGTTTCTCAGGTGCAGGAAAACAGGTTCGTACATCCAAAAACATTGATGCGGCGGTTACCAACTTTCTATCGATACCGATAGCGTAATTAATTGGTTTAATCGATGATCCGGGTTGTCGAAGCGCGGTAGTAACATTAAATGCTCCCGATCCAGTGGCGAAGTAGTCGACCGAGCCAATCATCGAAAGAATCTCACCCGTTGGAGGACGCGTTACCAGAACCGCTCCGTTACCAACATTTAAGGACGTAAGTTGCTCTATCTCGTCTTTGAGGATCTTCTCGGATTCCTCCTGAATATTCAGATCGAGTGTAGTCTGCACAGTAAGTCCACCTTCTTCTACCGTCTTAATTCCATACTCCTTCTCAAGTTGGCTTTTAACATAAAAAACAAAGTGAGGTGCTTTGATTGAAGTTTCGATAGTCTTTACTCGCACGGGTTTCTTTAGTCCAGATTGGTACTGCTGGTCAGTAATGTATCCCTGCTCCTTCATCTTGAGAAGAACGCTATCTCGTCTATTTTTTGCTAGATCAGGATTTGCGTTAGGTGAGTAAAGTGATGGTGCTTGTGGAAGTCCAGCAAGAAGGGCTGCCTCATCTATACTTAATTTACTCGCAGATTTACCATAAATTGTCTTCGCAGCCTCCTCGATACCATAGGCCGAACCTCCGTATGGAACCTGATTTAGATAAAACTCTAAAATCTGATCTTTTGTGAACAACTTCTCGGTCCATGTCGCAAGAACTATTTCTCTGATTTTTCGCTGAATGGTTCTTTCTGGAGTGAGTAGGGCACTCTTCACTAACTGTTGCGTGATTGTTGAACCTCCCTGAAGTGAGCGAGTTACGACGATGTCCTTCATAGCTCGTATAATTCCACCGAAAATCGAAATACCACCATGGCGGTAAAAGTCTTTGTCCTCAATTGCTATCGAGGCCTGATACACATATTTAGGAAGAGTTGACAGCTTTACAGGTGTTCGTTTTTGGTCATTATAAATCTCATAAAGTCGCTTACCGTTTCTGTCGAGAATATGAGTAGCAAGCGGAACAACTTTGTAGTTGGCTAAATTAGCCGGATTGGGAAGATCCTTAAAAATAAAAAAATAGATTAGTATTGCTAGAACTGTTACGGCAATAAGGGCCGATGTCTTACGCCAACCAAATTTCTTTAAGAAGTCTTTGGGCTTAAAAACTTTGTTGTGCTGTGGTTGTTTGTGTTTCATAGTCGTGGAAAGAGCGCTTCGGGTTTAGATACGGTGCCTTGTAAAGTAATTAAAATTATATGTGAGGTTTTGGGTAAAAAGGGTATCAGATCTACACCGATCTGCAAAAGATGATTGATTGCGGTTTTCAGAAATTCATTCTTTTGTTCGTTGTCGGTCATTTTCCACGGTTCGGCTTTGTTGATCTCGGCGTCTATCTTGGCGATCTGAGTCCAGACAGATTGTAGTGCTCGGGCAAAATCGAATGATTCGATGAAATCGGAGACTTCAGTTGACATATGTTCTGGAGCTTTTGTCCCAAGATCGAGTCCCTCAGCAAGCTTCGTAAGTCGTGCGACCAAGTTGCCTAGTCCGTTTGCAAGATCTGCGTTGTACAGTTCCATAAATCTTTTTTCTGAGAAGTCCCCATCTCCTGAGGTTGGTATTTCACGCAGAAGGTAATAGCGGATCGGGTCGGTTCCATACTTTTCAATCAAACTGAATGGATCCACCACATTTCCAATTGTCTTTGACATTTTTTCTCCTTCAACCGTTACATATCCATGCACAAGAAGTTTCTTTGGTAACTCAAGGCCAGCTGAAAGTAAGAATGCGGGCCAGTAGATCGCGTGAAAACGTGTAATTCCTTTGCCAATAACATGAGCATTTGCCGGCCACCACTTTCTGTATAGTTCTTCATCCCATCCAAATCCAACCCCCGATTGGTAGATGTTAAGAGCGTCAAACCAGACATAGATTCTTTGAGTATCGTCATCGGGCACGGGGACTCCCCAGTTCTTTGCCCTATCATTTGAGCGAGAGATACTTAGGTCATGAAGCGGTTGATTAAGAAATGAAAGAACCTCATTCTTTCGAGACTCCGGAACAATTAATAGTTTGTCCGACGAGATAAGTTCTGTGAGTTGCTCGCGATACTTCGTAAGTTTGAAAAAATAATTTGATTCAGAAACTTCATCTAGTTTTTTTCCAGGGTGCTCGAAACACTCGCCATTCTCACTCAGTTCGTTGTTTGTATAGAATGTTTCACAACCAACGCAGTATAGCCCTCTATATTCTTTTTTAAAGATGTCTCCGTTTTTGTTGCAAAGATTCCATAGTTTCTGACTTGAGGTAAAGTGGCGATTAGTGTCACTTCCTTTTTGGAATACGTCAAACTCGACATTGAGTTTTTCAGCTAAATTTTGGAAAAGTATCGCATTTTTGTCCACAAAATCCTGAACTGGGACCCCTGCTTTTTCTGCCGCCTGAACATTTTTTAAAGCATTCTCGTCGCTTCCACAAAGGAGTAATGTCTCTTCCTTTAGAATCTCTTTGTGAAATCGTTTGATTACATCTGACTGAAGAAATTCAAGCGCATGACCGATGTGTGGAGAGGCATTCACATATGGAATTGAGTTTGTTACGTAGAATTTTTTCATATTCTTATTTAAGTAGAACGACTATCCCAATTATAAAACACGTGAGTAGGATTGTGTTGAGGAGGTTAAATCCTAGTAAATAACTAAGCGCTAATAATATACATATGTAGAGAGCTGCGCAAAACGACCACTTCTTGTTTTTGGTGATGGAAAGCGATACAAGGAACAAGGATAGAGAAAGAAGGGTAATCAGACCACTTACTATGTACCAGTTTAACGGGTTTAAAAGAAATATATAGGCAATTGTAAGGATAAGAACTACGGTGGTAAGGGTTATCATGTTGAAATAATAACAACTTCCCCGTATAATAGAGTCTAATTAATATGAAAGCAAAGAAAGTAGTAGCTAAAAAAGCAACTGTGAAAAAAGTCACCGCCTCCGCTAAAGCTTCGGCGGTCAAAGCAAAGAAAGAACCGGTCAAAAAAGTCGAAAAAGCAACGAAACCAACAAAAGAGGTAAAGACTGTTGCGATAAACGTATCTGACGAGGCTGTAGAAAAACAAAAGATTATTGAGAAGTTTGCGCAGAAAAACGGTGATACAGGATCACCTGAGGTTCAGATCGCGTTACTTTCCTATAAAATCGGTCGACTTTCAGAGCATCTTAATCAGAACAAAAAGGATAATCACTCACGAAGGGGATTGTTAAAGGTCGTTGCAAAAAGAAGAAGAATCCTGAACTACCTACAAAAACTTAGCGAAGACAGATATAAAGTGTTAATCGGTAGTTTGAATCTGAAGAAGTAAATAACATCTTCATTCCCTCAGATAAATTCTGATATACTATAACAATCACTCACATATCTCCTAATAAATAAAATTTATGAAATTTTTTGAAGAATCAATAGAGATTGCAGGGCAGAAACTAACCCTCCAGTTTGGAAAATTAGCACAAGCATCACATGTTTCGATCTACGCATCTCTTGGTGAGACCGTAATCTTAACAACCTTGAACATTGGAGAGGTAGCCGATCACATTGATTATCTTCCACTTCAGGTTGAGTATGTAGAGAAGCTATATGCAGGTGGACGAATTAAGGGATCACGATGGGTAAAAAGAGAAGGAAAGGCATCAGACGACGCTGCCCTCATTGGTCGCTTGATCGATCGAGGTGCTCGACCACTCTTTCCAAAAGACTTAAGAAAGAACATTCAGATCGTAAATACTTTGCTTTCTATTGATGGTGAAAACTCACCAGAAATCTTAGCGGCAATAGCAACCTCTGCGGCGATTCACATCTCATGTCTTCCATGGAATGGGCCACTTTCAACAATAAGAGTAGGATATGTCAAAAACAACGGACAAAGTTCATATGTCATGAACCCGACCATCGGAGAACAGCCACTGTCGGCAATGGATCTTTTAGTATCATCAACGAAGGAAAAGGTCATCATGGTCGAAAATCAGGCAGAGCAGCTTCCAGAGTCAGTGGTAATGGAGGGAATTAAGCTAGCTAAGGTTGAGAATAAAAAAATTATTGAGTTTATTGAAGGAATTCGATCGAAGATTGGAATTGAGAAACTGAGTCTTGCAATTACTGGCCTTGATGAAGAGATTAAAAAAACTGTAAAAACAGAGTTTGCAAAGCAACTAGAAGAGGTAAATAACCAAAAAGCTCAGAAAGAGTTTGATAACGGTGAGTTGGTAGGCGGACTTCAGAATGAAATCATTGCCAAATACCCAGACTTTGATCCAAAGGCTGTTGCAAAGGTCGTTGATTATCTCCTAAAGGAGTTAATGAGAGAAAAAATCTTAACCAAAAAAGTTCGAATTGATGGACGAAAACCCGATGAGATTCGAAAGATTTCGGTCGAGGTCTCAACTCTACCACGCACGCATGGATCTGCAGTCTTCCAAAGAGGAGATACGCAGGTTCTTTCAATTGTGACCTTGGGATCACCAAGTCTAGAGCAGCTAATAGAGAGTCCAGAGGGTGAATCATCCCGACATTATATGCATCATTACTTTATGCCTCCTTATTCTTTAGGTCAGACCGGAAGAATGGGATTCCCATCTCGACGAGAGATTGGTCATGGAGCGCTTGCAGAAAAAGCAATTCAACCAGTATTGCCAGATAAGAAACTCTTTCCATATGCAATCCGTGTAGTATCCGAGGTTCTTGCCTCAAATGGATCGACCTCAATGGCCTCAACCTGCGGATCAACCCTAGCTCTTATGGATGCAGGTGTGCCAATCAAGGCTCCTGTATCTGGAATTGCGATGGGATTGGTCTACAAATCCGATGATGAGTATGTTGTCCTCACCGACATCATGGGAATCGAGGACTTTGGTGGAGACATGGACTTTAAGGTCACTGGGTCTAAAGATGGAGTCACTGCTATGCAACTTGACGTCAAAAATAACGGTCTCACCGATAAAATGATCGAGGAGATTCTTGAGAAGGCCTTAACTGCACGACTATTTATCTTAGACAAGATGAATGCGGTGATTGATAAGCCACGCGGTGAGCTCTCAGAGTTTGCACCAAAGGTAAAGGTCTTTACACCACCTCAGGAGAAGATCGGAGAGATTATAGGACCTGGTGGAAAGAATATCAGAAATCTTATAGCAAAGTTTGGTGTTGATATTAATGTTGATAATGCCGGTGTTGTCTCTGTTTCAGGAGTAGATAAAACAAAGGTTGACGATGCAACTGCATATATCGAGAACATGGTTCGTGATATTCAAGAAGGAGAACAGTTCGAGGGAGAGGTAAAGAGAATGCTTCCATTTGGTGCATTCGTCGAAATGCTTCCAGGAAAAGAAGGAATGGTTCATGTTTCAAAGATGGGTAAGGGTTTCGTAAAAGATCCTTCAGAGGTACTTAATATCGGAGATATGGTGAAAGTAAGAGTCTATCAGATCGATCAGCAAGGAAGAGTGAATCTTGAGTTAGTCTCGGGAGGAACCGGAACCGGTACATCAACCATGGATTCCTCAGAAGGTGGACAGGGTGGAGGAAGACCACCTAGACGATTTGATCGAGGTGGTTCTAGAGGCGGATCTCGTGGCGGCTACGGTGGAGGATCGAGCTCAAGAGGCGGATCTTCTCATCACAGCAGACCCGTAGAACGACCACAGGAAAACGCCGATCCCAACTTTGCTCCAGCTCGTAAACCTCGCATTGAGATCGAGTAATCTCTACCCAATCTTCTTTGAAATGACTTATAGTATATGATATAATTCGGACATGTCTACCGAAAGATCTGAGAGGAGACCGAGTAATCAACTTTTTCCTGTATCTCCAAATGTCGCAACATCTTCCCGAGGCGCTATACGATACATGTATCGAGAGCGCTACGACAAGTTAAAAGGTCACTTACAGGATGTATACAGTTTAATAACTCATAGCGAGGCGCTTGAGCTTTCGCTTAATAATAGTTACGAATCGCTAATAAGTGGAAATCTGAAGACTTGGTATACAATTGGACTCACTGCGGCTTATGACTGTCTTGCAGCTCAGTTCAGGTCTCATAGGTCTAAAGGTCCAAAAGTCATCGATCAAGACCTGCGAAAATACTGGCCCCTTCATGATATGGTCATTCCAGAAGATTGGTTTTTGTTACCTCCGGAAGAGCTTGAGATATTGTCCGATCGGCTTCGTAATCTTCTCATCGGAACCGATGATCAACTTCATAATTTAACCAATGCGATGAGAGAGTTTTACATAGATAGATCTGGAGAGGTGTCTCCGCGATTTGATATGGCGTACCTAAGTGGAATTGCGGACGTCTATATTCCCAGTCTTTATGCATATGACCGAGAGCGAGCAATAAGAGAAGAGGACTGAACATTGATTGCACTTTTTGTGACTAGCAGTATACAATGAAAGCTATATGGGGCGCAGAAAAAAACTCTTCAAGGTAGGCAATAAATCGGTAGGCAGTATGTTCGGTTTATTTTTTATATTCGCCGGTCTAGCAATTTTACTTTCATTTTTTAGTAACCTGCTACCAGTTGATCAAGGCGGTCAGTATCTTGAGTTGATTCACGAATGGGTAGTTGGAAAAATTGGAATTCTGGGACTTTTGTCGCCTTTTGTTCTCTTCGCACTTGGTACGCATTTTTTCAACTCACGAAAAGTAAAACTAATCAAAGCGAATGTTTCTATTGGTCTTGTTCTTGTTTTCACTACTCTCCTCGGAGCATCTAGATCAGGCGAATGGGGAGTCTTTATTACCGATAGTTTGACGGGAGATTTTTCAGCTCTAGGAACCTTTATTATTCTTTTTGCTACTTTTCTTATTGGGTTAGTTCTTCTTCTGGACACTTCGCTTGATGCCTTCATTATCTTTCTTATTTCCATCGGCAAAGGACTGGTATCATTCATAAAAAATCATCTATTGAGAGAATTGCTAAACCCGAAGAAAGATAAGAAGATCGGCAAAGAAAAAGAAGAACCTCAAAAAGATATGTTTATAAAAAATATATCCGCACCGAAGATTTCGATACCTACATTGTTTGGTAAGCAGAATATGAACCAGAATCAGAAAAATAAGGCTAATGCTGTAATGACAGAAATGGCAAATAAGGAATTTACCGTACGACCGATGAATGTAAATAATCAAACATGGGTATATCCTCCGATGAGTTTACTTCGTGATGTTTCTCAACAAGGTGCAGATAGAGGCGATACTAAGCAGTACGCGCAGACTATTGAGGATACTCTTGGAAGTTTTGGTATCAGAGCAAGAGTCGATGAGGTAAATGGTGGTCCTTCTGTCACTCAGTACGCTCTGCAGATTACTCAAGGAACTAAGTTGGCAAAGATAACCGCACTGTCCAGCGATCTAGCGCTAGCTTTGGCTGCGCCAACAGGGCAGGTTCGTATAGAGGCTCCGATTCCAGGCAGGTCATTAGTTGGTATTGAGATTCCTAATAATCGCGCGGAGATTGTTACCTTGAAAAGATTATTAAATGACCCTGTTTTCAAAAATAATCCAGACCCATTATTGGTTCCTTTAGGTCTCGATGTATCGGGAGCTCCACAGGCAGCCAGTTTAGGGAAGATGCCTCATGCGCTCATTGCGGGTACCACTGGTTCAGGTAAGTCAGTGATGTTAAATGCTTGGATCTCGACTTTACTTTTCAGAACTAAACCTGAGGAAGTACGTCTTATAATGGTAGATCCTAAACAAGTTGAGCTCTCAATTTACAATGGAATTCCTCATCTACTTCAGGAGGTCATAGTTGATCCTGATAAAATTATCAACGCGCTCAAATGGACTGTAGGAGAGATGCAGACAAGATACGAAATTCTTGCCAAAGTTCATGCAAAAAATCTCGAATCATATAATGTAATTCCCAACATAGAGAAAAAGCCTTATATTATTTTTATAATTGATGAACTAGCTACATTAATGATGCATGCTCGAGGAGAGGCAGAGGATCTTATTACCAAAATAGCTCAGATGGCTCGTGCCGTAGGTATCCATTTAGTCTTGGCAACACAGCGACCATCTGTCGATGTTATTACAGGACTTATGAAGGCAAATATTCCAACGCGTGTTGCCTTTAATGTATCGTCTCTTGTTGATTCACGTGTTGTTATAGATACTCCAGGCGCAGAGAAACTTCTTGGAAAGGGAGACATGCTATACCTTCCTCCTGATCAGGCGAAACCACGTCGTATTCAAGGGCCTTATGTTACTGAAAGTGAGGTTCATGAGCTAGTTTCCTTTTTGAGAAATCAAAACCCAGTAGTTAACTATACCACTGAGGTTACCGAGCCGACAGATACGTACAAATCTGGTGGACTACCGACAGTAGGTGGCGGTAGCTCGAATCTAGACCCATATTTCAACCAAGCGCTCGATCTCGTTAATCAGAGCGACAAGGCGTCAGCCTCTCTGCTTCAGCGTAAGCTCAAAGTCGGGTATGCTCGTGCAGCACGAATTCTTGACGAACTTCAAGAAGCGGGATATGTGGGCGTTGCAGAAGGTTCCAAACCACGTGAAATTCTCCGACGCGGTGCGGTTAACACAGAAGAAGTACAACATTCCGAATAATAGCCTCATAACTTCATAAATCCTTTTCGACACACTTACTATAGATATATTTCTCACTTGATACGGCTAACTATCGAGCTACTATAGGCACTTCATTTATTTAAATAATTGAAGTATGTACTTGCCATATAGTATTCTAAATTTCAGAACTTAGAACTAAGAACTAAGAACTAAGAATATGTAGATATTATTTGAGGTACTTATCGATATTTCTCTGATGCTCGGTAAGGTTACGAGCGTAGTGAGTGCGACCAGTTGAGTCATGCAGATAGAAGAAATATTTGGTATCGGGAGTTGCATTAACGATTGCATCTAAAGATGCTTTGCTCGGATTACAGATGGGAGTCGGAGGTAATCCTGTATTTACATATGTGTTAAAAGGAGACTTAATTTTCAAATCCTCAAGTGTTACATATTTTTTCCACCAACGCTTCTCTTCAGGTTGATACCCCAATGCGTACTGAACAGATGCGTCAATCTCTAGAGGATATTTTTCTTTAAAGCGTCTCATCATAATATTTGCAATTTCACCACGGTCTGCATCATACAACGCTTCTCTTTCTAGTAATGACGCAAGAATAACAACTTCATTTTCTGTAAGCCCTATCTTAATGGCTTTTGCCTTCATCTCGGTAGTAAATTTCGTATTAAAATTATTTTTCATAATTGAGATTACTGTCTCCGAAGTGGCCTCTTTCGGAATTAAATATGTATCTGGAAAGAGATAGCCTTCTTGCGCAACCGCAAGGAAGTCTGCAGATGGAATGCCAAGCTTCTCAGTTACTAAGTCTGCAATCTCTTCTTTTCTTAATCCTTCAATAATGGTAAACCATTGGTCAAGACTGCCTTTTGTCAAACTTTTAGCGAGTTCAGTAGAGGAAAGTGATCTTTGCAGACGATAGTCTCCAGCCTGAATATTTTTCTCAATGCCAAGTTGTTTAACCACTAAAATAAAAACTATTTTATTTCGAATGAATCCTTCTTTCTCAAGATCCTGGGCAATTGCGTTTAGACCCTGACCTTGTTCAATGACGAACAATCGATTCTGGGTGTCATTTTTATCTACGGGAAGTGAACCTTCGGCATAATAGCCAAACCCAGCAAGGAGGAATAAAATTAAGACGGTGCTTATTATGAGACTTTTATTTTTCGATTTCATAGATTGGAAATGACTCTAACGTAACAACTGCCTCCTTGAGTCTGTGTAAATCTTTAGCATAAAGGGTCATAATAACTTCACTTGCGTCAATATGTTGGTCGATTTTCTTGTGCATATATATTCCTGATTGAATATCATGTGGTGCTCCTAAAATTCGGGCTACCGTATTGAGATTATAGTTCTCAATTGCCTTAATTTTACCTCTTTTTCCGGCTTTTACCTCATGTTTGTGATCGGTGAACTTGAGTGTGCCCGAGGTGACGTCAGAATCTCCTCCCTGTTCCTTTACAATTTCCCTAAACTTAGACAATGCTTTTCCAGACTGTAATAGAAGTCGGGCTTCGTCTTCACCGTTTTTTTGGACCTTAGCTGTTTTGTAACAACTATCTAGTAAACGTCCCGCAAGTCTTAATGCTTTTGCCTCAAGTCCGATCGGACGGTTTTTATTTTGTTCTAAGACATATAAAACATCACGTGCTTCGAGCATCGGCCCAACTCCATTTCCAAATGGTTGTAGAGACTCATTCACATCTGTGGTTACTTCAATGCCAAACCGTTTCCCAAGAGCTTTGAATTTATCTGCAATTTTCTCAGCATCGGGATAGTGACGAATTTTCATAGTCTTTCCAACAGGAATATCGAGTATAAGGTGATTTGCGCCAACAGCTACTTTTTTTGCCATTATTGAGATAATGACTTTGTCAAAAGACTCAAACGAAAGTTCCTCTTCCACGTCAATAATTACATCATCGGCTGGAGCCAGCCCAAGCTTTCCACCCCAAACTACGCACCCACCTATTTTTTCTACAATTCGCTTTAGATGAGCTGGGTTGAATGTGACAGGTGCAAGAACCTCCATCACATCAGCCGTTCCAGCCGGTGAAGTTATTGCTCGTGAAGATGTTTTTGGAATCTTAAATCCTGCAGCAGCAATGATGGGTACTATGATCATTGAGGTCCGCGTCCCAGCTATTCCTCCGGTTGAGTGTTTATCAGCAACTATTCCATCAAACTTCAGATGCGTACCAGTCTCAACCATGGCCTTTGTAAAGTAGTAAAGTTCGTCGGGCGAAAACCCTTCCTTAAAAGAAGAGGCGACAAAGTATGCGGTAAGAACGTCACTTAGACGGTGGTGGGCGATCTCATCCATCAGGGTATAGATTTCCTTGTAGGTCAGCTTTTTTCCTACAAGTTTTTTCTGAATAGTCTTTATTGCCGTTATCTGATTAGTGTTGTCGTTCATTACTCTACGTTAGCATAAATTTCGATAACTCGTTTTTTATAATGTTTTGCTTTTTGAATAAAATTCACGATCATTGCAGACTCTTTGATTCCAAAGCTCCATGCGAGAAAAAAATACAGTGAAATGAATGTAACTCCTACAATCGCAAGAAGAAAAATAACGTTTATTGTACGAGTCGTATCGAGGACTAGCCCGTCAAGGATTTTCATTAGCCAGTAGGAGAAGAAAGCGGCCAAGAACGTTACAAAAAATATTTTTAAGAGTTCGTGGATTAGTACTCGATACTCGAATCCCTGAATTCTTTTTGCAAGTTTATATAGCAGAATCCAAACATTGACAGTTATGGAAACGGTAAAGGCAATGGCCAATGCCCAAACGGGTAGATGGAAAATAAAAATAAAGCTTAAGCTGAGTAAGATGTTAATTCCGATCGAAAACACGCTCGCGTAAAAAGGTGTCTTACTGTCCAAAAATGCATAGAAACAACGTGTTAAAAAATAGTAGAGAGAGTGGAGAGGAATTGCTAGAGCAAAGTATGAAAGTGTAATGGCTGTTTGTACAGTAGCATTCCAGTCGAACTTATCCCCTCCAAAAAACATACGAACTAGCGGAGTTCGCGCTATGATGAAAAAGCTTGCCATAGGTATTGTAAGAAACAACAGGCTTAGTATGGACTCGGTAATTATTTTTCTAAATTCTTCGATTTTCTTCTCCTGATATACCTCAGTAATATATGGCAAGGAAGCCTGTCCAAACGATATTCCAATTATAGAGACCGGTAGTAACTGAAGTCTCTGAGCAAGATAAAATACTGTGTATGACCCAGGTTGCATAAGAGTCGTTAGGGTAAGGTCGATCGTTGCGTCAATCTGAGCTGCAAGAACGGTTACGAGTCTAGGAACTACCAATCGATAGAACTCTCTCAGTCCCTTAGTAAACTTCACTATTCTTTGATAGGTGAAGTGTGAAGAGTAAAAAAGGGGAATTTGCATCAAGAACATAACGGCTGAGCCCGCAACTACACCTACCACCGGAGCAAGAAGATGAAACTGGGTTGAAAAGGCGATGGTTGCAATGATGATAATTATGTTATAAGCGATTGGTGCGATCGACGAGATTATAAAGGTCTTGTTCGCTTGACCTAGACCTGTCAGAACATTGCTCAAGACAAGAAATGGAAGTTGTCCTAGAAGGAGGATTTTGGAGTAGTAAATTACACTTTGAATCTTAGCTCCCGTAAAGCCTGGCGTTATGAGTGGAATTATCCAGTCAGCTGTAAAAAACAGAACTAGAATGAGTAAAAAAAGAATTAAGGTCGTGATATTTATAATGGACGAGATATTGACATCGAGCTCCTTTTTGTCCTTTTGGTATTTGATGAAAATAGGGACAAACGAGGTTGTTAATGCCCCAGAAATCAAAAGTTCAAATACTATATCTGGTATTCTGAAAGAGGCAAAGAAGATGTCAAGTTCCTCCTTACTAAAATAGCCCGCTAATACGCGGTATCTCATGAATCCAAAGAGACTTGAGAGGATGATCGTGGTTGCTACTATCAGGGTTGAAGAAATGATCGTTCGCTGTTTACTTAAGAAAAGGTTTTTGGTTCCTGTGAAGAGCCGATTCATACATTTATACGCTTGACAACTAACTTAAAATGGTTCAAAATGGTTATATATGGTTTTTATTGGTGAATTTCAAGTATCGTTTACTGGACTTGGAAGAATTGTTTTACCAAAAAAAATCAGAGAACTTTTAAAAGGAAACAGTTTTATTGTAACAAAAGGATTCGACAAATGTCTTGCCGGATTCGACAAACAAGACTGGGAAGATCGGGCAAATGAGTTGTTGCAGGTTTCCCTACTCGAGCAAGAAAATTTAGATAAAAGAAGATTTGTTTTTTCATCAGCGAGCAGTCTTGAGATTGATGAGCAGGGAAGATTCGTGATTCCGAAGAACTTGCTTGAGTTTGCAGGTTTGAGTAAGAAGGTTGTGATTATAGGAGTAGGAGATCACTTTGAGTTCTGGGACGAAGAGAAATGGGTAGAGAAATCTAAGAATTAATGATTAGAACTAAGAATTAAGAACTAAGAAATAAGATCATGACACATACACCAGTAATGCTCGATGAGGCCATAGAAGCATTACAGGTAAACAAAGGTAAAAGATATATAGATGCGACGATCGGACAGTTAGGGCACCTTAACAAAATTCGAGAGCTTGGAGGAGAGGTACTGGGACTTGATTATGATAAAGAGCAAATTAAGAGAGCTTCGAAGGAGCTTGAAGGCTCCGGCGTGATGCTTGCGCAGTGCAACTTTGCGGACATTGAGGCCATTGCAAAAGAGAAGAATTTTTACCCAGTAGACGGAGTTTTGTTTGATCTGGGGATCTCATACGGACAGATGACTAGTAATGGTATTGGACTATCGTTCAAAAACAGAGAAGAACCATTAGACATGAGGTTACTTGATCAGACAAGAGAAGATGCTTCGGACTTTCTCAATTCAGCAAATGAAGAAGAACTATATTTTATCTTGGCGCGATATGGTGAGGAGCCATTATCGGAAAAGATAGCAAAATCAATATTGCGTAGACGAAATGACCGAAAAATTAAGACCGTTGGTGATCTGTGCGATGCGATTGATGCCGTAGCACCTTCAAAAGATACGCGTATATATAGTCGAATCTTCCAAGCTCTGCGAATGTTAGTGAATGACGAAGTGGAAAATCTCCATAAAGGATTTATGGGCGGACTTTCACTTCTTAAGTCAGGTGGCGTACTCGTCGTAATAACCTTTAATTCAGGAGAAGACAGACAGGTCAAAAAGTTAATATCAAATAACAAAAAACTAATATCTAACGATTGGAAGGTAAAGAAGAAGATGGCCAAATCATTTGAGAGATCGGCCTTAATGAGGGTAGTTGTCAAAAAATAACAATATGAAAATTTCAAAGATACAAAGCACAATTGGTGTATTATTTTCTGTTTTGATAGTTGCTAACATCTTCGCCTTTGTTATGAGTATGAAGCAGAGCCAAAGCATTCAGGAATATGAGACGAAAACCTATGCGCTCAAATTGGAGAATAGCGATTTAGAGGAGTCGATGTACAGCGTTAACTCACTCCAGTATGCAGCATCCAGAGCCGCAGATCTTACATTTACTGCAAAAGCTAAGCCATACTACCTACACACCATGGGTGTTGCAAGACGCAACTGATATGCCAAAGATTCGTGCTGTTTTTTTCTTCTTTCTATTCATTTTTATTGCCATACTCGTAAAGCTATTTTTTATTCAGGTTGCTCCATCATCAAACGTCTCACAGTCATACCTCAAGTACAAGCAGATCTATCCAGATCGGGGAACGATTTTGGACCGGAATCAACAACCTCTTGCCCTTAACAGAAAGACCTACTTAGTATTTGCCGAGCCTAAAATTATTAAGGATATTTCTACCGTTACCGAGAAGGTTGCTAAAGAGTTATCTGCTGACCAGGCTTCTATCGCGGCTCGACTTGATCCATCGCTAAGTTGGGTGAAGTTGGCAGAGGGAGTTTCACAGAAGACGAAGAAAACAATTGAAGCGCTCAAACTACGAGGAGTGGGGTTTGAGGAGCAATCACAACGGTATTACCCAGAAGCATCGTTATCTGCCCACCTTTTAGGCTTTGTAGGTAAAGGAAAAGCAGGAGAGCCGATTGGATACTTTGGAGTAGAAGGATTTTATGAGCAAGACCTAGCTGGATTATTGGGATTTGTCAAAAGCGAGCGCGATCTTATAGGTAGACCTATTTTGATCGGAGATCAAGAGAAGATCGACTCTGAGAACGGTAGAGATCTGATCTTAACGGTAGATAAAACGGTGCAGAATATTGCCAAAGCAAAGCTGAAGAGTGGATTAGAAAGCTATCAAGCTAAAGAAGGATGTGTGATTGTCGCGAATCCATACACACTCGAAATTTTGGCACTTACGTGTCTACCCGACTACGATCCTAATTTGTATTACGACTCAAATGATCAAACCTTCAATAATCAATCTATCTCTTCACTCTATGAGCCAGGATCCACCTTCAAGCCGCTTATTACAGCAGCGGGTATTGAAGAGAAGGCGATTAAATCCGACTCCAAATTTGATGAAAAGGGACCAGTTACTATTGGTGAGTACACGATTAGAACTTGGAACAATAAGTACGAAGGTAAGATTTCGATGACCAGAATTTTAGAGAAATCGTCAAATGTTGGAATGGTGTACATAGGGTCTAAACTTGGAAAAAATAATGTCAAAAAATATGTTGAGGAATACGGATTTGGACAAAAAACAGGCATCGATCTACAAGGAGAAAGTGCCGGCTACATCCGAGATTACTGGGCCGATATTGATTATGCTACCGTTACCTTCGGTCAGGGAATTGTGGTAACACCAATCCAGATGGTTCGGGCATTTTCCGCGGTCATAAATGGTGGAAATCTCATGAGACCATACATCGTAAAGGCTATGAAAACAGGTCTGACTACTCAAGAGGTTAAACCTAAACTTGATAAAAAAATATTGAGTCAAAAAACATCTGATATTGTGAAAAAAATGCTGGTATCCACCGTTGAGCACGGAGAGTATAAGTGGGCAATTCCAGAAGGATATCATATTGGAGGTAAGACCGGAACGGCTCAGATTGCGATTGGGGGAAAGTATGATGCCTCAAAAACAATTGCTTCGTTTATTGGATTTGCTCCTGCAGATAAACCTAAGTTTATTGCTCTAGTTGTGTTGAAAGAACCAAAAAGTTCGATTTACGGATCGGAAACCGCAGCCCCGATTTTCTTTGAGATAGCAAAAGAGTTGTTATACTATTACAACATTCCACCGAGCAATTGATAGTATGTACGAAAAATTCAAACGGCACATCCAGCCCTTAATCAATATCTACCATCTTCTGCGAGCTGTGGCTGCTACTGTCTACTATGGGTATCCTAGCTCTAAATTGAGAGTGATTGGCGTAACGGGTACCGATGGTAAGACAACCACAACGCATGCGATATATCACATTCTGAAATCCGCAGGAAAAAAAGTTTCGATGCTCTCAACAGTGTATGCAAAGATCGGTGACAAAGAATATGAGACAGGACTTCATGTAACCACTCCCGATGCGGTGTTACTACAGAAGCTGTTAAGCGAATCGGTAAAACATGGAGATGAATATTTCGTTTTAGAAACTACCTCACATGGTCTCGATCAAAACCGTAACTTTGGTATTTTTTATGAAATTGGAGTAATCACAAATATCACTCATGAGCATCTAGACTACCATATTACCTATGAAAAATATCTCCTTACAAAAGCAAAACTCCTAAAGCGCTCAAAAATCGGAATTATCAATCGGGATGATACTTCGTTTGAAAAACTGAAAACAATATTGAAAAACAAGATTAAAACTTATGGACTCAAAAACGATGCGGATTACAAGGTGTACATAGAAAAGGAACTGAAAAAGAACATACCAGAATATAATCGATACAATTTTTTAGCAGCGTATTCTGTTTGCCTGGAATTGGGTATAGATAAAAAAGCAATCTTTACTGGGTTGAAGACCTACGAACTTCCGATAGGTCGATTTGATCTAGTGCACGATGGAGATTTCAAAGTTTACGTTGACTTCGCTCATACTCCAAACGCACTCGCAAGTGTTCTTCCTGAGCTGAAGAAAGAATCAACGAAAATGAAGGGAAGACTCATACACGTATTTGGTTCTGCTGGTTTACGAGATGCATCGAAGAGATCAATGATGGGAGCTGAGACCGGCAAATACGCTGATATCAGCATTGTTACGGAGGAGGACTACAGAACAGAAGACCCTGAGAAAATTTATCAGGAAATAATTCATGGAATTGATAATAAAGAATTAAGAATTAAAGAAGGCACTTTGTTATTTATTATGAATAGGCAGCAAGCTATTAATCATGCTATTAAGTTGGCTAAAAAAGGAGATGTGGTAGTGTGCACGGGAAAGGCGCATGAAAAAAGTCTTAATCGAAATGGGGTCGAGAATCAATGGGATGAATTCCTTGCTGTTGAAAATGCAATGAATCTTAAAAAATAAAGTGCTAACTTATAGTGACACTTCTAAGGTTATTAGTTCTTCATTACTATCAAAAAATATTGTCCACGGATTCGGAACTCGCATGAGCGGAAACGGGAGAGATGTTGAAGATATAAGGCACTATCTTACGACGCACAACGTTACGTACAAAACTATCGTTGATCCTGAACAGGTGCATGGCGATCACATCGTTCATGTTACTAGCGATAACTCTAAAGGTATTTTAGATATCGATGAATGCGACGGCTTGATTACGAGTGAAAAAGGAGTGGCGCTTACTGTTATTACCGCAGACTGCGCACCCATACTTTACCTTGATCTAGTTAAAAATATTGTAGGAATATCTCATAATGGTCGAAAAGGAACAGAGCTAAAACTTGCAATGAAGATGATTGATAAGTTATACGCTCTAGGTTCTAAGTCTCAAGACATCCGCGTGGCAATCGGTCCAGCAATCGGTGCTTGCTGTTATCCGATGAATCTTTTAGAAGATAATGTGAAACAACTTCTTGAATCGGGTTTGGGTAAGGAACAGATTGACACATTTCCTTTCTGCACAAAGTGCTACTCCAAGCGATTCTACTCTTACAGGAACTCAAGAGATTTACCCTTCGAATCACCTCAGGATAAGACAAAATTTCCCGAACAGTTCTCTTTTATAATGCTCAATAACGCCTAAATACTTCAATTATTTAAATAATTGAAGTACGATACGGACATCCTATTTTCGAAAGACGGTAATCCTCCCTTTTACCCCCCCTTGCATCGTGAAGGTATGAAACTTCCAAACTTTCCTGAGTAGTTCAGCTTTGTTGTACAATAAGCACTATGATCGATATAGAATCAGCGAAAAAAGTATTTATTTTGGGTATAAAGGGGGTAGGTATGGCGCAGCTTGCCATAATTCTTCATAAGATGGGAAAGGTTGTTGTGGGCGTAGACGTCCCTGAGAAATTCATTACCGATGACGAACTAAAAAGTTACCAGATTACCATAGTAGAGAACTTCGATATTTCATCACTTCCTTCTGATAGCGATCTTGTAGTTTACAGCGCAGCACACGGCGGAACGAATAACCCTATCATTAAAGAAGCGATAAAACGGGGATTTAAGACCGTCTCTCAGGCAGCGCTCTTAGGATTCCTCGTAACAATGTTTGAGAAGTCTATAGCAGTCTGCGGATCTCATGGCAAGACAACGACTTCTTCGCTATTGAGTTACGCGCTCATAAAGTTAGGAGTGAAGCCGTCGTACTTTACCGGATCCTCCGGATTCAACGATTATCCAGCAGGTGACTATGATTCAACCTCATACTTTGTTGTCGAGGCGGACGAGTACGGTGTAAATCCTCCACAGGATAAAACACCTAAGTTTTTGCAACTAAATCCATCCTTTAGTCTTTGCACGAACATTGATTTTGATCATCCCGACATTTTTGCAAACCTTGAGGAAGTGAAGTCGTCGTACGAAACATTTTTTAAACAAAGTGAGTATAACGTTGTCTGTGCCGACAGTGAACCAGCAATTGAGGTTATTATAAAATCTGGAGTTCAGTTTGTTAGTTTTGGATTTGCTGAAGATGCTACGTACAGAATTATCAATCATCAGGCTACTTCACTGGGTTCTAAATTTGATCTGATATCAGGGGATAAGGTCATCTCAGATATCCATCTCTCACTACACGGAGACCACAATATCGTGAATGCTGCTGGTGTCGTTGTAGTTCTTCTCAAGCTCGGATTCATCGAAAAAAATATAAAGAAAGCAGTTCGGGACTTTGTTGGTGCCAAACGAAGATTTGAGGTGGTTTATAACGAAAAAGGCATTACTATAGTCGATGATTACGCGCATCATCCAGAGGAAATTAAGGCGGTAATTAAGGCGGCAGCCGAGCGATGGGGAACTAAGCCCATTGTAATTTTCCAACCTCACACTTACTCACGAACTCAGGCACTTCTTGAAGAGTTTGCAGGTAGTTTCGTGGGCTCCAAACATGCGTATATTCTACCCATCTTTGCATCCGCTCGAGAAAATGTTTCCGACTTCATAGTTACCCATAAAGACATCGTCATTAAAGCGAAAGAACGAGGATTTGATTCGATCGAGTCGCTGTCAGGAACAGATGATTTATGCTCAAAACTAGCCTCAACTCCTATTCCCTGCGTTATCATGACTTTGGGTGCGGGCGATGTTTATAAACTCCATTCTGATATAATTAGAGCTCTAAATAGACCTTGAGCATAGAACTTGAAGTATAGAACTTTTTAGGATTTAAAAATGTTCTACGTTCTAAGCCACAAATTTCAAAAAGGCACAACATGAATATCCAAAAGAACGTTAATCTTAAGCAGTTTACCACCGTTAAGTCCAACACCGTAGCCTCCTTATTCACCACGGTTACTACTCGTGATGAGTTTATCGAAGCATTTAAATATGCGAAGGAGCACGGTCTTCAGACAATGATTATTGGAGGCGGCTCTAACACCGTTTTTGCAACTGAAAAAATCGATAAATTAGTGATTCGTAATCAGTTTTTTAATTTTAATGTTCTGAGTGAAACTGAGACTACGGCAGATATTGAGGTATCGGCCGGACTCCCGGTCTCGATGCTTGTCCAAAAAACAATTGAGAGAGGTTTTGAGGGTTTTGAGTATCATCAAGGACTGCCAGGCTCGGTCGGGGGCGCGCTCTATATGAATTCCAAATGGACAAAACCACTCATTTATTTTGGCGATAGTCTTATCTCTGCAACCCTCATAGATAAAGAAGGTAATGAAAAAAAGGTTGACCGAGCGTATTTTGAATTTGCGTATGACTATAGCACGCTGCAAAAAACACATGAAGTTCTTATTGAGGCAGCATTTAGACTAAACAAAACCGACAAGGATATCCTCAAGCATCGAGCGACTGAGGCGATCGAATACCGAAAAAAGACACAACCTTTTGGAGTTGCCTCAAGTGGTTGTGTATTCCAAAATATCAATGGGCAGTCTGCAGGAGAGCTTATCGATAAAGCAGGACTCAAGGGCACGAGAGTTGGTAAGTTTGTTGTCTCGGAAATTCATGCCAACTTCATTATTAATGAGGGTGACGACAATATGGAAAATCTAAAGAAGCTCATAGCTCTCGTAAAGGAAACGGTTAAAGCAAAGTTTGGAGTAGAGTTAAAGGAAGAGGTTAGAATCATTGAGTAATTTGAAATTTTAAGTTTGAAGTTTGAAATCGGTATTCTATTTTGAATTTTAAAAACTAAACATTACAAATTGAATAAAAACTAAAAACTAAAAATTAAAAAATAAATCAATGGAAGACTCATATATAATTCAAGGAGGGGGTGTACTGAAAGGTGAGGTAACTCTATCTGGCGCTAAGAACCTTGCGCTTAAGACGGTGATTGCATCACTGCTATTTGAGTCACCGGTCATCTTGACAAACGTTCCGCAGATCAACGACATTCACGAACTTCTTCACCTTATCAAAAAGCTTGGAGCAACGGTGGAGCAAGATGGGGGAACGGTTACTATAGACCCAAGCACGCTTAGCAGCAGCAAACCAGATCTACTTCACGCATCAAAACTTCGTGCATCTTTTTTACTTTTTGCGCCATTACTTCACAAATTTAAAGAGTGCAGAATCCCAAATCCAGGTGGTTGTAGAATTGGCATGCGGCCGATCGATAGAATTGTTCAGGGTATGGAGGCATTAGGTGTAACTACTGAGTATCATTCTGAGGATGGATATTATGATGCTAAGCTTCCTACTGAACCAAACGGTTCGTACAAGTTTGCTAAACCAACACATACGGGCACCGAACTGCTCATTATGATTGCAGCCATCGGTTCACAGACGATCATGATTGAAAATGCAGCCCTTGAACCTGAGATAGACGAGCTGATCAAGTTTTTGAATGAGGCAGGAGCAAAGATAGAAAGAATGGGAACGTCCATTATTGTAACTGGAGTTAGATCGCTCAAACAGGCAAAACCATTTCACATATTTTGTGATCGGAATGAGGCCGTTACCTTCGCGATCTTAGCCGTTGCCACGAAAGGTTGGGTAGAGATTCACGGCCTGAAAGCCGAGTATCTCACGACCTTCAATGAGGCAATGAAAAAGGTGGGAGTTTTAGTAGAGGAGTTGGAAGACTCGATCAAGTATTCCTACCGTGAAAATATTCTTCCGGTTTCAATAGTCACCGAACCTCATCCTGGGTTTATGACCGATTGGCAGCCAAACTGGGCTGTCTTGATGACACAGTCCAATGGAATTTCGACAATTCATGAGACGGTCTTTGAAAATAGATTTTCCTACGTCGATGAACTGCTTAAACTAGGTGCTCAAATAGAATATGTCGAGACCTCAGAATCTGATAAAAAGACAATCTATCACTTCAATGCCGATGACACAAAAACTCTAAAGCAAAAAATTAGTATTACTGGGGGAGCACCTCTTCATTCTGGCGCAATAAATATTTCAGATCTTCGTGCTGGCGCAACATTACTCATTGCCGCTCTGATAGCTAAGGGTGAGACGGTGGTTAGTAATGCAAGCATACTTGAAAGAGGCTATGAAAATATTGTCGAAAAAATATCTGGTATTGGTGGTAAATTGAAAAGAGTATAATTTTAATTATTTCTTAGTTCCTATTTCTTAGTTCTAATATTTAAACTTACTCATGATAAAGAAACATACCATCTCGATACGACACGCGTTTGAAGGAATGGTATGGGCTTTTAAGACACAGATCAACTACCGAATTCATTTTCTCTTTTCTGTTCTTGCCCTCCTCGCTTCATGGTTCCTTCATATCTCATATTTTGAGTTTCTCCTTATCCTGAGTCTGATTGTCATCGGCATAATGGTTGAGGCAATAAACACCGCAATTGAACTTACGACAGATGCTATCGATAAGGAATGGAGAGAGGATATCAAGTTTGCAAAAGATGTATCAGCAGCGGCCATGCTTATCTTTTCCCTAGGTGCTCTTGTGATAGCTGGTATAATCTTCGTTCCTAGAATTCTTTTATTACTCGGACTTTAATAAATGCCAATATATCTCTTTGCCACCTTCATATCCTTCATCGTCAACGTGATTCTTATCGTTCCGTTCATCAACTTTCTCTACAAGACCAAGATGCAACGAGCGGAGCAGAAGACCAAAGACGCATTCAATAAGCTTACGCCAATCTTTGATAAGTTCAATAAGCATAAAGCAGGAACACCGGTTGGAGGGGGACTTCTCGTTATTACCTCTACCGTTCTTTTATATCTTCTCTTCCTGTCGATGTTTAGTATCTTTAAGATCCCTCTTCAGTCGAACTTCCCATCTCTGTTCGCTGAGTCTAAGATACTTCTCTTTACCATTCTCAGCTTTGGTCTGTTGGGCGTGTACGATGATCTTGCGAAAATATTTTTCTGGAAGAAGTTCAATTTCTTTGGCGTGACGCTGAAGTTTAAACTTCTCATTGAGATATTGTTGGCTCTCGTGATTTCCTACTGGCTCTATGCAGATCTTCACATTCACTTCGTACATGTCCCATTCTTTGGAGTTTTTGACATTTCTTATTTTTATATTGCATTTGCAGCCTTTACCATTGTTGCTTTCTCCAACGCGGTCAATATTACGGACGGGCTGGACGGTCTGGCGACTGGAATTCTCATGATTTCTCTTGCGAGTTTCTGGATCATAGCGGCCTCTATCATTGATGTGCCCACGTCTTTGTTTATTGGGATTTGGCTTGGAGGATTGATGGCATTTCTGTACTTTAATATTCCGCCTGCTCGCATATTCCTAGGTGATGCAGGATCGCTTTCATTTGGTGCTTTATTTGCAGTGATAGGTCTAATTCTTGGCAAGTCGTTCAGTCTGCCAATTATAGGTGGAATTTTCTTAGTAGAGATTGTTAGTTCGTTTTTGCAGTTGATGAGCAAAAAACTAAGAGGAAAAAAACTTTTTGCAGTTGCACCTTTTCATCTCTATCTTCAACTAAAGGGATGGGAAGAGTCCAAGATTGTTATGCGATTTTGGCTCATATCTATACTCTTCTCCGTCTTCGGCCTCATGCTTGCATTCCTCAAGTAGAATTAAGTATGTCGGATAGATTTGCGAGGTTGAGGAAAACCACAGTTCATAAGAAAAGTTCTATTATATATCTCCCAATAGTTCTATCGCTATTAGGTCTTCTTTTTGTTTTTGAGTCATCGTCAGTGCGAGCCTTGCAAGAGTTTGGCGATAGCTTTCATTATTTTAAACTTCAGGCAGTTTGGATAGGTCTCGGTATTGTGGGAATGATGTTTTTCTCATTTTTTGATTACAAAAAACTATACTACCTTTCGTTCCCAGCAATGATGACCACGATAGGAATGTTGATGTTAGTACTTTTACCAGGTCTGGGAAGTACAGCGGGAGGTGCTCAAAGCTGGATCAACTTTGGCTTTTTCAATATTCAGCCTACTGAGCTGGCTAAGTTCAGTGTAATTATCTATCTTGCTTCATGGTTTATGAACCGAGAAAAAAAGCGATTTGTTCCTTTTATTTCACTGCTAGGTTTTTTAGTCTTCATCATAATTCTTCAACCAGATCTTGGAACCGCCACCATGATTTTTATACTCAGCATAGTTATGTACTACCTTGCAGGAACTCAGTTAGGATACCTAGTATTGCTTCTTCCAGCTTCATTAATAGGATTTTATGTACTAACTAAAATTTCTCCTTACCGCATGAGAAGGTTTAGCGCGTTTCTTAATCCATCACTCGATCCGTTAGGAATCGGATACCATGTAAATCAAATAGCTATATCACTTCAGAACGGGGGATTATTCGGACTTGGATTCGGAGCATCACGTCAAAAATTTCTTTATCTACCAGAAGCTCACACCGATTCGATATTCGCGATCATTGGAGAGGAATTTGGATTTGTTGGATCTGCGATGCTTATTTTTGCGTTGATTGTATTGATCTATAAAATCTACGAAATTGCCTATAAAGCCCCTGACCGCTTTGCAAGACTACTGGCTGGAGGAATTTTTGTATATTTTAGTATTCAAATTGTCGTTAATCTCGGAGGTATGGTCGGTTTGATGCCATTAACAGGTGTGCCTCTACCGTTCATTTCTTATGGAGGCTCTAATCTCCTCATTTCTTTTGCGATGATTGGGATATTATTAAATATCCGCAAGAAAGGACACATTAAATAATATGAAAGTACTAATTACCGGTGGACATATAACGCCTGCTTTGGC